>Ga0209648_10001232_pt1 | contig 20468 bp, 15 predicted proteins | sample GraSoi2013_115cm_FD_185830 | JGI IMG/M metagenome (GOLD analysis project Ga0209648, IMG submission 185830) | Grasslands soil microbial communities from the Angelo Coastal Reserve, California, USA - Sample 9_17_2013_115cm (SPAdes) (version 2) | ecosystem: Environmental > Terrestrial > Soil >... | reverse complement strand
AGAGCAGGTAGTTGAAGGACTGCGGGGAGAAGTAGTCCTGGCCGACCCAGTTGCCCACGCAGAACAGGAACGCCGCGAACCACTTCGCGCGCCACGTCAGGCGCAGGTTACGCATGATCAGGAACAGGGGTACCAGGCAGAGCAGGTCGATGCCGACCGGCCACAGCCGGAGCACGGGCATGAGGTCGTGCTTGCCGACCATGCCCTCGACCATGGCTACCAGCTCGAAGAAACCGGGCCAGCTGAAGTACGCGGCGATGCCGGGCGCCGTGTGGCCCGTGCGGCTGATGAACTCGGTGAACCCGGCGATCTGGTACGCGGTGGCGAACCGCGGCACGGGCTCTACGATCGCGGTCACCCCGTCGAGGCAGATGACGAGGGCTACGATCATCGCGCCGAGCAGCGCGGGGTGTGCCCTGGAGAGGGCGAGCGTGAGGATGAACGCGAGCGCGAGCAACCCCGCCCCGGCGAGGGATGCGACGGGCAGGATGGAGATAAGGCCAAGGCCGTTCATCGCCCGCAGGTCCAGGCCGCGGAGCGGGATCAGGAACAGCGCAAAGCCTCCGGTCGCGAGCGCGAACAGGGCGGCGACCGGCAGCCAGCTGGACGGGCCGCCGAGCGTCCAGAGGGGCCGCCAGCTCGGTGACCCGGCGGGCAGCCCGGCCGGCCGCCCGACGGACGGCCGGCCCGCGGGCGGCCCAGAGTCGGCGCCTGCCGTTGCCTGGTCACGGGCGGGCGTTCCGTGGATATCGCCGTCTGCGGTGCCGGGTACCGGCTGCCGCCGAACCCCCGCGAACACGCGCCGCAGTCCCGACGCGACAAGCACGGCGACCAGCGTTTGGCTGGCGAGTACCGCCACGGCCGCGCCGGTGATTCCCACCAGCCCGGTTAACGCGAGGGCTAAACCGAGCACCAGCGCACCACGTACGGCCTGGATGAGCGCTATCAGCGACGTCCTGCTCTGCGCCCGCAACGCTCCGATATAGATTTCTGTGACAGCCTTGGGCAGCGTGGCGACCGCGAGCAGTTCCAGGATCACCGCCCCGTGGGTCGCGTAACCCCGGCCGAACAGGGCGAGCGCCCACGGCGCGACCAGCGCGAGGCCCGCGGCGATCGGTACCAGGATCAGCATCGCCCGGCGCAGGGCCGCACGGCAGTTTTCGCCGAGTGTGGCCGCGTCGAACGAGCCCTCTACCGTCAGCGACGTTGCCATGTTGACAGCAAACAGGTCAAGCGTGCCGCCGATGACCCATGCCACGTAAAAGTAGGCGTTCATACCCGGGTCGATACGCACCGCCACCAGGACAGGTACCAAGGTGGTGGTGGCGAGCACGCACAGGGCTCCGGTGTAGTCGCCGGCCAGGAACCGCGCGATCTGCTTCCTGGTGGGCGGCAACCGGGCGGCGGTCGCCTGGGCGTGCCGTGGTACCAGCTTGCCGAAGATCAGCAAGTTGATCAGCGGTAGCGAGATGGCCACCGGGAGCATCCAGGAGACAAAGATGCCAACGTGCGGGAGCGCCGCCGCCAGCGCGACAAGCAGAGCAATCTTGACGATGCCGAAGATTCCATTTTCGATCGGCACCCAGATCGCGCTCCGCAGGCCGGTGAGGACGCCGTCCTGCAGGGTGAAGATACCCCAGGTGATCACGCACGTGGTGAAGATCAGCCCGGCGGTCACTCCGCTCAGCTCGGCATACGAAGGTCCCCAGTGGTTGACGGTAAGGAGGAACGGGACGGCGATGGCCACCGCGGCCACGGCACTGACCGCGTAGGTGCGCGCCACCAGTGCCGCTGTCCTGCCGCCCGATTGCGGGATGAACCGGGTGAGAGCCCCGGTCAGGTTGAGCGCGGTGAATCCGGACACCAGGCTCATCACCGAGTAGGCGGCCGAGGCGCGCCCGACGTCGGCGACCGCGTAGCGGCGCGCGGCCAGCAGCCAGTAGGCCACACCGAGCACGCCCGTCGTCCCTGTATTGATCATTAATGCGTAGGCGTTGCGGAAGAGCGGATCGGCGACCTGGCCACGAAGCGGCACGAGGTAGCCGGGCACGATGGCCAGCGGGCGCCGCAGCGCGGCGGGCAGGGTATCGCCTGGCTGAGTGAAATCGCCTCCGCCGGCTGACTCGGCCAGGCTGGCCTCAACCGGTGTGGCCTCAGCCGAGCCGGCCTCAGCTATGCCGACCTCAGCCGAGCCGGCCTCAGGCGGGCGAGCTGGCTCGGCCGGGAGCTGCGCCTGGGCCGGGTCACCCGGGGTGCCGCCGGGTGCCGCGGGGCTATACACGCTGCGAAACACCACCCAGCACGGCCCTGGTGCGGCGCACAAGCGCCCAGCCCCTGGTGAGCGCGTGGTCCTTCAGGTAGATCACCGGCAGCCCGCGGCCGCGTACGATCCGGCCGAACGCCGCGGGCTTGGTGGAGCGCCTGATCGTCAGGCGCGGCAGGGTGAACGGATCCGACGGCGCACGGGCGATCATGTTGCCGACCGCGCACGCGTACTCGTGACCGGCTGCGCGCACCGCACCGCGGACCCGCGCACTGGAGTAGCCGAACGGGTACGCGAGGCCAGGCACGGCACGGCCGAGCCGGTCTTCGAGCAGCGCCTTGCTGTCGTGCAGCTCACGGCGCAGGTCCGCGCCGGCCATCTGGTCCAGCTGTGGGTGCCGGTGGCTGTGCGCGCCGATCTCAACTCCGGCGCCGGCCGCCTCGAGAAGCTGGCTCCAGCTCAGCATCCGGCCCGGCCTGCGCCCGGCCGATCGCCGGCCCGCGTCCTGGATCCAGCCCGTCGTCACGAACACGGTGGCGGTGAAGCCGTACTCGCGCAGCAGCGGCAGTGCCACCTGATGGAAATCGGCGAACCCGTCGTCGAACGTGAGCACCACCGGGCGGACCGGCATCCGGCCGGCGTCGCCGCCGACCGCCGCGGCGAGCGCGGACGCGGTCACCGTGGTGAACCCCCCGGCCTGCAGATACGCGAGTTGCGCGGCGAACGCGGCGGGCGACACGGCGAGCCGGCTTGTCGCTTGCGGGCCGGCCGCGATCTGGTGATACATCAGGATCGGCGCCACCGGCTTCATCGCATTCACCGGCCCCTACGCTCTGCTGACGGGCGGGCGGACGGACTGGCCGGTGAGCTGGCGGACGGACTGGCCGGTGAGCTGGCTGACGGGTCGGCCGGCCGGGTGGCCGAGTCACCGGATCCGCTGCGCCGCGCGCGCAGCAGCCCCGCGGCGTACCCCGCCGCCGCGGCCGCCAGGCCAGCCCAGATCGCCCCGGCCCGGCCAAGACCCGACACCCGCCCCCGGCACGCGTCCGCCACCCCGCGGGCCACCCCCCGCGGCAGCGTCCTCGTGACATACCGGCGCTCCGACGACAACCCATCGCCGACGCCGACACTCTCCGTCACCAGCGCCTTCGACAAACCCTCCGCAAAACACCGGGCCCGGAAATAAGAAAACCGGCACCGCGCCGCCGGCACCCGATGCCAAATCACCGCCCGGTCATCGAACAACACCACCCCACCGGGCACCCGCTGACCCAGCCGGATACAAAACTCGGTCTCCTCACACCCCAGCGGCCGCTTGCCCGCCGACCGCCCGATCCCGCTGCTGAACCCGCCGACCACCCCGAACACCCCGCGCCGGAACGACGCATTACCACCCAGCACGTTCCGCACCGGCGCCCGGCCCGCCGGCATGCCCACATACGTGCACCCGACCACCCAGTCGAACTCCCGGGGAAACCACCACGGCCGCCCGGCCGCCCACAGCGGCAGCGTCCGCCCACCCACGCCCAGCACCCCCGCATCGGCGTAACAATCGGCGAAAAACCTCAGCCAGTCCGGCTCCGCGACCGCGTCATCGTCAAGAAACGCCACGATCTCGCCCCGGGCCACCGCCACACCCGTGTTCTTGCCACCAGAAAGACCCCGCCCCGCGCGGTTCTCCACCACGGTCACATCACCCAGCGCCGCCCTCAGCCGCCCCAACAGCACCGGGTTGTGATCGACCACCACGATGATCTCCCGGGCCGCAAGGCTCTGCGCCCGCACCGACGCCACCGCGGCCAACGTGTCAGCCCACCGCTGCTCGGTATGCGCACAGATGACCACGGAAATATCTGGCCCACCGCCAGGCGCTGGCACCGGTCGCACGCCCGTGGCAGCCGATGCGTGCGCCGAGTCCGCTGGACCCGTCGCCGGGCCGGGCGCCCCGCCTGACCGCGCGACGGCGGCCGCGGTCACGTGACGTCCTGATCGGCTTCGCGGACCGCCACGACCGCGGGCCGCAGCGGCCACTGGCTTTCGGCCGGCACCGGGTCGAGAGCCGCGGCGCGCCGACGGCGGTCACCGAACCGTTCCCGCAGGATCACTTTGAGGATCCGCAAGCCGTCCCTGATCGCCCGCAGGTTGCTCGTACCGTACAGGCGGGGCCGTTCATAGCTGGGGATCTCCTGGATCCACAGCCCGGCCTTGGCCGCGCGGATGCTCATCAGCGTCTCCACCTCGAACCCCGCGCAGTCGACCGCCATCGCGCCCAGGTGGCGCGCCCAAACAGCGTTGTAGCCGTAGCACAGATCGGTGTAATGAGTACCGAACATGCGGTTGACCAGGACGTTGAGCATTCTGTTCCCGTAGCGGCGGCCAACCGTGATGTCGTCGCTCCTGCCGCCGCTTGCGAAACGTGATCCCTTGGCGAAGTCGGCGCCGGCCACGAGCGCGCTAACGAACAGGACGATCTCGCTGCCGTCGGTCGAGCCGTCCCCGTCGATCATCACGATGATGTCGCCGGTGCACGCGGCGAAGCCCGCGAGCAGCGCGTCGCCCTTGCCGGCACCCTGCTGCGTCACGACCTTGATATCCGGGCGGATTCCCCGCGCCACCGCGACCGTGTCGTCCGTGGAATGCCCGTCGACCAGCACGACCTCGTCCACCCACCAGGGCAGCGTGGCGAACACGTGCGGGATATTGCGCGCCTCGTTCAGCGCCGGTATGACCACGCTCACGCTCGGCGTGATGGCCAAGGCCGCTGACACGGGCCGATAGGGAAACAAACTGTGCGGCGGTACCAGCTGACCCACGCCGTTGACGGCTTTTGATGAACCCATAGCGGGTTTTGATGAACCCATGGCGGGCAAAGCTCCCTGTCCGGTCGTAGCCATGGCCTAAGCGACCAGCGGAGCGTCCCAATTGCGCTCGTTGAGCTGGAGCTGCCGCAGCAGATGCTGCGGGTCGCGTGGGATGCGGTCGCCGCCGGCGCCGGGTCCCGCGAAGGCGGTCACCTCGATCGGGTCAAGCCCGAGCGTGCGGCAGATGCCGGCGAACTCGTTCGCGACAGCCAGGGTGACCGCGCGGGAGATGTTCTGGTAGATCTCGGCCGCCTCGGCCGCCTCGGCCGAGCTGACCACGTGGACGACGTCGGTGAGCAGGCGGATCACCCGCGCCGCGCGCTCGGTGCACGACTGCGTGGCGCCGCCGATGACCCGTGGAGCCTGCCGCGGATGATCGTCGGGACGCGACTCGATCCGCTCTGGGCTGGCGGCCACGAACACGTCCTCGCCGGCGCGCATGCCCCGCCGCTCGAGCGGGCCGACGAGCAGTTCGCGCGTTGTGCCCACGTAGGCCGTCGAGGTGAGGATGATCGTCTGGCCGGTTCGGGCGTGCGCGACGACGGTGCCGCACGCGCGGCGCAGCGCGGACACGTCAGGCACGCCGTCGCCGCCGGCCTGCGCGGGTACGCAGACGATGACGGCGTCGGCGAGGGCAGCCGCGCTGGCCACGGTCGTCAGCTCGAGGCTGCCGTCCTCGAACGCCGCGCCGACCAGGTGACCGTCGGCCGCGGTGAGGCCGGCCGTACCCGAGGCGATGGCGCGCAGCCGGCTGGCGCTCGCGTCGATCCCGATGACGCGGGGGCAGTTGGAGTACAGGGCCAGCGCGGTCAACAGCCCGGCGCGGCCCATGCCGGCGATCGCGATCGCCGGCGCCCTGGCGGGGACCGGCTTTGTGCGCCGGTCCCCCTTCTTGCGGCTGCTGTCAAGCGACAGCCGGTGCTGTGACACTGCAAGTCCCCCAAGCCCGTGTGGAAGGCACGGTGCCCCCGTTGTGGTGATCCGTGACCGACTGTGGCATCGGGGCGCCTAGGGTTTGCTCATTCATCCGGGGTAGCTGCCCTCGCCGAAATGGCGGAGAAGCGGTGCCGCCCGCGGGTGCCGGCCGGTGCCGATCGCGGTGCTGCGCAGCCTGCGGGTGGCACGGACCGGAGCCGTGCCGGGGAGGACGCGCGGTGATCCATTCGGCCGGGGCGCTGCCGCACACGCGGGGGTGGTCGATGCGCCGCGCTCAGCGCACTGGCGCTCCGCGGCGGTGCGGCTTGGCTGCCCGGGGGATCCCGGTACCCTATTCGGAGGAGAAGTCCTGCTCAACATCTAGCTTCACTGGTGCTATGACAACCCAGAACAGGTCTCGTCTTTCCTACAAGATCATCTTTGCGGTTAAGCACCCGGATCAGATCCTGCCGTACGTGCGCAGAGTCCTCGTCGACGCGTGGCTGCGCGCCCGGGCCGGTGACCACGTCAGCTACTACCGGGCCGTGATGAAGTACAAGGCGTCACACAACGTCGACGTCGCCGTGGGCAGCAGGAGCCACGACCAATGGCTCGAGTTCGGCCAGATGCAGTTCGACTACCTGCTGACGCACGGGCTCAAGCCGGCCGACCGCATCCTGGAGATCGGATGCGGCAACCTGCGGGCTGGCCGGCTGCTCATCGACTACCTCGACACCGGCAACTACTACGGGATCGATATCTCACCGGACATCATGGTGGCGGCGCAGCAGGTGCTCGCCGAGTCCGGGCTCCAGGGCAAACTACCCAGGCTGACCATTGTCTCGGACCTGACCTTCGAGTTCCTGCCGGCCGGGTACTTCACCGTGGTGCACGCGAACAGCGTGTTCACGCACTGCCCGATCGAGGTCATCGACGAGTGCCTGGCGCACGTCGGACGTGTCATGGCCCCTGGCGCGATCTTCGACTTCACCTTCTACCGCTCCGATGAAGCCGACTACCAGGTGCTGCGCGAAGACTTTTACTACCGGACGCAGACGCTCGTCTCCACAGAAACGGATCTCGGGCTCGCGGCGCGGCTCATGGATGACTGGCACGACCCGTGGGACCACCAGCCCAAGATCCGCGTGACCCTGCCAAGCTGAGCGCCACCCCTTGCGATCAAGGCGGGACGGCAGCCCGATCAACCCCGCCGCGCCCGGCGCGCCCAAGATCCGTTTCTGTGGAACTCTGCCTGCACATAGCGCAAGCAGATTGACATAGTTGCCGATCTTGGTCTGTTTACCGGCTCCGATTGGAGGGCTCTGGCCACGGCGATGGCCGGTTGGTGTTGCTGCTGACGCCCCCTGACGTCACCGCACGGGAGGCGGCCGGTGGGCCGGGCGCAGCCCATGGTTCGGGTGCCCATGGATTCGGGTGCCATGGATTCGGGTGCCCATGGATTCGGGTGCCCATGGATTCGGATGAGGGCGTTGTCATGCATCTGGATGAGGACCGGGCCGTTCCCGGCGTGCACAGTGGGCAGGTGGACATCCTGCGACTGCTGCTCGTCGACGACCATCTGATGGTCACCGAAGCGCTGGCATCGCGGCTGTCCGCGGCGCTGGATCTCTGGGTGGCCGGCCGCTGCGCCACGCTCGACCCGAACCTGATCGACATCGTCCGCGGGGTGCGGCCTGACGTCATCACCATCGAGATCGAGCCGCTCGGCTCCGCTTTCGGTGAGGTACTGCGGCGGCTCGTCGAGGCTCGGCCGGCCGCGCGCGTCGTGGTGCTGAGCTCCGACCGCAACGTCGAGCACGCGGTGGAAGCCGCCAGGGCCGGCGTGGTCGCCTGGGTGGCGAAGGAGCAGGGCGCGGCGGAACTCGAGGCCGTGCTGCGCGGGGTCTGCCACGGCCAGTCCTGGTTTCCCCCGGACATGCTCGGCGAGATCCTGCGTGACATGCGGACCGGCCTCAACGGCGCGATGGACGGCGCCAACCCGCTGCACATGCTCAGCCCGCGGGAAAAAGACGTCATGCTGAGCATGATGGACGGCAAGCGCGGCCGCCAGATCGCCGAGGATTTGCTGATCTCCACCGACACCGTGCGCACCCACACCCGCAACATCTTCGCCAAGCTGGACGTCCACAGCCGCCTCGAGGCAGTCAGCGTCGCCGTCGCCGCCGGGCTTCAGCGCGCCGAGCGCGCGGGCTGACCGGCCCGCCACGCGCCGCCGCCAGCTTCCGGTGAGCATGTGGCCACAGGGAAAGTCGGGACTTCCGGCACTTACGCCGGCCGGCCGGACGCGCTACTCATGATTCAGTGGGAGATGTGTTTGGCGCATGGTGTTTGTTGCACGGTCTGTGCCGCATAGTGCTTGCCGCGTGGTGTGGGCCGCACGGTGCGCGCGCGACGTACTCGCATTAGACGCGCGCACGAATTATTCTGGTTCTCCGAGGATCTTGAAATCATGCGCGTACGGCGATCTCACCGGCGTCATCAAATGTCGCGGTACCGGACAGCGGTACCAACCGATCGCCGTACCGGACAGCGGTATCAACCGATCGTGGTACCGGACACCGGTACCACCTGATCGCATCGCACGCGGCCGGCCCGCGTCAGTGCCGGGTGCGCTGGTCAGAGCGGGGAGGGGAGGCGCGGATGGAGTGGTCGCTCGACCGGCGGGCCGGGCAGGGCCGCCGGGGCTCGGATGGCCGCGACGTACTGGCGATGCGCGGGTTGCTGCATGATCTCGGACACGAATTGACCACATTGTCCTATCTGGCCCAGGCGGTGCGCGGCGACCCGGCGCTTCCATCCGGCTCGCGTGCCCGGATGGAACTCGTGTCGCTCGAAGTGTCGCGCCTGACCGATATTGTCACGCACGCGCTTACCGGCGGGGATGCCCCCGATCCCGTCGACGTGCGGGCAATGGCCAGCCAGGTCACCCGGCTCGCGAGCGCCGCGTCCGGTACCGAGGTCGTGCTGCGTGCTGGGCCTGCGGTGCGCATCAAGGTGAGCCCGACGCTGCTGTGGCGTGCGCTGACCAACGTGGTCGACAACGCCGCGCGCGCGGCCGGCCGGGCCGGCCGGGTCGAGGTGGTGATAGGGCGGGCGCCCCGGACGGTCATCGACGTGATCGACAACGGTCCCGGTTTCGGCCAGGGGCCACCGGGAGTGGCGTCACTCGGGTTGCGCGTGGCCGCGTCGTTGCTCGAATCAGTCGGCGGCGCGCTCGAGGTCCACGCGCCGCCGGCCGGCGGGACCAGGGTCCGCATCGCGCTGCCAGGGCGGCCGGCCACCCCGGCACGCGCGGGCGCCGGGCTGACCGGGTGACCAGCGTGCCTGACCTGGTACTCGGCGACGACCACACCGTATTCCTCGACGCGCTTTCTGCCGTGCTCACCCAGCACGGGTTCGCCGTCACCGTGGCCCGGAGCGCGGCTGAGACGATCGAGTGCCTGCGCCGCGTCAAGCCGGACATCTGCCTGGTGGATCGCCATTTCGCCGCGGAAGACAGCGTCGAGGCCATCGGGAACATGATCGCTGCGAGCCCGCGCACGAAGATCCTCGTGCTCAGTGCCGACCCGGACACGGACGGGATACTGCGGGCACTGCGGGCCGGCGCGTCCGGCTATCTGCACAAGACCCAGGGGGTCGCGGTACTCACCGCCGCGATCGACCGGGTGCTGCGCGGCGAAGTGGTGGTCAGCGTGCCCAAAGCGACCGCGGCCAGGAGGTCGGCGCGGGCCGACGACGCGCACCGGCTGGCCTCCTACCTCACCGACCGGGAACGTGAGTGCCTCGCGATGCTCGTCGAAGGGCTTGACACCGCGGCCATGGTCGCCAAGCTCGGCGTCTCGCGCACCACCGTCCGCACCCACGTGCAGGCGCTACTCACCAAGCTCGGCGTGCACTCACGTCTCGAGGCCGCCTCGTTCGCCGTGCGCTACCGGCTGCTCGACGCCGACCTGACCCGCGATCGCCCGGCGCCTGCGGCCATGCGCAACCGCCAGGCGCGGGCGGGCTTACGCCGCGCCGCGGTCACCCCGGCCACTGGGGTAACTCCGGCCACTGGGTCACTTGGGTCACTCCGGCCACTGGGGGTCATCCCGGCCACTGGATCACCCCGATCACTGGGCCACCCCGGCCACTGGGGTCACCCCGGAGCCTTGGGGCCGGCCGCCCGGTGAGCGAGATGACCCAGGCCAGCAGCTCGGCCTCGTACGCGAGCGAGGCCGAACGGCCGGCCGGCCCACGGTGCGCGGACGGGCCGAGTTCCGCGCGCAACAGGATGCGGTTGCCGCAGGTGTCGGCGGCGCGCAGCGCCGCCACCCACTTCGCGGGCTCGGAGATCATGACCCGTGGGTCGTGCAGGATCCCCGTGGCGAGCAGCGGCGGGCGCGGCACGTCGGTCACGTTCTCGGCCGGCGTGTACGAGCGCATCAAGCGGAACTGCGGTTCGTCGGCCGGGTCGCCCCATTCGTCGTACTCGTTGACGGTGAGCGGTACCGCCGGATCGAGCATCTGGTTGAGCAGGTCCACGGCGGGGGCCTCGGCGATCACACCGGCCCAGCGGTCCGGCCAGAACGTATAGGCCACGGCAACGGTGAGCCCGCCCGCGGACAGCCCACGGCACGCCACGCGGCCAGGAGCGGCCCAGCCCGCCCGCACCAGGTGATCGCGGACCGCGACGAAGTCGGTGAACGTGTTGCGCTTGGCGGCGAGGCGGCCGTCCTGCCACCAGTGGCGGCCAAGCTCGCCGCCGCCGCGTACGTGCCCGATCGCGTACACGTAGCCGCGGTCGAGCAGGCTCGGGAGGGTGGCGGAGAACCGCGGGTCCGCGCACGACTCGTAGGCGCCATAACCGTAGAGCAGGCACGGTGCGCTGCCGTCTGGCCGCAGGCCGCGCCGGTAAGCGATCGTGACGGGGACGTGCTCGCCGTCGGGCGCGGGCGCCCAGAGCCGCCGCGTCACGTAGGCGGCCTCGTCGTAGCCGGGTGCCCGGGTCGCCCGCAGCGGCGTCCGCTTGCCCGTGTGCAGGTCGACTGACCACCACCACTTGGGCGCGACGAGGGACTGCGTGGACACGACCACGTCCGCCGCGTCGTAGCTGCCCCGCACCGCCGCCTCGATGAACCCGGCGGGTGTTTCCGGATGCTGGTCATGGTGGCTGCCGTCCGGACGCACGATCCGCAGGAAGGGATCACCGCGGGAGCGGCAGGAAAGCACGAGGTAGCCGCCGATCACGTCCAGCCTGTGGAACCTGATGTCCGGGTGGCCAGGCACGAGCTCACGCCAGTTGCCGCGGCCGGGGGCCTCGACCGGCGCCGTCACCACCCGGTACTCGGGCGCGCCGTCGTTGGTCAGGATCGCGAACCGGCCCGGTCCCGCCCCGCCCGCCGCTGGCCCGCCCAGATGCTCGGTGAAGTACTCGACGCCGCGGCGGCGGCGCTCGACCAGCCGGGGCGCGGCATCGTGCCTGGCGGCAGGGACGATCCACTGCTCGTTCGTGTCACGCGCGTCGGCGGAGATCACGATCCAGTCGCCGCTGCGGGTCGCGCCGACCGTGACGTGGTAGCGCGCGTCCGGCTCGGCGAAAACGATCTTGTCGGCGGCCTGCGGCATGCCGATCACGTGCCGCATCACCCGGCAGGGCCGGAACGATGTGTCGTGCACGACGTAGAAGAGGGCGCTCGAGTCGGCGCTCCACGCACATCCGTAATAGCTGCGGGCGATGCGATCGGGCCGGTCGCGGCCGCTGGCCGCGTCGCGGAAGCGCAGCTCGTAGACCTCGTCTCCGGTGAAGTCCACCGAGTAGGCGATCAGCCGTCCGTCCGGGCTCGGCTCACATACGCCGAAACGGAAGTAACTGCCCGCGCCCGCCTGGGTGGCCGGGGCAGCCGCGGCCGTCCCGCCGTCGAGAACCACCTCGAAGCCGGCGGCGCTGCCGTTGCGGCGCCGGCCCAACTGCGGGAACTCTGACCCAGCCCGCGTCTGCTCGACATAGGTATAAGGCCCGCAGCGCCAGGGCACCGCGGCCTCTTCTGTCGGCAGGCGCGCGGCGAACTCCGCGCCGAGGAGGCTGCGCAGCCCGGCCAGCCCGCTCACGGCCGCCTGGTAGTGCTCCCTTTCTGCCGTCAGGTACGTGTGCAGCCGCAGGTCGCTTCGGTCGGTCATCCAGCCGAACGGCTCCGCGGTCACCGTCCCGTGCGCGGTGCGGAAACGCGGCTCGACCGGCGCCGTGGGGACCGCCGCTTGCGGGGCCCGCCGCACCGCGACAGGCACGGGCACGGGCGCGGCCAACGGCACGCCCGGCTTTTCCTGTTCGCTCATGTTGTCACCCCGATACTTCGGCCCTTACCCGTCTGGTATCCCCGGCTCTACCCAGTGGGACGCGGGGCGGGCAGAACCCGAGCACCTGACGGGGTCAGCCATAACGGGCCTCGGTGGCCGCGGAGATCAACGTGGCGACCGCCTTGAAGCAGCGGATCATCTCGCGCGCGGTCGGGCTGTCGTATCCGACCGTCCGATCACCGAGTCGCTCGACGGTCGGCACGATCGCCGCCGCCTGGGCGAGTTGGGTGGCGTCGACCTCTACCTCCACGTGGAAGCGCCCGTCGGTGACCGGTGCCCGCCTGGCCGCGAGCTTGCCCGCGCCGGCGGCCGCGGACCTGATGGCCGCGGCCGTCACCGACGGTGCCGCGCAGATGGCCGAGTACCTGCTGACGCACTCCTTGACCGCGACCGTCCGCGCGTCCGGAGCGTAGCCCGCCGCGTCCGCGCACGCGCGATCGTCGCCGGTGACAAGGACGACAGGTACTCCGTACTCGGCGGCGACCAGGGCGTTGAGCCGTCCCTCGCTCGCCCGGGCGCCGTTGACCCGCACGCCGACGATCGAGTTCGGCAGGTACGTGTGCGCGAGCACGCCGTCGGCTCCCGCCGCCGCGTGGTAGCCGACGAAAGCGACGCCGCTCACCTCGGGATGCTGGATGCCCTCCACCATGCCCAGGTCCTTGTGGCGGCCGGTCAGCATGGCAGCCCGCCCGTCGAGCTTCTCGAGAAGCAGGTTACGCATTGTCGCGTGCGCCTCGTTGACCACGACGTCGGTGGCTCCCGCGTCGAAGAACCCGGCGATCGCCGCGTTGACGTCGGACGTGAACATCCGGCGGCAGCGCTGCCACTGCTCGGTCCCTGGCTCGACGTCGGCGGGCCAGGTGACCCCGGTGGCGCCCTCCATGTCCGCGGAGATAAGGATCTTCATGGGCTCAGCATGCCCGGCCCGGGCGACCCGTTTCAGCATCTTGCCTGGGTACCCGGGCTGGAATTGTCAGACCAGACGCAGCGACTTCAGCCGATACCCGCCCGCAATCTTGTCCGCGGGCCTCTGGTGGTCGAAGCGCTCATGATCCAGCATGTCCCGTAACGAGCGGCGTGCCCGGCAATGAGCAGCGCGCTCGGTTACGAGCACCATGCCAGGTGACGATCTGCGACCCGTGAGGTTGGTGAAACGTACATGAGCCCCGCAGGAGGGCAGGTGGCGGCCGCAGGGCCAGCGCCGAACAGGTGGACGGTCGTGGCCGCCTACTGCCTCGTCTCCTCCGCCAACCAGATGCTGTGGCTGACGTTCGCGCCGATCACGACCGTGGCGGCGAGTCATCACGGCGTCTCGGTGAGCGCGATGGGCTGGACGGCCGAGGTCTTCCCCCTCGTCTACGTCGTCCTGGCGCTGCCCGCGGGGGCGCTGCTCGACCGCTGGTTCCGCGGCTGGCTCGCCATCGGCGGGGTGCTCACGGCGGCCGGGGCATTGCTGCGCATCGGCGGCGGTTACGACCGGGTGCTCGCCGGGCAGTTGATCATCGCGATCGCCCAGCCGCTGGTACTTAACGCACTGACCAAACTGGCCGGGCAGTACCTCGAACCCAGGCACCGCCCGACGGGGATCGCCATCGGCTCGGCGAGCATCTTCGGCGGCTTCGTGCTCGCGCTCGTGCTCGGCTCGGTGCTCAGTCACGGCAGCCAGATCGGCCTGCTGCTTGTCATCGGCGCCGCCTACGCGTCGGCCGGGGCCATCGCGCTGCTCGTCGCGGTGCGGCACCCGGGCAGGCGAGAGGGCGTGGTGCTCGTCGCGGCCGGGGCGCAGCGGCTCCGGATCGTCTGGTCGGACCCGGTGATGCGCACGCTGACCGGCCTCGTGCTGGCCGGATTCGGCGTTTTCGTCGCGATGTCCACCTGGCTCCAGGCACTGCTCAAGCCGGCCGGGGTGTCGTCGTCGGCCGCTGGCGTGCTGCTCGTCGAGATGGTGCTGGCCGGCGTGGTCGGCTCCGCGCTGCTCGCGCCCTGGGTCGCGGCGCGGGGCGCCGAGGCGCCGCTCCTGCGGCTCGTGGTGATCGTGACCGCGGCCGGCTGTGTCGCGCTCGCCGTGGCGCCAGGGGTGGCCGTCGGCGCGGTCGCGATGTTCTGCATCGGCGCCATGCTGCTGACCGCGCTGCCGGTCGTCCTCGAGATCGCCGAGCGCCGGGCCGGGGACGCGGGGGCCACGGCGGCCGCCCTGTTGTGGCTGGCAGGCAACGCCGGCGGCCTGATCGTCTCGCTCATCGTGCAGGGACTGATCAACGAGCCCGCCGCCGCCTTCGCGGTCATGGCCGCCGGGGTGGTGTTCGCGCTGCCGCTGACCCGGCGGCGGCGGCTCGCCGGCCCCGTGCCGGTGCGGGCCGGTTCGGGCACGGAAAGCGTGGCGTAGAGTTACGGCACTCGGCCTCGCGTATAACTAAAGGGACACGGTTCGACGAACAACAAGTTAACCGGAGATGGCTATAGTGCGTCGTATCCGGTGACGCCCAGCGGGCTGCGAACATCGGCTTCCGAACATCGGCATAAGTGACACGACATCGACTGGGGAGGCGGGCGTTGCCCCAGCAGCTTCACGAGTTCACGATCGAAGCCGCGGACGCGGCGGCCGGGCGCGAGATGGCGGCCGCGCTGCGGCCGAGGTTCGAGGTCGCTACGGACGGTGCTCGTAGCGTGCGGCGGGTGTGGCTGGACACGTTCGACTGGCGCCTTTACCGTGCGGGCAGCACGCTCGAATACACCAGCGGTCCCGGCACGCACGAACTCGCCTTTGCCGCGAGCGACGGCGAGCGCACAGCGTGCGCGGTGCCGAGGATGAGCTGGCCAGCCGCGGCAGGCTCGGTTCCCGGCGCGCTGGTCCGCGACCTCGTCGAGCCGGTCGCGGGGATCCGCGCGCTGCTGCCCGTCGCCGCGTGCGCGAGCGCACAGCGGACCCTGCGCGTCCTCGACGGCGAGGACAAGACGGTGGCCCGCATCACGGTCGACCTCGCCTCGGTGCGCGGACCGGCCGGTATCGCGCTGCCCGCGCGCCTGACGGTCACGCCGGTGCGCGGCTACGGCGGCCAGGCCGACCGCGTCGAGCGGCTCCTCGCCGGCCTGCCCAGCGTGACCGCGGCCGACCGGTCGTCCTTCCAGCTTGCGCTGGCCGCCGCCGGCCGGCGGGCGGGCGACTACAGCAGTCAGGTGGACGTCGCACTGACACCGGCCATGCCCGCACGCGCCGCGGTCGCCGCGGTACTGCTCCGGCTGCTCGACATCATCGAAGCCAACGTCGACGGCGCCGTCCGCGACATCGACACCGAGTTCCTGCACGATCTGCGGATCGCGGTACGCAGGACCCGGGCCGCGCTGAAGCTGGCCGGTGACGCGCTGCCGGGCGACCTGGCGCCGCGGTACGCACTCGAGTTCAGGTGGCTCGGGCAGCTGACGACACCACTGCGCGACCTGGACGTGCATCTGCTCGGCTTCGCCGACGCCGCCGCCGGTCTGGTCACGGCATCGCCGCCTGACCTCGCGCCGATGCACGAGAGCCTCACCCGCTACCGCGCCGCCGAGCGGCGCCGCCTGGCCCGCGGGCTGCGCTCGGCCCGCTTCACGCGCCTCACCAGCCAGTGCTGGTGCGCGCTCGGCAAACTCAGTGCGCGCGGCGCGCACCAGGCCGGCGCGGCGCCGTCCCGCCGCGCCGCGGCCGGCCGGGGCGGGGTGGCGCAAACACCCGTCGGCGACCTCGCCACGGCGCGGATCGAGCGCGCGTACCGCAGGCTCGCGAGGACCGGCGCGGCCATCACGGCGGCGTCGCCCGAAGAGGACCTGCACACGGTGCGCAAACGCGGCAAGGAACTGCGTTACCTGCTCGAGTTCTTCGCCGCACTGCACGAACCAGCGACACACCGCAGCGCCGTTCGGGAGCTGAAAGCACTACAGGACTGCCTGGGAGAGATCCAGGACGGGCACGTCCAACGCGAGGCCATCAGGTCGCTCGCCGCACGGATGGTCGCCGAACGCGCCACGCCGGCCGCCACGCTCCTGGCCATGGGCGAGCTGGCGGCGCAGCTCGACGCGGCGGCCAGCGAGGCCCGTGACGACTTCGGCCGGCGTTTCGCCCGGTTCACGAGCGATCGCAACGCCAGCCGGATCGCCAGCCTGGCCAAGGCGGCGGCCGCGTGAGGATCTATGCCACGTACAACGTCAAGGGCGGCGTCGGCAAGACGTCAGCGGCGGTCAACCTCGCCTACCTGGCCAGCCGCGAGGGCCGCAGCACCCTGCTTTGGGACCTGGATCCGCAGGCCGCGGCCACGTTCCTGTTCCGGATCCGCCCGCGGGTGAAGGGCGGAGGCAAGGCGCTCGTGCGCGGCGCGATGCCGCTCGACGCGGCCATCAAGGGCACCGACTTCGACCACCTCGACCTGCTGCCCGCGGACCTCACCTACCGCCGGATGGACCTGCTCCTCGACGCGGCGAAGAAGCCCACCAGGCAGATCGCGCGGCTGCTCGCGCCGCTGGCCGGGGAGTACGACACGGTCTTCCTCGACTGCCCGCCGAGCATCTCGCTGGTTACCGAGAACGTGCTGCACGCCGCCGACATGCTGATCGTGCCGCTGATCCCGACCACACTGTGCACCCGCACACTCGACCAGCTCACCGGGTTCGTCGACTCGTTCGACGGCCCGCAGCCGGCCATCCTGGCGTTCTTCTCCATGGTCGACAGGCGCAAGCGGCTGCACCGCGACATCACGCAGAACCTGCCGGCCGAGCGCAAGGACCTTGCCACCGCCGTCGTGCCCGCGCTTTCGCTCGTCGAGCAGATGGCGGTCCGCCGGGCGCCGCTGCCCGTGTACGCGCCGCGCAGCAGGGCGGCGCAGTGCTACCGGGAGCTGTGGCAGGAGATCTCAGCGCTGCGGCCAGGCGGCTGAGCGGCTCGGCGGGAATCGCCGGCGGCCCCGACGGCATTCTGGTCGTTAGCCGAAGAAACCCGCGAGGAGATGGCGCCATGTCGGTTCGCCGCCTGAATCATGCCGTGCTCTACGTCAGCAACGTGTCACGATCGGTAAAGTTCTATCAGGAGACACTCGGGTTCGAGATCGCGACCGAGATCGCCGGGCGCGCCGCCTTCCTGCGTGCCGCCGGTACCTCCAACGACCACGACCTCGGGCTGTTCCAGGTGGGGAATGCCGCGCAGCCGTCCGACCCGGGCGGCATGCCGCGGCCCGGCCTGTACCACCTGGCCTGGGAGGTCGGGTCACTGCCCGAGCTGGCCGAGACCCGCGCCAAGCTCGCCGCCCACGGCGCGCTCGTGGGCGGCAGCGACCACCGGGTGTCGAAGTCGCTGTACGCGAAGGACCCGGACGGAATCGAGTTCGAGGTGATGTGGCGGGTCCCGGCCGAGGACTGGCCGGAGGAGCTGAGCAAGGGCAGCATGATCGCCCCGCTCGACCTGGACGCGGCGCTGGCCCGCTGGGGCGACCTGGTGACCGGCGCCGCGGCCGGGTCGGCGACCTGAGCCCCCGCGCCTTCCCTTGCCCACACCCATGAGTCACTATGGTACTAACCGGTAAGTAAGCGGATGGGGGGCGATGGTGCGGACTCCTGGCGAGCAGCTGGCCAAGAGAATGGCCGCGGTGGCCCGGGCGACCATGCAGGCCACGGTCCATACCGCCGTCCTCAACGCCGTACGGCCGGTTGGTGAACGCCGCCACCTCGCCCGCGCCAGCGCCAACAGCGCGGCCGCCGACCCACCAGGGCCCGGCACGCCGGGCGCCGGCACAGCGGGCGCCGGCACAGCGGGCGTCGGTACGCCGGGCGGCGGCGCGGTCGCCGTGGCGTCCGGCGGCGTGGTCACGGCCAGGCACCGCGCCGCGGGCATCAGCGTGGTCGCCGCCCGCGGCCGCGCCGCGACCGCCGCGCGCAACCTGGGCGCCGCCGCGCTGCGGCTGCCGCCCGGGCCGCATCCGGTCGCCGTGCAGCGCAACCTCGCCGTGGTGATGGCGGACGGCGTGACGCTGCGCGCCGACAGGTACTTCCCCGCCGACGCGGCGGACCGCGCGGGCACCGCGGACCACGGCGCCGGCCATCCCCCGGTGATCCTGGTTCGGTCTCCGTACGGGCGCAGCGGCTTCGTCGGCCTGGTCTACGGGCATTTCTTCGCCCGGCACGGCTTCCAGGCCGTCGTCCAGAGCGTGCGCGGCACGTTCGGGTCCGGCGGCGTGTTCGACCCACTCGGCAACGAGCGGGAGGACGGGCTCACCACCGTCGCGTGGCTGAAGGCGCAGCCGTGGTTCGGCGGCGTGTTCGCCATGTACGGCCCCAGCTATCTCGGCTACTCCCAATGGGCGATCGCCGCCGACGCCGGGCCCGAGCTGCGGGCGATGGCCGCGCAGATGGCCGCGTCGCAGTTCCGCGACGCCGCCTACGTCGGCGGCGCCTTCGCGCTGGAGTCCACGCTCACCTGGAGCGACCTGACCACCCGCATCGAGCGGCCGCTCGGGGGCCTGACCGCTGGTATCACGTCCATCCGCCGGGCCAGGCGCGCGGCCATGTCCGGGCGGCCGCTCGCCGAGCTCGACACGCTGTCCGCTGGTGCGCCCGTACCGTTCTTCCAGGACCTGCTGCGCAACGCCGGGACGAACGAGCCCTACTGGCAGCGCCGCGACCACAGCGGCAGCGTCGGCGAGGTCGGCGTACCCGTCAGCCTGCTCGGCGGCTGGTACGACGTGTTCCTGCCCTGGCAGCTACGGGACTACGCACAACTGCGCGCCGCGGGCCGCACGCCGCAGCTGACGATCGGGCCGTGGTACCACGCCGACCCGCGGCAGCTTCGCGCGGCGAGCGCCGACGCGCTCACCTGGTTCCGCGCCCACCTGCTCGGCGAGCAGTCGCTGCTGCGCAGGCAGCCGGTCAGGCTGTTCGTCACCGGTGCCGGCGAGTGGCGCGACTACCCGGACTGGCCCGTGCCAGGCATCTCACCGCAGCGCTGGCACCTGCAGCCCGGCCGTGGCCTGGCCGCCGCGCCGCCGGCGGGGTCGCCGCCTGACTCCTACCGCTACGACCCCGCGCATCCCACGCCGGCGGTCAGCGGGCCCACCCTGGTCGGCAACTCCGAGCCCGAGGACAACCGCAGGCTCGAGGCGCGCAGGGACGTGCTGACCTTCACCAGCCAGGTGCTGCCGGACGGCCTGGAGATCATCGGGCCGGTCACCGCCGACCTGTACGTCCGCTCCAGCCGCGCGCACACCGACGTCGTCGTCCGGGTCTGCGACGTCGGGCCGACCGGGGCGTCGATCAACGTCTGCGAGGGCGTGCGCCGCCTGGTGCCGGGAAGCCCCGAAGCCGGCGGCGACGGCGTGCGGCGCGTGCCGGTGGAACTGTGGCCGGCCGGGCACCGGTTCCTGCCCGGTCACCGGGTCAGGATCCAGGTCGCGAGCGGCGCGTACCCGCGGGTCGACAGGAACACCGGAACCGGGCAGCCGCTCGGCGCCGCCAGCATGGTGGCCGCCGACCAGGAGGTCTTCCACGACCCGGCGCACCCGTCCGCGATCGTCCTGCCCGTCACGAGATGACCCCGCGATCCGCTGGCGCCCCCGTCAGTGTTCGCGGATGCTCCCCGCGGGCTAATGCCGCAGTTCAAAGAATGACGCCATTGGGCCTCAACTCGGGCTCCTCCTGCGCAGATACCAGTTTCAGTGCCCAGGCGGCTCCACCGCCGCAAGAAGGCGGTGCATGCCAGACGATGGGTTGTTATCCGGGAAGGGGGTATCGTTTTGCAGGTGGCGCTGGTCGAGTTCCGCAGCGCGGCGCACCGCATCAGCGGTGAACGGGCATCCACGGATTGAGGCTTAGCTGCCTTGGCCGGTGCCGTCTGGCGTTATACGAGCGTGCGGGTCGGTCGAGACGTGCGCATCGCTTGGCAGGGCGAGGGGAGCGAACGCGAGGGTGAACGTCGAGCCGCCTGAGTCGGTGCGCACGTTGACCGTCCCGCTGTCGGCGTGCGCGACGCCGGCCACGATCGCCAGGCCGAGCCCGGCGCCTGGCATTCCTCGTGCGGCGGGTGCTCGATAGAAGCGTTCGAAGATGTGTGGGAG
>Ga0209648_10001231_pt1 | contig 20471 bp, 15 predicted proteins | sample GraSoi2013_115cm_FD_185830 | JGI IMG/M metagenome (GOLD analysis project Ga0209648, IMG submission 185830) | Grasslands soil microbial communities from the Angelo Coastal Reserve, California, USA - Sample 9_17_2013_115cm (SPAdes) (version 2) | ecosystem: Environmental > Terrestrial > Soil >... | reverse complement strand
CATGGTCGGCGTCCATCCCTTGTTAATCGGCGGCCGTCTCTTTCAAATTCCGCGCAGTATAGCGCAGAAATATCCGCTTAGATGCCGAATTCAACCAACGGATGCTAGAATGTTTCCTCAAGTAGAGAGGTACATTACTTGGCCCGCGAACTCCAGGTCCTTAACACCAAACCACGTCAGCCAAAGCCCGAATGGCTCAGGATCCGTTTGGGCGATCCGACTAACCAAAATAATCTGCTCAAGTTGATTGAGGGACTTAACCTGCACACGGTTTGCCAGGAAGCAAAATGCCCGAACATTTTCGAGTGCTGGGCTAATCGGACCGCGACGTTTATGTTGGGCGGCGACATTTGCACGCGCCATTGCGGCTTTTGCGCAGTTGGCAAAGGCGCGCCGGGGCAACTTGACGCGGAGGAACCGCGCCACGTCGCTGAGGCTGTGCGACATTTGAATCTGGCGCACACTGTGATTACTTCCGTTAACCGCGACGACCTGCCAGACGGCGGCGCGGCGCATTGGGCCGAGACCATTCGCCAGGTGCGCGCACACAATCCTGAATGCAAAATAGAAGTGCTGATTCCGGATTTCAACGGAGATGAAGCTGCACTGAACACCGTGCTCGACGCGCAACCCGACGTGCTCAATCACAATACCGAAACCATCGCCAGGCTTTACCGGCGCGTGCGTCCCGATGCTGACTATCAGCAGTCGCTAACGTTGTTAAGGCGAGCCGCGGAACGCCGGGATCGTGAAGCAAGCGGCATGCTTACCAAGAGCGGTATCATGGTCGGACTCGGCGAAGAGTTCGATGAAGTGGTCGAGTTAATGAAAGACCTGCGCGGGTCTTCCTGCGATGTGATGACCATCGGCCAGTACCTGCAACCCCACGCGCGGCGCTTACCGGTGGAGCGCTACGTCACACCCGCGGAATTCGATCGTTGGCGTGAAATTGGGATGCAGATGGGATTTCGTCACGTCCAGTCGAGTCCGCTCACTCGCTCGTCCTACCACGCGCGCGAACAGGCCGAATAATCTGGAGTGCCGCGACTTGTCGCCGCTTTTTCTTTTTCGTGGTCTTTAGGGCTTAAAAAACCCTAGGTCAGCACTTCCATCGCCGCATCGAGCAGTCTCATCTGAATATTTAGCAACTGCTTGCCCGCGACGCTGGCCTTACATTCCACGCTGCCGGCGTTTGCCAGATCAGGAATCATTACCCGTTCCCGAAACTCAGAAATCACATACGGATCGGTAAAGACGGCCAGAATCTCCTGATGAATTCGATAACTGAAATAATCAAAGTTTGAAGAACCGGCAATCAAGTGTTCGTCGTCGACGAGCATCGCTTTCAGGTGGCTCATCCCTCCCTGATAAAGCCGCAAATCAATTCTCGACCGCGCTGACTCCAGCCGTGCATAATTTCGAAAGAAGCCCCAGTTGTTCTGCTCTGGCGTCACAATCGTTACAGCCACGCCACGTCGCGCCGCCAGGCGCAGGCGTTCATAAAAAGGGAACGTAATGTACGGGCTTTCAACAAAGATCGATCGACGCGAAGTGTCTATTAAATCAAGCACCCGCCCAAACGCGGTCCGGTTCGCGCGGCCATCGAGCGTGAAGAGTTCGACGCCATCAAACTGCTGATGCCTGATCTGATCGCGGCCGGTCCAGCTAGCCAGAAAATCCGCGCGCAGGAATCCCGCGGCATTCGGATCTTCGACGCGCAGCATCATGTCGTGCCAGGCGGCGTTGTGTTCGCTGAAATTGATCCCGCCAATGTAGGCCACGCGATCGTCGAGCACGATTAGTTTCTTATGATTGCGGCTGAGCAGCCGGCGCGGAGAGATTCCGAGCGGATTGGTAAATCGAATTCTCACGCCGCCGTTTTCCAGCTCTTGTTTCATCGCGGCGGTCTCGCGCGTCTCGCGGCGCAATTCGCGATTGCAAAGATTTACCGGCGAGTACATGAACTTATCGCTTAAGACAACCCGCGTGAACGAGTCCGCGAGGATCCGTTGGTCCTTCACGGGGGATGAAAGCAATGCTGATGACAGTTGTTTGCCAATTGAGTCGCCTTCGAACGCAAAGGTCTGGACAAAAACGGATCTTTCGGCTGAAGCTATGTCTTCACGCAGCCGCGTCCAGAATTCGTGGTAGTTGACTAGAAGGTCTATCATCGTCGTCTCGCCCGGAAAGCGTTCGCCCCCCCGCACTCAATGCGGACAGCAGGCCCGCGCTTCCGGGTGGCCGATTGTAATCGATCCGGGTGTGGGAATGACAGGCTCAGAATGAACCATGCTGCACATACACAACGGCGACTCAACCGCCGGAACTGCTAAGAAATCTAATATTCCCGGCGAACACCTCGCCTGGCGCGAGGCGATGGTTTGCGGACCGACGCCCACCGGGCTGTCTGCCGAGGGGTTCTTGCAGGTGCGCGCGAAACATCTTTCTGAAGCTTATAGCGTCAGCCTCGAACAGTGTGAGCGGGATTTGCGAGCACAAGCAGAAGGACTGACGCGCTCTCTCGATCACGAAGAGGTCGTACTCTGGTTCGAACACGATCTCTTTTGCCAGGTGCATTTAATCTACCTGCTGAATTGGTTCGCGCAACGCGAACTCCGCAGCACGAAGTTGAGTCTGATCTGTATCGGCGAGTTCCCGGGCATCGGACGTTTTCGAGGACTTGGTCAGTTGAGCGCAGAACAATTGGCCGCGCTTTTCCCGCAACGAGAGGAAGCTTCACCCGCCCAGTTGCATCTCGGGGCAAAAGCCTGGCGGGTTTATTCTTCACCAGACGCCGCAGACTTAATACCTCTGATGAATTCGGACCTGTCCGCAATGCCATTCCTGAAGCGTGCGCTCGCTAAACACATTCAGCGCTTCCCATCGACCAGCAACGGGCTCGGTAGAATCGAAAACGTCGCTCTGGAGTTAATCGCCAATGGTTACCCGAGCTTCAAATCGCTATTTCCGGCTTTTGTCCGGCGCGAACCTGAATACGGTCTTGGCGATGCGCAACTCTATCTCGAAATGAAACGACTGGTGGACGCTTCGACTCCGCTGCTCAAGTTGAGCAACGCCGTCAAGGAAGTGGTGACCAGAGGGGCGACTATGGATCCGGCGCATATGTTGCTCTCATCATTTGAAATCACCAGGCACGGCAGAGCGGTGTTAAGTGGGGCTGAAGATTTTGTCAGAACCAATGGAATCGATCAGTGGCTGGGCGGAGTTCATCTTGAAGGATACGAACCCGGTTGGCGCTGGGATGAAGATGCAAAAGAACTGCTCGTCAGACTGTGAAACGTGTAGCACAGACTTTAGTGAGGCTCTGATCAAGTCGAAATGTCAGCTTCAGTTTGCTCTCACCTGACCATACGTCCGCGAGCTTCCCGTTTGCGAGGCTCCGTAGAAGCCCAATGTTATAGCCACCGCCGGGGTGATTGTTTTCTGCGCTCCGTTAGGAGCGCAACCAGGGACATTCCGCTCCGTGGAGCGGGCTTGTAAGACACAGGCCGGGCTATAAACATTTCGCCTCTACGAGGCGAGGAACGGCCATGCAGAAGGTAGACAACTTGATCGGAGCTTCCTTTAGTCTGTCAAGAGTGACCAATCACAGACTGAAGTTTAGGCTACGCATCTTTCGCACAGCGAAACCCGCCGATCATCCAGCGCTCGTGCGGATAGAAAAAGTTTCGATAAGTCGTGCGGATATGAAAGCGCGGAGTGGCGAACGAGCCACCGCGCAAAACCTTCTGACCGACGAACCACTTGTCGTTGTATTCGTCGAACTCGGATTTGAAGCCGGGATAAGGCACGTAGTCTGAGGTTGTCCACTCCCACACGTCGCCAATCATTTGCTGGCAGCCGTAAGCACTCTGGCCGTCAGGGTATGACCCGATTTGGGCAACGCTCCACAATCCATTCTCAAACATGTTCGCCAAAGGAGTGCCAGGTTCATCATTGCCCCACGGAAAATCCTGTTTCGAATTGAGCGCCGGCGAAAAGCACGCTGCCTTTTCCCATTCGGCTTCAGTCGGCAGACGCTTACCGGCCCACTTCGCATATGCAGAGGCTTCGAGAAAACTGACGTGCGAAACCGGCTCGTTCAATCTGTCGGCTACCGGATGCAATCCGCCGAAGTTGCGTATCATCCATTCGCCGTCATGCTGTTCCCAATACAGCGGCGCCTTCCATTGCTCCTGATTAACCTTCTCCCAGCCGGCCGAATGCCACCTCGAGATAGTCGCCGTTACTAACCGGCGCGCGATCGATCAGAAAGTCCTGTAAGAAAACCTTGTGTTGCGGCTTCTCGTTGTCGAAAGCGAAAGAACGGAGCGCCCGCATCCCTGCGGGCGGTTCACCGGCATCCTTGCCGGTGCTGTATCCAAGTTCAAACAATCCACCTTCGACTTCCGCCATGCCGTTTACTGTTTCCAGTGCGCGCGGCGCGGGCGCAATCGGCGCGTCATATTGATCGCAGAGCAGATGCTTGATGTCGTAAACCAAAAGTTCCTGATGCTGCATTTCGTGCTCGAGTCCCAGCCGCAGGATTGCCCCAATCGTTTCCGCGTCGTCGCGATCGGAAAGCTTCTGGATGAAGGCCGACATCTGCTCATCGATGTGCGTGCGATACGCTACGGTTTCCGCGACCGTAGGGCGTGATCGACTGCCGCGCTTCGGCCGCTCGATGCGCGCCCCGAAACCTTCATAATACGAGTTGAAGTAGAAAAGAAATTCGTCTGAGTAGACTTTGTATCCCGGTTGATATTTTTGCAGCACGGTTTCAAAAAACCAGGAGGTGTGGCCAATGTGCCAGCGTGGTGGGCTCATGAACTCCGCGGTCTGGATCACATAGTCTTCGATCTCCAGCGGCGCCACGATCTCCATCGTGCGCGCTCGGACCTGTTGGAAGAAATCGACGATCGGCTGCGGAGCAAAAACCGACCTGACCTGTGGTTTCGCGATCATGCGTTTTCAAATGACGTCGAGGCTGCGCTCTGTGGTTCTCTATGTGACCTCTGTGTCTCTGTGGTGAATTCCTCTGAAACATATTTAACCACAGGACACAGAGAACCACAGAGGAACACAGGGCTATCACTTATCCAGCGCCATAAACAAATTATTCAAAGACTCAGCCAGTGTCGGATGCGCGAAGATCGCATTCTTTAGGACTGTATAAGGTATTTCTGCCATCATCGCGATCTCGAACATGGCCATCACTTCCCCGCCTTCGACTCCCAGCACCGCTGCGCCCAGAATCTTATTCGTATTTGCGTCAACGATCGCTTTCATGAAGCCGCGCGTCTCGCTCATCTCAATTGCGCGCGCGACATTAGTCATGGGTAGCTTCGCGACGCGAAACTTCATCTTTCTGTCTTTGGCATCGGTTTCGCTAATCCCGATGCGCCCCAGTTGCGGGTCGATAAAAACCACGTAAGGCACCGGACGCTTGTCGGTGGTCGCATTACCGCCTTCGATCAGGTTCGTACGAATGATGCGAAAGTCGTCATAAGAGATATGCGTGAACTGTGGTCCGCCGTTGACATCACCTAAAGCGTAAACCCCGTCCACATTCGTTTGCAGTTTGTTGTTTACTTTAACGTTGCCTTGTTCGTCTGTTTCGATTCCGGCCGCAGAGAGATTTAGATCTTCCGTGTTAGGTCTGCGACCGACAGCCACGAGCAGGTGAGTCCCGCTGAGCCGCTCTTCGCCTTCCGTGGTGCGCACCGTCAAATCGATTCTTGATTCTTCCTTCTGTACACGAACAGCTTCGGTGTTGAGCCAGACCTTTACGCCATCCTCTTCCATTACTTTTTGAACAGCGTCGGCAACATCGGCATCTTCGCGACCGAGCAACTGGCCGTCGCGTTGCACGATCGTTACTTCGCTTCCAAAGCGGCGAAACATCTGGCCAAATTCCAGACCGATGTAACCGCCGCCGAGCACCAGCAGGTGTCCCGGCAGTTCGTCGAGTTCCATGATCGAGGTTGAGTCGAGCACGGATACGCCCTCGATGCCGGCAAGCTTTGGCATAGCCGGACGGCCGCCCGTGTTGATGAAGATCTTTTCCGCGGTCAGTAAACGCGTGGCGCCGTCGTTCTGTTTGATTTCGATTTCGCGCGGACCCGTGAAGCGCGCGTCGCCCCAGAACAAGGTAAGGTTTTCTGTTCTTTCAATTCCACGCAAGCCGCTCTCGCGAAAACTATCTACCACGCGCTGCTTGCGTTCGCGGACCTCGCGCATGCTGACTGTGACTTGGCCATGATGCACGCCATAGTCCGCGGCGCGTCGCGCCAGATAAGCAACGCGCGCGCTATTGAACATCGTCTTGGTCGGCGTGCAGCCATAGTTGACGCAAGTGCCGCCGATGTAAGCGCGTTCAACGAGCGCGGTCTTCCAGCCGGCCTGGCCCAGCGCAGTTGCCAGCGGCTTACCCGCCTGGCCCGATCCGATGATGATGGCGTCGTAATGGTCGGACATATTCGTAAGACTCCCTCTCCATTTGGGAGAGGGTTGGGGTGAGGGATTTAGCGGCGCTAACCAGTTTTTGGTTTCTCTTCTCACTGGCGCGGAGGTGATTGGAAAGAAGAGATAAATTCTTCGTTCGCCTCTCAGCTACACCCCTCACTCTGCCCTCTCCCAAAGGGAGAGGTAAATCGAACTCCTCGTTTCTAGAGAGATCGCCTCAATCCTCGCCTCTTCAATTCACAATGATTGCTTTCTCGCCGCGCTCATTGACTCGCCCGATGATCTCCGCTCGTGGATAACTCCGGAGCAGCTCTCTCAACAACTCATCCGCTCTCTCATCCGAAATCGCCAACAACAATCCACCTGCGGTTTGCGGATCATAGAACAACTTCAACAGGTCCGAATCAACTGTTGATGCGACTCCAACTTGAGCGCCTACGTATTCACGATTCGTTTTATCGCCGCTGGTTAACAATCCAGCCGCTGCCAGTTTCAGTGCGCCATTGATCAAGGGAACACGATCCGCGTCGATGTCGATCGTGACATTGCTCGCGCAGGCCATCTCCCACGTATGGCCCAGCAAAGCGAACCCGGTGACATCGGTCGCGGCCTTCACGTCAAACTTTGCGATTGCTTCGGCGGCGTACTTGCCCGGGGTCAGCATGGTCGAAATGGATTCCTCGACGACTTCGGAGTCAGCTTTGCCGAATTTGATCCCCGTGGAAATTACGCCTGTGCCGATCGGCTTCGTGAGAATGATTACATCGCCGGGTTTCGCGCCGGCGTTGGTGGCGACTTTGTTGGGATCGATCACGCCGGTGACCGAATAGCCAAACATGATCTGCTCGTTGTCGACACTGTGACCGCCGACCAGGGCCACCTGGTTTTCGGTCAGCACCGACAAACCGCCGCGCATGATCTCGCCGAGGATAGAAAAGTCCAGGCCCTTTTTCGGAAAACAGGTGATGGCCATCGCGGTGATAGGCCTCCCACCCATCGCCCATACGTCGTTAATCGAATTAAGTGCGGCGATCTGACCATAGATAAATGCGTCGTCGACGATCGGGGTGAAGAAATCCAACGTCTGCACCAAAGCGAGATCGTCGCGCAGTCGATACACTCCGGCGTCGTCCGCTTTGTCAAAACCGACCAGCAGATTTGGATCGAAAGGTTGTTTCTCAAGCCCGCTCAACACCTGAGCGAGGACGCTAGGCGCCAGCTTGGCCGCTCAACCAGAGCACGAAACCATTTCGGTCAGACGCATTGCCGATCTCCCTTCCGTTGATCTAAGTTGAAGCGATTCAGCGTCGCACCGGGCCTGTGTTATTGTCAATCTCTGTCAATTGAGAGGAGAAACCTGAACGATGCAAAGAACAACTCGGGCCTTTCAACTCTTCCTGCTGATCGGATTTCTGCTGCTCGCCGCAGCGTCATCGGTCGCTCAAGATCCCGAACTCCTCCGCCACTTTGATTACGATCATCATACCCCGCTCAACATCAAGCGGCTCGGTGTGCAGCACCGCGCGCGTGCTGATGTCTACGACATAACTTATGACAGTTTGCAAGGCGGAGTAGTGCCCGCTTACCTGGTGGTGCCCAAAGGCCGCGGTCCGTTCGCAGCCGTGATCTGGGGCCACTGGTATTGGGAAAACTCTTCGATGCGTAACCGCAGAGAGTTTCTCGATGAAGCGATCGTGCTGGCTCAGGCCGGCGTCGTCTCTCTGTTGACCGATGGTCCAGTTGCTCGTCCTGGTCACGAGGCGATTAAGGACCCTCTCGACGAAAGAAATTTTGCCGAGTTCTTTCAGCAGGTGATGGACATGCGACGTGGTGTCGATGTGCTGCTGTCGCGCGGCAACGTCGATCGCAAACGGATTGCCTTTGTGGGTCATAGTTACAACGCGGGTGTGGGCGCGCTTTTGAGCGGAGTGGATCGCCGGTTCAAGGCATTTGTGTTGATGGCCGGTTCAATGTCCGACGAAATCGGTCAACAAACAAAAGAATTCCAGCAGTTTCGCCAGCGGGTCGGCCCGGAAAAGGTTGATGCTTTCATAGCGAAAACTGCTTACCTCGATCAGGGCAAGTATGTTTCACACGCAGCACCGGCCATCGTCTTTCTCCAGTTTGCGACCCAGGAAAGTTTCCTGACGCCCGAACGCGCCCGCCAGCACGCTGCGATCGTCAGCGAGCCCAAACGCGTTAAGTTTTATGACGCGCCACACTCACTGAATGCCGAAGCACGCCGCGATCGTATTGCTTTTCTCATCGAGCAATTGAAACTCAAACCTCTTCCCGCGGCCGCGATTGCCGGCATCCCCGATCTATATCAACCGCCTGAGCCGAAATAGTGATGCACGACGTCCTCATCATCGGCGCTGGCCCCGCGGGTCTTTCCGCCGCACGTTGGTGCGACGACTTGGGTCTCGACACCCTGGTGCTGGAACAGAAGGAGGAAGTCGGCGGCCAGCTTCTGTCCGTTCACAACCCGATCGACAACTATCCCGGCGCTTCCGTCGCCAATGGTCGCGAGTTACGCGATCGTTTTGTTGAGCAGACGAAAGACTGCGATTTCGATCTTTGGACTCAGGTCGAGATTGCCGACGTGGACTTGAGAGCGAGACGCGTCGTTTTGCGCAGCGGCGAAGAAATTCAATCAATCGCGATCATCATCGCGACCGGGTTGCGCCGCCGGAAGCTCGGCATCCCTGGTGAAGACGAATTCGTCGGCCGCGGCATGATCGAATCATCCGCAGATCGACAAGCGTTTGCCGGAAAGGACGTATGCGTAATTGGCGGCGGAGATGCGGCGACAGAGAACGCTCTGCTGCTGGCTGAAGTCTGTCCAACGGTTACGTTGGTGCATCGTGGCAAGAAGCTGCGCTCCCGCCGAGAGTTCACTGAACAATTACACACTAATCACTGCATCACCGTGTTTCCTGAGTCAGTTGTGCGCCGCATCATTGGCCACGAACAGGTCGAAGCGGTTGAGATCGAACGCGCCGGTGCCATCAAACCTTTTCAGATGGCCGTACAAGGTGTGATCGTGCGCATCGGGTTCGAACCAAACACTGAATCGTTTCGTGACCAGATTGATTTGGACGAACGCGGTTATGTCCGAGTGGATGCAAGACAGGAAACGACTGTGACGAATGTGTTTGCGATTGGCGATGTTGCCAGTCCCCTGGCACCGACGATTAGCGGCGCAGTCGGCGCGGGCGCCACGGCTGCGAAGGTGATTGCCTCGAGGCTAGGTAGATAGTTATCCGCAGATTACACAGATTAAGTTAAATCAAATACCAGGTATTAAAGTCAGCGCCGAATGCGGATTTTTTTGAGTCTGTGTAATCTGCGTAATCTGCGGATACGCTGGACCTATTTCCCATTCAGCCACGCTGCGCGTATCGCCTTCGTTTCCGCCGATGCGTTGGTCAATTCTTCAATTCGATAATCCATCACCTGTGGCGCTCCCATGACGATTGAAGTCTGGATCTTGCGACGTCCACGTTCCAGGGTAACCGCCACTTTGTCACCTGGTTTGTAACGAGACAGGGTCTTAATCAGGTTTCCGGGCGTCAGTTTGACTCCCCCAAATAGAGCAATCACGTCACCTGTTTCCAGGCCTGCATCCGTGGCGGGCGAGTTGGGCCGCACACTGGCGATCTTGAAATTAACTTTATCGCTCTCATCGGCGCTGATTCCGACTGAGACGGGTTGCCGCGGCTCTCGCACAAAACGCAAGCCCACCTGCGCGAACGCTTCTTCGTAAGGCGGCGGCTCGACGCCGCGCACGTGACGTTTGAAGAAGTCGCTCATGTCCGTGCCGGCGACTTCGGAAACCACGCGCGCGAAATCTTCGTTGCGGTAACCGCGACCGCGCAGGTAGTAGGTCGCGTTCGGACTCTTCAAATAAAATTCTTCATACATGCGTCGCATCACGTCGTCGAGCGAGGCTTTGCCCTGCGTCTTTCCGCGGACCAGCAAATCAAGCATGAGCCCGAGCACTTCACCTTTCGGGTAGTAACTGATTGCGGTGTTGGCGAGATTTGTTTGTTGAGCATGCGGAGCGTCATCGATAAAAGGCGCCGACAGCGAAGACTCTTCCGCGCTCATCAAGCGACTGCCAGGAGAATTTTCGACTTCGGTAATCTGATCACTCATCGTGCTCCAGAACTTTGCATCGTTCCACAGCCCCGCGCGTCGCTGCATCAGGTGGCCGTAATAGTTCGTAATGCCCTCCGCAATCCACAGCCCGCGAGTGTTTGCGGGGCGCGTGAAGTCCCACGGGCCCAGCTCGATCGGTCGCAGGCGCTTCACGTTCCAGACGTGAAAAAATTCGTGGGCGATGGCATCGATCGTTTCTGCTTCAGCCCCCGAATCGGCGAGCCTGCCCGGCATGATAATCTGCGTCGAAGTCAGATGTTCCATTCCGTCGCCGGAATGATCGTCAGCAGAGAAATGGATCAGGAAAGTGTAGGAATCAAATTCAGGCGGACCCCACATCGCCGTTTCCGTCTTCACGATTTTCTCGATGTCACGCACCAACGCCCGGCGCTTGCCGCCTTCGGAGCCTAGTGAGTGGACGACGACGTGATAGTTCTTGCCGTCAACTTTAAAGTTGTCCTCCGTCCAGTCGGGCGCGATTTCGGTCGGAGTATCGATCATGATGTCCCAGTTAGGAAACTGCCATTCCCGTTGATCTTTCTTCGTGATGCGGCCGTTTGTGATGCGCCAGCCTTTCGGCGGATCGATCTCGAGCCTTACCGGATCCTGCTTGTGATTGACGACGTACATGAAAATGCATCCGCCGTTAAAGTTGGCGTGTCGCGAATCAAGCTCGGAAAATGTGCCGGAGAGATCGTTGGCAAAGACTTTGTAGGTGATGGTCAAGCTGGGCGAGTTCATAAAAGGAACGCGCCAGGTTTGATCGTCCACGCGCGTTACTGGCCTCATCGACTGATCACATAGGGATCTAGGCGGACATATTCCCGCGGCTGCCTGAAACTCCTGCACGTTTTTCGCGAAATCAAACACCGCATATCGCCCCGGTGACCACTTAGCCATTTGAAAATCCAAAGAGTCGACCTTTGCGTCAGCCGGGCTTTCCACCTCTACGCTGACTTCAAAAAGGTGGGAACTCGGGTGCGTCATTCCCAGGCGGTAATTAATCTTGAGTGGTTCGTCCTGGGCAAAGACAGCGACGCTAACTGTCAGCAACAGCAGAGACAGAAATGCCGCGCGCGCGAAAAGAATTACCAGCCTGTTGATCATTCAATCTCCCTGAGTCTCGGCTAAACGAAAATGGGACCTGTATCGATGAAGTTCGCGCGATTATGTTTTGCTTCGTTGCGGGCTGTCAAAGGATGAACTTGATCCGCAGATTACACAGATTACACAGATCCAAAAAAACAAGGTAAGAGTTGATGAGCAGCTCATGTCCTTCTTCTATGGTTTTCATTATCTGTGTAATCTGCGAAATCTGTGGATTGCCTTTTGGAGATTAGTAATGAGCGAACTAAGATGACGCTATGCCAACAACCGAGCGTCTCTACTATCACGATTCACGCTTGCTGGAATTCGACGCGCGCGTCATCAACCTGAGTGAAACCGGCAAAGGTCAGATCGCGGTGACTCTTGATCGCACCGCATTTTACCCGACTGGCGGCGGACAACCGACAGATATTGGGTCACTTGGCGAGGCTCGAGTGGTTGATTGCATTGACGCCGAAGACTCCGGCATTTTGCACGTGATACAGGGACCAGTGCCACAGATGGGCGAGACAGTTCACGGGAAAGTTGATTGGTTGCGGCGGCTTGATCATATGCAGCAGCACACGGGTCAGCACATTCTGTCCGCGGCCTTCGTCAGGTTGTTCGCCGCGCCCACGCGCAGCTTTCGTGTGCTTGAGCACGAATGCGAGATCGATGTCGCGCTCGACAATCCTACGGATGAGCGAATCGAGCAGGCCGTAGATCTTGCCAATCAAATCATCTGGGAGAGTCGTCCGATCAAGATCAGCCAGGTCACGTCCGAAGAGGCAGCGTCGTTGCCGTTACGCAAAGAGCCAGCCCGCGAAGGCGAGCTGCGCGTGATTGAGATCGCCGATTTCGATTTGACTCCATGCGGCGGCACGCATGCGCGATCAACCGGAGAGGTAGGTGTGATTGCCGTGCGTTCGTGGGAGCGCGCCAAAGGTTTAACGCGAATTCAGTTCATGGCCGGCATTCGCGCGCTGCGCGACTATCGCAAAGCGAACAAGACGGCGCGTGAGGTAGCAGCGCTGTTCAGCGCAGGTCGCGAAGACTCGCCGGCACTGGTCGCGCGATCGGTTGAGGAGAACAAGAAACTCCGGCGACGCAATAACGAGCTTGAGGAAGTTGCTTGTCGGGTCGAAGCGGAAGAGCTTTTGAAGGAAGCGAACGACAGCGAGCGGGGCACTAGCCCGACCGTTAGGGAGGGCTCAGTGCCCGGAAACGCAAACGGTAGCGACTGGGTTGGTGACTCGATCATGAGTGGTAGCTCAACACAGGATTCTTCATCGGAAGTCCGGATTATCAACAAAGTCTTTGACGACCGCGACGCCGAGTCTCTCAAGCATCTCGCGCTCGCCCTGATCACGCATCCGAAGGTTGTGGCACTGTTAGGTTCACGAGACGGCGACACCGCGCGCCTGGTTTTTGCGCGCTCGGCCGATGCATCGGGCGACATGAACTCGTTGATGCACGGGGTTTGTGTGATCGTTGGCGGGCGGGGTGGCGGCAAACGCGACATGGCGCAAGGCGGCGGAAGGAATGTGGAGAAACTTGACGAAGCGCTTAACAGCGCAATCTCTTCACTGAGAGAGCAACATGCTTAGAAGACTTGAATGATATTTATCAGCGTTTCTCCGCGAAAATCTGCAGCTAAGGTCTTAACTCGAAACTTGAAACCTGAAACCCGAAACTGTATTCTCATCGGCGTGGGGCAGTAGCTCAGTTGGCAGAGCGCCGCGTTCGCAATGCGGAGGTCAGGGGTTCGATCCCCCTCTGCTCCACCAATTAGTTTCAAGCATTTACAGCCACGGGCATCGGTGGCTGTTCCTGTCTGACGCCGCTGTGGCGAGAGACCTCATGATCAAGCCGCACGGCTTCGACAGCAGCACGTTTGTTGCGCTCGGTGCCTCTCACGTACCGAGCAGTCATCCGAATATCCGGATGGCCCATTAGCTGCGCAATCGTGAAGGCGTCATACCGAGCCTCGCCAAGTCGCGTGCCGAACGTGGCCCCTCCAAGGTGGGGAAACTCAGGGTGAGCAATCGGCGATACCGATCAAACTCGCGATCAACTTCGCGCTTGAGCTTGATCTCAGCCTGCTCGGCTTCCTTGCTTACGGATGCAGCTTCTGACTGCTTGGGTTTGATTCTGGCAGAAAGCTGAAGATCTCTGTAAGATTCAAGCTCGCTAATACGGGAAGAAGAAAAGCATGCCAGTAACCCTTGCCGATATCGCGCGCGAAGTAGGAGTCTCGAAGATGACTGTTTCGCGGGCGATTAACAACAATCCGCTGATCAGTCCAGAAACCCGCGAGCGCGTGCTGGAAGTCGCGCGCCGGATGAACTATCAACCGAACCAGCATGCCCGCGCCCTGGCCACTAATCGCTCCTATCTCATTGGATTAATAGTTCCCGATTTGATGAATCTTTACTTTGCCGAAGTAACGCGCGCTATCGAATCCGTCACGCGGCCGGCCGGCTTCCAACTCTTAATCTGTAGTTCTGACGAAGACGTCACTCGTGAACTCGAGGAAGTCGAGACGCTCTGGCAGCGCACGGATGGTCTGATCATTAGCTCGGTCTTTCCCCCGACCGAGACTAAGGCTTATCGCAAGATGATCAAAGACGGGGCAAAAATTGTGCTGGTTGACCGAACCATGAAGCAATTGGGCTGTCCCGCGGTGGCCACCGACAACGTGCAAGTCGGCAGATTAGCAACCGAACACCTTATCCGGCTTGGCCATCGTCGCATCGGACACTTGCGCGGCGATGGCTCATCGGTGAGCGCTGAAAGGTTCGAGGGTTACAAGCAAGCTCTGGTCAAGCGCAAACTGCGATTCGAGAAGACTCTGGTTCGGGAATGCGGTCTTCTGGAATCCGAAGGATACGAAGCAATGCGTTCGTGGCTGGCCGAGTCTGACGCCCCGGAAGCGATTTTCGCCGTCAACGATCCCGCGGCTATTGGAGCGATGCAAGCCCTCGAGGAAGTTGGCTTGCGTGCCGGCAAAGACGTGGCATTGGTTGGAGCGGGCAACATCCATTATGGAGCGATGCTGCGCGTGCCGCTTACGACAATTTCCTGGTCTCGTCGCGACATGGGTCAAAACGCTGCCAGCCTTTTGATTCAACTGATCGAAGGGAAATCGAATAGTGCGAAGCCGGAACAAATCATCCTGCCGCTTGAGCTGATCATCCGCGACTCTTGCGGAGCACGGGCGAAGGCCAGCTCCGGGGCCCGAATGGCGAGTTAACAGGTAAGGTTCTTCAGGACGGCGCGTATGAGCAATTATACCGGTCAGGATTTGGTGACGACGAGGTCGCCTTCGGCGACTTTGCCGTTTACACTTTTTTGCGCATAACCAAGTTCCGCCCCGCCCGAAATGATGTGGTCCACTCCCGTGGTAAAAGTTGCTTCGGAAGCAATGAACAAACAGAGGCGCCCAACTTCTTCGACATATCCCATTCGACCTAACAGTTGAGCCGCTTCGCCTTCGGTTCGATACTTTTTCGGATCTGAAGCCGCATCGATCGCTTCCTGCCATAGCGGTGTAAAGATGTTGCCCGGTGAAACGGAGTTAACGCGCACGCCATGCGGCGCTTCATCGACCGCTAACGCTTTTGTGAAAGCGGTGATGGCACCTTTCGTGGCAACGTAGGTCGTCGCGTGACGCTGTCCGATCGACGCGACCAGACTCGACATGTTAATGATGTTGCCTTTGGTCTGTCTCAGGTAAGGAAGCGCGAACTTACTGGCCGTGAAGATGCTCACCAGATTGAGTTCGAGCAGGTCACGAAAGTCCTGAATGGAAAAATCGTCAATCGATTTGTGCGGCGGATGCCAACCGGCATTATTGATCAGGCAATCTATGCGACCGTAACGGGAAATAGTAGCTGCGATCAAATTGCGAATCTCTTCGGTTCTGGTCACGTTACAGTAAACGAAATCGGCGGCGCCATAACCTTGTTTCTCAGCCACGTCGCGCAAGGTCGCTGCCACTCCAGCGCCCTCTTGTTCGTCGTTGCAGCAGATGACAACTTTCGAGCCCGCCTTTACGAACGCCTCTGCACACCCTTTGCCGATGCCGCGGCTGCCGCCAGTAATAATTGTGACCTTATCTGCGTAGCCCAAGTTAGTCATTGGAAGTCTCCCGGGTCGCGCTGCACAACAACTCGCGCCGCCATTGTGAAAGGAGAGTCACACACTGTCCAGGTCATTAGAAAACCGGACTTCGACGCGGATGATACTACTGAATCCATCATCCGAGACATCCGAGACCACTAATACGCCAGCCAAACTCCTCAATTTGGGTTGTGGCCGCGAAAGCGAGACCGGATGATCAAAAGAAGCGAAGCACCGCAATTATTCATCGGCTGAGGAAGCTTTGCTAATTGGTTGAGGAAATTCTCGAGTCGGCTGTAAGAAATTGAACCCAGGAGGAGCGTGCCCAAGCTCGCAGCTTCACATTCAGCCAAATTTCCAGGTTAGCGTTGGGATCTGTCCCGAGGCGCAGGTCTTTCTGTGTCTCTAAATCACCGGTACGTACCGAACACCGCGAATGATAAAGGAGATGAAACATGGAAATCACCAAAACATCAGCACCGCTGTCCGGTCACGCGCTTAGCCTTGCCCGTCACTGGTCAGGGCTATTCTTTGGGTTGCTCGTAGTGGTCCTACTAAGTTCAGCTGTGGCCGCGCAGTCGGTGAAGGGTACAATCTCGGGGATTGTAACTGACGCTAACGGGGACGCTGTTCCAGGCGCCACAGTGACGTTGGTGGGTGAGCAGAAGAATGACTCTCGCGTCGCCACAACGAACGATGACGGCAGGTTTAGTTTCGCTGCTGTTCAGCCAGGTACCTTCACTCTCAAAATTGAGCAAAAGGGTTTTCAAACTCTTGAGCAGAAGAGTGTGGTGCTGAGTGCGAACGAGACACTGGCACTTGGCGAGTTGAAGTTGCAGGCCGGGCAGCTGGCAGCAATGGTCACTGTCACCAGCGTCGGGCCGTTAGTGGAAAAAGAGAGTAGCGACCTAACAGCGCGCCTGACTTCCGATCAGATCAGTTTGATTTCAACTAAGGGACGCGACATTACTTCACTACTACGCTTGATCCCTGGAACATCGAATGATGACGACATCGAAGCCCTGGGTGAGGGCTTCGGCACTAACCTGCCTAACATCTCCGGGCAGCGTGGCCGTTCTACAGTAACTACTATCGATGGTCTTAACGCCAGCGAACCCAGCGGCTCGAATAAGATAAGCATGTCCATCAACCAGGACGCAGTCGCCGAGGTCAAGGTTCTGCGCAACAACTATGCGGCCGAGTACGGCAACAACGGCGGCGCCATGATTAATATCGTTTCCAAGGGGGGCGGCAAAGATTATCGTGGCACTGTTTATTACTTCGTTCGCAATGAGTCTCTCAATGCGACGCCCTTCTTTATTAACAAGCAGGCTCTGCCTAAGCCGATCTATCGTCATAAGATCCCCGGCTTTAACTTTGGCGGCCCACTGCCGCTTCCCAGGTTCGGCGAAGGCGGACCTGCATTGGTAAGGAATAAATCTTTCTTCTTCATATCGATGGAAAGCCACACACGATCACGCCTACGGATCCGGTGACTGTGACAGTACCCACCGCCCTGGAACGGATCGGTGACTTCTCAAAGTCGATCGGTTCGAACGGTCAAACTCCAGTCGTTATTGATCCGCTGACCGGTTCGCAGTTTCCAGGCAACGTGGTTCCGGCTTTTCGAATTAATAAGAGCGGCCAGGCGCTCTTGAATTTCTTTCCCTTACCGAATTCACCTACTGCGACCAATCCGGGTCGTTACGTTTTCCAGAAAAGCGTAGACGTTCCCAAGCATAGTTACGTCATTCGATTTGACCTCAAGCCTACCAACAAGGACAGCGTTTATTGGAAGGCCCAGTGGTGGACTTCGGATAACTTAGGGCTTGGCACCTCTGGGTGGCCGGGCGGAGACGGCAATCGATGGGGAATTCTTTCGCATTATCTTTATAAGGACAACGGCTGGTCGGCCAACTGGGTGCACATTCTCAATTCGCGAATGGTCAATGAGTTCAATTTTGGCATGCGCCACGACTCTGAAGGATTTATACCTGGCGACGGAGTGGCCGACCGCTTGCAAAGATCCGCGCTGAACTACACCGCTCCTCAAATCTTTCCCCAGAACAATCACCTCGGCACGATTCCAAGAGCCACTGGTTGGTCGGGTGTCGCGGGAACGCCCGCTAACATTAACTGGCTTGACCGTTGGGGCGAGACAGGCAACGACTACGTAAAGCCTTCCTTTGGCGATAACTTTTCGGTCACCCACGGGAATCATAGCCTTAAGTTTGGAGCATATTTTGAGCGAATATTGAATAGTGAGGCCCCGGGCGGGCAATGGTCCGGCGTTTTTAATTTCGATAATAACAACGCCTTTACCGCTTCTCAGGGAGCAACACAGTTTCCTTATGCGAATGCACTGCTCGGTAATTTCCGGACCTATAGCGAGTCGAGCGCCCGTCCATTCACTAATCTCGCAATCAAGTCGTTGCAGTGGTATGCGCAGGACGAGTGGAAAATGAGCCGGCGGTTTACTATCAACTACGGAGTGCGTTGGGTCTATGCATCGCCGTTCACACAGTTCGATAAGCAAGGCTCAAACTTCGACCCCTCGCGCTTCGATCCGGCAAAGGCCCCGCTGCTTTATCTGCCTGCATGTGCCAAGCCACTAACGGCTGCGGCGTGTGCGACTGCGGATCGCCGGGCCTTTGATCCGCGGACTCCGAGTGTGCTCTTAACCAATGTGAATTTGGTTGGCACGTTCGTGAAAAACCCGGACGGTTCGATCCTCGGTGATTTAAACAACGGCCTCGCCTTAGGAACGGATCCGACTACTCCGAAAGGATACAGGATTACAAACGCGGTTAGTTGGGAACCGCGGGTTGGGTTTGCCTGGACTCTCAATGATAAGACCGTGCTTCGCGCCATGGGTGGCATTTATCACACGGTGCGTGTCGGCGGCGGTACAACAGGGGGTAATCTTGTCGGCAACCCTCCCGCAAATCGCACGTCAACGATCGGCCCATGTGCCGGCTGCAACATTGACAACCTTTCGAATGTCATCGGGGGCGCGCTTATCTCGCCGAGCAACCTTAATGCAATCGAAATTCATTCGAAGAGACCCACCATCTATAACTTCCAAATCGGTGTTCAGCGAGACATCGGTTTCAAGACGGTAGTTGAAGTTAGTTACGTCGGATCTCTGGCGAGGCACCTGGGTGAAAGACGCAACATCAACCAGGTACCCGACAATGCGCATTTCATCGATCTCAATTCGTTGGGCATTAACTGTGCCATCAACGCAAACCAGGCCTGTAATCGAAACCCATTTTCTACTGCCAACCAAAACGGGCCACACACTACCGGCGTAGTAGGCGACAATTTCCTCCGCCCCTATAGAGGCTACGCCGATATCACCGTCACTACCTGGTCCGGCACTTCGAACTATAACGGTTTGCAAGTCCAGGTGAATCGTCGCTACACGCGCGGTTTCGAGTATGGAGTTGCCTATACCTGGTCAAAGACTTTTGACTACTCGAAGGACGACGATACCGGCGACGTATTTAATGGCCGCCCGTACAAAGCATTTAACTATGGCCCGTCGGATTTCGATCAGACGCACATTTTTACGATTAACTACATCTATGATGTACCCAAGCTGAGCCATCATTGGAAGAACCGGCTGGTCAAGCTTCTGTTTGATGATTATCAGATCTCCGGCACTACATCGTATGCACCGGCAAGCCAAAGACGTTTGGCAACAACAATGGCTTGAACTTCACCTACAGTGGTGGTTCCTACACGATTAGTACCGGACAAACTTACCTGGCAACCGGTCAGCCGTGCGCGGCGGGCTACGTTTTGCAACCGGGTTCCACGACTACCTGTACCTGGACGGGCATCACAGACTTTACGGGCGGCGATATCAACGCGCGACCGGTTTTGCTGTGCGACCCGAATACAAGGGTCGGCACCACGGACAATACCGGACTGGCCTATTCGATCAATCCCGCTTGCTTCGCCAAACCTGGTGTTGCGGGGAGTATCGGCGGCTTGCAGCGCAATCAGCTTCGGCTGCCCTCGATCTTCAATTCGGATCTGGCATTCTTTAAGAACATACGCCTGAGTGAGAAACGCGAGATTCAACTTCGATGGGAGATCTATAATATCTTCAATCATACGAATTTCAGTGACTTTGACGGCTCGATGACCTTTGCACCAAATGTGGTTGTCAGCGCTCTTCCGAGTAGTGGGACGTGCCCGTCGGGAACCGTTTTGGCATATCAGGCGATTGGTGCTAATCCGGCCCGTTGCGCATCAACGACGCTGGGTCTGGTTTCTCAGACCAACAATCAGTTTGGTGCGCCGCGCGCCGCGCGCTCGCCGCGCGTGATGCAGGGATCGATCAGGATTAATTTCTAGGTGAAGACATTAATCGCATTGCTTTCGCGTCGCAGGTTTCGCCCGACGCCGTTCAACGACTGCGATTTTTTCAGGAGGCTAGACTAAGACACGCACTGGATCTGCCATAACTCGCAGGTTTAGTGCGTGAACTTTCATTTGATCAAGAACGATGCCATGAGTTTGAACAGAAGAGATTACCTGAAGCTACTGGGGGCCGGCGCCGCCGTCGCGGCTTCCGCTCCGACGGCCTTCGCAACGTGGGAAAGCGCAGAAGCGCAACAGCAACAGCC
>Ga0209648_10001228_pt1 | contig 20494 bp, 24 predicted proteins | sample GraSoi2013_115cm_FD_185830 | JGI IMG/M metagenome (GOLD analysis project Ga0209648, IMG submission 185830) | Grasslands soil microbial communities from the Angelo Coastal Reserve, California, USA - Sample 9_17_2013_115cm (SPAdes) (version 2) | ecosystem: Environmental > Terrestrial > Soil >... | reverse complement strand
GAGCTTTATGGGATTGCCGGCCGACTTCACCGGCCCGATGCCGGGATAGTCGATCTCCAGCACGCTACCGCGCGCCTTGGCGTGCGGGCTTTGCATGACGTCGCTCACCTTGTAGGCGGCCGAGCAGGGCATGCCGGCCGGGATCAGCCGGTCGAGCAGCTCTTCGGCCGTGCGCTCGGCGAAGTGCTTCTCGATCATCGGCTCCAGGATCGAACGGTTGGCGACGCGGCTCTCGTTGGTGGCAAAGCGCGGGTCGGCCAGCCAGTCGGGACGGTCGAGCGCCGTGCAGAACACGCGCCAGAAAGGATCGTTGGTGCCGGCGACGAAGACCGAGAGCGTCCTGGTCGGAAAAACGCGCAGGGGGAAGATCAGTGAATTGCCGGTACCCATGCGCACCGGATCCTCTCCCGTCCGCCCATGGTTGGTGATCCAGTGGCTCATCATGTGCATGCCGACATCGAACAGCGAGAGGTCAAGCCGCTGGCCGCGGCCGGTCTTGTGCCGGCCGAGCAGGGCGAAGGCGATGCCGGCGGCGCAGAACGAGCCGGTGCAGTAGTCGATCGGCGCCGTGCCGACCCGGCACATTTCGCCGCCCTGAGGGCCGGTCGCCTCGATCAATCCGACCTCGGCCTGGATGCAGGGATCGTATCCGGCGCGCGATGAGTAGGGGCCGGTCTGGCCGTATCCGGAGATCGAGGCATAGACCAGCCGCGGATTTTCCTTCGACACGGTGTCCCAACCGAAGCCCAGCCTATCGATGACGCCCGGCACGAAGGCCTCCATGAAGACGTCGGCCTTGGCGACGAGCCGCATCAGCACGTCACGGCCGCCCGCCGTGCGCAGATCGACCGCCAGCCCGCGCTTGTTGCGGTTCATCGACGGCACCCAGGCGCCGCCGAAATGCGGGCGGAAATGCTCGCCCTGCAGCGGCTCGACCTTGATCACGTCGGCGCCCATGTCGCCCAGGATCTGGCCGGCGGTCGGGCCGGCGATGACTTGCGTGAGGTCGAGGACGAGCGTGTCGGAGAGCGGAAGCATCTTTCGGATCGATGTCCTTTTGGCGGGAGGCCATCGACCCATAGCCGGGCCAGCGCCATTCGACCAGCCTCCGCTTAGGCGCCCAACAGGCGTCTGGCCAGCAGGGCGCGCATATCGCGCCGGCCGTCGGCAATCAGGACGACCACGACCTTATCGGTCAGCACACGATTGAGGATGCGGTAGGGCTTGACGTGGATTTCGCGGAAGTCGCGATTGCCATGGTCGAGCAACTCCTTCGGATGCGCGCCGCGATTGGGGAAAGCCACAAGCGCCGAAAAACTCCGCTCGATCCTCGTGGCGACGTCGATTGCCCGCTCGATCGAATCGTGCTGGGCTATGTAAGAAGCGATGTCGTCAAGGTCGCGCTCGGCCTCCGCGTTCACGACGACGGCGTATCGCTTCATTTGCCGGTCTTGCGCGCCCTCAGTCGCTTGCGTAAATCCGCGAACACGTCCTTGGCCGGACGATAGCGACCCTTTTCGATGTCGCGGTTCGCCAGGGCCAGGATCTTGAGCAAGGCCAAAGTCTCCTGCGTCTTCTCATAAGAGACGATATCCTGGACAACCGCCTTGGCCTCGCCGTTCTGAGTGATGATCATGGGCTCGCCGACTTCGCCGAGCTCCTGGATTATTTCTGCAGCATTGGCCTTGAAATAGCTGATCGGCTTGATGCGCGAGGCAAGGGACATGGTTAAGCTCCGGTGCGACCTAATTTAGTCCGTTAACAGTTCGATCACAAGGCGCTGGTACAAAATCTTCCGGACCGGCATGGAAAGCCTCGCCGCTTAGGGTCAGCCCGTCGACCCAGGATTTCGTGACCGAGGCGGCCAACAGCGACCTGCTGGAAATCGAATCGAGCAAGCTCGTTGCCGCCAAGTCCGACGCCAAGGACAAGGCCTTTGCCGATCGGATGATCAAGGATCACACCGCCACCTCGGCGGAACTGAAGGGTCTGGTGAGCCGTGGCAAAGTGCAGGTGAACCTTCCGGCGGCGATGGACAAGGCGCACGGCGCGAAGCTCGACAGGTTGAATAGCCTGAGCGGCGCGGCCTTCACCAAGGCGTACCAAGACCTGCAGGTTTCCGCGCACAAGGACGCGGTGTTGCTGTTCGAGCGCTATGCCAAGGGCGGAGACAACGCCGACCTGAAAGGTTTTGCCGTCAAGACGCTGCCGCCGCTGCGGGAACATTCGAGGATGGCGCAGGATCTTCGCAAATAGGCCTCGTGAGCGCCGCGGCGTGGTCGATGCAACCGGTCGCTTCGCTGACGTTGCCGGTCAATAACTCCAGAGGGAGCGTCTTATGAAATGCTTTCCCATTATTGCCGCTGCCGTTTGCAGCGTCGGATTGGCCGCGTGCAGCGTCAAGGAAGAGCGGATCGTGCAGCCTGCGCCAGCCCCTGTAGCCGCAGTGGTGACGCCGGCGCCTGCCGGCTCAGTCGTTTACGCTGAGCCGGCGCCGGCGACGACCACTGTGTACACCAACCGTTAGGCAGACTTCGCGACCGCTGAGGCTCGTCCGGGCCGTGGCTTACGATCGTGAGCCATTCTTCGGCGCCGGCTTCTACGGCGCCGGCGCCTCCGCCGGCGAGCCGTGTAGTCGCAATCGGCGGCATCATTGCTCGCCGACAAAAAGAAAGGCCCGCGCCGGCAGGGGTCGGCGCGGGCCTTGCCTGCCTGCGCTGTCAGGCGGCTCGGAGCGAGGCGGGGTGAGCCTATGCTCCTCGTGCCAAACGCGCTCGGCAGATCACGGCTAGCCCTTGAAACCTGACCTCATCGCCGACCGGCACCACGCTCGGCTGCGTCGGCTGCGATCCATTCTCCGAGAGGCCGGCGACGATCGTTGTCGCTGCCACCACCACGAGCATGGTTACGTGCCAACGGCCGCGAGGCCGAGCGGCGACGCTGTGCCGGCACCGGATGCTCATCGGACTGCTCAATCACCGGCATGACAATCGGCGAGATCCCTTGCTTCAGGCTCCGCATGGCAAACATTTTCAAGGACGCTAGGCGGCGAAGCTTGCCCAAGCTCCGCAGGAGCGCCAGCTCCTGCTGAACATGAGAGTGAGAGATGGACAGCGACATGCCGCAGAAACGCCACAGAACCGCTGCGGTTACCGTACGCTTTCGGGCAGAGAGCGCCAATCCGTGCAGCGAGTTGGTGGCGGAGGGAACGCGTTCGCGCGAGCTGGTCGCGATTGAGTTCGATCCAGATGGCGACGATGCCGACGCAACGGTCCGCCGGCTCAAGAAAAAGCCCGCTCTGACACCAACCTTTCAGAGCAGGCTTTGCCGGAGCGGAGCGGGGAGAGCGCTCCTCCCGCGGATGCGAGACAACAATGGAATACCCATGGCCGGGAACAGTCACCTGGGAAAATAGAAACGTCCGGTTTCGGACAAAATCCCAACAGCGCGATGCTCGTTGCTAATGGTGGCCTGCCGGGCAGCGTCACCTGACCGCCTGCCGAGGCTCGGATCGAGCGCGTGATTGGTGGCTGGGCGTTCATGTGCTCTTGCCCCGCGAGGTGGAGGAGAGCTGTGAATTCGCCGGACACCGATTCGCGCAACCGCCTTGTGGCGGCGCTGTCACCCGCTGACCGCGCGCTGCTCACGCCCTACTTCGACGCGATCGCGCTCGATGCGCGCCAGATCCTGGAAACGCCGCACGATCCGATCAGCCACGTCTATTTCGTTGAAAGCGGACTGGTCTCCGTCGTCGGGTCGACTCGGCAGGGCCAGCGCATCGAGGTCGGGATGATCGGCTGCGAGGGCATGACCGGGCTGGGCGTCGTACTGGGCGACGGCCGCTCCGCCAACGAGACCATGGTGCAAGCCCCTGGATCGGCGATGCGCATCTCGAGCAAGGCGCTGCGCAAGGTCATGCGTGTCAGCCCGAGCCTCACCGCCACGGTGCTGCGCTATGCTTACGTCTTCATGCTCCAGGGCAGCCAGACGGCGCTCGCCAACGGACGTGGCCGGCTCGACGAGCGGCTCGCCCGCTGGCTGCTCATGTGGCACGACCGCGTCGAGGGCGACAACCTCACGATCACCCACGAATTCCTGGCCCTCCTGCTTGGCGTGCGCCGGCCGGGCGTCACCGAGACGCTCCATATGCTCGAAAGCAAAAGCCTGATCCGCACGACCCGCAGCCTGGTCCGTATTCGCGACCGTGAGGGCCTGCAGCTTGCAGCCAATGGCTTCTATGGCATCCCGGAAGCCGAATACGATCGTGCCATCGGATCTGGCCGCGCCAGGGGCGTTCACGAGGCCCCGCGACCCGCCAAATGAGCAGGAGCATGCCTGCCAGGGGTGGTAAAAGCCGCTGGGCGGCTTTTGTCCGAAACCGGACAATTGTTGGCAACAAACGCAGCCTCGCGGCCGTTGCCTCAGGACTGGCCTGTAAATCTGCCTGTCCGCGGCCTGGGCGCCGCAGTTTGGACAATAATGACAGCCGCAAACCCAGCGATTCTCGTGGTCGAGGATGAATTGCTCCTCCGACTGACGGCGGTCGAAATCGTGAAAGATGCCGGATTCGAAGCACTCTCGGCCGCCACCGCGGACGAGGCGCTCGCCATTCTCGAAGCACGCGCCGACGTCCGCCTGGTATTCACGGACATCCAGATGCCGGGATCGATGGACGGGCTCGGGCTGGCGCACGCCGTCCGCGACCGCTGGCCCCCCGTCGAGCTGATCGTCACTTCCGGCCGTGCCCATATCCCAGCGAAGGACCTGCCCGACGGGGGGCGCTTTTTTGCCAAGCCTTATGACGTCGAGGCGTTGTCGCAGGCTTTCCAAGAAATGGCGGGGGCCGACCGGCACTGATCAATATCCGCCACGAAGCGCTCGCTAAGTTCCCCCGGCGAGAAATTTGCGTGAGGCGACCGGGCCTACCCGGGATGATCACCAGAAGGTAATGGCGCGCTACCAAGTGCATCCGCTCGCTCGGCGAGAATCCGCAGGATCAGGGCCAGCAAGGCTTCCGGCCGGAGAGGCTTGGTCATCAACGGCCGGTGCCGGTACTCGGCAGGAACCAAGGCGGAATTGCTCGTGATGAAGACGAACGGGACCCCCAACGTGTCCAGCATCTTCGATATCGGGAACACCATTTCGCCGCCAAGGTTTATGTCCAGCAAGGCCAGGTCGACCTTGTTCCAAGCAAGCATCTTGCTTGTTTCCGCTACCGACCTCTCAGGCCCTACCACCGAATAGCCGGCATCCTCGACGATCCACGCGAGTTCCATTGCGAGAAAGTTTTCGTCTTCGACGACGAGGATGCGCGTCATAGTCAAGCATCTCCCCAATCCGACGCCGTTCAACGGCCGCGCGACGAACCAGTTGCGTGCAGCGCTGCGCTGGCCACCGAAATTCCATCCAAAAAGTTTCAGCTGTGGCTTGAAAACCACAGCTTCAACGCCGTCGATCCGTCCGGGGTCGTGGCTACCGGGCCGGAGGTGCTTTGAGCCGGCAAGCATGGGGCATGCTAGGGTCCAAGGGTTGTAATTTGCCGACCCGACATCGGTTGCCATACGGAGTTTGCATGAAGCCCACCGACCGCCCGAACCTGCGCATCGACTCCGACCGCCTTTGGTCGAGCCTGATGGAGTTGGCCGAGATTGGCGGCACGGAGAAGGGCGGCGTCTGCCGTATCGCGCTGACCGACCTCGACCGCCAGGGCCGCGATCTTTTCGTGCGCTGGGCCAAGGAGGCGGGCTGCTCCATCAAGGTCGACCGGCTCGGCAACATCTTCGCCCGCCGCGAGGGGCGCGATTCTTCCAGGCCGCCGGTGATGACCGGCTCGCATCTCGACACCCAGCCGACCGGTGGCAAGTTCGACGGCGCTTACGGGGTCATGGCGGGCCTGGAGGTGCTGCGCGTGCTGCACGATTCCGGCTACGTCACCGAGGCGCCGATCGAGGTCGCGGTGTGGACCAACGAAGAGGGCTGCCGCTTCGCGCCAGCCATGGTGGCGTCGGGCGTGTTCGGCGGCGCCTTCACGCTCGACCATGCGCTCAACATCAAGGACCGCGACGGCGTGAGCTTCGGCGAGGCGCTGAAGTCGATCGGCTACGACGGCAAGGAGCCGGTCGGCGGCCGGCTGGTCGGCGCCTTCTTCGAGGCGCATATTGAGCAGGGGCCGATCCTCGAGCGCGAGAAGAAGACGATCGGAGTCGTCACCGGCGCGCAGGGCCAGCGCTGGTACGAGATCTCGTGGACCGGCATGGAAAGCCACGCCGGGACCACGCCCATGGAGGGCCGCCGCGACGCGCTGGTCGGTGCGGCTGAGCTGATCGTCGCGGCGCGCAAGATCGGCAATCGGCCGAACGGGCGCTCGACCGTGGGCGTGATCGAGAGCCAGCCGCAGTCGCGCAACACGATCCCCGGTCGCGTCTTCATGACCGTGGATTTCCGCCATCCCGACAATGACGAGCTCACCCGGATGGATGCCGAGATGCGCTTGGCGGCGGCCGACATTGCCGCGCGTCACCGTCTCGACGTCAAGATCGAGCAGATCTGGTACTTCCCGCCGTCGCCCTTCGCCAAGGAGTTGGTGGAGTCTGTGCGGCGCGGGGCGGAGCAGGCGGGCTACCCCCACATGGACATCGTGAGCGGCGCGGGCCATGACGCCTGCTATGTCTCGCGCGTGGCGCCGACAGCGATGGTCTTCGTGCCGTGCAAGGACGGCATCAGCCACAACGAGATCGAGGACGCGACCAAGGCCGACGTGGGGGCGGGCTGCCAGATCCTGCTGCAGGCGATGGTCGAGCAGGCGAACGCGCAAGCGTGAACGCGTGAGATCCGGTCTGGTTTCGGTCGCGACCGCCGCCCTGGTCGCGACGGTGGCGGGAGTGGGCGGCACCTTGCCGGTCGTGCTGGCGGCCGCGCAGGCGGTCGGCGCCACGCCCGAGCAGGCGAGCTCCTGGGTCTCCGGCCTCGGCATCGCGACGGCGCTCAGCGCGCTTTTCCTCAGCGTCCGCTACCGCATGCCGATCATCACCGCCTGGTCGACTCCCGGCGCCGCCCTGATCGCCGCGACGTCGGGCGTGCCGGGCTTGCGGGCCGCTGTCGGCGCCTTCGTGCTGGCGGCGGTGTTGATCCTGCTGACCGCCGCCATCCGTCCGCTCGGCCGGTTGATCGAGAGGATTCCGGCAAGCATTGCCGCCGCCATGCTGGGCGGCATCCTGCTGCATCTCGTGGTGGCGATGTTCGAGCACGTGCCCGGCGCGCCGCTGCTGGTGCTGCCCTTGATCGTGTTGTTCTTGGTGGCGCGGGCGTTGATGCCGACGCTGGCCTCGCTGATCGTGCTGGCGGCGGGTGCGCTGCTCGCCTGGTCCCTGGGGTTGGTGAAGCCGATCCCGCCGCTCGGTCTCTCCCATCTCGAGCTGGTGACTCCGGCCTGGGACCTCGCGACCCTGGTCGGGCTGGGCGTGCCGCTCTATCTCGTGACCATGGCATCGCAGAACCTGCCGGGCTTCGCCGTGCTGCGCGCCTCGGGCTACCAGCCGCCGACCCAGCCGGTGCTGGCGGTTACCGGCGCGCTATCGCTGGGAACGGCGTTCCTGGGCGCACACACGTCCAATCTGGCCGCGATCTCGGCCGCCTTGTGCACCGGCCCCGATGCCCATCCCGATCCTAAGCAACGCTGGAAGACCGGGCCGTTCTATGCCCTGTGGTGGGCCCTGATTGCGCTGTTCGGCGCCTCGCTGGTCGGCCTGTTCGGTGCCCTGCCGCCGGCGTTGCTGGCCACCGTCGCGGGCACGGCCCTGCTGGGCTCGATGGCGAGCGCCATGGGCACCGCCCTCGCCAACGACAAGGAGCGCTTGGCCGCCGCCGGCACGCTCGCCGTCACTGCGTCGGGCATCACCCTGATGGGCGTCGGCTCGGCCTTCTGGGGTCTCTGCTTCGGCCTTTTCGTGCTGGCCGGGGAGCGCGTGCTCCGCCGCTGACGCAAATGTGTGTCGCGGGAGGGCGCGGCAGGGTGAGGTCGGTTTGGGATTTGACTATATAATAAGTACGCACTTATATATTGACCATGTCACCTGCCACCGACATCGCCGTCATCATGCGCGTGCTGGCCGATCCGACCCGGCGCACGGTGTTCGAGCAGATCGCCGATGCGGGCGAACTCACGGTGGGCGCGCTCACGCACCGCAACGACGTCTCGCAGCCGGCGATCTCCCAGCACGTGCGCGCGCTGAAAGAGGCCGGCCTGCTGGGCGAGCGGCGGGACGGGCGGCTCATTCACTATCGCTGCGAACCGCGTGGGCTCAGCCCGCTGGTCGACTGGATCGGCCATTACGGCCTCTTCTGGCGCGAGCGTTTCGCCGACCTCAGGACCCTATTGAAGGAGATGGACGATGACGAACCCGGCCCGAAGCCCCGCCCAAAGCGCCGATAAGTCCGGCCCGCGCGACATCGTCGTCGAGGACGTGTTGCCGAACCCGCCCGAGAAGGTATGGCGGGCGCTGACGACGGCCGAGCTGATCGGCCGCTGGCTGATGCCCAATGACTTCGAGCCGGTGGTCGGCAAGCGTTTTACCTTCACGAGCCGGCCGATCGGCGACTGGGACGGCATCGTGCACTGCGAGGTGATGGAGGTCGTGCCGCAGCGCCGGCTGGTCTATTCGTGGAAAGGCGGAACCGATTCCAACAACGCGCAAGCCAACTTCGCCTCGCGGCTCGACAGCGTCGTCACCTGGACCCTGCAGCCGGAAGGCAGCGGCACCAAGCTGCGCATGGTCCATACCGGCTTCCGCTTGCCGCAGAACGACTTCGCCTACGATGCCATGAGCCCCGGCTGGCGCCGCCACATCGGGCAGATCAGCGAGATTGCGGCGGCGCTGTAGCCGGGAAGCGCGCGGCGTAACTTTCCAGCGGCAATTCCAGCCCGACGCAGAGAAAGCTGATCGTGTGGTAGTAGCCCACCAGGGCGATCGCCTCGAGGATCTGCGTCTCGTCGAAATGCGTGGCCAACGGCGTCCAGGTCGCCGGGGCGATGGCCCGCCGATCGACCAGATCGTCGACCAGGGCGATCAGCGCCTGCTCCTCCGGCGTCCAGCAAGCCGCGTCGCTGGGTCCCGCCACGGTCGCGGCGACGTGCTCGTCTTCGAAGCCGACCCGCTCGGCGAAGATCGCGATGTGGACGCCCCATTCGTATTCGCAGCCGAGCCGGGCCGTCGTGCGATCGATCACGACCTCGCGCTGCCGGAGCCCGAGCGGGCCTTTGTCCAAAAGGCCGCCGGCGAACAGCTTGGCGAAGATGCGCGGGCTCTTGGCCATGGTGCGGAAGAGGACCAGCGGCGGGATGCCCGGCGGCATGATGCGCGCCAATTCGGCGGCGATCGCGGGTTCGTAGGGCGGTTCGGCGGCGGCGATGCGGGGCATGGCGTGTCTCCTTTCGTCTCTGTCATCCCGAGCGCAGCGAGGGATCTTTCCAGTGGCCTTAAAGGTCCCTCGCTGCGCTCGGGATGACAGTGCATCTGGTGCTACAATTTTCGTAGTATTGACGCTACAGAAAATGTAGTAACGGAGTGAAATAGATGGTGAAGGCCGTCCTGCCCGGACGTCCGGCCCGCGGCTCGAAAAGCGGCCGGCCGATCATGGCGTTGCTCGACCTGCTGGGCCGCCGCTGGACCCTGCGGATCGTCTGGGAGCTGCGCGACAGGCCGCTGCGCTTCCGCGAGCTGCAGGACGCGATCGGCGCCAGCCCGACCATCGTCAATACGCGCCTGGCCGAGCTCAGGACGGCCCGGCTGGTCGAGCTGGACGATGAGGCGGGCTACCGTCTCACGTCCTTGGGCGGTGAGTTGCTGCGGCTCTTCTTGCCGCTGCACGTCTGGTCGGAGAAATGGGCGAAGGCCATCGCTCGGTGAGGCGCGTCAGTAAACCTGGACCAGATATTCGACGATCTTGGGCACGTCGGCTTCGTCGATCGGGGCGCCGTAGACCTTGATCATCTTGGTGACCTCGGCTTCCCAGAAGGCCTTCTTGAAGGCCGGGCCCTGCGGCTGGGTGGCGATGTAGTCCGCCGAGTGGCAGGCGCCGCAATTGCCCTGGACGGTTTCGAGATTGGGGCCCGGCTTGAAGGCGGTGGCTTCGTCGGGCAGCACATAGGTGACCGGCTTGGCGCTGACGGCGGCAATGCCCGTGCCCAGGATCGAGACGGCGAAGGCGGCGAGCGGCAGGAGGATCGAGCGTTTCATGGTCGTCCCCCTCAGGTTGCCGTGACGCGCGTGGTTTCGACGACGTTGCGCAGATAGCCGGCCGGATTCCACAGCGGCTTCATCGGCTGCGTCTGGCCGCCGTTGTTGGTCGCGCGCACCTTGAGCTCGTGTGGGCCGGCCGCCAGGGTGACCGGGAGCTGCCATTCACGGAACGAATACTTGCCGAGATCCTGGCCGAGCTTCGCCGGCGTCCAGCTCTTGCCGTCGTCGGTCGAGACGGCGACCTCCTTGATGCCGGTGCCGCCGTCGAAGGCGATCCCCTTGAGGGTGATCGGCTGGCCGGCCGCCACCTTTGCGTCATTGCCGACGCTGGTGATGAAAGACCGCACGGTGAGGCGACCAATCGGAATCGTCGTCTTGGGCGGCGTGCCCGGCTCGGTGCAGTTGCAGTCGTTGTCGGGGATGCGGTAGGCGGTCTTCATCCAGTAGCCGTCGAACACGCTGTCGATGACCGTGATCTCGCTGAGATGTTTTACCCAGTAGGTGCCGTAGTAACCCGGCACGACGAGACGGACCGGAAAGCCGTTGAGGAAGGGCAGGTCCTGGCCGTTCATCGAATAGGCCAGCATGACCTCGCCATTGCGCGCCTGGTCGATGTCGAGCGCCTTCACGAAATCCGGCGTCTTGTCGACGATCGGTCCGTCGAGGCCGTTGAACGTCACCTGGCGCGCGTCCTTCTGGACGCCGGCCCGGTCGAGAACCGCCTTGAGCGACACGCCCTTCCAGCGGGCGTTGCCCATCGCGCCGTTGCCGAGCTGTCCGCCGGCCACCCGCGGCTCGAAGAAGCCGCGGCTGTTGCCCGAGCATTCGTTGACCGCGACGATCTCGACCGACGGCATCCTCCTGAGCTCGGCCAAAGACAGCTTTAGCGGCTTGTCGACGTTGCCCTTGACCTCGACGGTGAAGGTGTCGGGATCGATTTCGAGGGGAATGCCGGCGAGATGGTAGCGCACGAAGAAGGCATCGTTGGGCGTGATGGGGCCGTCATTGAAAACCGAGAACGGCGTTTCGAGCTGGGGCGGCCGGCTGGTCATGCCGATCATCAGGCGCTTCTGCGGGTACTTCACCAGCGGCCGCTCGCCGTTGTCGAAGGGCAACGTGACCGTGTCGGCAAAGGCGCGCAGCGGATCGAAGACGGCGGCTGTGCCAAGCGCGACCAAAAGGGCGCCCGATTGCTTGAACAGGGCTCTTCTGTCGATCATGGGTTCCTCCGGGGGTTATTCCATTTTTGGACAACGCCTGAAGGATAGCCTAGGCCCTGCGGCGCGTCAGCCAGCCGGAGAAAATTAGGGCACTTGCTGCGATCATAACGATGATCGTGGCGAGCACGTTGATCTGCGGATCGACGCCCAGCCGCACGCTGGAATAGACGCGCATCGGCAGGGTCTGCGACTGCGCTCCGGCGACGAACTGGGTCAGGATCAGGTCGTCGAGCGAGAGCGTGAAGGCGAGCAGCCAGCCCGAGCCGACCGCCGGCGCGATCAAAGGCAACGTCACCGTGAGGAAGGTGACCCAGGGCGTGGCGCCGAGATCCATCGCCGCCTCCTCGAGCGAGCGGTCGAAATCGGCGAGCCGCGCCTGCACCACGATGGCGACGAAGGAGATCGAGAAGGTGATGTGGGCGATGGCGATGGTGAGGAAGCCGCGGTCGGGCCCGCCGAACAGGCGCTCGGAGCCGACGAACAGCAGCAGCATGGAGATGCCCATCACCACCTCGGGCATCACCATGGGGGCGATGACCAGGCTGCCGAACAGGGTGCGGCCGAAGAAGGACGGCACGCGCGCCAGCACGTAGCCCGCCGCCAGGCCGATAACCGCCGCCGCCGTGGCGCTCACCAGGCCGATGCGGAGCGACAGCCAGGCGGCGGAGAGCATCGCCTCGTTGGCGAACAGCGCGCTCCACCATTGGGTCGAGAAGCCCGCCCACACCGTGACCATCCGCGATTCGTTGAACGAGTAGGCGATCACCAGCACGAGCGGCAGGTAGAGGAAGGCGTAGCCGAAGGCCAGCATGGCGAAGGCGAAGCGGGCGCGGCCTGCCTGCGCGGAGCCGAAGCGCCATTTGCGCGAGGCCAGGCGTGCCTCTCGGCTCCGCTTCGGCGAAGGCAGGCCGGGCATCATTGCCTCTCCAGGCTTTTCGCCTGCTGGCGCTGGAAGAGGACGATCGGCCCGACCAGCAGCACCAGCAGGCAGATCGCCACCGCCGACGCGAGCGGCCAGTCTGAATTGGTGAAGAACTCGTCCCACAGCACCTTGCCGATCATCAGCGTGTCGGTGCCGCCCAAAAGATCGGGGATCACGAACTCGCCGACCGCCGGGATGAACACCAGCAGGCAGCCCGCCACGATGCCGGGCAGCGACAGCGGCAGGGTGACAGTGAGGAAGGCGGCGAACGGCTTGGCGCCGAGATCGGCCGCCGCCTCGAGCAGGCTGGTGTCGAGCTTCTCCAGGGAGGCGTAGAGCGGCAACACCATGAAGGGCAGGTAGGCGTAGACGATGCCCAACTGCACAGCCCATTCGGTGCCCAGGATCGTTCCCGGATCGGACGCCAGGCCGGTCCAGCGCAGGAATTGATTGAGGATGCCGTTCTCGGCCAACAGCCCCATCCAGGCATAGACGCGGATCAGGAACGACGTCCAGAACGGCAGGATGACCAGCATCAGCAGCAGCGGCCGCCGTCTTGATGACGCGCGCGCGATGGCGTAGGCCATGGGATAGCCCAGCAGCAGGGCGGCCACGGTCGCGGTGCCGGCGATCCGGAGCGAGGACAGCCAGGCCGCGACATAGAGATCGTCGGTAAAGAGCAGTGCGAAGTTTTTTAGGCTCAGCCCGAGCTCGACCGGCGGCGCCGAATCGGGCGCGTTGGTGCCGAACGCTATGCCCAGCACCAGTGCGAACGGCAGCAGGAAGAAGACGATCAGCCAGACGAAGGGGAGCGCGATGACGAAGCGGAGCGCGGACCTCCAGGTCCGCTCATGCTCATGATGCGGACCTGGAGGTCCGCGCTCCAATGAAAGCATTACTCCTCCAGCTCGTGCCCGGCATCGGCGGCCCAGCCCAGCCACACGCTTTGGCCGCGTCGGAACGGCTCTGCCGTGCGGGCGACATTGGCGATCGAGACCGACAGCACCGAGCCGTCGTCGACAGCGACGCGATAGAGCGAGCGATCGCCCTCGTAGGCCGCGTCGACGATCCTGCCGGCGACGGCGTGCGCGGTGTCCGGCCGCGCACCGCACAAGGCGATCTTCTCCGGCCGCAGCGCCAGCCAACGGCGACCGCCGCCCAGCGGCAGAATATTGGCGATGCCGATGAAGTCGGCGACGAAGCGCGAGCACGGCCGCTCGTAGACCTCGTGCGGCGTGCCGACCTGCACGACCCGGCCGAGATCCATGACGGCTAGCCGGCTCGCCATGGACATCGCCTCTTCCTGGTCGTGCGTCACCATGACGAAGGTGAGGCCGAGCTCCTCCTGCAGGCGCACCAGCTCGAAGCGCGTGCCCTCGCGCAGCTTGCGGTCGAGGGCGGCCAGCGGCTCGTCGAGCAGCAGCAGCTTGGGCCGCTTGACCAGCGCGCGGGCGAGCGCTACGCGCTGGCGCTGGCCTCCCGAAAGCTGCGCCGGCCGTCGCGCGGCGTAATCCGACAACCGCACCTGCTCGAGCGCTTCGGCGACGCGGGCCGCGATCTCGGCTTTGGGCAAGCCCTCGCGGCGCAGCCCGTAGCCCACGTTCTCCGTGACGTCCATGTGCGGGAAGAGGGCGTAGGACTGGAACATCATGTTGACCGGCCGGCGGTGCGGCGGCACGCCGGTCATGTCCTGGCCGTCGATGACGACGCGGCCGGCATCGGGCATTTCGAAGCCCGCCAGCAGGCGCAGCAGCGTGGTCTTGCCGCACCCCGAGCCGCCCAGCAGGGCGAACAGTTCGCCGCGTTCGATGACGAGGTCGACGCCATTGACGGCAGCGACGGCGCCGAAGCGCTTGGTCAGGCCTTCGATGCGGACAATCGACGTATCTTTCATCGTCACAGGCGCCGCACTACTGCACGCGCGACAAAAGACGCGTTGGCTCCGTTGACCAGTAGATGGTGCGAACGATGCCGATGACGTTCGCTATCGGGATGTAACCGAGGTCCTTGTAACGGCTATCCAGGCTGTTGCCGCGATTGTCTCCGAGAACGAAGAAGAAGCCGGGCGGCACGTTGAATTCTTCGCTGTTCTGCGCGGCACTCTCCGACGTTTCAAGGACCCTGTAGGCGCGGCCATTGGGCAACGTTTCGCGGGACTGCTTGAAAGCCGGATCACCGGATGCGCCGGCCTGAGGCTCACGCGGAACGGGCTTGCCATTGAGATACAGGATGGCGTCGCGCAATTGCACGCGATCACCCGCTAATCCCACGACCCGCTTTATATAGTCGACGTTTGGATCGCGAGGGTGCCGGAACACGACAACGTCGCCGTAACCGGGCACTGAACCCGGCTGGCGGGTGTCGACGAGGACGTAATCGGTCGTCAACAGCGTCGGCATGTTCGACCCCGATCCCACGTGAAAGCTTCGCCAGCCTGGCGAATAGGGAAACACATCGCTCTCCTGCTGACCGATATTGATCGCGATCATGGCGATCGCTGCAACCCAGGTCGACTTGTACCAGCGCCAGGGCGCTGCCATCGATCGTGCACGGACGCAGCGAACCGCATCAATTGCGACGGCCAGGTGGAAAAGCACGACGACGCCGGTAGTCGCCGCCACGATGCCGGGCGTCGGCGGCATGAGCCGTGTCAGGCCGATCAACGAAAGGTCGAGCGCGATCGCGGCGACATACAGGATGAGTCCCAAACGCCACGCGCCGGCATAGACCTGCCCGAGACCGGGCAGGATCAGGGACAGAAGGCCCGCCCATAGAGCGCGCAGCCAGTCGTTTCTCGCCGGAGCCGCCACGTCGCTCATCGCCCGGTCTTCACGGTCGTCCACAGCCGCGTGCGCTCGCGCACCTGCTCGGCGTTGCCGGCGGTGATGGTGTAGAAGCGCGCGCGCACGGCGGTTGGCGGATAGATCAGCGGGTTGCCCGAGATGTCCTTGGGCAGCAACGCGGTGGCTGCCGTGTTGGCGTTGGCGTAGCCGGTGAGCTCGCTCGACGCGGCGGCGACCTTGGGTTCCATCATGAAGTCGAGGAAGCGGAGCGCCTCGGCGGGATCCGGCGCATCCTTGGGAATGGCCGCCACGTCGATCCAGAGCAGCGAGCCCTCCTTCGGGATGGCATAGGCGATGTCCTGCTTGTCCTTGGCCTTGGCGGCGCGGTCGCGTGCCTGGAAGATATCGCCGGAATAACCGAAGGCCAGGCAGATGTTCCCGCCGGCGAGCGCGTTGATGTACTCGGAGGAATGGAACTTGCGGATGAAGGGCCGCACCGCCTTCACGACGTCGGCTGCCTTGGCGAGGTCCTCGGGCTTCTTGGAATTGGGATCGAGACCGAGATAGTTCAGCGCCGCCGGCAGGACGTCGGTCGCGCTGTCGAGCATCATGACGCCGCAATCCTTGAACCTGGCGACGACGGCCGGATCGAACATCATTTTCAGCGAATCGACCGGGGCATCGGGCATGCGCTTCCTGATCTCGGCGACGTTGTAGCCGATGCCCGTGGTGCCCCACATCCAGGGAATGGCGTGGGCGTTGCCGGGATCGTACTTGGCGAGCGCCGCCATGATCTCGGGGTCGAGGTTGCCGAAATTCCTGAGCTTGGCCTTGTCGAGCGGCGCGAACAGGCCGGCCGCGAGCTGGCGCACGAGGAACGGCGAGGCGGTCGGCACCACGACGTCGTAGCCCGAGCGGCCGGTCTTGAGCTTGGCGTCGAGGATCTCGTTGGAATCGTAGGTCGTGTAATTGACCTTGATGCCCGTGTTTTTTTCGAAATTCTTGAGCTCGGCCTCGGCGATATAGTCCGACCAGTTGTAGACGTTGACCTGGCCCTGGCCGAAGGCCGAATTCGAAAGCAGGCCAAGCATCGCTGCGACGACAAATAGGCGCATTCAGAACTCCGGACCCGACGGCCGGCATCATTCAGGCGCCACCTGTGAAAGGCAAGCGGCCGTCCGTGCGGACGGTCACGCATTGAGCCGGGCCGAAGGCGTCGGTACACTCGGCACGACGGGCCAGGAGCCCCGGATGTCCATGTTCCTCTTCGTTCCCGGCGCGTGGCTCGGCGGCTGGTGTTGGCGCGACGTCGCGCCGGCTCTCCAAGCCGGCGATCATGCGGTGGTTTGCCCGACACTGACCGGGCTTGGCGAGCGCGCCCATCTGCTCAGTCCGCAAATCGGGCTGCAGACCCATATCGCCGACATCGCTGGCCTTCTGCATTACCGCGACCTGAACGGAGTCACCCTGGTCGGCCATAGTTACGGTGGAACGGTCATAACGGCCGTCGCCGAGCAGGTGCCGGAGCGCATCCGCCGCCTGGTTTACCTCGATGCGTCGGTGCCGCGCGACGGCGAATCCAACAACGACGTCATCGGCCCCGAGATGGCCGCACAATTGCGGTCATCCGCGATGTCCGGCGGCGAGGGATGGCGGGTGCCGCCGGCCCGCTATGTCGGAGAGAGGCTGTCGGATGCCATGCGGCCCTGGGTCGAGGCGCGGCTGACGCCCCATCCGCTCCTCTGCTTTGACGAGCCGGTTCAGCTTCGCTCGAGCGCCGCCGCCGCACTGCCGCGGGCGTTCATTCGGTCGTCCCTGCAATCCGACCTCTACAAGAGGCTTATCGACCGAGCCCGTGCGGCGGGATGGTACTGCCGCGATCTCAAGGGCGGTCACTATCCGATGTTCACGGAACCCCAGGCCGTCGCCGCCGCGTTGAGCGAGCTGCCGGCATAGCGCCTTGCCCCTCATCGAGGAAGCCCAGCCAGTGCCCGAACAAGCCGACCAACGACCGATCCGCTTTGACGGCCAGGTCATCGTCGTAACCGGGGCAGGGCGGGGCCTGGGGGCTGCCTATGCGCGCCTGCTTGCCGCTCGCGGCGGGACGATCGTTGTCCATGACGCAGGCGTGGCGCAAGACGGCAGTGGCTTCGATCCGTCGGTCGCCGATGCCGTCGTCTCGGAGATCACGGCAGCCGGGGGAACCGCCGCCGCGTGTCATGAGAATCTGGAAGATAGCGCTGCTTGTGCGCGTGTCGTCGAATTCGCCGTCGCCCGCTTCGGCCGGCTGGATGCCCTCGTGCACAATGCAGGCCTTGTCGTTTTCGCTAACCTCGAAGAGACCGGCCCGACGGTGTGGGACCGCATGGTCGCCATCGGCATCGATGCCCCGTTCCACCTTGCGCGCGCCGCAATCCCGCACATGCGCCGGCAGGGCTATGGCCGCATCGTGCTCACCACCTCGGGCCGTGCCATGCGCGCCGAGGACTGCGTCCCCGGCCTGGTCGCCTACTCGGCGGCCAAGATGGCGCAGGTCGGTCTCATGGTCGGTCTGGCGGCGGAGCTGCGCGATTCAGGTATCCGGGTCAACGCCATATCGCCCGTGGCAGCGACCCGCGTGTTGCGTCGGAGCGCGCCGGAGCTGGCGCCCGAACTGGTCGCTCCCGGAGTCGCATTCCTGGCATCGTCGGCCTGCAAAATATCCGGCGCGGTACTGCGCGCGGCGGGCGGCCGTTTCTCCGCGGCGTGGTGGGGCCATAGCGACGGGCTGGATCTCGGACCGACGCCTGCTTCCGCCGAAGACATCGCGGTCCGCTGGCAACAGATCGTCGGATGAGACTCCGGGTGAGTCAGACTCCAAGATACCGATGCTGCAGGTCGCTGCTGCGGGCGAGCTCAGGGGACGTGCCGGTCCAGACGACGCGGCCCTTCTCGACGATGTGATGACGGTCGGCCAGCCCGATCAGCGCGCCCACGCTCTTGTCGATCACCAGGATCGCCTGGCCCTCGCGCTTCAGCCGGTCGAGGCACGACCAGATCTCCTGGCGGATCAGCGGCGCCAGCCCCTCGGTCGCCTCGTCGAGGATCAGCAACTTGGGGTTGGTCATCAGCGCCCGGCCGATCGCCAACATCTGCTGCTCGCCGCCGGAGAGCTGGTTGCCCATGTTGCGCTGGCGCTCGGCGAGCCGCGGAAAAAATCCGAAGGCGCGCTCGAGGGTCCAGGGATTGCCGCGCGACGTGCGGTTCGCCGCCGACGCGACAAGGTTCTCGCGCACCGAGAGGTTGGGGAAGATCTGGCGACCCTCGGGCACCAGCCCCAGGCCTAGGCGGGCGATACGGAAGGAGGGCAGGTGGTCGACCCGGGCGCCCTCGAACTCCACGACGCCGCCCTGCGCCGGCAGCAGGCCCATGATGGCATTCACCGTCGTGGTCTTGCCCATGCCGTTCCGTCCCATCAAGGTCACCACTTCGCCGGCGTCGACGGCGAGTTCCATGCCGAACAGGGCCTGGCTCGCACCGTAGAATGCCGTGAGCTCGCGTACGCGCAGCATCACGCCGCCTCCTCGCCGAGATAGGCTTGGCGGACGTCCGGATTGGCGCGGATCTCCTCGGGCGTGCCGCTGGCGATGGCGCGGCCATAGACCAGGACGGTGATGCGGTCGGCGAGCTGGAACACGGCGTCCATGTCGTGCTCGATCAGCAGCATGGCGCGCTTTCCCTTGAACCCGCGCAGGAAGCCGATCATGCGCTGGCTTTCCTCCGCGCCCATGCCGGCCATCGGTTCGTCGAGCAGCAGCAGGCTGGGATCGCCGGCCAGCGCCATGGCGATCTCGAGCTGGCGCTGCTCGCCATGGCTAAGTGCGGCGGCTTGCGTGTCGGCGCGTGCGCCGAGTCCGACCTCGGCGAGGCCCTGGCGCGCCGGCCGGCGCAGGCTCTCGTCACGGCGGACGTCGGCCAGGAAGCGGAAGGAGTGGCCAGCGTGGGCCTGGACGGCCAGCGCCACGTTGTCGAGGGCGGTGAACTCGCGCAGCACCGAGGTGATCTGGAAGGAGCGTGCCAGCCCGAGCCGGACCCTGGTGTACGTGGGCAGGCGCGTGACGTCGCGGCCGGCGAAATGGATGGTGCCGGAGTCGGGCCTGAGGTTGCCGGTGAGCTGGCTCACCAGCGTGGTCTTGCCCGCGCCGTTGGGACCGATCAGCGCATGGATCTCGCCCGGCCGGACGTCGATCGAGACCGAATCGGTGGCCAGAAGGCCGCCGAAGCGCTTGATCAGGCGGTCGGTGGAGAGCAGCGGCTCAGCCATGACGTCGCCCGAACAATGAGTCGATGCCGCCCTTGGCATAGAGCGCGACCAGCACCAGCATGGGCCCGAAGGCGATCTGCCAGTATTCGCCCCAGCCCTTGCGGCCGAGATCGAGCAGCGGCGGCAGCGATTCCTCCAGCGCGAAGAAAGCGATGGCGCCGTAGAGCGGGCCGAACAGCGTGCCCATGCCGCCCAGCACCACGATGACGATGAGGTCGCCCGACTTCACCCACGACATCATGGCGGGCGAAATATAGGCCCCCTCGTTGGCGAGCAGGATGCCGGCCAGCCCGCCGAAGGCCCCGGACAGGACGAACGCCGCCAGCCGATAGCGGAACACCGGGAAGCCGAGCGCCGTCATGCGAAGATCGTTCGACTTGGCGCCGCGGATCACCAGGCCGAAGCGCGAATTGGCGAAGCGGCTGCAGAACCACAGGGTGCCGCAGAGCAGCGCGAAGCAAAGCCAGTAGAACGACGCCTTGTCGCGCAGGTCTAAAAGGCCGGCGAAGCAGCTGCGGCTGATGTTGAGGCCGTCGTCGCCACCATAGGCCTCGAGGCCCGCCCCCAGATAATAGACGAGCTGGGCGAAGGCCAAGGTGATCATGATGAAATAAAGGCCGCGCGTGCGCAGCGACAGCGCGCCGATCACGGCGGCCCACAAAGCGGCGGCCACGACGCCCGCCGGCCATTGGATCCAGCCGCTGGCAATGCCGTGCTGCGCCAGGATGCCCACGGCATAGCCGCCGACGCCGAAGAACATGGCGTGGCCGAAGCTCACCATCCCGCCATAGCCCAGGATCATGTTGAGGCTAATGGCCGCGATCGCCCAGATGACGATGCGCGTGCCGATCGACAGCAGATAGCGCTGGTCGAAGGCCTGCGTCAGCAGCGGGAGGATCGCGAGCGCCAGCAGTAGCAGGACGGTGACGAGTCCGCGTGGTGTGCGAAGGGAGGCGAGCAGTGTCATTCTTCCGGACCGCGAGCGTCCCGCTCGCTCATGAGCGAGCCAGAGGCTCGCGGTCCGGAAG
>Ga0209648_10001227_pt1 | contig 20499 bp, 18 predicted proteins | sample GraSoi2013_115cm_FD_185830 | JGI IMG/M metagenome (GOLD analysis project Ga0209648, IMG submission 185830) | Grasslands soil microbial communities from the Angelo Coastal Reserve, California, USA - Sample 9_17_2013_115cm (SPAdes) (version 2) | ecosystem: Environmental > Terrestrial > Soil >... | reverse complement strand
GAATAGGTGCCCTGCTGGAAAACTGCAAACGCGCCCAAACCAGGAGTCGAGCTCCTCAGTTCATACCAGCGAATACCTACCGTGGATTTCTTACCGCTTCCCACGGTAACAGAGTGGTTCACCACAAGCGTATCGTGAGTGCCGAAGTTCCGGTATGCCAGGCGGTACATCAACCGGTCTGCCAGTGAATCCAGCTTCTGTGATGTATTGGGCTGAGGGATGCACGCGCCGCCTCCTCGGCAAGCAGCGGTGAACGCGGCTACCGGAATCGTAGTCGGACCGGTCAGTGTGCTGTTGCTGGGAGTGGCAAAATCCACGTGAAACTTCCAGAGACGGAGCGAATTGCTTCCGAAGTCGACTAGGAAATTAGGCGTCCCTGCCGGAGGAGCCAAGGTGCTGCCCTTGGCGCCGGATGCGCCATCCAGGTCAGACGGTAGCAGCGACGCGAAGCTCGAGCTCAACTGGAAGCATACCTGTGTAGCAGCTGCGCCGGCCAGCATGGCGGCACGGTCGAGTGCGCATGCCCGCGCTCCCTGGAAAGTGTTGGTGAAGATATTGAACGTCACGTAATAAGCGTCCGGCCAAACGCCCAATTTTGGATAATCATTGAAGTTGGGCTGTTGGAAGGCATACACGTGGTAGCTTCCGGTGGCATCAGACGTGGTTGACACTGCCACGCATTGGTAAAAGGGGGGACCTCCCGTGACCGAGAACTGCGTCAGCACCCAGCGGTTGGCCTGCTTGTCATACTGTGCAATCGGATCGCCGTCGTTATTGACCGCGCATGGATGGGAAGAACCCAACGCCTGGAACAACTGGTTGCCCGCCACGGGACCTTTTATGAGCGAGCCAGTGCTCTTGTCAAAAACCGCAAAAGACTCATTGACCCATTGCACGTACTGCGTCGCGCCCACTGCGCCGTTCGTATCCGGTGGAGCAGCATTCGGCGTGAAGCCGTAATCGCCGTTTCCCACTCCGGCGAAGTCCAGTCCTGCAGTTGTGGCGACGGCAGGAGTAGTCGACGCCTGCAGTGCCCCATCGGATTGCGTCGTCGTAGCTTGCGGAATCAAGCGGACCGGTTTCACGCGAAATCCTGGAACTTCCGTCAGGGTGGGTAGGTCGCGTACCGCTGGCGAGACTCCGTGCTCAGCGCGCATGATCTCAGGACCTCCCATTTCTTGCGCCGATATCGTTCGAACCAGGGACAGGGAGAGACCACAAAGAAATAGCCCGGTGCTCAAGCGCCGGAGCCACAGCCGAAAGCTGAAAGTAGCATTATCCATGAGTTGTATCCTCCAGTCGTGTTGTTCGTGGCGCAACGTGTGAGTGTAAGGGTGAGAGTTACAGGGGCGTGCATACGCAGCTCCCAAAAGAGTGGAGGCATAGTATCACTCTCGGAACGGAAGTCAAGTGTCCCGGACTTACGAGTTGTCCTCCGCAAAAACTTCATCCCATACACGTCGGATCCCAGTCAGACTGTGACGGCGCCCTCCCATTCAGGAAATTGCAGCTCCGGATGATACGGCCGTTGCCCTTCCTCGCTGTAGGCTGCTTCCCATTGCCTCAAATCCTGTTTCTCCATCACTTCGTGGATCAGAAATACCAGGTGCTGCTCACTCAGCACATCGCGCACATGCAAGGGCAACAGGGCCGCCTGCTCCGGGCTGTACTCTTGAAAGGGCATGGTCCTTCTCCTCCTCCCCCTTTTTGCCTTATCTCTCTTGTGTATTTCAAGTCCAAAGTCGGATTAGTTGCGACACAGACTCTAAAGCTGTGCCCTTCCGAAAGCTAGCGTCAGGACATCGCAACTTGGAACCGATTCAGACCGTCTGCACCGAAGCTTTTTCCCGGGCCACTGCCTGCTGAAAGTACGGGAGGGAGAGTTTCAGGCCGCTGGGCAGGTCAATCTTGGGCTCCCAGCCCAGCAGCTGGCGTGCCTTGGTGATGTCAGGACGGCGCTGCCTCGGGTCGTCCTGGGGAAGCGGCTCGTACTTCATTCCGCTTTTGGAACCAGTCACCTTCAGCACCTCTTTGGCGCACTCCAGAATCGTGAACTCACCAGGGTTGCCGATGTTGACGGGCAGCGGCTCGGCAGAGGCCATCAGGCGCAGGAAGCCATCCACTTCGTCGGTGACGTAGCAGAAGCTGCGGGTCTGGCTGCCATTGCCGTAGACCGTGAGCGGCTCACCGCGCAGGGCCTGCTTCATGAAGTTGGGGATCACGCGCCCGTCGTTCAACTGCATGCGCGGGCCGTAGGTGTTGAAGATGCGCACGATGCGCGCGTCCACTTTCCAATAGCGGTGGGCGGCCATGGTGGCGGCTTCGGAGAAGCGCTTGGCCTCGTCGTAGGCCGAGCGCGGTCCGATGGGGTTGACGTGGCCCCAGTAACTCTCTTTCTGCGGATGCTCCAGCGGGTCCCCGTAACATTCGGAAGTCGACGCCAGGAAGAAGCGCGCACAATATTTCTTCGCCAGCTCGAGTGCGTTGAAGGTGCCCTCGGAGCCGACTTTCAGCGTGGCGATGCCGTGGGTCATGTAGTCGACGGGGCTGGCGGGAGAGGCGAGATGATAGATCTGGTCCACGCGGCCAAGGTCGAAAAGCCGACAGATATCGAGCTCGACGAATTCGAACTTTGATTCGCGCGCCAGATGATCGAGGTTCTCTCTGCGGCCGGTTAAGAGGTTATCGATGGCAACAACCGATGCGCTGCCCGAGAGCAGAGCGTCGCACAGGTGGGAGCCCAGAAAACCCGCGGCGCCGGTCACCAGAATTTTTTGGGGTTGTGGCAAATGGCTCCTTTAGAGCATGGCTTCAAGAGCGGCTTCCGGCACAGCTAAAGCTGTGCCCTTCCGAGAAATGAGTTAGCCACCGCCTGGCGTCGGGATGGCTGCGCTCTTTTTTGACGATGACCTCGGGTCGGCCGACGCTGATGTAGTTAAAACCAAGCTCCGCCATCTTTTCCGGCTGAAAAAGATTGCGGCCGTCAATCATGATCGGGTGCTTGAGGGCGGCGCGCAGGTTCTTAGGGCACGGCCGAGAGCCGTGCCTGTTCAAGACTACATAGCTGCGCGCCAGAGACTCGCTCGGCCATGTACGCCTCGCCTCATACTTTATCGAAGAGTCGAGGAGCCTTGTCGTCACAATCATTAAATCGTCCATAAGAATCATGCCTGTGCTCTTCGCTGTAGTGCTCGGACTGCACTCGAGTGCCACTCCCAAGCCGTGCCTACGATGCTCTCCAAATCAGAAACTTTGGGACGCCATCCGAGCATTTCGGGAGCCCTTTGTACTCGCGCAACGAGCACAGCAGGATCGCCCTCGCGGCGTGCACAATGGTGCGCGACGACTGCTCGACCGGTCACTCGTTCCGCAGTTGCGATGACTTGGCGGACAGAATACCCGCTGCCGGTACCCAAATTTATGGCGGTGCTGGTTCCGCCGCGCTCCAGATACCGCAACGCTGCTGCGTGCGCTTCGGCAAGATCTGTTACGTGAATATAATCCCGAATTGCAGTACCGTCAGGCGTCGGATAGTCGGTACCGTAGATGTTAACCAAAGAGCGGTTGTCAAGCGCGGTTTCGAGGACGAGAGGAATCAGGTGGGTCTCTGGCGTGTGGATCTCGCCCAGGGTCCCGTCAGGATCAGCGCCAGCAGCATTGAAGTATCGTAGAGCGACCGATTTCAGCCCGTATGCCTGGTCATACCACCGCAGCGCGCGCTCAATAAATAGCTTCGATTCGCCGTAAGGATTAACGGGCCGTTGCGGGTGGTCTTCAGTGATAGGCACGCATTCAGGTATCCCATAGGTGGCACAAGTGGAAGAGAACACAATGCTCTGAACGCCAGTGGCGAGCATGGCATCGAGGAGCGTGAGTGCATTGACGACGTTGTTGTGGAAATATTTGCGCGGATTGGTCATCGACTCGCCGACATAGGCATTAGCGGCGAAATGGACTACAGCGCCGATACTGTACTCGCGCAGCACGCGATCGAGCAGGATTGCGTCGCCCACATCGCCTTTCACCAACGGCCCCCACTGCACCGCCCAGCGATGTCCGGTGCTGAGGTTGTCAAGAACAATGGGTTCATAGCCGCATTGCGTCAGCGCCTTGGCTGTATGACTGCCAATGTAACCTGCTCCGCCAGTTAGCAAAATTCGCATAAAGTCTCCGTAAATCGAAGATAGGCACTTGCTTCGTGGGATGGGTTACAACTCCATCGCGTGAGCTCTTTCTCGCACACAAGCTGTGTGTTGATCAGGCGCGTCTGCCGGCCTATGCAAAGCGATGTTCAGCAGGATTTCTATGTTTCGCTTGGCATCAAAGTAGGTTTCTGCGATCCGGCGTGCGGACCGGCAATGCCGTTCGTAATCCGCGTTGATCGCGGCCAAAGCCTCGGTCGCTTCCTCCGCAGTCGAGAAGCGAAACATTCCTTCGCCGTTGGGCAGGAACGAGCTTATCCCGGTGTTCTGCACGACTACGGGTTTGCCGCTGGCCAGATAGCAGACGGTTCTGTCGCTGATCCAGGCGTTCTGGAATCTCACATAAGACCGCTTAGCGCAACTGAACTCACCGCGTGAAGCTTGGATATAGGCCTGATACGTTTCGGGAGTGCCAGCAACCTCGCGGGAGTGGCGGATGCGCCAGCCGCGTTCTTCCATGTCTTTCCATTCCGCCATGTCCCGCTCGGTACGCATGAACAGCGCTAGTTCCAGCGATTGGCTGGTCAGACGCGGCAGTTCGATAAACTCCAGGAAGGCGACACGTTTGGTGTTTTCGTAGGCTTCGTCGCCGTCTACCACCCAATCGGAAGAATCCCAGTTGGAGATAGTCGTGAAAGCGCTGCTTTCGGGGTTGAAGATATAAGGCCAGCGCTCCAAGCACACCGGAGGGCGAAAGTGAATCCATGGCAAGCCGCAATCTGGAAGTCCCGCAGCCGGCCGGCCGACCGTTTCGCCGATGGTGAAATAGAAATCATGGCGCGGCACACTGAGCTGTCCACGACTGATCCAAAACTGCAGAAGCCCAGGGTCGATGTCCAGCAGTGCGGTGCGGCGGAAGTACCGCAGCAGCCCGGAGCTGATGGCGTAGTGGAAATTCAGCAACAGGTCCGCGTTAGCAAAGATCGCTTCGGCTTCCGCGCGCCTCATGTTGAGGTACTCTGCCGGCGCTTCAGGCGAGGGCTCTTTGCCGTGTGCAACGTAAAGGATGCACTTGCTATCCAGACCATACTGTTGCATCCGGGCACGGAACGTGGCCAGTACAGCAGCTTCTTGTTCCGCGCGACCCTTGGAGCGAAAAGCTTCCAGCCAATACACGTCATAGCCCAGGAGGCGCAGCCCGAGGACGTATTGCAGATATACCCAGAAGTGTCCGCCTCCTTCGGGATAATTCACGACGTCGTATGCTGAAATGACAATGGTCGCCATTGCTCGACTCTAGATCAGGCCCAGTCGTTTTGCTGCTGTGCCTAGGTGGTCATATCGCGAGAGACTTTTTTCACGGACGGTCCAATCCGGCCGCTCGCCCAGCCAGCGGAAATGCAGGTACATCTTTGCGGCGTCGAGACTATGCCTGAAGCTGAAGGGCGCACCTTCAGGCCAGCGCGCGTGTATGTAAGCGCGCTCACATTGCCGCACAACGGGGACGGGCCAATGTTTTCCTTCAGTCAGTGCCGCCAAGTCGATCTCCCCTGCAGCGAAGGCGGCCGATTCCCAGTCCACCATGAACACACTTTGATTTCGGACCAGGATCGTCTTCGCGTAGAACTCGCCATGAATTACGGTTGGCGATTTCTCCAACAGAGGGGCGAACCACTCATCGGCCTCGCATAGTTTGGCCAGCCAAGAAAAGCGCCCGTGCAGCGGGCGCGAGAACTCGAGAGTCCGTCGCGCCCAACCGCGGTAATAGTCGGCGTCGTACCGTTTCAGGAATGCCAACGAGAGATCCCCGATGCGCCGCTGGTGCGCGGCATGGAACCGCCCAATCCAGCGAGCTGTCTGGGCCATCGCCTGGGGCTGACGTGTTGATCGCTTCCAAACGATGTCGCTCAGGCGAACGCTGCCATACAGGTATTCGAGAAACAACGAAATGTCGCCGCTGCTGGGATCAGCGTGCACCCCCAGGCACTTTGGTCTGAAGTCTGGCAGGGATTGGAGCACTCGGCGATAGACCTCCGTCTCATAAGGGATGTCGCCGCGGTGCCCATATGAGTTGTGGCTCTGTCCCGCCTGATATTTGATAAAGACTCGTCGTTTGCGGCCATCCGGCAATTGGCAGGTGACGATCTCGTTCGGAAACGTGCTCATGAATGGCGGCAGGTCCCTTCTCAGGATTTTTACCGGGCGCTCTTGGTATCCATTACGATCCAAGGCAGCCGTGAGCCGGGCTGTCAGGGTCGGCAAGTCAGGCAACAGCGAAACCGGAGTTTTCAGGATGCTGCGGATTGCATTTCGTGTTCGCACGGTAGCACCGATTTAAGATCTTCAAACCATTGGCCCACTTCAACCAATGCATCCCAACCCCACGGAGCTTGGTCTTGTACCAGCGCGATGGCGGGCCAGATAATGCGATTGGCAATTCGCGCATACTCAGCCGTCTCGAATAGAAAGTTTAACTCTCGGGTTGATGGCAGGCTCCAACCTGCACGTGAGGTCTCTTCGCGGTACGCGTCCAAGACCCAGGGCCGCTCCTGAGGCGGCAAACGTAAGAGGAAGGTCGAGAGGTCATAGCTTGCCGGTCCTACGGCGGCATGGTCCCAGTCGATAAGTCGCGCGTGCAGCCCATTGGCTGTAGGGACAACAAAAATGTTGATGGCCCACAAGTCGCCGTGCAGCAAGGTCTCTGGATTACCCAGTTCATCCAGCGCCCGCACGCGTTGCGGCAGTTCTCGGCGCAGGTCGTATAGCCGTTGCAGCAGGCGATTGTGTAATTGAATTTGCTGCGGCGCAGGATGACATGCTTCAAGCGCGTAAATCGCATCGCGCACATTCGCTTCGTAAAAGTGAATACCTAAGTCGCCGCCGTACAACCGGACTTCACCCAACAGCGGATGTCGAGCGAACCGCGTATGCAGTTGTGCAATCAGCTCCACGGCTGCGCTCACGCTCTTGCGGTTGATTTGGCTGGGATCGAGTTCACAGGGCCCGAGGTCGTTATAGACATGCCAGACGCAGTTGCCGCTCGGCTCAGCGACGCTCCCCAGTAATGCGGGACCGTTATCGCCCATGCCGACAGCAGGCAGCCAGCGTTTCTCTACCAACTCGCTGCGTCGTGCGACCTCGGGCCTCAGATGTTTAACAATCACTCGGCGACTCTGCCCGTTGATGTCGAAGCATAACCGAAAGACACGCAACGAGCGTGGCGACAACATCTGCTGCTCAACCAAGCGGCCCTCTGTCTCGCGGCCGCCGAGCAGCTCCTGTAATAAGCCACCTAATTCGGTCAAGCCAGGCTGCCCGTGGCCTTCGAGCACTTTGTCCAAGCCTTCAATCATGTTGGCTCCATCGGAAAGCGTTTAACGCTGCGACCATGGTGGGCACATAACAGCGCAGCAGAGTTATGGCTTTGACCAGTTGGCTAGGAGAGACAGACTCTTGGCCCACTGTCGCCCAACTAATTTGGTCGACGAGACGGAGGAGGTTGCCACAGGCGGCAACGGCTTGAATGTCCCGTGAGTCCAGGTGCGGACGCTCACGCTTCAAGATTGAACAGTAGATGCTGAGCTCTGGACTGGCTGCACGATCAATGAACTGGGCTAGGTCGGCGGCCGGCACACCCCAGCCAGCGAATTCCCAGTCGAACACCAGCAGCGCGGGACCGGTCGCGGTGTCGCGGATGCGCAGATTCTTGATGACGAAATCGCCGTGGACCAGCCCCGGCGGTATCAGGCTACAGATTTCCTCCATCTCGCTCCACTGCGATTCCAGCACGTCGATGTGCGTTGCGACTTTGCGCAACACCATGGCATCCTCGACCGACAGCCCACCGCCGCTCAAGTGATGCAGTAGCATGGCGCGGCAACCACGCAGCAAATGCAGATAATGATCGAGTTCGCGATTCGGGAGACACGACTTGAGGTCGGTTGACACGGTGGCTAACTGTGTTTCCGCCAACCAATAGCCTGCAAGAGCGCGATCTTGGGAAAGCTGCTGTGAGTATCGAGCACCTGCAGCATCCTCGAGAAAAAACCAGCAGAACTCTGCCTCTGGCTCTTCCAGCAGTCCATAGCAACGAAGCACCGGCATTCGCGTGAGCGGAAGCAGTTCCTCGTAAATCATGCGCTCGATATGCGCTGTCGCTGTCAGGCACCTCTTAGCAATGACTTTCGCGCTATCCTGCTTGGCATGGTTGAGCCGATAAACGGTGCTGTATCTTCTCCGTTGCAGAAGTTCAAGGCTGCTTGGCTCCCAGGAATCCGATTGGACTTGCAGCCAAGCCTGGACGGCCCGATGCTCCCGCACGCCTTCGGTGACAATTTCGGGCATCGTTCGCTTAGACATCGGATCGGCCCCCTACGACGGCCAAGGCAGTCCTTTGCCGCAGCGGTTCTCCTCGGGCAGCACGCTCCGCCGCTGTATAGAAATATTGCGCCAGCAACCGTAGCGCGTCTGGGACACCTTTGAAGCCGGGAATGCTGCACAAGTCCACGACGTACGGTGTCCCGTCACTCTCGATGATGTCCACGCCGTACAGATCGATGCCGAACGCGCGACCGCAGCGCATGGCAATCTCGCGTAACTCGGGCGTAAGCGTGAACGGCTCCCCCTGTTTCTCTTCTTCAGTCCTGCGTGGAAACACCTTCTTGATACCAAACAACCGGCCGCCGATCGCGTAGATCTTTCGGTCGTGGCCGTCGTTCGGGTGATAGCGCTGGGCGAACACGGGCTCGCGGCCGCAATCCACTTCTGCGAGTTCGGTGCGGGTCCGGACGATGCGGACATGGTGGCCGCCTGCTCCCTGATATGGCTTAATAACGAGCGGCCCTGAGTCCAGCAGTGGAAGCAATTGATCAGGATGCGACGCAACGTATGTTGCAGGCGTGGGCACGCCCGCGGCCTGCAGGATCCGCGAGGCGATGATCTTATCGCGTAGCGCCACGGAGACCGGATATGGATTCACGATAATGGCGCCCAACTCATGAAGTGCACCCGCCAAGCTGAGGGAAAAGCTGCTCGTGTGCCGCAATACATAGAGGTCATGCTCGACCCGGACTTCCGATAGGTCCACCATCCGGTCCACCGGGTGGATGATGTCGACCATCACCCCGGATTCGGCAAGCGCCTGCGCGACCGCCGGCATAAAGCTCCTGCTCTTCGAGGAGTAATGCGGCAACAGGAATCCAATACACAATCTCTTCATAGCTCACTTTCACAACTGCAAAACCGTCCGGCCCCCGGTCCCTGGCCCAATCGTCACCAGTCGTCCTTTTTCGATCCTCACGATGACATCGCACTGTTTCAATGCACTGGGACGGTGGGTGATGACGAATGTCGTTCGCCCTCGCGCGAGCCGTTCCGACGCTTCGAGGATGGCAGCCTCGGTCTTGATATCAACGGAACTAGTTGGCTCATCCAGGATGAGAATAGGTGCGTCCTTCAGGAACGCCCGCGCAATCGAAATTCGTTGGCGTTCGCCGCCGGATAGGCGCATGCCGCGTTCACCAACTACGGTTTCATAACCTCGCGGCAGTCCGATAATGAAGTCGTGCGCATTGGCAGCTTTTGCCGCGGCCACAATTTGAGTTTCGCTTGCGCTCGCGCGGGCATAAGCAATGTTCTCGGCGATGCTGGTCGAAAAAAGGAGAGGCTCCTGAAGGACAATTGCGAATTGGTTACGCAGATCGGCAAGTTTGTAGTCGCGAAGGTCCACGCCATCGAGCAGGATTTGTCCCTCGGTGGGATCGTAGAAGCGAGTCAGCAAGTTCACAAGCGTGGTTTTTCCCGCACCCGTCGTTCCCACGATGCCGATGCAGCCGCCTGGCTTGACGTCGAACGAGATGCCTTGCAGGACCAGTCGATCGTCATCGTAGGCGAATGATACATCGCGAAAGATCATCGCGCCTGAGGCGTGCACCAGCGCGCGCGCGCGGGGACGTTCAACTACATCGGGAGCCTCGTCCAATAGCGCGAAAGCCCGCTCGGCGCCAACAAAGTAAGTCTGCATGCTTGCCATCTTCTTGCCGACTGTGCGCAAAGGGCCGTAGACTTGCCCTAAATACCCCATCACTAACAGAAGACTGCCCAGCGTTAGTTTTCCCGATTTGATGTCATGCACGCCGATATACAGCACGCTGGCCATGCCGATCGCGGTTAGCAACGCGAGCACGATGCCGTAGCTACCCTCCAGTCTTGCCTGGTGCAGACGCTCCCGCATTCCTTCATTGGACCTCTGCATAAAACGGTCGTGCTCACGCTGCTCTTGTCCAAATGCCCTGACAACGCGAACCAAACCTAACACTTCTTGCACCACAGACAGCGCGGAGCTTTCGATCTTCCTCACTCTTCGCGATTGACTGCGCATGCGTCGCCGATAGGCACGCGAGGCCAGCAAAACAAATGGCGAAATTGCCAGCCCGACCAGCGCAAACTTCCAACTGATGCGCGCCGTCACGTAGATCATGGCGATCAGCGTGATGGCCGATGAGAAGAACGGCACGATGCCGATAACCACGATGTTTTGCAGCGCCGTGGCGTCATATTGAATGCGGTAAAGGGAATCGGCTGTGCCCTGGCCGTCGTGGTATGACAACGACAGCCGCTGTACGTGCCGGAAGAGTTTCGCGCGAAACTCCCGCAGTATCTTTTCTCCAGTGTAGGCTGTAAGGAATGAGGCTCCGAACTCGCGAAGTTGATTCAACAACGCGACTGCTAGTACGAGACCAATGGCCATCGCTAACAAGTTGCCTTCCGAACCTTTGATAGCCATGGGCACCATCGTGTCGAGTGAGCGCGGCAATGGACGCGAACCGATGACGCTATCTACAATAATCTTGAGCGGCAAAGGCGTTAACAGCGCCAACGGAGTCCCCAGCAGGCTTAGGAAGAACAGGATCGAGAGGTACCCGGAGTAGGGCCGCATCTCCTGCCACAACCGCCAAGTATTGGAACGCATGCGGTTCATAGTTCGGTGAGATCGCGCCCATGCCAAACTGGCAGGCCAGAAAGATTCCGTTTTGTTTCCATACGCGCCCATTCAAAACGCGAAATATTCAACGGCGTTGAAGATAGCCACATTGAGCGGGCAATACGGCAACTACCGCCGAAATAGATATCTAACGTTGAGCTGAAGTGTTCTTGCTTCCGCTGCCGAATTAGCACGGCCGTAGAACGGTGAACTCAGGACTCCCACAATGCTCTTGACATTAGTGTGGTTGATCGCATTGAACGCATCCACACTGAATTCAAGGTTGTTCCATTTGCGTTTTGTGGCTTCCCCGCCGCCCCAAAGGCGCCCAACATTGAAAGTCTTTGCAAGGCGTACATCAAGTTGCACAGTCCCGGGTCCGCGACCGGTGTTGCGAGTCACGCCCGGGGGACGGTCCGTGGCGACGGTATCTCCGTTGTTATCAAATCCGGTGGTGATATCGAAAGGTGCGCCACTGACCACTGACAGCACCAATCCCACTTGGAAAGCCCGGGGTAGCGTTACCGCTCCCATTAGGTTGAGGCGATGCCTCCAATCAAAGTCCGCCGGTCCGATTTCCGGTCGCAGATCGTAATTATTAGCTGGAAGAGAAAAGGGCCCGGACGTGTCGTTAATGGTTTTGGAGAAGATGTACTGGACATAGGGTTCAAACACCTTGCCGATTCGCCCACGGAACGTGGCCGTCAGAGCGTGACCCCGCTCGAATGCCGTTGCCTCGACCTGATTGATGTTCACGAAGTTCGGATCCGGGCGCAACCCCGTCCCGGGCAGTGGTGCGTTGATGTTGCGTGAGCGAAAAAGGTGCACGCCATGCAGGAAGGAGTATTCCAGCGTGAGCGAGTTCTTATGCCAAAGCTCTTGCTCAACGCTAACGCTCTCCTGCGACAAGTAGGGCGCTCGCGTATCCGGCGCCACGCGTATGACGCTGGGCGGAGGCGACGTTGCCTCGCCGGTCAAGAATGGATTTGGAAACGAGGGATTGGAAATCACTAGCTCACGAAGCCGAATACCATCGTAGAGCAGCGATTGGCGGGTGGCCGATGCAGGCAAGTTATCGTAGAAAATTCCTGCTCCGCCGCGTATGATGGTCTTCCCGCGTTTTCCCGGAGCGAACGCAAACGCAAATCGGGGTGCGAAGTTGTTGCGGTCGTCAATCGTGGATTGCCAGTCGTATCTCAGGCCAAACGTTAGAGTCAGTTGTGGTCTTATTTGCACTTCATCCTGGACAAATCCATTGGCCATGTGCACAGCAAATACGATATTTGGGTCGCCTCTGACAATGCTGAACACAAAAGGATTGCCGACCGCGTATTCTCCCAGGCTGCCAAACTGGAATGTCCCGCCAAAGTTCGACGCATCAAACGCGTCAATCCGATCTCTGCGAAGCCTGGCGCCGAAAGTAAGCGAGTGCTTGGCGTGACTGTAGAAGATGGTATCCTGAAGATCGAAGGTGCGCTTCTCCTCGCGGGTAAATGATTGAGATGGCCCTGCCGTAAAAGCCTGGTTGACGATAGTGGCTGGCGTCGTGGCAGCATTTCCTATGTGGTCGTTGTCGTTGCTGAAACTGAAGCGCAGGTCATTGCGCCAGTTGGCCGGAATCATTGCGCTATAGTCCAACATTACTCTGTGTTTATGGAATCCGTCACTTAATCCCTGTTCGGGCAGAATGAAACCTCCCACGTTCCTGTCGTGAGCAGAGCGATCGCTAAAGTCGTAGCTTGCGTACAGCGTGTGGAGGGGAGTGGCCCACCACTGTAGCCGCGCAAAAACGTTATCGCGACGCAGTGAGGTCTGCGCGTTCGTAACGAGCGGGCCAGCGAGGGTCACCGCGTTGACGATCGCGCTTTGATTCTGCATTGAGCGCTGGGCGGCGATATAGAAGGAGGAAGAATTGCCCGGGAGTGCCCCGCCCAAGTTGGCCTGAAGGAGTCTTCTGTCTAAATCCGGTGCTAATTTCGCAAACGCGTTCCGCGCGTCGAACAGAGAATTCCTGGCAGACATCGCGAAACCACCGTCGTAACGTTTTCTGTGTCCGTGCTCGGTGGTGACCTCTACCTTCGCTTTCCCGGGGTGCTGGAATAGGGCGGAATACGGATTGCGGTCGATTCTGATCTTTCTGATCGCCGATGCAGGCAGATCGACTTCTGAGCCTTCTACTCCATCGATAATAATGGAGGCCCCCGCTGCGCCTTGTGCTGCCGGAGAGATGAATTTCTCGATCAGTAGCAGAATGTCGTCCGAGAGCGTTGGCAACTTTCGAAGCAGATCGTCATCTGCTCTAGTTGTGGCAGAATCACTCTCGGAGGTTGAAATCTCGTCAGCATCTGCGTCGACCGTGACTTGTTGTTTTACAGTTCCGACCTTCAGCTTGATCCGCAGAGGCTTTGGCCCTGGTGGACCGAGTGTAAGAGCTTTTTCATACGGCTCAAAACCGCGCATTTCAATTTTCAGAACATAGATACCGGGAAACACGTCTTTGAAACTGAAATTCCCGTTTTCGTCAGAAGCAATTTCTTGCGACTCGTTGCTATCCTGACGGACTACCGTGACCTTCGCACCGGAAATCGCCGCTCCGCTGCCATCTTCGACAACACCCGTCACTGTCAGGCTCGCTTGGCCGAGAAGAGGCGGCAGAAGGATCAGCATCGCGAGCAGCGCGTGGATGAATGCGCGGAAGCCGTACATAGCCTTACCCTACCTTTCTGCCAAATACTTGCTTGGTTGCCGTAGAATCAGGGTCGAAGCCTATTGTGTGTCTAACGGGAAACGTGTAGCTCGTCGCTGGTGCTGTCAGTAGTCCTTTCTGCGTGTTGCGGGCCGTTTGCCTGGCGGCGTGCTCTTCGGCCAGCACAGGACTGAGCAAGGAACCGGTTGCGGCCGCACATTCCTGAAGTAAGCGTGCCGCAAGAATCACCGCGATGACGGCAAGAAAAGTAGCGCCCGCCCAAGCACGATCCAGCGCCGCCCAAGACGCCAGAGCGCAAAACAAAGAGACGAGTACAAGGGTTACAGCCGAAGGCTTGGGCCACACACGAAATCGAACTAACTGTCGACCCAATCCATGTTCTTCGACGGCCATTCGCAGTCGTGCAGTTCCGAGCATGTTGGGCCGAGTCTCAAGGTCCCAACTGTCGAAGTCACCCCCTCGGAATACGCACACTCCTTCTGCTCGCAACTTCGATTCGACAGACTGAAGCCTCTCGCTAGGAGCGTGCCAATGCTCGGTCCATATGCCGAAGATACGCGGCCAAGGGAATGCGGGAATCGAGGATCCATGGTGTCGCCATAGTGTGAGCCCACAACAAAGGCGGCCGTACAGGCGTGCCACTGGCTGGAGCAGATGCAGAAGCGCAATCAGGCAGCGCATGCTCATCAGAGCGAGTCTAGATCGAGTTGTATCTGCGATTCTGGTCTTGGCCGCGCTTAAAGCGGACTGGAGTACTGGTATGCCAACTGCTACGGCAAGAAGGGGAAGTGCGAATAGCAGAGGTTTCCAAAGCTTCCCGATACCGCATAATGCAGCAAAACACGGAATCAGCAGGTACCACTCGGGCATGAGTGGCAATGATGACAACGTGCCGTAACCTGGCTGATATATGGATTGGAATGGCGCGCTGCCCCACACACCCTGATAAATTCGTCCCCTGCGCCAGAAGCTGCGCACATGTCCATTGCCGTAGACTCGCCCAGCCCAACTCACGTGTCCGGCAGTGTTGTATTTGTCTGGCCACTTCGCTTCTAACAGTGCTTCCGCCTTGCCATACCCTCGCTGTTGCTTCCAGTACGTCCGCACGGAGCTGCGCCGGTGGTGCCACACCATCGCTGCCGGGCAGAATCCCAGGCTTCGTCCGACTTGCTTCAAACGCCAGCACAAATCTACGTCATCGCCAGCGACACGGAACTGAGCGTCAAATCCGCCAATTGCCTCCAAGTCAGCCTTACGGAATGCCATATTGCATCCCGGAATGTGTTCTGCCTCGCGGTCTGAAATGAGGACATGTACGGGACCTCCGGGTGCCTTGGCGATGCACTCAGCAAGCGGCCCATCATCGGGGGGCGCGATGTTCGGCCCTCCGACCGCCGCGTAATCTGTATTCATGAAGGTGTAAGCGAGGTAGGACAACCACTGGAGATCCGGGTAAGCGTCGTCATCTATATAGGCGACGATTTCGCCGCTGGCTGCTGTCAAGCCAGTATTTCGCGCGCTGCTCAAGCCACGATTCGGTGTGCTAATCACCCGAAATCCATACTCACGTGCAATTGCCGCTGACCCATCCGTCGAACCATCATCAACCACGATCACTTCAAATTTCGGATAGCTAATTCTTCGCAAGCCTTCACAGCACTCGCTGATCGTGCGGGCACCGTTATGAGTGCAAACTACAATCGATATGGGGGGCCAGCATACTTGTAGCGGAAACGGAATCTCACGGAATGCATCCCGCACGGCAGCTAAAGCCGGTTTGGGCGACCGGTCTCGGCCTGTGAGGCCGAACGCCCAGTCATCAGCGTCGGCGCCGCCTCTGTACCATTCATCAGTCCACGAATAAACGAAAACGCCGGCAGAGCCGCCTTCAAATGCTGTTCGAATCTGCCAGTCGAGAACACGTGCCTGAGTCTGTTGGCCGTTGCGGAGGCTGTCTAGCCCGATCTCGCCCATGACCAGCGGAGCGTCACCAACAACGTTCTGCAAGCGGGAAAGGTACGCTGCGAACCGCTCTTGCGACTCCAGGTAAACGTTGAAACAGAAGAAGTCCAGAAATGGCAGCTGCAGATATTCTGTCGAAGGATAATTGACATAGGTAACGATGCCCCCGGGATCCTCGGCCTTTACAACGCGATAAAGCTTCTCGAGATATCGCTCGATCCCGGGGCGCCCGTGCCAGCGCACAATCGGTGCCGGAATCTCGTTCCCGAGCGAGTAGGCCAGAATGGCCGGATGCTCGGAGCAGGCACGCACTTTGGCGCGCACTCTCTCCGCGATGTCTGGTGCGCCTTTTTTGTCCGTGAGAAACCCAACGTATTGATCGGCAGCAAGGTCAACCATCACACGCAGACCATGTTGTTGAGCTGCGTCGAGTAGTGAGAGCGGCGGTGTATTGTAAACGCGAACGGCGTTGATGCCATTCGCCGACATGAGGGCAAAATCTCTCTCGATCAATTCCCGATTGTGATACTGATTTCCACTCGCGTCGGGGCGGAACGTTCCATACGTCACACCGCGGACGTATAACTTCTCATCTCCAACCCAAAGAAATTTCCCTCGTACCCTTGGACGTACGCCGGCGCGAATCGTCGATGCCGATGGGAAGCTGACTCGCTCGTGCATGAGCGTTCCCCTTTTGAAGCGACAAATTATATTCACTTCGACAATGTCGCGCTAGCCGATTCTTTCCCTTGTTTCTACAAAGATTGTGATTTTGCCTTCAATTGTTGGCATAGAACAGAAGTGTCATCTTGGGTCTTCTTTCAATCCCCTGCACTCATTCTAGAGTCGGACCGGCTACAATCTCACAACATCTGCGAACTGCCCAGAAAATGATCTTCACTATATTCGCTAGTCTTGAACGCGGGACCCCGGAATGCCGGATGAAACCAACGGCTATCGGATTGCCGTCACCATATAAACTTCGTAATAGCCAGTGGGGTCCTAGCGGGGCTTATGAAGCCTTTGCAACGGCAGCGAATGGCCAGCCGGTGGGAGCTTTTAATAAAGTGGTTGTTGACTGTTTGTTTTTTTAAACTCAAACTTCCTTGCTGGATTTGCGCGGTGCCTGTGGCTTGCTGCTTACTTCTGTACCGCACATCAGCCCATACTCTGCCAAAAGGTGTTTGCGGTATTCCGATGGAGTAGATCCACAACACTTCTTGAATGTCCTTTCAAGCGAGGCGATACTAGAGAAACCTGCTGTCTCCGCTATTTGGGTCAGAGAGAAATCTGATTTCAGCATTTGCTCCACGGCAATCACTACCCGCCATTGTTGAACAAAGTCTTGAAAGGTCATTCCTACTGCGCGCCTAAAAAAACGTGAAAATGACGTTCTTTCCATACACGCAATTTCGGCAGCACGCTCTAGGCTTATCTCTTCGAGGGTATGTTCTTGCATGTATGACACTAACCTGGCTAAGCGCGGGTGATAACTAATCCGTTTTGCGACGACGGGATCCCCGAGTGGGCTGCGCATGCTGTCTCGCTTTTGAATATATGTCATGCGTAACGACCTCTGTCATTGTCAATTTCAGGATCGCCGGGAACTTTGTCAACTAGCGCTCCGCCTGGAAGAATTGCGCGCCTAAACTCAACAGACTGCACTTTGGCTTAATGGGAAACCCGGTCTCAGACACACGCAGTGAGGTTGGACGAATGTGGCGGGTGATGAGACTAGCAGCCGGAATCAACGATCACAATCAGGGCAAACCTGTAATGTGGGATGAGCAAAACTCCGGAAGAAATGCATTCGCGGCCGTCACAACGGCCGTGTTTCACCGTGACCAAGTCGCGCCACTTGCATCGGTTTTGATACTGCGTTGGCGGCAGTGCTCACGAGCCGGATTGGATCCCACTATTCGGAAGCGAATTACTGAGTTCCGGTGTCGACCTATCCAATCAGTTACATCGGTTCAGATCAGTTCGCAGCGCTTACGAATAACAGGTCAAATACGAGACTTCTCGGCGTAGGATACGGATCCTACGCTCTCTCCCCGGACTATTACATGGGCATTCCCCGCTGCAAAAAATAAAGGCATACTACCTTCTCAAAAAAAAGTCAATAATAAAAGAGAAAAACAATGGCAGCACGAAACCATTAATTTCCTAAAATGATAATTTCCCATTATGGGCTATCGAAGCCAGAAATTTTAGCACCTGTCCTTCGCCAAAATCCATGTGCGGCCTAGAATCAATACTTTAGGTGTCGACGTTCTACCATAGAGCTACGCCGTGTTTGCTCTGTGTCGGCTCTGGTTGAGCTCTCAAACGCCTCTTTTCATCCCGTAAAGACCCCTTGCTGGAAAATCTGGCCCTAAGTCCAAGCACTCGCGACGGATCGTTCCAATCAATCTTTCACAGTAGGCATTGGCTTGCGGTGCTCGCAGAACCTTCAAGCCGAAACCCTGAACCGCCTCATCCACTTGTTCCGAGAAAATGCTGTCGCGATCATGGATTAGGAAGCGATAGCCGTGATCGCTGGGGATGGTTTCGAGGAACTGTTGCGCAGTCCAGAGGGCTGTGGGGTGAGAAGTCACGTTGCAATGCAGAATTCTTCTCGTGCCTACCTCCATGACTACAAGAACATACAAGACGCGGAAGTGGGCTGTCACGACAACGGCAAAATCACAGGCGAGAATAGAGTTCGCATGGTTTCGCACAAAGGTCATCCAGCGCTGGGACGAAGCTCTCCTCGGCCCTGCATCCAGATCGTGAGGCCAATAGTTCCTCACCGTTCGCGGCGACACCAGGATTCCGAGTTTGAGCGAAAGTTCGTCTGCCACCCGCTCCTGTCCCCATGTCGGGTTGTTGACTGCTATCTCCACAATCAATCGCCGAATGTCCTTCGGCAACCGCGGCCTTCCCCTCGCGATTTCCAGCGCCAAAACGTCTGAAATGCTTGCTTATGCTAGCCCATGAAGGTCTCCGGCTTTACATTCACCAGGGCGTTCTTCCAGTCGAAGAGCTTAGCCAAAAGGAGCAGCGAAAGCCGCGCGCAATCACTGAAGCGGCGTGGTTTGATCTTACGTTCCTGATAAAAGGCTAACTGCTTGCGTAAGAATAGAACCTCCGCTGCCAGCGAGGCTTTTGTGCTGACCATCAACTGCAAAAGGCGCAGAATCTCATTCAGCAGATCCTGGCACATATAGAGGATTCGGCAAATTGCCTGCCATCGTGACATGGATCGTCAGAATCCCACATGAAGCAACCGATGGGAAAGGTGAAATTCTCGCTCGTTTATGGTAAATAGGACGCACCTAATCTCTAGAAAAAGCAGTCAACTCGGTCAAAACGTTACAACCGTGAACCCGCTGATTCTGCGTCAGTTAGATTGCCGAGGAGGTTTTTGCGGACCACATCCCTGCGTAGAACTTTCTCTATCGGGAGTGTCTGTGCTTTTTGTGCGTGCCCTTGCCTTTGTCCTTGTCCTTATCGTTATCTCTGTCTTTGTCCTTGTGCTCAGCCTGCTTGGATTCTGCATTCTCAATGCCGCGCTGTCCATGTGAGTTGGCAGTAGCTTCAGCATGTTCTAAGCCCGTGGTCGCGGGCCTTCCTCCGCCGTGGTTGCCTTTGGCTGAGGCTATCCCGGACATGGCGATGGCAACCACTACTGTAGTAAACAGCGTGATCAAGCGTCTCATGTATCCCTCCTTAGGGCCGCATTTGCCCCAACTGTAGTGCACATTCCTTGCCAAGGAGACGACCTAATGAAGTCAATGACATAGGAGGTTTCAGCTTCCGATCCAGGACTTCGGCTACCCAGTTGTGACGTGATCGGATACAGGGTGTGAGTTATTTCGATACATTCGCTCTTAATCATGAAGTCTCATGACTCACATCCTAAAGGGGGTTGGATGTTTGGAGGATTGATTGCAATCTCTTGATTCGCATTCAAAAACTCATCTTCGGACACCGTATTTGAGCCGTGCTGTCAAGATCACAGCAATCCGATTCAGCACCAAGATGCGGGCTGGGTACTCGCTCAAGCCGAAGCGAACCTCGATGCGCAGGGGCGGCGGTATGTTGTCGGGCGCTTACTTCCAAATTCGCAAGCAAGTTGGATTCTGCGCGGTGTTTTGGTTCTGCGCGTGTGCACTGTCCGCGACTGCACAGCAGAATTCGCCTCCGCCTTCAAGCGTCCCGTTTGCAGGTGCGACCATCGCTGATCTCAAGGGCCAAGTGGAAGTGCGGCTTCCGGGCCAAGGTCCCGTAGCGGCAGCTCAAGGCCAGATCTTGCCGGCGGAAAGCACGATTACCACGGAAAACGGGCAGCTCCTGTTGCAGCTTGAAGATGGAGATGTAACGGTGCATCCGCACACCCGCCTGGTATTGAAGCAGCCCTCTGCAACCAGCTGGCAGCGTTTGCAGTTGTGGCTTGGCCGGATAAAGGTGGAGGTACAGAAACGTATCAGTGGGTCACCACCGTTTCAGATTGGGACTCCCAGCGCTGTGATTTCAGTGCGTGGAACTCGCTTTACGGTGGAGGTAGACCGGCACAACGTCACCAAGGTTGAAGTTGAGGAAGGGGTGGTCGAACTCACGAATGCGAAGGGTATTGGCGCCTCGATCCTTATTAAAGCGGGTTCTTCGAGCCGTGTGGGAGAAGATTCGGCCCCTGAGCCTGCGCACCCGATCCGAGGGCCACA
>Ga0209648_10001226_pt1 | contig 20502 bp, 17 predicted proteins | sample GraSoi2013_115cm_FD_185830 | JGI IMG/M metagenome (GOLD analysis project Ga0209648, IMG submission 185830) | Grasslands soil microbial communities from the Angelo Coastal Reserve, California, USA - Sample 9_17_2013_115cm (SPAdes) (version 2) | ecosystem: Environmental > Terrestrial > Soil >... | reverse complement strand
GGGCGCGAACGACGCGTCGATCGCGGCCCGGGCGAGTTCGGCGAGGACGGTGTCGTCGTATCCGAACGCATCCCGGACGCGGGTGTACTCGGTGGTGGGCGAGGTGCCGATGACCGCGGGGATGTCAGTGTTCACGGTGACCGCCAGCCCGGCCTCGCGCAGCCGCGGCAGGGGATGGGCGGAGAAGGATGGCACGAACCCGAGGGCGACGTTCGAGGACGGGCACACCTCCAGGGGCAGGGCCCGTTCCCGGATCTCGTCGACCAGCGCTGGGTCGTCCAGGGCCCGGATGCCGTGGCCGAGCCGCTCCGCGTGGCCGACGTTGATCGCCTCGCGGATGCTGTCCGGGCCGCCCGCCTCGCCGGCGTGATGCACCAGGCGCACGCCGGCGTCCCGGGCGGCATCCAGGACCGCGGCGAACGGCCGGAGGGGATAGGACTCATCCCCCGCCAGGCCGAGGCCGACCACCCCCTGGTCTGCATATCGCGTGGCCAGCCGGAGCGTATGCCAGGCGCGGTCGACCGAACGCCGCCGGGAATGGTCCAGGATCACCTGGCATTCGATCTCGTGCCGGGCCTGCCCTTCGGCCAGGCCGGCCAGCACCGCTTCCAGGGGCATCTCCATCTGGCCCAGCCGCTCGCCGTGGGCGGCGGCGGTGAAGCTGACTTCCGCGTAACGGGTCCCGTGCGCGGCCTCCTCGGCGCAGAACTCAGCCGCGATCCTGGTGAAATCCTCCGGGCGCCGCAGGCAGCTCCGGACCAGCTCGTTGTGGGAGGCGAACTGGCGGAAGCCCGCGAAGGCACCGCCGCGGTCGGGGACGCTCACGCCGTTGCGGTCACCGATCTCGCGGAGCGTCGCCCACCGGATCGTGCTCTCCAGGTGGACGTGCAGATGCGCCTTGGGCAGCAGCGCCACGTCACGCATGGACCGCAGCATAGGCGCCGCGCTGTTGCCAAAATACTAGCCGCTATCAGTACTTTCAACGCTTTGCCAATTTCTTTGGCCCGGTTCAACTATGTGATGGGAAAATCAAAATAGGTGCCTGGATAAGGTTCGTCTTTCAGCGTGTAATGCCACCACTCGCAATCGTATGAGCTAAAACCGCAGGCCTCCATGATAGAACAAAGGTATTGACGGTTTCCCGCTTCGACTTGCGTGATTCCTTTTGCTCCATGATGTGAGACTGAATCCATCAAGTCATGGTCACCGCCCATGAGAGCAAGTTCACCTGTAGCCAAGTGATAGAGCGTCAGGTCAACGGTGCTGCCCCGACTGTGGCCCGACTTAGCGGCCACATATCCCTTTTCAAACATCTCGGCTCTGGCAATATTCGGATAGTGCCGTAGCTTCGTCCGGCCATCCTCCGGCTGCCTTGACCAGCGCAGGAAGCAATCTACGGCGCGGCGAGGGCGATAGCCGTCCCAGAGAAGCAAGCCGAAGCCCAGGGGTGCGGCCTCTTCTCGCGCTCTTTCCAGGGCTGCGCACAAAGCCCTCGTGCCGACAATTCGATTTGCCACGTATCCGTCCACCGGTTTGCCTGTAAAGTTATCCCAGGTGGCGTACTTGGCATCCCAGCGTATCCCGGGTACAAACTCGTCTACAAAGACAAAGTCGTCTTTCATCGGATCTTTCCTGTCAATGTCAGCGACACGATCCGGTCGATCACTTCGGCAAGCGACAACCCTGCGGCTGCCATCATTCTCGGATAGCGGCTGTATGAGGTCATGCCAGGCAGAGTATTAACCTCGTTAAGGACAACTGTTCCATCTTCCTTGAGGAACATGTCCACCCGCGATAGTCCCCTGCATCCCAGGGCGCGATAAACGGCCTTTGCTGTCTCCTGAACGAGCGAGCGCGACTCTGCCGAAATGTCAGCGGGAACGATTGGTGTCGAGTTCTCGGAACCGCTTTCAGGATCGCTCTCCTGATGGATTTTGAAAAATCCATGAGATAGAGCAATTCGATCTACCTCGCCTGCAATCAAATCCAGATCGTTCCCCAATATGGCACATCCGACCTCGCTGCCGACGACAGCCTCTTCAATCAACACATTCGGGTCATACTGTCTTGCGATTTCCACCGCACTCAGCAGTTCTTCTTTTCGAGATACCTTGCTGACGCCGAAAGATGACCCCGAACGGGCCGGCTTTACGAAGACGGGATAGGTAAGCTGGTCGGTATCTATATTCTCGTTCGGCTTGGCGGTCCAGAAATTCGGCGTAGCAATTCCCGCGCTTCTGGCGACGATGTAAGCAAGGGACTTGTCCATGCACAGGGCAGAACTTTGGACATCACAGCCCACGTAGGGGATGCCGGAGAGCTCCAGCAAACCTTGCATCGCACCATCCTCGCCGAGCTTGCCGTGCAGAACGGGCAACACGATGTCCAGGCTGATCGTTTCGTATTGTCCTTGCTCCAGGACAAGCAATCCGTGTACGCTTCTGTCCGGTGACAGCACAGCCGAACGGCAACCGCCGTTTTCCCAATTTGCGTCAGGGCCGTCACAAAGCTTCCAGGCACCGCTCTTCGTAATCCCGATATAGAAAGGTTCATACTTTTCTGTATTGAGATTTTTTGCGACCTCTTGCGCAGACTTGACGGAGACAGGGTGTTCTTCGGAACAGCCCCCGAATATGATTCCGACCTTCAGACTATCCATGCTGATTCCCGCTTTCAAATTTCAGGCAGTTGGTAATAGAATTTTCAACAGTGTCGCTCAGGGCGTGATCTGTGTAATAGGCGGTGTGGGGACTAATAAGCACATTCGGCAGCTCTTGTAGCCGCAACAACGGTTTGCTTTGAATAGGTTTGTTTCTGCAGTCGGCGTAGAATATTCCTTCCTCTCCTTCGAGGACATCCAACGCCGCACCGCCCAATCTGCCGCTTTCCAATGCTGGAATAAGGGCCTCGGTATCAAGAAGTGAGCCGCGTCCAGTATTGATAATGAACGCGCCGTGCTTCATCTGCTCGATACGTTGACGATTTAGGAGATGGCGTGTATCCGCGTTAAGCGGTGTATGGAGCGTTACAATGTCGCTCCGCTGTAGCAATTCATCGAGAGGAAGGTAATCGGCAGCGGTCTTGGGACGATTGTCATAGGCTAGTATTCGGCAGCCAAAACCCCGCAGCCTGTCCACGACTGCTGCGCCAATGCGTCCCGTTCCAATTACCCCGATGGTCAGATCGCGTAGTTCTTTCCCGCGTAGTTCATTCAATCTGTAATCATGAATATCTGCACGGCGGATGATGGATTTTGCATTTCGCACCGCCATCAGCATCAGCATCAGTGTGTAGTCAGCCACGCTGTCGGGCGAATAGGCGACATTTCCAACAGTCATGCCGACGCTCTCCGCGTATTTCAAATTGATATGGTTATATCCAATGCTTCTTGTGGAGATATACGTTACGCCGAGTTGGCTAAGCGCAAGAAGAGTGGAATTTGTGATTTGAGTTTTATGGCCGACGCTGATGCACCGGTTTCCGAATGCCAGTTCAATATTAGCCTCAGATACCGCTGCCTCTGTGATAGTTGGCATTACGCCAAAGCGAGGCGCCATCTCTCGGAACAAAACGGCCTCGTCGTGCCCGCATCCATAAATTGTGATTCCCATTGTTGGGACGGCCGAGGAGGACGAGGACGCCAGCGATCGGGTGCGGCGGGCCGCTGTTCGAGCTGGTTCGCTGTAGGGCATGCCTCCAGTCAAGGCAGCGTGGTGTTGCCAGCACGTATGTGGTTTCCGATATGCCGACGATATGTTACCGGCAGGTAGCATCGGGAGCATGCGTGTGCTGGTCGTCGAGGGCAAGCCCTCTGCTCACAGAGCCGCACCGCCCTCACCGACCTGCGCCGCGGTCAGCTGACCGCGGGTCTTACCCGCCCGGCTCATGTGTGCCCAGACTGTCGTGCGATGGATGCCGTAGATCCGCGCCAGCTCCCCGGCCCGTCCACCGCCCTCGTAGTCGGCGATCAACGTAGTCGGCGATCAACGCCTCAGCCTCGGCCGGGGACAGGCGCCGTTGGATGGCAGCTCAGCTCGCGGATGTTGGGAACCCCGCGCATCCTCAAACTTCTGGTCGGTCCGCACCTGGTCGGTCTGGCCAACCCGGCGGACGAGCCGCGATGCATGAGCCCACGACCAGCGCGCCGGCCTCGCTCCCCCGCGCCGACTCGACCAGGCTCACCGGCGTCCAGGCAGCCGAGCGCCTCAACGTGCCGGCATCCACCTGGCGCTCCTACGTCGCCCCCGGCCAGGCCCCCGCAGCGGACGGACGCTTCCACGCCCGCACACCATGGTGGGTGCCCGCCCGGCCACGGCCCAGTAGACGAGCCCGACGATGAGCATCGCGCACATCCGAGCATCGCGCACATCCCGACCAGGACCAGCTGCGCTACCAGGACCTCAAGCTGCCTGGTCTTCGCCGGGTCCCCCCGGTCGACGTCATCCGCGAGCTGCGCTGCATCCAACGCGCCTGTCCCCGGCCGGGGTTGAGGCGTTGATCGCCGACACGAGGGCGGTGCGGCTCTATGAGCAGAGTGCTTGCCCTCGACGACCAGCACACGCATGCTCCCGATGCTACCTGCCGGTAACATATCGTCGGCATATCGGAAACCACATACGTGCTGGCAACACCACGCTGCCTTGACTGGAGGCGTGACCTACAGGGAACCAGCCTCCGTCAACCTCAACCTCGTCAGCCCGCTCCCGCTCGCCGGCCCCCGGGCCGCCTGGGCATGATCCCGCTCAGCCTCGGCGAGATCGTCGCGGTCGTCGGCGGGATGGTCGAGGGCGACGGCGCCGTGACGGTGACCGCGCCGGCCGTGCTCGACGGCCGGCAGGCCGAGCCGGGCGGCCTCTTCGTCGCCTTCGCCGGCGAGCACGTCGACGGCCACGACTACGCCGGCCAGGCCGGCCGGGCCGGCGCGGTGGCCGTGCTCGGCTCCCGGCCCACGCCGCTGCCCACCGTCGTCGTCGAGGACGCCCAGGCCGCGCTGCAGGCGCTCGCCGCCCACGTCGTGGCCCGGCTGCGCGACGGGCTGACCGTTGTGGGGCTGACCGGCTCCCAGGGCAAGACCAGCACCAAGGACCTGCTGGCGGCCGTGCTTTCGAGCGCCGCGCCGACGATCGCCACGATCGGCTCGCTCAACAACGAGCTCGGCGTGCCGCTCACCATGCTGCGCGCCGACGCGGCCACCCGGTTCCTCGTCCTTGAGATGGGAGCCCGCCGCATCGGCGATATCGCCGAGCTCACCGGCCTGGTCGCGCCCGACATCGCCGTCGTCCTCAACGTCGGCCAGGCCCACCTCGGCGAGTTCGGGTCGCGCGAGGCCATCGCCAAGGCCAAGGGCGAGCTGGTGCAGGGGCTGGCGCCCGGCGGCACCGCCGTCCTCAACGCCGACGATCCCCGGGTGGTCGCGATGCGCTCGCTCACCGACGATCCGGTGCTGACCTTCGGCCGGGCGGAGCACGTCGACGTGCGGGTGCTCGACCTGGCGCTGGACCGGCTCGGCCGGCCGTCCTTCACGCTGCGGACCGCCGACGCCTCGGCTCCTGTCGCGCTGCCCGTCGTGGGCGCCCACCAGGCGCTCAACGCGTCGGCTGCCGCGGCGGCGGGGCTGGCGGTCGGCGTACCCCTCGACGTGGCCGCGGCGGCGCTCGCCACCGCCTCGCTGTCGAAGTGGCGCATGGAGCTGCGCGACCTCGCCGACGGCGCGACGCTGCTCAACGACTCCTACAACGCCAACCCCGACTCGACCCGCGCCGCCCTGGACGCGCTGGCGACGATCGAGGGCGGGCGCCGCATCGCCGTCCTCGGCGAGATGCGCGAGCTCGGCGACGACAGCGAGGCCGAGCACCGTGCCGTCGGGGAGTACGCCGCCTCGCGGGCCGACGTGGTGGTCGCGGTCGGCGAGGCCGCACGGCCGATCGCCGACGGCGCGGGCGAGCGGGCGGTGGCACTGGCCGACAACGACGCGGCCGTCGACTGGCTGCGCGGCCACCTCGCCCTCGGCGAGGTGGTGCTCGTCAAGGCCTCCCGCGGGGCCCGCCTCGACGAGGTCGCCGCCGCGCTCGCGTAGTTTGGCGGGGCGCCGGCCGCACGCTCGCCCTCGCGTTCCGGGCACCGTCTGCCGACGGCCGATTTATGTTGAGGGTTCCTGCGCCATTTGCCAGCGCTGGCTCAGGAGACGGATCATGCTGGGATGTCGCCGGATGGCCTACGTCCTGCTGAGGGGACCTCGGTATTTGAGCTGCGGCTGCTTGGCCCGGTGCAGCTGATCAGGGCCGGACATGAGGTTGCGCTGGGCGGGCCGAAGCAACGGGCGGTGTTGGCGTTGCTGCTGGTGGAGGCAGGCCGAACGGTCTCTGCCGGGCGGCTGGCGGAGGATGTGTGGCAGGGTAATCCGCCGCCGGGAGCGGCGAAGACGCTGCGGTCGTACGTGTCGCGACTGCGGGCGCTGCTTGCGCCGGACGCGGCGCTGGTGACTCGCGGCGGCGGGTACGCCGTCACCGTCCAGCCTGATCAGGTGGATGCTGGCCTGTTTGAGCGGCTGGCTGCGGCGGGGCACGGGGCGTTTGACCGGGGTGACGTCGCTACGGCGACAACCCGGTTCCGGGAGGCGCTGTCACTGTGGCATGGGCGGGCGCTGGCCGATGTGTGCGATGTGGAACCGCTGGCGCTGGAGGCCGCCCGGCTGGAAGACCTGCGGCTAACAGTGCTGGAGGGGCGCATCGAGGCGGACGTCGAATCTGGTCGGCACGCGGAGGTGATCGGGGAGCTGGAGCGGCTAGTGGCGGAGTACCCCGTGCGGGAGCGGCTGTGGCGGTTGCTGGTGCTGGCGCTGTACCGGGGTGAGCGGCAGGCCGACGCGCTGGCGGCCTACCGGCGGGCGCGGACGATGCTGGCCGCGGAACTGGGCTTGGAACCTGGTGAGGAGCTGCGGCGGCTGGAGCAGGCGGTGCTCCGCCAGGAGGTCGCGGCGGTGCAGCCGTTGCGGCATAACCTGCCCGCGCCGCTGACCAGCTTCCTAGGCCGGGAGGGTGACCTGGCGAGGCTGGAATCGTTGCTTGCCCAGGCGCGGCTGGTCACGCTGACCGGGCCGGGCGGGGCAGGCAAGACCCGGCTGGCCATCGAGGCTGGGGAGCGAATGTCGGGGCGCTTCCCCGATGGAGTGTGGCTGGCCAACCTGGCAGGCATCCGCAGTCCTGGGCTGGTGCCGGTGCAGGTGATGGAGGCGCTGGGGGTCCGGCAGGAAGCCGGCGTTCCCGTGCTTGAGGCGCTGCGCTTCCGGCTCCGCGCGGCCGATCTGTTGCTCGTGCTGGATAACTGTGAGCACCTGCTCGATGCGTGCACGGAGCTGACCGGTGCGCTGCTGCGCGCTTCGCCGGGGCTGCGGGTGCTCGCGACCAGCCGCGAGCAGCTGGGAGTTCCCGGTGAAGTGACATACACGGTGCGGCCGCTGGCGGTGCCTCCCGAGTCGGCTGACGAGCGGGACATCGCGGAGGCGTCCGCGGTGCGGCTGTTCTTGGACCGTGCCTCAGCCGTACGTGGCGGGAAGACCGCCGGGGTGGCGCCGGTGGCGGTGGCCGGGCGGATCTGCCGGGCGCTGGATGGGCTGCCGTTGGCGATCGAGCTCGCTGCGGCTCGGATGGGCACGCTGTCGGCCGTGGAGATTGAGGCGTATCTGGCGGACAGGTTTGGCTTCCTGGCCTACCGGCGCCAGGCCACTGACCCGCGTCACCAGGCGCTGCGGGCGGCGATTGACTGGAGCTATGACCTGCTGTCCCAGCAAGAGCGCCGTGTTTTGAATGAGCTGTCGGTCTTCGCGGGCAACTTCGGGCTGGGGCAGCTGGCCGAGGTATGCAGCGCCGGGAACCAGGCGGCAGCGCTTGAGGCGGTAGACCGGCTGGCCGACAAGTCGCTGGTATCTGCCGAGCCAGCCGAGGAAGGGACCCGGTACCGGCTCCTGGAAACCGTGCGCCAGTACGCGGCGGACCGGCTCGCCGAAACCAGGGGCGCGGAGGCGGCCCGGCGCCGACACGCGCTAGCTTTCCTCGGCCTGGCCGAGCGGGAACGCCGGGTTGCCGTCTTGTCGCGCGATCACGACAACTTCCGCGCCGCGCTGGAATGGTCGCTATCGGCAGGCGATCAGGCCGGGCCCCGGCTAGCCCTGGCGCTGGAGGGGTTCTGGCTGGCCCGCGGGCTGCTGGCCGAGGGGCGAGATTGGCTCGAACGCGCGCTCGCGCAGCCTTTGCATGATCAGCCTGCGCGGGCAGGCCTGCTACGGCTGCTTGGGACGGTCTTGTATGATGCCGGCGACCTGACCAGGGCTGAAGCCGCATTGCGCGAGGGCCTAGAGGTTGCCGCAGCCGCCGGCGCACCCGCCCTGCAGGCACGGATCCGCGTGCTGATCGCCGACATCCACAACTTGCAGGGCGGAGGCGCCGCCGAGGCCTTGGAAGACTGCGAGTCGGCGATCGGCGTGCTTGAATCGGAAGGTGACCTGAGCGGCCTGGCCGAGGCCTGGCTTGTGGTCGGCAGGCTACGATACGACCGCGCTGAATGGCCCGCAGACCAGGGCGCTCTTGAACAAGCCCTCGCCTACGCGCGGCAAAGCGGCAACCATCGCGCCCAAATACAGGCCAGTAACTGGCTCGCCACGAGCTTGAGTGAGCTGCCGATCCCGGCCGATACAGCGGTAGCCCGCGTCGAGCAGTTGCTCCAGGCAGCCAGCGGCGAGCCTTGGGCCGAGGCCTACCTGCTCACAGCGCTATCCACGCTGTACGCCTACACCGGCCGGTTTAACGACGCCCGCGTAGCGCTGGCGCGTAGCCGGTCAATATTTGCCGGCTTCGGGGCGAATCTTGGATTGGGATATTGGGCCATCCCGGCTGGTCTCGTAGAGCTGGCCGCCGGTGATACGGCCGCGGCCGAGCGACACCTGAGGCAGGGATACGAGGCATTGCGTGCGATCACCGGGGAGCGGGGAGCTTTCGGCTACCTCGCTGCCCTGCTCGCCGAGGCGCTGTGCGCACTGGGCTGCTTGGACGAGGCACAAGAGATGACTGAGGAAGCCGAGTCAGCCGCTGCGCCAGATGACATCGACCCCCACGCGCAGTGGCGGGCAACCAGGGCGAAGCTGCTTGCCCGGCGCGGCGAGTTCTCCGCGGCCCGCCGGCTGGTGGGCGAGGCGCAAGCACTCCTCCCGCCAGCATCCCGCCCGCTGTCCAAGGCCGAGACTCTCGTGGCCGAGGCCGAGGTTAACCGGCTCGCCGGAGCGCCCGATCAGGCTGCCGCTTGCCTGCGCGCAGCACTGCGGATCTATGACGACGGCCGGGCAACTTCTCTTGCCGAACAGGTCAGAGCCGCCCTCGCGACCCTCACCGACGACACCCGCGACTGGCTAGCATAGCCGCCGCACGCGGTTTCAACAGGATTCCAACCAGGCTTCAACCTCCTTGACTGAACCTCGTCGTAACCGCCCGGCCAGACCCCGGCCGGACGCCGCGACGTAAGCGCAGGAGCGGTTCGACCCCACCTGACGCACTCAGCCGAAGGGACCCAGCCTTGTGCGGCCAAGACCATCTCATGAAGGCCCGGCAAGACGACCTGCCGCGGGCCGCAGCCCTGAACCATCTCGCCGCCGACACGGCACCTGACCGCCGGCACGGCAGTCACCGGCTCCGTCTGCGGCTTTGGACGCTGCTGCATGCTCAGTCTCTACTCAACGGCCTAGGTAGCGGTGCACACGCCGTCGCATTTATGGAGGACGACTACCGCCGCCTCAGGACTCCTGTGAGGAGCTAGGCAATGACAAACGTTGAGGCGCGCCAGCGCGCGCTACAGCGCACGGAGTGGCTGCTGGCAGGTAACTGGGCGCGACCGGGGACAGGCAGCCAATCGTGCCTGAATCCGCCGCCCCCGCCCATCGCCCAGCCGCCCGCCCCAACGCGATCCTGCTCGGCGGCTGACCATGTCCAGCGTTCGCCGCATCATCGTCGGCGCGAGCCGCTCACCAGGCAGCCTCCAGGCAATGCGCTACGCCTGGCATCTGGCCCGTGAGCTCGATGCCACGCTAGTGGCCGTTCTGGCCTGGCTTCCTCCCTGCGGTGACCTGGCCGACCGGCGCACCCCCAACGAGGAGCTGCGCCGTCTCTGGGCCCACGAAGCCCACAACCAGCTCCAGAGAAAGCGACGTCAGAAATGAGAATCGACACCGGTGTAGGTTCTCACGATCGGTTTCGTCGGCGAGGTGCTGGTGCGGTAGAACCCGGCGAGACGCCTGCGGCCGCAGGACGCCGTGAGGTAAAAGAGGAGGCCGGCCTGGACATTGTGGTCGGCCGGATCCTCGGCAAGCGAATCCACTCGCAGACCGGACGCCAGGTCATCTACCTCGCCGTCCGCCGATCCCGGCGCGCCGAGGCCCGATCTGTGTTCGCCAGCGACCAGGCGGAGGTGGACGAGGTCCGCTGGCTCACCCGCGCCGACGTCGACGACCTGATGCCCAGTGCCTACGATCCCGTCCGCGCCTACCTCGAGCGTGACCACCGGCGATACGCCCGGATAATCAGCGGCTTAGCGGAAGGTGCGCCGAAGGTTTTTGCAGACCGTTAATCACAAATCCTCGGAAGCACGGCCGTTCCAAGATCATGACGTGAGCACGAGGATGATGAGAGGCCGGTTCATGTTTCGGGTGGCCCAGCGGGTGGCTTCGGTGGTGTCGTGCCGCCTGGCCCAGGTGGACAGTTCCGGTGCCGAGGGTGCGGATGGCGGCCGTGGCCTGCGACCGGGGCTAAGACCTGACCACCGTGGAACGGCCCTTTCCGGACGTGCTCGGTGCCGGGCGCGCCCTGAGATTGGGTGCTGAGCGGCGCGAATCTGGCCAGCTGACATGCTCCTGGGTGCCCGCGACTCCCCTGGAACCGGTCCCGATCAGGTCAGGCGGACCCGGGGGTCGAGGAATGAGTAGGCGACGTCCACCACGATGTTGACCACAACCACCGCTGTCGCGGTAAGGATTACGACCGCGAGGATGAAGAAGAGGTCGCCCCTGACCACCGCCTGGACAGTTGACTGACCCACGCCTCCCAGGTTGAACACGGTCTCGGTGACGATGGCGCCGCTGATGAGAGTGGCGAGGTCGACGCCGAGCTGGGTGGGCACCGGGATGAGCGCCGACCGCAGGCCGTGCCGGTAGATCACCCGCCGTTCCGGCAGTCCCTTGGCGCGCGCGGTGCGGATATAGTCCTCCCCGAGCGCGTCGAGCAGCGAGCCCCTGGTGAGCCGGCTGTATACCGCGACCTGAACGGTGGCGAGGGTGATCCACGGCAGGATCATCCGCTCGAGCCAGGTGATCGGGCTCTGCGTGATCGGGTAGTAACCGGGCTGGAACCACAGGATGCCGACTTTGCTGAGCTCGAAGAAGACGAGGAACAGCAGCAGACCGCCGAGGACGAAGGTCGGCATCGAGTACCCGATGAGGACGCCGGTCGTGGTGACCCGGTCGAGCAGGCTCCGCGCCCTGGTCGCGCTGAGCACCCCGAAGCCGATCCCGGCTATCAGCCACAGGATCGCACCACCGATGATGAGCGACAGCGTGGGCGGCAGGTCCGCCTTGAGCATCGAGCTCACCGGGGCCCCGCTGTAAAACGAGGTGCCAAGGTTCCCGTGCAGCAGGCCGTCCAGGTAGTGCCAGTACTGCACGAGCAGGGGCTGGTCAAGGCCGAGGCGGTGCCTTATTCCCGTTACCTGCTGCGGAGTCGCCCCCTTCCCCGCGAGGGTCCTCGCCACATCGGGCGGCGCTATGAAGAACAGGGCGAACGTGGCCACGGTGATAAGCCACAGCACGACCGCTCCGTAGATGACCCGGCGGGTCAGGAAGCGGAGGAAATCCATCGCCGGTCACTCACCTTCCGTTACGGGCCTTGCGGGTTCCACCAGGGCCGGCCCTTCGGTCGGCTGCGGCTTGCTCCTGCGCTTGCGGCCCGCGAAGATACGCTCGGTCTGCGGGTCCAGGGCGTCCCTGACCCCGTCCCCGAGCAGGTTGAAGGCCAGGGTCGTGAGGAGCAGCGCGGCGGACGGGAAGATCAGGAACCACCATGAGGTGGTGTACCACGACAGGGAGTCCGAGATCATGTTGCCCCAGCTCGCAGTCGGCGGCACGACGCCGACACCGAGGAACGACAGGGTGGCCTCGAATACGATCGCACTCGGCACGAGCAGCGTGGCGATCACGATGACCGGAGCCATGACGTTCGGCAGGATATCGATGAACATGATCCGCAGCGGGCTCGATCCGATCGCGCGCGCCGCCTCGACGTACTCCTTCTCCTTAAGGGACAGGGTCTGGCCCCGGACGATCCGCGAGAGCGCGGCCCAGGAGAAGAACGCGATCACCCCGATCACCATCGGCAGGTTAGGGCCGAAAAGGGCCGCGAGCGCGATGGCCAGCAGCAGGTAAGGGAACGCGAGCGCCGTGTCGGTGAAGCGGGCGAGCACCGCGTCGATCGCTCCGCCGTAGTAGCCGGCGAACAGGCCGACGATCACTCCGGCCACCACTGCGATCGCGGTCGAGCTCAGGCCGACGAGCAGTGAGATGCGCGCGCCGTAGATCACCCGGATGAAGATGTCACGGCCCAGATTGTCGGTGCCGAGCCAGAACTGGCTGCCCGGCCCCACGGGAAGGCCCTGCGCGGTGATCCCGGTGTTGCGGAACTGCTCGGCGTAGGTTTTCCCGGTGGCATCGGCGATCAGCGGCGCGGCCAGGGCCACCGCGCAGAGCAGCACGATGATGATGGCGGACGCGACCGCCACCTTGTCCGAACGCAGCCGCCGCCACGCGAGCTGCCACGGGCTGCGGCCCTCGATCGAGCGGGCGGGTGCCTGCTCGACGGAGGCGCCAAGGGTCTGGACTTCGGTCAGGCTCATGTCCGTGTCCTCAAACGTCGCAAAGATTAGCCGAGGCTGGGCTCGGCTCGGTCGCGGAGCACGTCGGCCGCCCTGGCTAGATCTTCACCAGTTTCGACCGGGAAGTGGCAGGCGGTCCGGTGGGTCCCCGGATCGCCGGATTTGACCTCGAGCGGAGGTTCTACTTGTGTGCAGTGTTCCTGGGCCTTCGGGCAGCGCGGGTGGAACCTGCAGCCTGACGGCGGTTTGAGCGGGGACGGTACGTCACCGACCAGGATGATCCGCTGGCGCGAGGCAGCCTGGTCGGGGTCGGCGGCCGGCGCTGCGGACAGCAGCGCCTGGGTGTACGGGTGCCGGCCGGTGGCGTACACGTCGGCCCTTTCCCCGATCTCGGCGATCTTCCCCAGGTACATCACCGCGACCCGGTCGCTGACGTGCCGCACCACCGACAGGTCGTGCGCGATGAACAGATACGTCAGGCCGAAGTCGTGCTGCAGGTCCTCGAGCAGATTCAGCATCTGTGCCTGGATCGACGCGTCCAGGGCGGAGACCGGCTCGTCGCAGATGATGAGCCTGGGGCGGAGCGCAAGCGCGCGGGCCACGCCGATGCGTTGCCGCTGGCCACCGGAGAATTCCGCCGGGAACCTGTTGTAGTGCTCAGGGTTGAGCCCGACCCGCTCCATCAGCTCCTGGACAAGGCGTTTGCGCTCGTCGCCGGCAGCGACCTTGTGCACGGTGAAGGGATCGCCGATGATGGATCCGACCCGGCGGCGCGGGTTCAGTGACCCATAGGGATCCTGGAAGATCATCTGGATGTCGCGGCGGAACGGCTGCATCTTCCGCCGCGTCAAGTTGGTGATGTCGCTGCCGTCGAAGGTGATGCGTCCGGAGGTCACGGGGTGCAGCCCGGCGATACAGCGGGCCAGCGTGGACTTGCCGGATCCCGTCTCGCCGACCAGCCCGAGGGTCTCGCCGCGCCTTAGGTCCAGGTCCACCCCGTCGACCGCCTTGACGCTCGCGACCTCGCGCTTGATGAGCACGCCGACTCTGACCGGGTAGTACTTCACCAGGCCGTCGATTCGGAGCAGCACGTCGCCGGCCGGGGCCGCCGTCGTCGCGTCGGTCATGCCACGCTTCCTCTCGCCTCGATCGTGGCCGCCGTCGCCTCGGCAACGGCCTTCGCACGGCCGGTACGGCCAGCCGCCACCGCCTCTTCGCGCAGCTCCTCGGCCTCGGCGCCGAGGCCGGTCGCGGCCGGCAGCCAGCAGGCCGACTGGTGCCCGCCCGCCCCGCTTTCCAGCGTGATCAGCGGCGGCGTCTGGCTGATGCACCTATCCATGACGTACCGGCAGCGCGGGTGGAAGGCGCAGCCAGACGGCACGTTGATCAGGCTCGGCGGCTGGCCCGGAATCGGCCGCAGCCGCTCCGCGGCGCCGGTGCTTCCGGGGATGGATTCGAGCAGGCCGATCGTATAAGGGTGATGTGGCTGGTAGAAGAGTGTGCGCCGGTCGGCGTATTCCGCCGCCTTGCCCGCGTACATGACCATCACAGAATCGGCGATGTCGGCGATCACACCGAGATCGTGCGTGATCATGATGAGCGCGGTATCGAAGTCGCGCTGCAGCCGCAGCAGCAGGTCGAGGATCTGCGCCTGGACCGTGGCGTCGAGCGCTGTCGTGGGCTCGTCGCAGACGATCAGCTTCGGGTTCAGCGACAGCGCCATCGCGATCATGGCGCGCTGCCTCATGCCACCGGAGAACTGGTGCGGATAGTCGTTCACCCGCCGGGCCGCCTCCGGTATCCCGACCTGCTTCAGCAGGTCAACCGCCCGCGTGCGCGCCTGCGCCTTGGTGACGGAGTGGTCATGCGCGCGGATCATCTCCGCGATCTGCCAGCCCACCTTGTACAGCGGGTGCAGGCTGGTCAGCGGATCCTGGAAGATTGCCGCGATCTGGGCGCCGCGGATGTGGCGCATCTGGTCCTCGCCCAGAGCAAGCAGGTTGACTTCGTCGAACATCGCGCTGCCACTGATATCGGCGCCGGGCGTGAGGCCGAGCAGTGACTGTGTGCTGACGGTCTTCCCGCTGCCGGACTCACCAACGATGCCGAGCGTCTGTCCTCGCCCAACGCGGAATGAGACGCCCCGCACAGCCTGGACGAGGCCGTCCGACGTCGGGAAGCTCACGTGCAGGTCGGTGACCTCAAGCAAGCTCATGTGATTCCTTGATGCTTCTCGGCCGCGACCATAACTCAGCCGTGGCCGGGCCCGCCCAGAAAGCGGGCCCGGCCACGAACGTGTCACTCAGCTCACGGAGTGTCTGGGCTGAGCCAGAGCTGAGTCGGGTCGTACAGCTGGTCGGTCCAGTACCAGATCGCGTTCTTCACCCGGGTCGAGTGGTAGCCGGGGGTGTTCTGGTTGGTGAACGGCACGATGACCGCGTCCTGCATCACCTGCATGTCGGCCTGATGCCAGAACGCGGCAGCCGCCGACAAGCTCGTCGCCGTGAGCGCCTTGGTGACGAGGTCGTTCGTGGTCGTGCTCAGGTAGCAGCCGTAGTTGGAGGTCGGGTTCACGCACGGTGATGTGAACAACGGCTGCATCGTGGACCGGCCGTTGTTTCCGAACCAGTCCGGCACCCAGCCAGGCTCGGAGATGTTCCACTTGCCCGCCCTCGTGTTGGCCGGGCTCTGCAGGTAGGCATAGTAGGTGCCCTGCTGCTGAGGCGAGCCCTGGACCGTGATGCCGCAGGCCTTCAAGTCCGCCTGCACGGACTGGAAGACGGCGGGATGGTTTCCGGCGTTCCTGAAGGCGTCGACGAGCGTCATACCGTTCGGGAATCCAGCCGCGGCCAGCATCCGCTTGCACGTGGCCGCGGCACCGTTGTCACCGGGCGTCGGGTACGGGTTGTAGTCGACGAATCCGACGTTGCCTGGCGGGATCGCCGTGGTAATCGGCGGGTTCAACGCGGTGCCGCCGTAGATCTTGGCGATAGCCACCTTGTCGATCGCGTACTCGATCGCCTGGCGCACCTTCAGGTTCGCGGTCGGGCCGGTCGTCAGGTTGAAGACCAGATACGGGTTGGTGATGTGGCCTGCCCAGATCGCGAAGTTCGGGTCTTTACTGGCCTGCAGTGCCGGGATCTTGTCCGTCGGCACCGGCAGGTCCCAGATCAGGTCGCCGGAGCCCGCCTGCAGATCCTGCAGCGCCTGGCCCGGGTCGTTCGTGCCCTCGGTGACGACCATCTTCGCGACATACTGATGACGGACGGGGTCCGTGGACTGCTTCCACTGCGGGTTACGGGTCAACACGATCGTCTTGCCCGCCACATACTGCGAGATCTGGTAAGGGCCATCGGAGTACACGTGCTGGCGGAAGGCCGCGCTGTCCGGCAGGAAGCTGTCCCACTCCACCGGCGCAGCGGACACGAACGTCATGGCCATGACGTTGAGGAAGTCGCTGGCCGGCTGCGCGAGCTTGATGACCAGGGTGCTCGCGTCCGGCGCCGAGACGCCTGAGATGGTGTGGCTGTTCTGGAAGCTGGCGAGCTGAGCGGCGGTCGACGTCGACGGGAGCTTGGCGTAAGCGGCGCAGTACGACGCCATACCCGCGATGGTGCTCGTGTAGTACGTAGGGTTGCCGACGCCAAGGACGGGGTTGCAGAAGCGCTTGAGCACACGCACGAAGTCACCCGCCACGACCGCACGCGGCGGGCTGGTGTTCCACATCACGCCTGGGCGCAGGTGGAACGTGTAGGTCAGGCCGTCCGGGCTGACCCCGCCGTTCGCCATGGTCGGCACCACGGTCGCGACGTCCGGAACGATCGTGATGGCCTTCTGGTAGTTGTTCGACGACGGATAGGTGACGAGCTGGCGGGCGTAGCCACGCTCAAGGATTCCCGCCGAGGTGGAATAAGCGGGCATCGGGTCGAGATGATCGACATCGCCGGACGCCACCCAGCGCAGGGTGCCGCCGAACACCGGCGTGCCCGCGCTGTTCGTGGTGCTCGTGGACGACTTGCCGGAATTTCCGCAGGCTGCCAGCGAAACGGCGGCCAGTACCGCCACCGCCATCGCCGCAACCCTCATTCGGGGGCGTCTCATTCGGCCTACTCCTTCCGGCCCGGCTGGGAGTGTTCACGCAGCCCGGGCCATGGCATCGTGTCGTCAGGTCTACTGGAGCTAAACGCCCCTTGGAGCGTGTGTCCAGATCATCAGGGAACCCTTCGAAATGTGTACGCAACCGCAATCGTCTTGTGATCTGGAGCTACTGAGGTGATCTCAGAGAAATAGGTTCGGACAGCCGGACTTTATTAGCCCAGACGTAAGTAATCGGTGACGCCGTGGGGCGGGCGCGCCTGGGTCGCAACGCGCCGAGTTTGGTGCGTGACGTGGCTCGTGGTGTTCGACTGAGCATTGAGGACAGTTGAACGCTGGCTGCCAGCCGCGTACGTCGCCGATGCGTGCGACCGCCCAATGTAGACCAGGGTGCCGTTCCTGATCCGGCTCTCGCTGGTGGCGCTCACTGGTGTGGGCCCCCCGCCACGGCCAGCGGATCCCGGTCCGCGACCACGAGCCCCAGCCAGGCGAGGCGACACGGTCTTTCAGGTGGTACCGGACAGCCGGGCCGAGTCCACGCCGTCCGCGAGATAGATTGTGACGCCCCCGGGGTTCATGCCGAGCGCGGCGGCGACGAGTTTGGGGTCGGTGGCATTGACCAGCCGGCTAGAGCGTGTCCTGTAGATCATGTGACAGGGTCGCGGAGCCAGATTCTGATTGAGGCGAGGCGGCACGGGCTCGCCGCCGTTGCGCGACGTCCCGGTGGATCAGCAAGGCTCATCCGTCCTGCTTTCGGGGCGGTCCAGAGCCGTCTTCTCGGCTCCCGGTTGTCCAGATCGCGGCCACCGCGTCTATGTCGCCCTCGGGCGTGGCTTCGCAATGGCTTTGCCAGCCTGGGCCAGGTACCTACTCGCCAGGATGCGGCGCCTGCGGGCCGACGAAGCAGAACAGGCGCCATAGGCCATGAAGCGGGGCGACTCGCAGTCAACTCCAGTTAGGCCACATCACGGGGATAAGCCTGGCCTAGCGGCCCAGGACCGCCATCCTGGCTATCCACCGGATGGGTCCGGTGGCTGCATGACACGAAGTTCGTTGAGCCTGGCTGCGGCGGCGTCAATCCAGGTCGGCCCTGCGCGGGAAGGGCGGCAGTATATTTCCGTGACCCAAAACGTCCCCCCTCCGGGCCCTCGGATGCCCAGCACCCTTCGCTGCAACTGAATGGCGGGGGCCGTCCGGGTGGGCCGTGTTTCCGCTACGAAGCAATCGATCTGCTCCCAGGGCAAGGTGATGGTCTTGAATAGTGTCCTGATCGTCACCTTGTCGGGAGCGGCAAGCAGCGTGGAGGACCGCCACCACCGCCAGCTCATCGCTATGGCCCAGGCCAGCAGGACGGACCACCGCGCCACATTCGCCAACCGAGTCCCGTTCGGGGCAGTGAAGGTCATTAGTACCCCTACGGACGCCAGTATGGCGAGCACTGGCAAAAACAAACGGCGTCGGATCGAACTCACCCGGTATGGCACATCCGCTCCAAGGCCGGAGCTATAGAGACATCCTAAGGCCACTGGCTTCCCCTCGTACCGTGGAGACATCGCCTTTAAGGAGGGGCGGTGGCAGAGACGCGCAGGAAGTTCGACCAGGATTTCCGGGAGGGCGCGGTGCGGCTGGTCCGGGAGACCGGTAAGCCGATCGCGCAGGCGGCCCGGGACCTGGGGATCAATGAGGGGACGCTGCGGAACTGGGTGAACCTGGACCGGCGGCGAGGGTGACGGCGCTGGGCGAGGGTGAGCTGGCGCAACGCCGAGCTGGCGATGGAGCGTGATGTCCTCAAGCGCAGCGTGGCCCTCTGGGTCAAGGACGCGATGGGGCGGTAGCGGTGGCCGCCTCCATCGCCGCCCAGAGGGACCGGCACCGGATCCCGCAGGCGGCATCATGCCGGGCACTGGGGGTGTCCCAGCGCTGCGGACTGCGCGTATCCGACGCCACCGGACTTGCCTTCGAAACGCGAGGCACTGGTCCCCATCGACGAGCAACGGGTGGGCGGCAGCGTGCGAGGAGGCGTTCGGTCCCGGGCGGCATCCGGTGGCGATCTGCCACGAGTGGAACACGATCGCGCACCTTGAACGACTACGAGGGCAGGCCGGAGGCGCGGCCGTTCACCCGCGAGGAGCTACAGCGGTTCATGGACTACGCCGATGAGCAGGTTGAGCGGGCGGTGCGGTCCGGGCGCAAGGGCGCCCTGGCAGCCTACCGCGACGCGACGATCTTTAAGGTGATCTACGGGTGGGGGCTGCGCCGGACTGAGACGGCCCGGCTGGACGTGGCCGACTTCGGCCGCAACCCGAGGGCACCCCGGTTCGGCCGTTACGGCACGCTGAACGTCCGCTACGGCAAGGCGAAGAGGGGACAGCCGCCGCGGCGGCGGAACGTGCTGTCGGTGATGGGCTGGGCGGTGGAGGCGGTCGCCGACTACGTCGAGGACGTCCGCCCGAGGTTCGGGTTCCCCGGTCACCCGGCGCTGTGGGTCACTGAGCGGGGCGGGCGGGTCAAGCCGGCGGAGATCAACGCCCGGTTCACTACCTACCGGGACGCGCTGGGGCTGCCCAGGGCGCTTACGGTGCACTCGGAGCGGCATGCCTACGTCACGCACCTGACCGAGGACGGGGCCGACCGGCGTTTCATCCAGCAGCAGGTCGGCCACGAGTGCGACAGTTCCACCGCCGTCTACATCCACGTCAGCGATGACTTCATGAACACCGCCCTGAGCAGGGCACTGGCCCCGGCGTTCGCCGGCGCATGAGGAGGCGAGGAAGCGGATGACCGCCAGGCTCGACTACCGCTGGCACCTGCGCAAGGTCATGGCGGACCGCGGGATGTTCTCCACCACCGACCTGATCGGCCCGCTGGCCGAGCGCGAGATCACGCTGTCGTCCAGCCAGGTCTACCGGCTCGTCACAGAGCGGCCCGAGCGGCTGAGCCTGAAGATCCTGATGGCGCTGCTCGACCTCCTGGACTGCGCGATGGACGACCTCATCGAGCCTGCCGCCGCAGCCGGCCCGGCCCGGCGGACCGGGAAGGCCGCGGCCGGCGGGGCCGGGGACGCCCCTGGGGTCGGCGCCCTGCGACCGAGGCGAGCGCGGATCACCGGCACGGCGCAGTGACCGGCGGCGGCCTGCTCGCGCTGATGGCGGAACTGGAGCCCGGGCTCAGCGCGGAAGCGGTCCTCGGCGCACTGGAGCAGGCGGCGGCGCGCCACGACGGGCGGTGGCGCATCGCAGCCGCCGTGACAGCGCAGCCCGGGCTGCTGACCGGCGAGGGCGCCCGCGCCCCGGTCCCCGGCGTTCTGCGGTTCATCAGCGCGCTCGCCCGCGCGGGCGCCACCAGCGTGGTCGAACCGTCCTGCCCCCGCTGCGGCAGGCACCGGGCACTCGGCGTCCCGGTCGATGGGCTGCGGCTTTGCGCGGGCTGCAGGAGCAAGGCCCGGGCAGTGCTCTGCGGCCGGTGCGGGAAGGTCCGCCTGCCAGCCCGCCTCAACGACGGCGG
>Ga0209648_10001225_pt1 | contig 20508 bp, 39 predicted proteins | sample GraSoi2013_115cm_FD_185830 | JGI IMG/M metagenome (GOLD analysis project Ga0209648, IMG submission 185830) | Grasslands soil microbial communities from the Angelo Coastal Reserve, California, USA - Sample 9_17_2013_115cm (SPAdes) (version 2) | ecosystem: Environmental > Terrestrial > Soil >... | reverse complement strand
GCTTGATCTTCTCGCGCGTCGTGTCGCTGATGGCCCACTCGGCGTTTGGGTTCTCGACCAGGTTGCCCTCGAGGTCGTCCCTCATGCCGACGAGCTCGGCGGCGCGCTCGCGTGCGTACTCTTCGGCGATCGAGTTCGCCTTCGCGATCAGGTCGGTGTCGTGCAGCTCGAGCTGCAGCATTCCGGTGTTAATGCCGGCGAGCATGGCTTGCTCAAGCGCCGGCCGGACCTCCGAAGGCACGCTGCGATATTCCTCGAAGACATCGTCGTAGATGCCATCGACAATTTCGTTCGGGTCGAAGTCGCTCGAATCGTCATCGGCTTTGAACATCGTGAGGCGCTTGCTTTTCATCAGCCGCTTCGCTTCGGCGACCGCGCGATCTTTCTGCCGGCGAAAGACTTTGTGCATTACGCCGTGAATCGTCGAGAGCGCCTGGTGATAGGCGGGCGTGCCGTGATGGGGATCAAGGCGGTGCATGCTAATAGCTCAGCGCGCGCGCCTTCTTCGGTTTCGGCTTCTTCGCGCCAGGCTTCGGTTTCTTCTTTGGCGGTATGTCGTCGTCTTCGCTTGGCTCGGGAATGACAGCTTCGCTCATTGTGCCGGCGCGTTCGGCTGCATCGTCCGCGTTCAATGGAACCGGTCCCGTTGCGGTGATCACGAGCGGGATGCTCGCTTCCGGCTCTTTGTGCGGATCGAGCCCGCGGTTTTCACGCGCCTGGTTAATCGTCAGAATCCCGCAGCTCACGTCGCTCTTGTCGGCTTCCGCTTGCTTCACCATGTCCGTTTCAACGTCGGTGTCGATCGTGACTTCGTAATTCGGCTGATTCATCACGCGCTGGAAAAGCCAGTTGTAGACGCGATGGATCAGCCAATCAACCCATGGCATCGTGCCTTCTTCTTCCGCCGCTTCCTGGTTGGCGTTTGCGGATGCGCGGTTTAGCGTCTTCAGCAAGCGTTGCGGCGATGTGCCGTAGGCGAACGCGGTTCGGCGAATGTGCAAATCGTCGAAGGCATCGGCAAGCGCGTCTTTCTTCGGGAAGAGCACCTGATCTTTGCCGTCGCCCGTAAAGCCCTGGATCAGGCGCATGCCGCGGCGTTTTGCGAGCTGGCCGGCTAGCGTTGAATCGAGCCAATCCTGCGACTCTCTGATTTTGTCGGGATCGATGCCGGTCGGAACAATCTGCATTCCGTCTGGGATCGAGCCGCTCGTATAAAACTGCAGCACGAAGTTCAACCGCTGGATCCCGATCTTCAGCTCGTCCGCGATTTGTTCTGTCGGGCTGTAACCGTACAGGTTGTCGCGTTTGCGATTGCGCATCGCGTAGATGAGCTGGTCGGTCGTGAGGTCGACCATCGGGATTCCGTACCAGAGCTGCGCGTATGCCGGGGAAGGGGGTTCGGGCGTATAGCCTTGCTCGTCGATGTAGCGCGTGATCGTTGCGCCGTCGATCGCGCGAATCTCTTTCACTTCGCCTTTCGACGTTTTTCGCACGAGGACTGAAGCCCAATCGCCGACGAGCATGTCTTGCAGGACCGCGCGAACAAAGTCCTGGCGTGTCTCTTCTGGATTCGGTTGGTCGATGAGCGCCTGCAGCTTCGGGAGCGTCTTGTCGTCCTTCGTGCGTTTTTTGTGGCTTGCACCGCTTTCGCCGACTTCGCGTTTTAACCGCGCGGTGATTGGCATGCGGCAAATCATGTCGCAAACGTTCTCGATGCACATGCGCGCGAGCGGATAAGCGGCGAGGTCACGCAAGTCCGCGGCGCTGTACACCTGGTCCGCGCGCGGCGTGTAGGTTAAGTTTTGACCCGGGTTGTACTGATGGCTGCGCGGTTCGGTGCCCCGCGGCGCGATCGGAGCGACCGGCTGCAGCGGACCGAACCAGTCTGTAGTTTCTACCCCGCGGATCGTGTAGCGTGGCGGCTGGAAGAGATTGGTGATGGCGCTGGCGAGAGGACCGAGCGGTTTGATAGTGGCGGATGAGCCGCGAGACATGCGCGACTTATACGCGAAGAGTCTTGCACGCGCTATGTAGTCGAATTGGGAAGTTGCGGAACTGGCATCTCCGAGCAGAATCGGCCGCTGCTGATCTCGACGGTGAGGAGTATAGGCGCGTGGATGAATTTGCGAGCGGCGTAGTTCGAGGCAAGAATTTGCCCGGGCCCGATGAAGTACTTAGTTTCTGGCGGAACTAAGAACGCGTGGCGCTCTTCGTCGGTTTCGAGTTCAAGGATGATTTTCATGGCGCGTGACTCCCGAAGACACCCAATCAAAACAGTGATGAGCACCACAAGCAAGAGCGTAACCCCCAACACAAGTCCGAGTGTGTTAAACCAGCCGGCATTGCCACCGCGTCGCCGTCTTCCGTGGAAGCTCACGCTTTATCCCTCAGCAACTCAGGCGGCGCCCACTTCTCCGGTTTCAGCACCGTCGGCTCGTACCACGCGGCCTCGCATTCCTTGCACGTGTGCTCGACCATGATGGTTCGATTCGAGTTGGTGTCCGTAGATTTTTCTTTTGACTCGACGACGACCGACTTCAGCTTGCCCTTGCGATGGCCGCACGCGGGACACTTCGAGTTCGGATCGATCTCGGCGCGGTAGATGCGCCACTGATCGAGGAGATTGTTGAGCCAGGCGATCATGGGCGCGGACTCCACGGTAGCGTACGGAAAGGGTATTCGAAAGTGCGAGGCGAGGAGCTAGTCGTCAGAATCGGTAGAAGGCTTTCCATCATGGCTAAGCAGACATGTGCCGCGTACATCGTCGAGGGATTGTTTTGGTTTTCACCGACGAGTAATTCACGCCGACAAAATCGACAGCAACACACTTTCAGGCTCACTTCATCAGTCCCCTTCCCGGCGTGCCCGGCTTGTCACCGAGCGCCGTCTTCACGTTTCCCCACTGGGCCCCGCAATTCGCGCACCGCTTTTGCCCTGCAACCCGTTGCACCGAAGTCGACCCGCACTCCTTGCACTTCTCCGTCTCTTCGTTCGTTGACGGCTTCGTGAGCGTCGAGCTGCGCGCTTTTTGCATCTGTTCGTCGATGGCAGCTTGCTCTTTTTTGAGATAATCGACAACGCCTAATTGTACCGGCGCGCCGGCGGCGTGCTCAGCCAAACAGTACGCCCACCAATGATCCGCGTGGCCGTATTTTACATCGTGCTCGGCATCGAACCGCGCTTGCCCGGTCGCCGTCACGGTCTTCTTCACCGAGCGAAACGAGTTGCGAATCATGTCGGTGTCGGGGATCCGTGCCTTCCTCGCTTCCATGCGCCGCTTGGCATGCACCGCCATGATCTCTTTGTTCGCAAGCGTGAATGTTATTCCTTCGACCTGGCCGGCAAACTTTTCTGCGAGGTTTTCGTAGATCGACAAGCCCATGCCGCTTTGGTCGACGCACATCCGCCGGCAGAGGCGCATCAGCGCGCGCGCTTCTTCGGATTGCTTTGGCGTCGGCACGTTATGAAATTCCACGACGCCGCGCGTCCAGGTGACGTCGCCGAGGAGCTCGAGGAGCCACACAACCGAGAAGTCTTTATGCCGTGCAATATCCCAACCGGCGAACAGGTTTCGTAGATCGACGTGCGGCTGTCCGGTTACCGCATCGTCATGCGTATTCTGCGAGAACAATTCGGGGGAGATCCATTGCTGCGCGGTCGAAAGGAACTGGCAGCAATACTCCTGAAACCACATGTCGTCGTCGAGGCAGTCCGCGCGGAGCTGCTCGGCATCGAGCACCTTGCCGAAACGGTCGACGCAGCCATCCGCGATGGCTTGGTAGATATCGACGCTGTGCGCGGAAAAGCGATTCGAGTACGGCCGGCCATCGACGAGCCCTGCCTCTTTCGAGAGATCGTAGTAGGTGCCTTGCTGGCCATTGGTCGTCGAGATGATCTTCAGCGAATAGCCGCGGGTGATCGATGGCGTGATCGCGACGTAGATCGCGCGCGCGTCGCGGTGGAAGCCGTATTCGTCGAGCGTGACGTGGCCTTCGTACGATCGAGCGCTATCCGGATTGGCGGAAAGCGCGATGATGCGCGAACCGTTGCTGAAACTCACCTCGTCTTGCGTCTGCGATGTTCCCGGCAGATAGCCTTCGACGTAGTCGCCGAGCAGTCCGATCGTCCGCACATGAGGCACAACGCATTCACGTATGTACTCTTTGGCTAGATCACCTTTACGGGAAAGTATGATGAAGTTCTGTTTGCGCTCGTGAGCTTGTAGAACGTTGTCGAGGCCTTCGGCCCACGAGAAGCCGATGCGCCTACTTTTTTTCGCTATCTTTTTCCGGCTCTTGTCGTTGATCCACCGGCGCTGGTACGGGTAGAGCTGGATCGGGAGTTTTATCTTCGGCGTCGTTGCCAATGAGGCCATAGAAAACTTTTATTTCGCGAATCGTGTGCTCGTGCGTGAGCTTGACCGGTCCGCCGCCTGGCGCTGTCAGCTCCACGCGTTGCGTGCTCTTGCCCTCGATCGCTTCGCGAATTTCTTTTGCCGCGCCGTGACTGCCCTTGACCGCGGCACCGAAGATGCCGAGTGCGGCGTTTGCGTGCAAGCTCAAGCCGTCGATGAGTTTGAGTTTCTTGCGAACCGACTTCGGGAGCTGCTCTGTCTTGATCTCACCGAGGATTGCATAGAGCTCAGTTACGGGACGTTTTCGCGGTCGACCGCCCGGGTTCCCGCTTACGCCCTTCGGCCACCGATGCGGAAGAATGTTCTCCGTTCGGCCGCGGCGCTTCCCGCTGTTCGTCTCGGTGTTCTGAGCGGACTTCTTGCGCTTGCTCATTGCCGGGCACCCTGTGCACGTTGGTTCGCTGCCGTCGATCGCGCACCAAACGAGAAATCGTCGCTACCGACACTGCGAAACGCCGCGCGAGTTCGGAGATCGTCGCACTTTTGTCGTCGAAGCGCAGCCACACTTCTTCGCGCTGCGCGTCGGTCAATTGGTTGAGGCGCTGTCCCCACACTTTTGTTTTTTCCTTTTCCGCAGAACGTTGCGCTCGGCGAGGCCTGTCCGAACGCGTTCATGCGAGACGTTGAACCGTTGGGCGATCGCGGTGATGCCGATTTCTTCGTGCTCGAAAAGACGGATGATCTTCTTCCAATCTGCCTCAGACAAAGGCTGCTTGTAGTCCGTCAGCATGGCTGGTTTTTGAAACGTACCTCCTAAAATCAAAGTGCGCACTGGAACTGTGATTAAACGGCTACAGCCTGTCCCCTGGGCCAACTGCCTTAAACCGTGTATTGCTTGCACGTTCGTGTAAACTCCGAAGTTCGGCGAGGATTAAATCCAAGTCTCCGAACTGTTCGATACATTCTTCGTCGCGCACCTTCTTTGCGTAATGAACAGCATCAATCGCGTCCTCAATTTTGCTTGCTAGCCTTGCGTATGGCTCGCTCATTTTCCCATGCTCCAAATCTGCTCGTAGAACACGACGAGCGCGCGGATTAAAACCACGGCGAAGAACAGCGCGGCGAAGTGGAAGATTGTGCGGATGAGGCGCGGCGTCACCAGCGTCTCTCCTCTTGGAGTCGCGAGGCCAAAGAGGCTGCATAGCTCGCAAACTTTTCTTCGCTGAAAATAATTTCCTTGCCGGCAGTCTTCTCGACCTCGGCGATGATTGCTTCTACCGTTCCGAATGGCAGATGGTCGCGCACCAGCAGGTAGAGAAACGCTTGCAGCTTCATGCGAGTTCCCCTTTCACGCTCTCCGCTTCAATTCGTGCCCGATGCTCGCGGCATTTGAATTTGTCGCCTTCGACCGTCGCGTGCTTCTTGCACATTGGCGCGTTGCAGTCGTTGCAGCCGACGGCGGCTTTTGATGGGCAGTAGATGCAACTCGGCAAGCGAAGACGGTTGCCTTTGCCGCGGAAGTAGTCGCCGAAGTTCACTTCGTTCGCCTCGCGTAGTCCCAATGAACAATCTGCCCGATAAACGGTAGTCGCCCGTCCCAAAACTGCATCATGTCGCCGAAAGACTCGAAGCCGTCGCGCCGCGCAAGCGCCTCTTTTTCGGAACGGTCGAGTTCGGCCATGTTGACGAAAACGTCTTGACGAAGATCGATCTCGATCATCTCGACCTTCACGCACGGAACACACATCAGTAGCCGCGCGCCCTTGTGTCGCAGGCCGGTGTAGAGATGCAGCGTCTTGCCCGGTTCGTCCGGATGCTCGCGGCACGCGCGGATCGTGTGCGTCTTTTCTCCGCTCTCGATGAACGGAACGAAGCGCGGCTGAAAGTTGTAGAGGCCCATCAGTACACGCCCTTTTCTCGCGCCTCGGCCAGTTCGCGCAATTTCCGCATCTCGGCACGCTTCTTTCTGAGTTTGTGGATCGCTCGCGCGTAAATCACGAACCTCCAAGCGAACATCTCGTGCGATAAACGATAATTTGTTGATTCGGCTTCTCGGCGCCGCGCTCGACGTGCACGAAGTAGTCGTCGAACTGGCGGTCGTTCTTCACGACGAACTTGTTGAGCGTGTCGAGTAGCTGCTTCAGATAGTTATCGCCGTCGGTATCCCACAGCTTCGTTTCGAAAATTGCGGCGAGTCCAAAACGGTTGACGCAGTCCATCGCGTCGGGAAACTGCGGATGCCGTTGCTTGATCACCCATCGAACATGTTCACGCGCATCAACGTTCTCCTTTGGATTGAATGTGCGGCCGCCACTACGTCCGGCGCGCAGCCACGCTTGCGGCTCACCCGGGATGCGCACGCAAACTACGATGTCGGCGTCCGGAATTTCGAGCGGGATGTTCATAGCTCGTCGTCCTGGGAACCGTCGTCGCACTGGCACTCGTCGATGAGCTCGTGGCAAACACCGCAACGCGGGTCGTCGTCCTCGAACGGCTCTTCCGCGAGTTCGTAGAATATTTCCGGGTACCAGTCCGGATCGGCCGACGAGAGAAAATGCTCACAGCGCGCCTCCGCGCATTCCTTCGGGTAGTGGCAACCGTCGACGTGGCCCCACGGACAAGCCATCGTGTCGATCGGCGTCGCGCAAACACATTTCGGATTACCCTCGACTCCGAGTTGCTTCGCGATCTCTGGGTGTGGCGGATATTTCTTCGGTTCCGGTGCCTGTGCGAAAACGGGGCACACGACACATTGGAGCGCCGGTTGATCCGGTCGTGGATACCATTGCACGTAAGTGGCGCCACACCCTTCAGGGCAACCGATCGGCATTCGCTCGTCGTGCGGAATTCCTATCTCGCCTTCTGATTTGCATCCCTCGCAAACGAAACGGAAAAAGTTCACGCCGTTTTCGGCTTTGAGTAGCGTCGCGCTCATTTTGCGGGCCTCGGATACTTCGCGATGATCTCTTGCGCTTGCCGGCGCAGTTCCGCTTTACGCGCCTTGATCGACTTCGGCGACGGCAGCTTTAATTTCGCGCGCAGCTCGTCGAACGATTTCAGAACTACTTCGCGAGCTACGCCGTCGCTGTTTTTTTGTTCTGCCATGCTTCGACCTCCTCGGGCGGCACGATGCGCGCAATGAATCCTCTCGATTGAATCCGGGACACTACGCCGTCAGCACGGGATCCCTGAAGCGATTCCCAGTCGCGACTACTGAGCAGCCGCTTCTTGTTCCCCATTTCGACCTCGATGATTTCGTTGCCCCACTGGACCCATTGCTTCGACGGGGCTGCCTGTTTGGGTGCCGCCGCGGCGGCGAGAGATTTTTCTTGTCCCCCCGATTCTGGGGGGACTATAGGGGGGTTAAGGTTTTCTCCAGAACCAGAACCAGAACCAGAACCAGAACCCTCCGAAGCATTACGTACGTAACGCCTAAGGAACCGCTGAGGGGGGTCGGGCCCGCAAACCGCTTCTTTTCTGTTGATTCGGCTAGGTGAGGGGAGGCGTCCTTCCTTGTGAATTCCGATGAAGTAACCCCAAATTTTGCCGTTTTTGTCCTTAAATCTGTGGATAAGTTGTGATTTTTCGAAAACTCCGAGGATTTGTTGGACCTGATCAGGGGTAACTTCGGGCCGGTTGAAGCTGTAAACCCGGGCCCAAATCGACCGCACATCGCACTCGAAAACACCGTTCGCGAGCGCCAACGGAATCCAGTTTGCGTACTCAGCTTTTGCCCACACCGGTAGACTCGCGATCTTCGATGAGCCCCAAATAGCCTCACCATCCACAATGCGCTTAGGCATCGACCCTCAGTTCCCTCGCCTGGCCTCACAGCGCTCGCCGCACACCCGGCGGAAAACGCCGCGTACTTCTACGTCCGCGCAACTCTTCCGTTCGCCCCAACAATCGTCGGCTGCCGCTGCCCGATCAGCTCGACATTGAACAGCCGCCGGCACGCGCGCGACGGACAAATAAAAATGCGGCCGATCAACAATCCGAAATTCGCGCTGAGCATTTCGGGCACGCACGGATCGAGCCCGCAGTACGGACACACGGGCAAGAGCGGCCCGAGCTGCTCTTGCGGTTTCGGCGCTTCGGTTGTGGCTTGCTCGTTCTCCATAGCTCTCCTTACTGCTGTGAAAGTTCCCGCCGCGCCTCGTCCCGCGCGAGGTTGAGTTCGACCATCCGATCGTGATCGCCGGCTTCCTTGTCCGGATGCAAGTCTGCCGCGCGCTGTCGGTACATACGCTCGAGTTGCTCGGGATTCGGATTGATGTCTTCATGTATCCCGAAGACGGCGCGCCAGGGACGACCGCGTCGCTCCGGGAGTTGCGCAAAGCCTAGAAACGCACGTTCGAGAATCTGTGCGCCGCCGTGCCGTTCGATCGCGCGCATCGCGTCGAGGCTCGCGGCGATCGCCGCCAGGTTATCGGCGACGCGCGTATAGGAGTCGATCGCCATGCTCTCGGTTTTGCCCTTGCGGATCCAATAGACCGCGGCGCCAGGATCCCCGGGCTCGCCTTGATTGCCGGCCGGCAAGCCTCGCAGCGTGAGCTTGAGGTTTGTGCTCACGATCACTGTTTCGAGATCCACGCCGAAACGCTTCAGCTCGTACTCGATGCGATCGTAAGCATCTTCGATCGAGAGCTTTGACCTGGCCTTGGTCATCATCGTCTGTGTCGCGGCGTCGAATTGTTTCGGCCATTTGCCGAACTGTGCACGCACGCGATGCACGGTGCGCTTCCATCCCGCCGGCCAGGTGAGCGGATAGCGCTGTTTCTCGCTCATCGGAACCCTTTCGCATACGCGCACGTCGAGCACAGTGGCCGCTTCTTACCCGTTGCCAGGTTTTTGGCGACGCCGGTCGTTTGGTTCCCGCATTTGCACTTCCCGAGCTTGTAGGCAGCTTTCCAGGTGTGCGTTGCCGTGAATGCGCGGGCGTCGGTCATGCGGCCGCCATGCCGGCGCGTTCGCGGAAGTGTGTTTCACAAACTGGAGTGCCGCCGGATAGCACTCGCGTCGCCGCCGTCTCTTTTTGCTCACCACGGCAATCGTGGCAGTTCTTCCCTTTGAGCGAAGCCGCGGGCTTTGGAGGCGGCAGCACCCGATCGCTCGCAGGAAAGAATTCGCTGCGCGTGTGTTGGCCCTGGCCGGTCACCTTCAGGTAATCGACTTCGACCTTTGCCGAGTTGATGATCGTCTGCCCGATCTCGGCGACGGCCTTCGCACGCTCAAGGTCCATGGGCTTGTCCTTGTCCTTGAGCGCCTGCAGGGTTTCGAACAGATGCTCACGCAGATCCGACATTTTGCTGCTCACGCGATTGCCTCCTCGATTGCTTGTTCCGTTTTCTCGCGAATTTTTCGTTTTAGCGCGCCGGCCATCATGATTGCCCGTTTCAAATCTGGCGGGTACCTGTCCGGGTTGTGAATCGTCGTACGCGCCATGTGCGCTTTGTCGGAGAGCAGCTCAAGGTTTTCAAGCGCGCAATTGGCGTGATTGCCGTCTTTCCACCAGATGCGATGGCCTTTCGGAATCGGGCCATGCGCGTCTTCCCACGCTCGCTTGTGGACGAACTCCCAATTGCGATTTAGAGCGCCGTGGCCGGCGTTTGGAAGATCTGAAATTTTTCGAACGGGATAACCATCGGCATTGAACTTCACGGTGCCGACTGGCAGCCAGGTGTGCGGCTTCTGTCCCTTTTTGAATTGCGTCTCGCGCATGCGGCCTGCATGCCAGCCAGGGCGCCGCAGTCCTTTGTTCGCTGGCACGATTCCCTTTTGAAACCGGTGCGCGACGCCGGCGATGCGCAAGCGATGAGCTTCGAGCTCAAGCAGCCGGCGCATGTGTTTTTTGCTCTTGTGCAGGCCTTGCTTTCCGGCTTCGCCGATCACGCTAGAAATCGAGCGGCCGAGGATCCGCGCGACATCCGCATTCGCGAGGTCCGCAAAAATCTTCCGGAGGCGCGCCTTGTCGTGCGGGAGCCATGGCCGATAATTTCGGATTCTCTTAATGCCTAGCACTTTCGCGCGGCTCGCGACCGCTTTCGGCGTGCGCCCAGGAAGCAGCTTTGCAGTCTCGGCCTGCGAATGCGTCGGGTAGAGCGCGCGCAGTCGGCGCAGCTCGCTCACCGTCCAGGGCTTCCCCCTTGTGGCCGTGCGGCTCATGCCGCCGCTTTCTTGGCCTTGGCGACGCAGTCCGGGTTACTGCAGAGGGTTTTCGTGGCATCGACCCAGGAGCACGGCTGCGTTTGCTTACTGCCCAGGATCGTGCGGACCTTGCAGGCCTTCTTTTCAGTGCAGCCACAGATCCGGCAGATGCCCTTCTTCGGTGCAGGCGTCTGCACCTTGCCCTTTTCTAGCGACTTCTCTACTTCAGCGGGCTTTACTCCGAACTTCGTAGCCGCGGCTCGCATTCCTTCGCGGCCTTCGTCATCGGTATCGCTCGTCGGCGTTAGAGCCCATCCGGCGATGAATGCCATGCAGTCGTCCTCGCTCGCCCCCTTCATCCTTTTTTCGAGTAATTCTTCGGCGTGCACGTTTTTCTGCGAAGGAGTTTTGCCTTCCGGGGAGAGTCTGAACGCGCGGGCGAGCAGGAGCGCCCGGTACTTGAACTGGTCTTGCTGCATGATCTCGTAAACCGCGCCTCGCAACTCGGCGACGCCAACCTCGGCCGGATTCTCGCGGAGCTCCTCCATCATTCGGCTATGAACGAGCTGGTCCACCTTCCACGCACGCTGTTCCTTTTGTTGGGCCTTTTTCTCCGCGGGCGTCTTCGGCCGGGCGCTCGAACCGTACGAACGGTATGCGTCATCGGAGGATTCACCGCGATGGACCTTGCACGAGGGCGTTGTCGTTCAGTGGGACAGCCGTTTTCCGAGTTTCAGCCCCTTTTGCGACCCATAGCTCGGAGAACGGCTGTCCCACTGAACGACAACGCCCTCGCCGGTGTCCTGGCATTTCTTTCCTCGCGCCGGAACCCACTCGCTAGCCGGGCGCCCCTTAACAGCTTCGTTGTAGCTGTGGCCGATCGACAGCATTACGGCGTCTTGGTGTTTGCCAAGCTGAATCTTCACGAAGCCGCGCTCTTTTTCGTCGAAGCACTTTGGGTCGGTACAGGTGTCGCCTTTCTGGACGTCATCGAATAGTTGCGGGTTCGCACCTGTTCGCTTACGGCATGTCGTGCAGGCGCCGGCATTGGTGAACATTTCCGCGTTGTCAGTCGGAAAAATCGCCTTCGACAAATCGAGGTGAAATTCCCGCTCGATCAAGCGCGCTAGCTCGCGTACCGAAAAATCTTCCTGCGTAAACCACTTCATCACTTCTTTTTGCTGGTCCGGTTTGAGGCGCGCGATTTGAATGGCATGCCCGGCCGTAATCTTTTCGTCGAAGAACGCTTGCTGCGCCGGTTCGATCATGTCCGCAAGCTTCAAGCGCTGATACACGTAACTCGTTGATTTGCCCACCTTCGCGGCGAGCGCTTCGACATCCTGGTACTTCCCGCCGGCGAGGAGTTGCTTGTACCCGTTCGCCTCTTCGAGCGGATGGACGTCAGCGCGCTGCAGGTTCTCGATCACTTGGATCTCGAGCACCTGGTCGTCGGAGAGGTCGCGCACGATGACCGGAACGGTTTCAAGGCCTGCGAGCTGCGCTGCGCGGAAACGCCTAGCACCGGCGACGACGCTGTATCGCGTTCCGCCAGTTGCTTTCGTGTAGGGCTCATCGTGCGGAAGTTGCCGCACGAGCAGCGGCACAACAATTCCCTTTTCACGGATTGAGCTCGCGAGCTCCTCGAGCTTCGCCTTGTCAAAATACTTGCGCGGGTTCGTCTCCGATTCAAAGATGTTCGCGATCGGAACCGCGTTGACGTATTCCGGAGCTACATCGCTGCATTGCATTCGCGTTGCTGCCATCTTCCCCTCCTCAGCTTTTGCACTCCCAAAGACCACGGACCATTTCCCAAACCTTTTCCGGATTCGCCAGCGGGTTGGCAGCGATGACCGCTTCGACCGGGCGCTGCGAAGCGACTTCGCGCGTGACCCAGCAATGGCCGATGTTGGCCGTCACGAGCTCGAGCCGGAACTTGTGACCGGCGCGAATCGCGTCTCGATGTTGCGGATTCCACCTGCGAGCCATTACGCCTCACAAAATCGCAGAGGGAGCAGTCCGGCCTCTCTTGCCTTGCCGCTCCCCATGCGCTATCTTCCGTCGGTCGAGCCCTTTCGCCCCGCCCGGCAAATGCCGTTAAAGCTTGAGCTTCCCCTGCGTCTTGACCATGCGCAGCCAAACATCTTTGCCGAAGTAGGTGCCGGCATACTTCAGCGTTTCGTCGGTGAGCTCGATCGACAGCCGGAAGTGCAGTCGCGTGATTTCGCGCTCTTCGCCGGTACCCTTCTCGACTACGACTGAGATCACGACCTTTTCGACTTCCGCGAACTTCACGACTAGGCGGTGATCCTTGAGGTCCGGCGCCGCTCGGAGCTCGATTGCGCGGCCGTCAACGCTCGAAGGCGATACGCTCTTGAGTTCATGCTCGGTGAGCGCATCCCACGCGCTGAGTATTTCTTCCGGAAGGACGTCCTTCGCCCGATGCTCATCCGTCAACGGCAGCAAGAATTCAAACGCAATGAACGGGTGATCGTCCTTGTCGCGGTCGAAATGTGGCTTCACAAACCGCACGAGCGCGAAGCCGTCGCGCACCGCCATCGGCATATTTGGCGACTCCTCGACGAGCGTGGTTTGTTTGCGCGTCGGCGTCTCGAAATCAGCTACTGGATCGGGCGCCGTTCCTGTCTTCGTCATCTACACACCTTCCTTTCGGTTTGAAGATTGGCTTCCCTGGTACGCAGTGCTCCACGGAACGTTTTGCTCGAGGCGCGCTTCGATGGCGCACGGAGAATGTGCCGGGAGACACTGGACGCAGAAAACTCGCTCGCACGTCTCGCAGATGGTGAGCTCGCCGCGCGGGACGTTGGCGTCGCACTCGTTGCAGCGGGGCAGGCTCATGATTTCTGCTCCGCGAGGTATCTATCGAATGCCGCCAATTCCGGGAAGGCGGCTAAGAGCAGCCATTTACTCTCCCCGCAATATTGCTGGACGGTGGGGTCTCGGTCCGTTTCGAGGATGGCCAGCAACGTCGTATACGCGTCTTTCACCGCGCTCAGTTGCTCCTCAGTTAGGACGCCGCTCACGCTTCCGCCTTCACGTAGCGAAATCGCCCGCGCAGATTTTGTTGGTAGAACCGCCCCGGCGATTCCGCGTCCGTAAGCCCCTTGTGCAGCTCGGGCGGCACGTCTTGGTGCTGGTACACGGCTCCCGAGGCGAACTCGACCTCGAGCATCCGCGTTTCAGGGTCATAGCCCACGCTTCTAATCGACGATGATTTGACTGGCGTGCGTTCCATGTTCATCTCCCCTTGCATGCCGGGTGTTCCGGCTGCGTAAGGCAATCGGGCGGCACCGGCACATTCCTGAGCAGATAGCCGAACGTCAGAACGGCGGCGATGACGAGCAGCCAAGCGATTGCCGGGTTAAGCCGAAGGTCGCGTTCAGTCTTAACCGGCATCGGAAACCTCCAGCCTGCCGTCCTCGACGTCGATCAGATTTGTCTGCGTCCGGACCCGCATGCATTCGGCGCATCCCATATTCCCGTAGCGAACCGCGCCGCATACCGGGCAAACCGAGTGCGAATGGGCGCCCCTGCGCTGGCAGAAAACAAATGGGCAGAACTGCCCTTCGAGTATCTCGAGAGTCTTCACGGCGGGCATGGCTACCGCCCCTTCGTGCGGATAGCTTCGTTCTCGTCCGGATACACCGTTATGCCGGCAATGTTGGCCTGCATCCCGTAAGCGTCAACGTGCGCGCGCAGCTTCTTCGGATCCGGAGAGCAAAATTCGCGCGGGATCTTCGTCTCGTCGTCGATGCGGTAGGAGAACTTCTTGCGGATCGAGCTGCCCGACTGCCTCGGCACGAAACTCTGGACGACTATCGAAGGTGCTGGCACGTTCTCGGCTTGCTCGAGCACGACTTCGGCGGCTTCCTTCTCGCCTTCCTTTTCGAGTTGCGCAGCTTCTTCGAGCAGCCGCTCCTGCTCGGCTTCCTGAGCGATGCGCCGGTCCTCGGCTTCCTTTTTTAGCCGCAGACGCTCTTGCTCCTGTCGCCAGTTAAACCGGCGATCCTTGATCAGGCGCTCGACCTGCTCGTACGGTGCGAGGAGGTCGTTCTCCATCTGCGTGATGGATTTGTGCAGCTGGTTCGCCAACTTCTTTGTCGGCGCGAAGAACTCAGAGATTGTTTTTTGCCGCTTGATCGCTTCTTCAGCGATCGTGAGGCTGAATTCGTAGTCGCCCTGGTCCTCAATCGTGAACTCCCAGGCTTGCTTGACCAGCGTCGGCGTCGAAGCCTGGAATTCCGCGATCTTTGCGGGGTCGACCGTGACCGTGCCTGAAATGACGGGAACTGTTTGCGTGCTCAAGCTGCCTCCTCAAGAACTGAAATCCTTCGGCCTTGCGAAAGTTTCCAATGCGAGATCACCAACCCGGATCGAAATACGTCGAAGTCGCGCCGCGATTCGTACGGGATGAGCCGCGCCTTTTTGCCCTGCTCGTTGAGCTTTGCGATGTAGCGCTTTCGCGCCATGAATCGTGCGAGCGCGTTCGAAATCGAAGCGTGAGGCAGGCCGATTGCGTAGCCGGCGAGCTGCACGCCATGCCATGCCTCCGCTTGCCGGGAAATCTTGATATCAACGATCGACGGATCGCCGCCGACCAAACCTTCGCGGTCGATCTGCATCCCGAACTTCATGCCATCGACTTCCGCGACGCATTGGTGCTCGATCATTCGCCAGGTGACGCGAAGATCCTCGCAGAGCATTCCCCAGCTCTCGACATAGCCCTTCGCTTCATCCGCGACGGTGCGCCAGTCGAGATCCTTTTGGTCGAGGTACCAGCAGGAGCGATGAACAATCGTTCCGAGCCGGCCGCGGCGCTCGAGGATGTCGTCGCGGACATTCTCGAAGTCGGTGAGTCCGGCGTGGTCAATCACACGCGTAACGCCAGGAACGACGATTCCCGCCTGGCGATACGTGTGCGTCGCGCTATCGAAAGTAAAGTTCATGGGAGGACCAGTTCGCGTTAGAGCGCTTGGATATCAGCGAGCAGCTCTTCGATCTGGCCCTTGCGGAGTGCTTGAACGCGGTCGACGCCGAACTTCTTCTTCACCATCGTATTGACGTCGACCTTCGAGAGGCTTTTCGGGAATGCGAGTTGCCAAACACGCTTGACGTCGTTTTCGTCGGCCGGCGCCCCGTCGGCGATCGGCTGCGTGTCGTTATTCGGGATCTGCGCTTTGGGAAGAGCCGACGCTGCCGGCTCCGTCGACACCGCGGGCAAATTGACTGTCGTCGTTGCCGAGGATCCATTCCCGCCAGGCGCTACCGGCCTGTCCGACTCCGAGAGGCGTCGCGGTTCTTCAAGGACGCTATTGGTGTGGCTCGCGTTGATGCGGTCGAGCTCGTCCTCATCGGTGAGGTTGCCCATGCCGAACGCGTAGCGCGCTGCCTGGATGAACGCTTTGTGATGGAGCATGCGATACGGCCACTTCTCCCAGGGAGTTGTAGCCATCTTGCATTCCTTCATGTACTCGACCATCTTCACCGGCCGCTCGCGACCGGCGTGATACATCGAGCAGGTCACTGCGAAGAGGTTGCCGTCAGCGTCGAGATGGTCCTGGAACTCGTGCCCGTTGTAATCCCTCTGGCGTAGCGCGGTTTTAATCCAGCCGTCGACACCGACGATGATTTTAAGATTCCCTTCACCGTCGATGAACGGGTAGATTTCGCGAAGGAATGGGTTGAGGTCGTATTGATTGCAGACAACCAGGAACGTCATCACCATCGCTTCGGTTGGCGGCAACCCGCGTCCCGGGACAGGTTCGGAGCCAGGCTTCGCCTTGCCGGCCGGGAACACGGTCGAGACGATCGAGTTGTAAAACTTGCCCGGCTCGACGCCGTACTTCTCTGCCATGACCTTGATGAGGCTCTGTTGAGCCCCCGCCTTCATAAGTGCTGATTCTGTCGTTGCCATGTGTGGGCTCCTCCTGGGAGTAAGAGAAAATCTATCGACCGACCAAGTGCAAAAATCCGCGATTGCCGGGCTTGCGCTCGACGATCAGCGAGGAATTGTTGACGAGCAGTTGCGCGTAGGCGACGGCCAACATCGCCTCGAAGTGCGTCTCGATCGGCCGCGGCGGGGTGCACGTGTGCATGCGGTCGATGTTCGCGGCTTTGCAGTTCGGGCAGTTCATTGGCTCACCGCGATCGCGAGGCCGATCAAAAGCAGGACGGCCACAAGGAGCGTGTACGCGAACGCGCGCCCGCTCGTGCGGCGATACTGCGGGCGCTCGGGAATGATCAGCCGGCCGTTGCCGTGGCAGGTGGGGCATAGGAATCCGCCGGGACCGTGCAGTCCGCCGGTGAACATGTGGCCGTGGCAGTCCGGGCAGATAATGACGTAACGGCGGGGAATGACGGTCATGCTTGAACTCCTCCGTTAACTGGTTGCTCTGGGCTGTACGAAAACACCCAACGCAATTCCGGGCGTCCGAAATTCTTGATTCCAACGTGACGGCAAAACGCTGCGTCTGCTTCGGGGTACGTCGGCGCGTCGATTTTGAAAACGCTGCCAGTCGGAAAGCTGGGAAGCAGGTCGCCGTGATTGGTGTAGATGAAGAGCATGGGCTTACGCGCTTTTCCTCGCTCTCGTTGATGGAACCGCTCGCGTCGGCGGAAACTTGTGCTCCGACGTGCCGCGTTGTGCCGGTTCGTGCCGTTCTGTGTTCGCACTTTCTTCGTGGCGAAAGTCACTCGTGCCGTTCTGTGCCGAGGCGTGCGCAAGTGGCTGCCACTGGCCGTTGCGAATCAGAAGGCGCCGGTATTCCAATCCCATCATGAGCAGGAAACTTACTTGGTCCTGTATTCGACCGCGGCCGTCCTGCTGGTGGCTGAGGCGAATTTCGGCGGCTGTCGAACCATCGACGCGAACTTGGGCCGGCAGCCAGAAGCGCTCCGTCTTTTTGCCGGCGAAGTCCATTACGCCGCCCTTCCCCTGCGAAGGAGCTGGAAGTCCACGGACGGCGAGTGCTTTTTCAGGACAGCTTCGATATCGCGCTCGCTTAAAAGAATCTTGCTGCCCTGAGGCACGCTCGGCATGCGGTAGCCGAGATCGACTTCAAGCCAACGACGCAGCGTGTGGCGGTGCACGCCGATCAACTTCGCCGCTTGGCGAATGGAGTAGCGCTCAGAGATCACGCCGCCACCAGAGACTTCCGCTCGACGAATTCGCGGATAGCCATGCGCGCAATCTGAGAGACGGTGCGCTCTTCGCTCCGCGCAATGTCTTGAACTTTGCGCCGAAGATCCGATTCGAGCTTTACGGCAATCGTTTCGAGCGGCTTTCTCTCTGCTTGTTTTCTGCGGGACGGTGTCGGCATTTGTAGGTTCACCTCGTCTACGTGGTTAACGATAGGCGCAGACGTAAATCTTGTCAAGCTCTAATTTACGAGGGTAGATTTGGTGCATGGGCGATTCGAGAGTAAACGCAGGAGTGAAGGTGCCTCCGGAATTGAAACGGGCACTGCAACTTCAGGCAGACAAAGAAGATCGGACACTGAGCAAGCTCTGCGAACTGCTGCTCTCCTGGTCCCTGAAGCAATTGCAAATTGCCGGGAACTCCTTCGCTTTACAGGAACGCAGCATCGAGCCGTCATTGCACGAAGCAGCGACGGAAGGCGTGGGCCAGTTATTCGAGGCGCAGCGCAAGGCGCAGCGGAATATTGCCGCAGACGAGCCTCCCCTCAAAAAGAAGCGCGCGGGCTAATCCACCATGACTCAAAAAAAACTTACAGACGTAAGAATTTTGTCTCACACGAAAGTTCTTGACCATGCACGTGCTGGTGTAGATAGTGTCCGACGCAGCAGACAAGGCAGACGGGAAGCTCAGGTACATGCTCTCAACCAGGGTGGAGCGGAGCTATGCCGAGGCAGTCGACCGCCTCTTAGACCATCACGGCGGTTTGCAATTCTCAAGATATTTGCGCGGCCTGATCTACGCGGATGCGTTGCGGTGTGGCGTCCCCACGGCAGACTTGGACCGTCCGGCCTGGCTCACCAGGTCGTACCCGGAACTTTTCGGCGCCTTGGCTCAGGTGTCCAAACCAAACAAGGAGAAGCCCCCGGCCCGCCATGGAGACCATCGGAAACGGAAGAAGAAGTGAGGTGTCGAAAGTAATCGTGTTGGATTTGCGCACGCGGGAAGGGGGAGTGTTCTTCACGCAGGAGGATTTGCTCGAAGAGAGAATGCTCACCCACGATGCGGAGGAGGCTGTCCGCCGGCGCGACAGAAAGAGAGAGTTGTTGCGCTTCGGCCTGATGCATGGCGCGAAGATCGAGCCCGGGCCGCTCAAGGCCCAACTGCGATATCGCTTGAACCGCCGGCGGATGAGTCGGCGCCAGCGCCAAGACGAATCCTATGCCGTGCTTTCGGTGCACGTCTGACATGGATCCTCGCGCTTTTTTGATAGGCATCCTGGCGCTGGTCGTGTTTTGGCTGGGCCGCACCCTTCTTATCAACCGCCGCGCTACGAAGAAATGTCCCATCTGCGCGGAGGCCGTTCGGTCCGAAGCTCAGAAGTGCCGCTTCTGCGGGTCTGTTTTTCCGGGTCGCGTGGTGTGGAAATGCCCGGAATGCGCCGAGGCGGTCCAGCCCGAAGCGCGGAAGTGCCGCTTCTGCGGGCACACCTTCGATCTCGACCTGCAGGCGTAAATGCTCCATCTTCAAAAACGCGGTCGCGTCTGGTGGGTCGTCGGCCAGGTCAACAATCGTCGCATTCATCAAAGCCTGAAAACCGGCGACCGCACCGTCGCGGAATCGCTCAAGCGTGACCTGGAGCTCCACGTCCTCAGCGGCGGCCGGTTGCGCCGTGTGCTCTGGCCGGAATTCGCGGAAGAGTTCGAGCGCTGGATCGAGCCGAACGTGAAGCCGCAAAGCTTGAAGGTCTATCGGCGCGTCGTCAAACGCTTCGGGAAGTTCTGCGGCGATCGCCGGATCGTCGAAGTGTCGGAACTGAATCCTACCGTAATTACGGAGTACACCGAGGACCGGAAGAAAGACCGGCATCCAACACGCGGAGCGCTCATCGGCTACGAAGGAATCAAAGCAGACCTCCGCGTCTTGCATCGCGTGTTCGTCTACGCGATCGAGTGCGGCTACCTCCCCACCAATCCGGTCCACTACAAACGCTTGAGCACCGTCGGCGGCAAGACGTTGCCGTTAACCGAGGAGGATCTCGCGAAAATCCTCGAGGATCGAATCATCGCGCGGCGCCCGTACCTGCGAGCTGTCGTGCTCACATTTTTATTCACCGGGATGCGGATCTCGGACGTCATGCGGCTGCCGAACAAAGCGCTCGAAGTTTCAGAAGGCGGAATGATTCTCCGCACGATGAAGCGCGGCCGGCCGATCACTCTCGGGCTGCATCCGGAGTTGCGCGCCGCCCTCGATCGCTACCTCGCCCAGAGAACCGCAAAGCAGAAAGCGTCGCCGTACGTCTTTGCAACCACCGAAGGGCACCTGGCGACGAGTATGGATACAATGCTGCGCCGATTATTCGAGCGGTGCGGAATCGTGAAAGGGCATCCGCACCGTTTCCGGGATACGTTCGCGGTCCGACTCCTGGCGCAAGGGGCGAGCCTTTATGACGTCGCGAAGATGCTCGGTATCGACATTCGGACGGCGGAACTGCACTATGCGCCCTACGTTCGCGAGTTGCAGGAACGGGCGACCCGGCTGATCTCGCAACTCACGGTCCCAGGTCAAAAAGTGGTGCAGTTTCAGGTACCACTTGAGCCAAAAACGCCCCACTTTACCCAAACAGAAGGCGAAAACGAACGTCGAAATGCAGGTCATAAAATGACCTCTAAGTCCTAAGTCCTGTGTTTCTTACGTTGGAGCGATAAGGTCGCGAAGGGGCGTTTGGGAGGTGAAAACCAGTGGTTCTCACCTCCCGGGGTGGTGGGGTGTTGCAACATTCCCTCGACGGCGAAACAGGCCTGCCCTGCCAGGCAGGTCTGCTATGTCACTCGCGTGATATTGCCGCAATGGT
>Ga0209648_10001224_pt1 | contig 20524 bp, 14 predicted proteins | sample GraSoi2013_115cm_FD_185830 | JGI IMG/M metagenome (GOLD analysis project Ga0209648, IMG submission 185830) | Grasslands soil microbial communities from the Angelo Coastal Reserve, California, USA - Sample 9_17_2013_115cm (SPAdes) (version 2) | ecosystem: Environmental > Terrestrial > Soil >... | reverse complement strand
CAGGGATTGGCGGGCGAGCATGACGGAGCCGGCTGTGCCGAGCGGCGAGTCTTCCACCGAGTAGCTGAGCGCGACGCCCTGCTCGGAGCCGTCGCCGAAATAGTTTCGAATCGACGCGCCGAGGTACTGCACGGTGGCGACCACGTCGCGCATCTGGTGGCGCCGCAGGTGCAAAAGGATGTGCTCCATGATCGGCCGGCCCGCGACCGGGACCAGCGGCTTGGGCTGGCGGCTGGTGAGCGGCCGGAGACGCGAACCCTCCCCTCCCGCCATGACCACCGCCTTCATCTGGTTACCATCGTAGGTCTCTCGTGCAAGAACTCAAGGAATTCGCTCTCGATCTGCTCTGGACGTGGCAGCCCCGAATCGAAAATCTCTTTCGCACGCTCGACCCCGAGATGTGGGAATCCACCCGGCAGAATCCCATCCTGCTGCTCAGCCAGCTCGGCGAGGAGGGAGTGTCGCGCGCGTGCGAGCGATCCGACGTCACGGCGGCGCTCGAGGACGCTCGTGCCGCCCGCAGCGAGTACTACGACCACAACCCTCGCTTCATGGACGCGAAGGCTCCGCTCGTCGTCGGCTACTTCTCGCTCGAGTTCGGCCTCGCCGAATGCCTTCCGATCTATTCGGGCGGCCTGGGCGTCCTGGCCGGCGACCACCTGAAGGCAACCAGCGACCTGGGACTTCCCCTGGTCGCGGTGGGTCTTCTCTACAAGCAGGGTTTCGGGCGGCAGGACATCGACGCGGGCGGCCGCCAGGTCGAGGTGTACTCCGAGAACCAGGGCGGCGACCTGCCGGTAAAAAGACTCGAGGGCATCGAGGTCGACGCGCCGATCGGCTCGCGCAACGTACGCATCGGAGTCTGGCGCGCGCAGGTCGGCCGCGTGCCGCTCTTCCTGCTCGACACGGACCTCGAGGCGAACCCGCCCGACCTGCGAGCGATCACCGATCGCCTCTACGTTCCCGAGCCCGACCGCCGCCTGCGGCAGGAGATCGTGCTCGGCATCGGCGGCGTGCGGGCGCTGCGCGCGATGAACATGACGGCCGCCGTCTTCCACCTGAACGAAGGCCACAGCTTTCTCTGCGCCATCGAGCGCATCCGCGAACTGCGGGCTTCGCGGCAGATGACGCTCGAGGAGGCGAGGCTGGTCGCGCGCGCGGGAATCGTTTTCACAACGCACACGCCGGTCGCCGCGGGGAGCGACTTCTTCGACTCGGGCCTGGTGTGGGACCTGCTGGGCCCCTACCTCACGCAGGTCGGTATCTCGTTCGACCGGTTCATGGACCTCGGGCGGCAGAAGCCGGGCGATCCGCGCGAGCGATTCACCACGACCTACGCCGCGCTCCGCCTTGCCGACCAATCCGTCGGAGTGAGCCGCCTTCACGGTGCGGTCTCGCGGCGGCTGTGGAAGGACGCCTGGCGCGGCCTGCCGGAAACCCAGATCCCGATCGCCTCGGTGACGAACGGTGTGCACATGCCGACCTGGATCGCGCCGGAGATCGCCGCCCTCCTCCGCCGCTACGTGGGACCCGACTGGTGGGACCTCGACGGACGCGATGGCCGCTGGCAGGCGGTACTCGAGATACCGGCGCCTGTCTTGTGGGCGACTCATCTCGACCTGAAGCGGCGGCTCATCGGGTTCACCAGGAGGCGCTCCGAGAAGCCGGTGGAGCTGGACCCCGACGCGCTGACGTTCGGGTTCGCCCGGCGGTTCGCGCCCTACAAGCGCGCCAACCTCTTGCTCCAGGACGTGCCGAGGCTGACCGCGCTTCTGAGCAATTCGAAACGACCCGTGCAGCTCTTGTTCGCGGGTAAGTCGCACCCGGCGGACCAGCCTGGCAAGGAGATCGTCGCGAAGATCGTCGCGTTCGCGCGCGAACAGCAGAAGGTCGTCTTTCTCAAGGACTACGACATCGAGCTGGCGCGGCACCTCGTGCAGGGCGCCGATGTATGGCTCAACAACCCGCGCCGCTTCCTCGAAGCAAGCGGCACGAGCGGGATGAAGGCGGGCGCGAACGGCGCGCTCAACGTCAGCATCCTCGACGGCTGGTGGGACGAGGCCTACCGTCCCGAGCTGGGATGGGCGATCCCGTCAGGGGCCACGCTCGAGCGGCCGGAAGTGGACGATCGGGCTGAGGCCGAGGGGCTCTACCGGCTCCTGGAGCGCGAGGTTGTCCCGGCGTTTTACGAACGGGACAAGGACGGGATCCCGCAACGTTGGGTGGAAATGATGCGCGCCTCGATCCGCCACACGGCCACCGCGTTCGCCGCGCGGCGGATGGTGATCGACTATTTCAACCTGGCGTACGCGCCAGGGGCGCGCCGGGTGGAGCAGCTGAGGCTGCTTCCTGATTGGGGAGGCTGACGAGCCCTTTCAGCGCGGCCAGTAATCGATCGGAGCGCTGAGGATCGGGATCGGAGTTTCCACGTGGGTGGTCAGATCGATGGCGACGCTTCCAGTCTGCGCAAAGGGCTGGTAGCCAAGTCCTTGCTGGGTGCTCGCCTCGTATGTGCCGACTACAAGTGTGGTGCTCGAGACGAAGAACGGCGCCGCCCGCGTTCCCAGTAGGACTCGCACCGTATTCGTGACGAGGTCACGCACCTCCACGTGCGGCCCGGTGTCGGGGCTGACCGTGTATGCCACATACCGACCGTCCGGGGACACCGAAGGTGAATACCAGATCAGACCCTCTGCCAGGGTTCCGACGGTCGCCGGTGGATCCCATGAGTGGACGCCGGCAGCGTCGCGGTAGTAGAGCCGGTCGGATGTCCGCGACCACGCCGCCATGGTGTGAAATGACGAGCCGATCTTGTCGCCGGCAACCAGAGCGCCGGGTGGTACCCAAACCAGGTTGCCTGCCGGCATCGCGCGGACCTGGAAGTGTGCGTAGTCGGCGGACGCAGGGGTCGGACCGTCGACGTAGGTGTCGACCATCAAAAGGTACTTTCCATCAGGAGAGAAGCGGACGTAGATCTGGTCGCTGATCGAACCGCCACGTCCGAACAGGGGTATCAACGGAGTCAGTGGATGAGGTTGGTCAGCTCCTGATTTGAGCCACAGCTGGTTGGCATCACCTGAGCCGAGACCGGGAGCCGCCGTGTACAGAAGGTAGGCCATGCTGGCGCCATCGGGGCTCCAGGCGAAGCCCATCACCTCACCCTGCACGACCGCATCGACCACCGGCATGAGGCCGGTCACGCTCAGCCGCCCGATCGTGGTCGTGCCGTTGATCGGGTCATTCGAGGAGGAACTGGTGGCGAAACCCATCTCCGTGCCGGAGATGAACCTGAACCCGGCCCCGCTCAGCGTGCAGAGCGTGGTCGCGTGCGCGGGGTCGTGAAGGCTGTTTAGAAGGATCTGGTCGTGGTTGGGGTTAGACACCAGCACCAGCGGGTTGGATGCTGTTGTAGGAGTGGCGGTGCAAGTGATCGACGCGCCCGTCTGCGGGACTGGTGTCGGTTCGGCAATGGGTGAAGCAGAAGGCTCTAGCGTCGGCTCTGCGCCGCTCGGTGTCACCGTTGGGGAGGCGGTGGCCGAGGGCGACGCGCTTGCGCGGACCAGGGGTCCGTTGGCGGTGCAGGCTGAGGCGAACACCAGAATCAGGATTGCGATCCCAGGCCAGGCGCGCCCACCCATCACCAAATCACCAACGCAGCCGGCGGCCTTTTGTTACCCAGCGGCAGGCTCAGTCCGCCAGGGCTCCCACTCCTCGGCGTTCGCGGCGCGCGGTGATGGCGGCCAGGTACAGCTGGACGTAGCGGTGGGCTGAGCGCGACCACGAGACGTCTTCGGTCATGTCGCGTCGCATCAGCCATGACCACGGCGCCGAGTGGCGGAACGTTTCGGCCGCCCGCACGACCGCCGCGTAGAACTGCCAGGGGTCGTAGTCGTCGAAGGTGAAACCGTTGCCAGTCTCCGCCAGCGGGTCGTAGTCCCGGATCGTGTCGGCGAGGCCGCCGGTCTCCCGAACGACCGGCACCGTCCCGTAACGGAGCGCGATGAGCTGCGCGAGGCCGCACGGCTCGAAGCGCGACGGCATCCACAGCATGTCGGCCCCGGCGTAGGTGCGCTGGGCGAGTGCGGCGTCGAATCCGATCGACGCCGAGACCTGGTGGGGCGCTTCGCCGGCCCAGCGCCGGAACATGTCTTCGTACCGGCGGTCGCCGGTGCCGATCACGACGACCTGCAGGCCCAGGTGGAGGAGGTGCGGCATCGCCTGCTCCACCAGGTCGAGGCCCTTCACGTCGTAGAACCTGGACACGATCGCGCACACCGGCTTGTTGACGTCGTCCAGTCCCAGCTCCGCCCGCAGGTCCGCGCGGCACAATGCCTTGCCGGCGGGAGCGTCCGCCGAGTAGTGGTGCTTGAGGTTGGGATCGCGCTCCGGGTCGAAGATCTCGTAGTCGATGCCGTTGACGACGCCGTGGAGCTTGTGCGCGTTGCGGCGCAGCAGCTCGTCGAGCCCTTCGCCGTACTGCGCCGTCTGGATCTCTGCCGCGTACCGCTCGCTCACGGTGTTGACGACATCCGCGAAATGGATGCCGCGGCCCATCACGTTCACCACGCTGTCAAGCCCCGGGATGCCCACCTGGATCAGCCCCCACTCCTCCAGGCCCGCCAGCACGAGTGCGCCAAAGCCGAACGTGCCCTGCGCCGCGAGGTTGTGGATGGTGAGGTTGGTGGCGATCTTCGCGTACGCGCCTTCCGAGTACACGCGCTCGAGCAGGTTGGGCACGAGCGCCGCGAACCAGTCATGGACGTGGATGACGTCGGGGAAAAACTCCAGGGCGGGCAGCATCTCCAGAAGCGCGCGTGAGAAGAAGACCGACCGTGCATCGTCGTCACCGAAGCCGACGATCCCGTCGCGGTCGAAAAGGGGCGGGCAGTCGACGAAGTAGACGACCATGTCGCCGAGACGGCCTTCGTAGATCGTCGCTTCGAGCTTCTGCGCGCCCAGCGGCACCTGCAGGCCGGTGACGACCGGGCGCAGGTTGTTCCGCCCGATGTCGATCTGCCGGTAGCGGGGGAGCACGACCCTGACGTCATGGCCCACGTGGCGCAGCTCCTTGGAGAGCGCGGCAGCCACGTCGGCGACGCCGCCGAGCTTGGCAAATGGCGCCAGCTCGGCGGTGGCGACGAGGACCTTGAGATGCTGCGAGTGGGGCACCGCCGCCGCGGGCGCTTCTCCTGGCACGCGGACTCCGAGCGAGCCGGACGGGGGCACGACCTCGATGTCCGTGCCATCGCGGCTTACGACCAGCGCCATCTCCACTGTGTCACCCGCGCTCTTGCCGAGCCGCTCGAAAGGAATCGCGACGAAGTACGGGTCGGGCACTTCCCACGCCGACTCGACAACTCCTCTCGTTGAGGGCTCGACGATCCTTGCGACCGTGACCGAACCGCCTTGCACGCGCGGAACGATCCGCACGGCGTATGCGGGCTCGAAGCCGAGGTCTACCGTCGCGGACTCGGGGAGCGGGAGGTCGATGTCGCTCGCGCCGTCGCCGGCCGGCTTGCCCGAGCAGTACAGCCAAAAGTCGATGTGCTGCGCTTCCAGCTCGGCGGGCGTGCGCGGCGCGTCGATCCGGACGAACAGCTCCTCGCCATCGTTGCCGTAGTAGACCCGCTCGACGATTCCCGCCGGTTTGTGCAGAGCGCCAAACCCCGAGCCGACCTGGAAGTAGCCCGCCTTGCTCCATTCCGCGTCGTCGTGTGACTCGGGGCTGATCGTCGCGGCGGGAATGCCCCGCTCCGGCGCCGGCGCGCGCTTGATGATCGGCTGGAACAGGCGGGCCGGGGCGCGCGAGCCCATGAGCTTGTAGACGTTGCGCAGGTGCAGGCGGAACTGGTTGTCCCAGATCGGGTCCATGCCCGAGTCGTGCTTGCGGCTGAACCACCAGAACCAGTCGCTGCCCTCGGTGATGAGGATCTCCCGCCAGGCGAGCATCGACTGGTCTGAGTCCTTCGGACGCTGCTGCGATTGGTCCTCCAGCCACGCCCGAGTCTCGGCGAGCAGGTCCCACGCGACGTTGTGCTCGGGGTCGCCGATCCAGGTGTCGAGGCTCGCCCCGATCCAGCTGCCGGTGTGGAGGTGGTGCAGCTGCTGCTCCGCGGGATGCTCGGCGATGAAGTCGGTCACCGTGGTGGTCACCACGTCCGGCGTCGCCTCGAGCTCCGTGTAGAGGGCGTTGAGGAAGTCGTGGCCGTCGCGCGGGTAGAACTCCCACGCGTTCTCGCCGTCCAGCGCCACGACGACGAGCAGGTCGCGGTCGCCCTGCTGCTCTCCGATCCGCTTCAGCCGCCCGACGAGGTTGCGAGCGGCGTCGATCGAGGACATGCGCTGGTAGTCGAAGCCGATCGCGTTCGAGATCTGCGAGTCGCGAAACACCATGGTCAGGGCCTGGCCCTCGCGCTCGATGCGCTTGGGGCTGAAAAGGTGCTCGTCGCGCGAGTAGCGGTTCTCCATCGAGCGAGCGAGGACCTCTTCGTCGCTGATCATCCAGCTCACACCTGCGCTCGCGACCAGGTCGACGATACTCTCGCCCACCGCCATCTCAGAGGGCCACATGCCGGTTGGCCTCCTGCCGAGCAGCCGCTCGAAAAGGCCGAGGCCGAGCTGGATCTGACGCTCGGCGTCCTCGCGATGCGAGAAGTGCTGCTCAGGGAGCTGGATCTGGGGGTTGGCGGTGCGAGCCGAGTCGACATGCGCGAGGAGCGGCAGGATCGGGTGGTAGTAGGGAGAGAAGGTCAGCTCGGCCTGGCCGCGATTGGCGAGCTCGCGGTACTTGGGGATGACCTGCTTCATCATGTCGAGCTGCGCCGTGAAAAGCGGCTGCTTGTCCGCCTCGGCGAAATCGCGGTCTTTGCGCTTCAGCTCAGCCAGCCGGGCATCCGACTCCATCCAGACCGGGTCGCACCAGGCGAGGTTGAACCACACCTGCAGGTCGCGGATGTCCTGGGTGGTGAACTGCGCGTCGGCGGGCCGGGAGGCGAGCTCCAGGTACCGAGGCGACTGCTGGACGCGCAGCGCCCGGGGCGACTCGCGCATCCACCGGAGCAGGAAATCGTGCTCCTCGGCCGACAGGTCGCCCGCGGAGCGCCGGCTGAGGTTGAGGAAGAGGTCGACCGATTCCTCTTTGCCGTAGTCCTCGATCTGCGCGAGCAGGGACGGGACGAGGTTGAAGGTGGCGCGGAGCTTGGGGTAGCCGTCCAGCAGGGCCGGCATCTTGTAGTAGTCCTTCGCCGAGCGGAGCCTGACCCAGGGCAGCAGGTACGTGCTGGTGAGGTCGTCCTTGTAATAGGGCTGATGCATGTGCCAGACGAAAGCGACGTGGAGGGGCTTCATCTGAATCCCGCAATCATTTGGACTTAGCCATGGCGGCGGATCACTTTAGCGTGGCACGGGCGGCCGAGTTCACCTCGGCCGCAGCTCACGTGCATCTTCACCTCCACGCGTCGCAGGGAGAACATTCTGGAAATCCCATCCGCGGGAAGATGAGCAGCCGCGTCGGCGAAGCCGACCGGGCGATGAGAAGGAACCGTCAGGTTCCTTCTCATACGTACTCATCCAATGCGCGGATGAAGTTTAAGTACACGCGCTGCTGCTCACGGATGATCCCGTTCGGGCCGAGGTCCCACCACTCGTCCGGCGTGAAGTACGCGCTGACCTCCGCCGCAGGTCCGGAGCGACCGAACCACTGGATGAGGTGCAGGTTGTCCGACTGCAAGAGCCACCTCGCGAGCTCGATCAGGCGTGGATCCCCGGTGAGCCGCGCCTTGGAGTAAGCGTGGTGCATCAGGCGGAACAGGCCCTGCTGGGCCGGGTTGCCCAGGAAGAACTCCATGCCACCCTCGCCGGCCCAGGTCGTTCCGTATTCGTTGACCGGAATCTCGTACAGCGGGTCGTCGAGCTCCGCGATCGCCTCGGACGGCAGCATCATGCGCACCTTTCGCTTCTTGATCTGCGTGTTCAGGGCGCGTACGAACTTGAAGATGCCCGTGTCCAGCCGGTGATGCTCGCCGAACGTCTCGAAGTCCCATCCGAGCGTGACCACATCGCCCCACGCGTCGCGCACCCAACCCGCATATGTCTCGGGCGCGAGGGGCCACATGCTCCAGCTGCTGTTAGAGAAGCGGTAGCCCACGTCGTCAGACAGCTCCCGATGACGGGCCAGCAACCTCAGCGCCTGACCTGGGTATCGAAAGACGTGCGTCGGCTCCTGCCAGCTCAGCTGCCACGGGCGCCCCTCCATGAGCCCACCTGCGAAACCGCACTGCTGGAGGGCGAAGTAAACGTCGTTGGACATGAACATCTCGGTCGTGTCCGTCACGGTGACCGGCTTCTGGAACAGCTCCTCGAGACGGCGGCGGGCCCAGAGCATCGACTCCTTGAACTCGACGATGTCCACATAGAAGAGCCACGAGTGATATGGCTCGACGCACACAACCTCGACGTTGGGGCTCGCGCAAAGCCGCTTGAACGAGTCCAGCACCTTGCTTTCCGACGCTTCCGCCTGGACGAGGAAGGAGTTGCTGAAACCGATCGACATGCGCCAGCCACGCCTCGTGAGGTCCCGGAACATCGCGGTCGCCGGAAGATAGGCCGCCTGCGCAACCTGGTCGAAGTAGCGCCGGTCCATCTCCTGGTCGAAGAGGAACCCGCCCAGGTCGTCGGGCTGCGTCCCGGCCGGGATGACCCGCGCCGGCAACCTCAGGCGGCGCGGTTGGTGAACCACGGTGTAGACGACGAGGTTCTCAGTCACGCGCGACTCGCGGCTTGTGAGTTGGACTCGACACAGGCTTGATCGACGATTTTGGTTCGGCCGGCGTAGGGGTCCTCACCGCCTGCTGCGCGGCGGCGAACTCGACACGCAGCAAGAGCTCGTCGATGACCTTCTCCCACACATAGGTGCGCGCGGTCGTGCGGCCTTGCCTGCGCATGGACGCCGCGAGCTTCGGACGCTCCTTCAACAGGGCGAGCCCGGTGACGAGCTCGACGGGGTCGCTGGTCTCGAGCACGATCGCGTTGCGGTACGCGTCGGCGTAGTCCTCACCGGTCGAGCCGGTGACCGCTAGGCCCCCGGCCGCCATCACCTCGAGGCCGACGAGCCCGAACGGCTCGTGGCCGGAGTTGGCGAGCACGGCATCGCAGGCGGCGTAGACGAGCGGCACCATCTCGTCGCTGACGAAGGTCGTGAAGTTGATGACGTCGACATCCGGGTTCTGGCGCAGAAGCGAGGCCAGCCCCAGGGGGTCGACCGGAGCGGCGGCGTCGATCAGGGCCAGGCCCTGGCGCCGGGCGTGGTCGATCACCTCTCCTCCGTGCGCCTCGCGACCGCCACGCATCATGAGCTTTACGCGCTGCCCACGGCGCTTGAGGTAGCCCATCGCCGACACGGCCATGAGCCAGCGCTTGTCCGGGTCGAACCGGCCGATCTTGAAACAGAGATGGTCCGCGTCTGCCGCCGCTCTGAGGGCTGTCACCGCCGCCGGATCGGCGTCGGCGATCGACGAGCGAGGGATGCCGTTCGGTATGACGACCGGGTTATGGCCGGAATTCCACATCGTGAACTTCATGTAACGACTAACCGTGGTGATCGTCGTCGCCTGCTCGAGCGCCGGCCAATCGATCCTGTGGAAGCCGAAGGTGTTGTTCGCGTTCCAGAGCATCACGACCCGGTCGCGGAGGCCGCGGCGGTACAGCGAGTCCGAGATCAAGCTCATCGACCACGACGTGTGCCACTCCTCGCCGAGCACCACGACCCCTTTGCCGGATTCGACGGCCGGAACGATGACGTCGTCGATGACGCTCGCGGGCAGGCTGGAGTTCCAATCGCGTAGCTTGCCCTCCTCGCCGTCGTAGACGCCACCGCGATGCTGTCCGGAGATCCACTGGCCCCAGCGGCGGTAATGCAGCCTGCCCCGCTCGAGGGTCTCGTCACCGGGCAGGTCGGGGTCGCCCACAAAGTAGAGGTGCGTGTCGTAGCCGAGACCCGCCAGGGCACGCGAAAGTCCCTTCATGCGCACGCCGAGACCGCCCGCCTGGCTGTAGAGGTCAGGCCCTTCGAAGCTGAGCAGGACGAACACGGTCCGGTCAGGCGTGAAGATCATTCCTTCGAGCCGAGAAGCCTCAGCGCCTCTGCGTGAAGCTGGGCAGTCGGCGCGCAAAGGAGCGTGGTCCGGCGATCGAGCGACGCCGGCAGCGGTCCGACAGCGCGCCCCGTCATGTCAGTGGCGACACCGGCGGACTCGGCAAGCAGGAGCAGGCTCGCGGCCATGTCGAAGACCCGCACGGGCATCGGCGCGCAGAAGACATCGAACGCGCCCGAGGCGGTGAGTGCGATCGAGATCGCCATCGAGCCGAGTATGCGCAGCTTGCCGGCGCGCTCCACGAGCGGCTGGGCGGCCGCGACAGCCCGCGGGGAGCTTTCGAGACCGAGGATCTGTAGCTTCTTCGGATCGTTGCGAGGAATCACGGTGAGGCGCGTGCCGTCGCGCCGGGCGCCCTGCTTGCGGATTGCCGTCCACTCTTCCCCGTTGTTCAGGTCCAGCACGTAGCCGGCGAACGTGTCGTCGATTACCGGGCCGTCGAGCACCGCGAGCATCAGGCCGAACAACGGCACGCCCTGCTTGGCGTTGAGGCTGCCGTCGACCGGGTCCACGAGGACCAGGGGGTATGGTGCGCCGAAGCTGCGAAGGCCGGACTCTTCCGAAAGCACCGAGAACGTCTCGCCCATGGCTGCCGCTGCCTCGAGCTCGGCGAAGACGACAGCCTCGGCGGCCCGGTCGACCTCCATCGTTGTGTCGCCTCCGGCGCCGACCTCAAAACGCACGCCGCCTGCCGCGGTTCCCGCAATCGGAAGGACCGCGCCACGCACGCCGGCGCCGATGCGCCGGAAGAGCTCAATCCAGTCGACGGGTTTCATCAGTGCGCCCTGCGCGCGCCGGGCGGTCTCATCGGTGCGCCCTGCGCGCGCCCGGCGGGTTTCATCGGTGCGCCCTGCGCGCGGGTCTCATTTTCGGCGCCCTGCGCGCGCCCGGCCGGTGCCCGATCAGTGCGGGGCTCAGGCCAGGCCGGAGTCGGGCGACACTTTTCGCCTTCGGCGGCGGCGGCGCTCGACGACGATGGTGATGAGGTAGGGCTGCTGCATCGCCCATACGCGCTCGATGAGCTGCGGGACCGGCACGCTGTGGGGCTTGTCGATGCCCAGCAATACGAGAGCCTCTGCCACTGGATCTGGCAGCTCTGTCTTGTCGTGGAGGTTCAGCTGCTCCAGCGTTTCGAGGATGTCATCCAGCCGGCGCAGGCCTCCACGCCGATTCTGATCGGAGCGGTTGAGCACCGCAGACAGCTTAATGAGGTTGCGCGGCGCGTGTGAGAGCGCCGCTCACCTCGTCTGGTCGTTCGAACTGCAGCCAGTGCCCCGCGCCTTCGAGAACCACGAGCTCATAGGGTCCTTCGACGCGGGCGGCCGTGGCGTCGACGGCGTGGCAGCCAAGCGCGGGGTCCTCGTGACCCCAGAGCAACGTGGTGGGTGAGGTGATCTTCACCTGCTGCGTGAGCGCCGCCCACGCGCCTCCACCGGCGCCGAGGTTGGCGCGGTAGTAGTTGAGCGCGGCGGTCAGGCGTCCTGGGCGGCTGAGCGATTTCGTGAAGTGCTCGATGACCCCTTGCGGCACCGCATCGGGATTGGGACCGAGCGCGAACATCGCCCGCAGCCTGCGGTGATCGTCGTCTGCCAGCACGTGCTCTGCTTTGCCCTCCTGTAGGAACAACCCCACGTAGCGCGATTTCTCGCGCTGCTCCTCATCGACGCGGCTGGCTTCGGCCAGGGCGGCGGGATGGGCGACTGACAGCGCCGTCAACGTCTTCGTCATCTCCTGATGGCGACCGGCAAAGAACCATGCCACCAGGGCGCCCCAGTCATGGCCGGCCACGTGGGCTTGCGAACGGCCGAAGGACTTGATGATGGCGGCGACATCCTCGACCAGGTGATCGATCGCGTAGTTTTCCACACCCTCCGGCGCATCGCTGAGCCCGTAGCCTCGAAGATCTGGCGCCACGGCGAGGTGACCCGCTCGCGCGAGCGCGTCTACCTGTTTCGCCCAGGACTCGGCGCCTTCGGGGAAGCCGTGGAGGAGGATGAACATCTCGCCGGCGGCCGGTCCATCGACCATGGCTCGGAAGCGAAGGCCGTTCGCCTGGATCATGTGCTGCGACGCGGTCATTTGCAGCTCTTGAGGATGAACTCGGTCGCCACGTCGAGGGCCTGGTCGAGCACCTTGAGCAGCCCGTGCCCCTGGCCCTTGAAGATCTCGAGCTGAGACCGCGGGACGAGCTTGACGTACTGCTTCAAGAGGTCAAGGCGTGCGAATGGATCTCGGTCGCCGCTCAGAAACAGGGTCGGACAGCGAATCGCGGGCAGGTGCTCGATGCGGAGCTGGTCGGTGAAGCCCGGTCGATGAAGCGGATATGAAAAAAGCACGAGGCCGCCGAAGTCCGCCTCGACCGCGGCCATGCTCGCGACCCTTCCTCCAAACGATTGACCGCCTCCGATGACCTCGTGGCCACGTCCTGAGGTCTTGATGAAGACTGGGACCGCCTTCTCGGCTCCTCCACGAGGAAGATCCACCGCGACAGCGTCGATACCGCGACGCTTGAAGCCGTCGACGTAGGGCTTCATCGACGCCGCGTTGCCAGATGCGCCGTGTCCGAGGACGACTCTCACGCGCCTATCGTCGCAGTCTTTCGCCGGCCGCGCTGATGGACGAAGTGATGGTCGCGCGGCGCGCAATGAAACGCCGCGCGAGGTCTTCGTCGACGCGCGTGGAGAAAATTTTCGGGACAGCCCGCAAAAAATATTTCTCCTGAACCATTGACGTGAGAGGGTTCATTCAGGTATCACAACGCACTGTATGGCGATGCTGCTCGTGGTTGCCACCACAGAGGCGACGGACCCGACGCGAGTCAGCGTGTCATTGCAAACCACCGCCAACGTCGCGGAGTCCTTGTCAGTGAGGGTCTGCGACGCGACCCGTGGGGTCAATGAACCTCGGGTCCGCATCATCGGAGAAGGAGGTAAATGAAAATGGCAGCTAAGAAGAAGGCCGCGAAGAAGCCCGCAGCCAAGAAGGCCACCGCGAAGAAGAAGAAGTAACGACTTCTTCATTGCTTTTGTAGTTCGTCCGCGCCGGAGCTCTGTGGAGCCCCGGCGCTTTTTTATTGCGGACGGGATGAGGACGCGACCGCATCCGCAGAGACACTGCATCAGCCATCGACGACCTGACCTGTCGCAGCAACACTTCGCTTTCGGATGCGGGATGACATGTCCGCTGGAAAAAACTTCAGGCGAACCTTGACGTGAGCGGGTTCATTCAGGTATCACAACAACTTGTGTGGCGTTGCTGATGGTCTTGGCCACCACAGAGGCAACCGATCAGCACACCATTTCGCAGAACCGCCAACGTCAGTGAGGCGCCGCGGCGCGAGATCTTGGGGTTGAGAAACCTCGGGTGCGGATCATCGGATAAGGAGGTAATTGAAAATGGCAGCTAAGAAGAAGGCCGCGAAGAAGCCCGCAGCCAAGAAGGCCGCAAAGAAGAAGAAGTAGCAACTACTTCTTCAATCGTTCAATAGTTCGCCGTGCCGGGGTTCTGTGGAGCCCCGGCACTCTTTTACCCGGCCAGGGCGATCGCGCGGCTGCATCGCCGCAGGCGGAGCGAGAAGAATCGCGCTGTCCTTCTTGATACGGCGATGAGCTCGGGAAACAGGTGGTGGCTTTGCCGATTGGGTCGCCTCCAACAACACCATCGCCGACCACGACGGCCCTCGACATATAAGAAAGATGGTCAGCCCCAGTAAAGAGGCTTGACACCCGAACATCTGTTCGATATGGTTCGTTTGCCTCCACTTCTCCCCTGCGTCTTCTTCCCACGAGGCGGCCAAAGATGCAGGAAATAGCACTTGACGAGTGTCCCGACCTCGACTTCCGCCGCAGATTCGCGACCTCGGCGGCCGGAGCCAAGGAAAGGGTGGCGGCGCTAGGAGCGCATCAATTGATGTGTGACGACGCGCCGCCGGGCCCCTTGACGCCGGCTTCAGCGCCGCCCGGGGTCCCCGCGAAATCGCAGATTTCGTGGGGTGGGCATGCGCCCGGCCGCCTAGGGCGCGAAGATGCAAGGAACTTCGAGGTCGGGGCACTCGACACTGCGATCAACTCGATTCGGGTCCGTTTCGGCAGCCAGGCGCTGACGAGGGCGGCGGAGCTTCCGCCCCCTCAGCCCTGGCCAAGCCGGACTCCGATCGATCGCCTGACGGGGATCGGCGGGCTCCCTCACGGCCGGCTCACCCTTTTGAGCGGGAGCGGAACGTGCGGCAAGCTCACGCTCGCCCTCCTGCTGCTGGCGGGCGCGACCCGCGAGTTCGCGCACGCGATGGTGATCGACACCGGTTCCGGTTTCGATCCGTGGACGTTGACTCCCTTCTATCCCGAGCTTGGCGCGCTGACCGTGGTCCGCGCGCCGGCTCTTGATCTAGCCGGAGAGGCGGCCATCGCGCTGGCCAGGGCGGGAGCCGGCTTCATCCTATTAATGGGGGAGATCCCGGAGCACTCGCTAGGACCCCTCGAGTCGGGGGCCAACCGTTCGGGAACGGTGATCGTGGGAGTGGTCGACGCGCCAGGGCGGGCGTTCGCCCATGCCTCGAGCTTGAGTGTTGGTTTTTCCCGCACTGACTGGATCTGGGAGCGGGGGCAGCTGGTCGGGCTTCGCGCCACCGCGCGCTGTGTGAAGAACCGCGTGGCGCCACCGCTTGGGGAAACCGAGCTGGAGATCCGCTATCCCCTTGGAGCGCGAACGCTGTCCGACCTTCCGGTCCAGGTCGTCGAGGTTCCTCGAGAGTTGACGTGCGAATCTGCTGTGGTCTGACGGGGCACCTCGAGCTGGCCCGGCGCCCGGACCTTTACGGGAGTCCAGTCGTGGTCGGACTCTGGGAAGAGCACGTCATCGCTGCTTCGGAGGAGGCGCTGCCGTTCGGCGTGACGCCGGGCATGGCATTGCGCCAGGCGGAGCACCTCTGCCCGCAGGCGACTTTCCTCCCCCCTGATCCGGAATCCGCGGCCCGCCTACGAGAGCTCGTCTCGTCTGCCCTCTACGACCTGGCCCCGACGGTCGAGGTCCGCATCGAAGGAGTCGCGTGGCTGGACGTGAGTGGAGTCGTCAACCCTGGCGAATCGATCCGAGAGGCTCGCCGCCGGCTGCGCGCCGCCATCGGCCGCGAGCCGCGACTGGGTCTTGCGCCCGGACCGTTCTCCGCCCGGCTCGCCGCGGCGCGCGCGCGTCCGGGCCGTCTCGTTCAGGTCGACATCGCAAAGACCTTCCTCGCTCCCCTCTCCGCTCACGAGCTTCCGCTCGACGCTGAGCAGCTCGAACGCCTTGACCTGCTTGGTCTTCGCACGCTGGGCGCGGTGGCGGCAATCGGACCACGCGAGCTCGAGAGCCAGCTCGGCCGCGACGGGCGTCATGCTGTCTTGCTCGCGCGAGGCCTCGAGCCCGACCAGCTCACGCCCTGGCGTCCTCCTCTTTTCACGAGCGCGCATCGACAGTTCGAGGAGCCGGTCGAAGATCGCGAAGCGATGCTGTTCGTCGCGCGTGCGCTTTGCGGCGACCTTGCCGAAGAGCTGGGTCTGCGCGGCGCCGGCGCGAAGCAAGTGCGGGTGCGGTTGAGTTTCGAAGAGGCCGGGCGCGCGCAGGGCGCCCTTCAATCAGATACCGAACAGCGTGAGACGGTCGTGCGCCATCCATTGAGCAGCGCAGCGGAGCTGTTCGGCCTGATCGGCTCGTGGATCAAGGAATGGCAGCCGCGGGCGCCGATCACGGAGCTGTGGATCGAGCTTCCGGTGCTCGAAGGCGCTGGGCGGCGCCAGCTGCGGCTTTGGGCGGGCGGCGATGGAACCAGCGAGGAGGTGACCGCCGCGCTCGAGCGATTGCAGGAACGATGGGGCGACGGCGTGGTCCACAAGCCACGACCTGCGCTCCTCTCCTCCCCCCTCCCCTCGCAGCGCTTCGCGTGATGCGACCGCGACCCGGTTCAAACCCGCATTCACCAGGTTCATGCGGGTTTCGTTCCGTGTTCAAACCCGCATTCGCTATGCGGATGCGGGTGTTGGAGGCTTCATGACCAGGCTGCTGTCGCCGCCGGCCGCAGTTGAGGTGACGCTCAGTGATTCGGGCACGCCCGCCTTCATCACCGGCGCGTTCAGCGGGTCGATCGACCCGATCGCGCGCTGGAAGGTCGAGACCGAATGGTGGAAGCAGCCCGTGATCCGCGAGTACTGGAAGGCGCTGCTCAACAGCAACCTTCTCTGCGAGCTGTACCACGACCTTTCGCGAGACGAATGGTTCGTGGAGCGGGTCTATGACTGACGGGTCAGAACGGCAGAGCGACAAGGTCCGGGTCTCGCCAAGCGGCTCGTGCATCAGGCGCGAACATCACCTCGCGACTCCAGTGTCGCAGCGGAGTGTTCTTGTCGAGCAGCAGAGGGTACTCGTCGAGGAATGTTTCGAAGTCCACGATCTCGGGACGGCGGGAAACGGCGTGCGCGACCAGGCGCACCCAGAACCTGGTCATGGTGTCGTGGTAGGCCGGGCCGTGGCTGTGGTGTTCGGCGAACCTCTGGATGCCTTTTGTCACGACAGCCTCCGCAGCGCCGGCGCCATGGCGCCGGACGGAAAGCCACGCGAGACGCACGTGGTCGCGGTGGTGGAACTCAGAGTTCGGAAGTGTCAAACCGAAAAAGGCGCGCAGAAACACATCGTCGGGAGTCATGGCCTGATGGGCCTCCTCAGAAAAAGAAATGACCCCGCCGGCTCGCCTCTTGGGCTCCGGCCCCTGCCTTGCGGCTGGTGCCAGATCCCTCGAACGTTTCCTTCGGGGCCTGGACTAACTTATCGCGGCCGTCGAAAGGTTGGCAATCCCCAATCTTGGTCGCCAGGCTACGTCGTGTAGCCGTGCGCTTGAAAAAGGTTGCGGAACCAGCCGGTAAGGTTCGGCCGGCTCTTGATTTGACTTCGAACAGATGACGGCCCCGGGGTTGGCGGGCCTTCGGTGTGAATGATCTCGTTGCACAGCTCGACGCACTGGTCACAGATGAAGACGCCCGGGCCGGCGACGAGCTTTCGAACCTGGTCTTTGCTCTTGCCGCAAAAGTTGCATCGCTGATCCACCACCCTGGCCATGCCAAAAGCATAGGTCTGCCAATGCGGTCGTGAACCCATACGTCGAGCTGCACTGCCACTCCAACTTCTCGTTCCTTGATGGTGGGTCGCATCCGGCCGAGCTGGCCGCACAGGCCGCCGAGCTCGAGATGCCCGCGCTCGCGATCACCGACCGCGGCGGGGTTTACGGCGCGGTGAAGTTTCTACAGGCCTGCCGCAAGCTCGGTGTGAAGCCGATCATCGGCACGGCGCTGGAGGTCGACGGCCAGGAGGTCGTTATGATCGCCCGCAACCTCAACGGCTACTCGAATCTCTGCCGGCTGTTGAGCTTCGCGCACGCTGACCAGCCCAAGGGGGAGGCGCGCGCGACGTTGGCTAAGGTTGCCGAGCATCAAGGGAACCTCTTCTATCTCAGCGCCACCGACGACGAGCAGAGGCTGCGCGACATGCAGATGGCGCTGGGTAAGGAGAATGTCTTCAGCGAGCTGCACCATCACCTGGGCCCTGAGGACCAGTGGGTGCTCGAGGGCCGTGCGGCGATGGCCAAACGATGTGGAGCTGTCGTCGTGGCGACCAACGAGGTGCACTACCACGTGCCGGGGCGGAGGCGATTGCATGACGTGCTGGTGGCCATCCGCCATCGGGCCACCCTCGAGTCGGCCCGCGAGCATCTTTTTCCCAACTCAGAGCATCACCTGAAAGGCGGAGCGGACATGCGGCCGCTTTTCAAGGGACATGCGGAGGCGCTGGCGACGCCGTGGGAAATCGCGCAGGAATGCGACGTGGACCTCGACTTCCGCAAGGTGCGGTTCCCCGGCTACCCGGTCCCGACCGGTGAAACGCCTTTCTCGTTTCTCTACAAGCTCTGTTTTGAAGGCGTCCGCGAGCGCTACCGGCCCATCACGGTCGAGGTGACGCGGCGCCTGCAGCGCGAGCTGGAGGTGATCGAGAAGACGGGGCTTGCCGAGTTCTTTCTCATCAACTGGGACCTGATGAGGTTTGCGAAGGAGCACGGCGTTCCGGGTCAGGGCCGCGGCTCGGCCGCCGACTCGATCGTCGCTTACGTGCTCGGGATCACGCGGGTCGACCCCATCGAGCACAACCTGCTCTTTGAGCGCTTCCTGCACGAGGAGATGACGAGCACGCCGGACATCGATATCGACTTTTCGACCGAGCATCGCGAGCAGGTGATCCAGTACATCTATGACAAGTACGGCTGGGAGCGCACCGGGATGGTGTGCAACGTGGTGACCTTCCAGCCGCGCATGGCGATCCGCCAGGTGGGCAAGGCGCTCGGATTTTCCGCGGAGCTGCTCGACCGGCTGGCGAAGGGCGTCGACCGATGGTTCACGGAGGACGTGGCCGACTCGATGCTGGACGCAGTGCCGCCTCCGGAGATGAGGCCGCAGAGCTGGCAGCAGTTCCTCGAGCTCTGCCGGGAGGTGATCGAGTTTCCCCGTCACCTTTCGATTCACAACGGGGGGATGCTCGTCACAGGGGAGCCGCTTGTTGAGATCGTGCCGGTCGAGCCGGCGACCATGGAAGGACGCCGCGTCGTCCAGTTCAACAAGGATGACGTCGAGGACCTGGGCCTGATCAAGATGGACATGCTCGGGCTGCGCACCCTCTCGGTGGTCGCCGAGTGCCTCGAGCTGATCAAGGATGCAACCGGCGTGCGCCCCGACCTCGACCAGCTGCCGCTGAGCGATCCGAAGGTTTTCGAGATGTGTGGTGAGGCGGACACCATCGGGGTGTTCCAGATCGAGTCGCGGGCGCAGATGCAGACGCTGCCGCGCACGCGCCCGCAGACCTTCAACGACCTGGTCGTCGAGGTGGCGATCATCCGGCCTGGTCCGATCCAGGGCAACGCGGTGCACCCTTACATCCGCCGCAAGCAGGGTCGCGAGGTGGTCACGTATGCACATCCGCTGCTCGAGCCGATCCTCAAGGACACGCTCGGGGTGATCCTCTACCAGGAGCAGATCATCGAGATCGCGATGCACGTGGCCGGGATGTCGCCCAGCGGTGCGGATGGATTCCGGCGCGCGATGACCCGCCACCTCAACCACGTCGAGATGTCTTCGCTCGAGGGGGATTTCATCAGCGGGTGCCTGGCCAACGGCGTGCCGCGGGAGGTGGCGGACCAGCTGTTCGCGGCGGTGCAGGGATTTGCGGTTTACGGCTTCTGCCGCTCGCACGCGGCTGCGTTCGCTCGCACGGCGTATGAGACCGCGTGGCTCAAGCTCAACCATGCGGTCGAGTTCGGCTGCGGGCTGCTCAACAACCAGCCGATGGGGTTTTACCACCCGAGCGTCCTGGTCGAGGACCTGAAGCGCCACGGGGTGACCGTCCTTCCGGTCGACGTCAACCGCTCCGACGTTCGATGCCTGCCCGAACCCCTGCCGGCCGCCTGGACTACAAATTCGGCCGATTCCGCACGTCTGGCGCCAACCGTTCTCTATCAACCCCCGAATTCCGCACGTTTGAGCCCACCGGCGCGTTTCCAGGCAAAGACACACCTCTCCGAGGGCCCTCCCTCCTCCACCAGACCGACCCTCCCCCGCCGGCCAACCGACTCCAGCGTATCCAGCGCGTCAACCCAGCCTGTTAAGACCATGACCCATGCCATGCGCGTCGGCTTCAACTATGTCCGCGACCTTGGTGAGGAAGGGCGCAAGGCCATCGTCGACGAGCGCGCCCACCGGCCGTACACCTCCTTCGACGATTTCCTTCACCGGCTGCGCGGCGCGCCGGTCGGCCCTCGCGCGGTCCGCAACCTCGTCATGGTCGGCGCCTTCGACGCGCTCGGCCAGCCGCGCCGCGAGCTCCTCTGGGGCTGGCAGGAAAGGTGGCACGGGCAAGGCTTGCGCAAAGGCATCGCGCAGCAATCCGAGCTGCGCCTCAACGGCACTTCTCCGGCCCTCCCGGACATCGACGACTTCGACGCCAACCAGCTGGAGTACCGCATCTCCGACCTTTCGACCGGTCACCACCTGATCCACTTCTGTCGCGACCGCCTGCAGCAGATGGGTGCGCTGGAGAGCAACAAGCTCGCGGCCATCCCCAACAACCGGAAGGTGCGAGTCGCCGGCCTGGTCATCACGCGACAGGCTCCCTCGACCGCGAAGAAGATTCGCTTTTTCACGCTCGAGGACGAGTTCGGCCAGGTCAACGTGACGATCAAACCCGACGTCTACGAACGCTACCGGCAGGTCGCCAACCGCCAGCCGATCCTGGTCATCGACGGTGTGATGCAGCGCAACGACGGGGTCTACTCAATACTGGCCAGCCATATCGAAGCGCTCCTC
>Ga0209648_10001221_pt1 | contig 20551 bp, 19 predicted proteins | sample GraSoi2013_115cm_FD_185830 | JGI IMG/M metagenome (GOLD analysis project Ga0209648, IMG submission 185830) | Grasslands soil microbial communities from the Angelo Coastal Reserve, California, USA - Sample 9_17_2013_115cm (SPAdes) (version 2) | ecosystem: Environmental > Terrestrial > Soil >... | reverse complement strand
CATCAGCAAGATTGTGTAGGGATGATTCAGAGATTGTGTAGGGGCGGACTTTAGTCCGCCATCTTCGGTGCCACGACCGAATCTCCAAGCGAGGGAATTAGGCAATGCCAAGAAACGCATCGAAACCGAAATTGAAATTGAAAACGCATCGCGGGGCCCGAAAGCGCTTTAAGTTCACCGCCAACGGCAAGATCAAGCGCGGCCACTCCGGCAAGCGCCATTTGATGGGTACCAAGGCGCCCGGACGCATGCGCAAGCTCAAGAAGCTGACCCTGGTCAACAAAGCAGATATCGCCAGCGTCAAGCAGATGCTTCCCTACGGGTAGCTCAAGTTTCATTGTAGGGGCGCAGCATGCTGCGCCCCATTTGAGACCAGCGACTGTCCATCGGGTTCGAATTCCGTCGCGGTCAGTTCAAGTTTCTAAGAGGGTCACTTTCGGGTGCGCCCTCCAAGAAAAATGCGGGACGCAAGTCCCGCAAATCGTGCCAGGCAGCGCTTCACGGGTGCCTGCCGGCCGATCCGCCCCGGCTTTGTGGGGGCATTTGTAGCGGCCGGGCTTTAGCCCGGCATCGTCCGCGTCTCGCGGACACCTCTTAGGCGCAAACCTATCTGTGCTTGCGCCAAGAGCACTGCATTCAGAACCACCCCGGAAACAAACCCGTTGCGGTACGCCTGTTTTTCGCGTTCACGCAACCGGTCTTGTTTCCCATAAAAAAAGGAGAAACCCATGGCACGCGTAAAACGCGGCACCAAGCGCCGGGCTCGGCGCAAGAAGTACCTCAAGAGGACAAAAGGCTTTTTCCTCACCAAGAGCAAACTCTACCAATCCGCACAGGAAGCCGCCAATCGCGCCGATCGTTACGCCAAGCGCGACCGCCGCGTCAAAAAGCGCGAATATCGCAAGCTCTGGATCCAGCGCGTAGGCGCGGCCGCACGCAACAACGGCCTGACCTATGGCCAGTTGATTCACGGCCTCAAAGTTGCCGGCGTCAATCTCGACCGCAAAGTATTGGCGGACATTGCCGTAAAGGACGCGGCAACATTCACGTCGCTAGTCGCGACGGCAAAGGCCGCCGCTCCGCCGCCAGCCAAGGCGAAAAGGGCCTAGCTTCCTTTGGCGGCACCCAACCTTTACACTGTCATTCCGAGCGGAGCGGCCGGTTTTTTCTTGCATTCGCGCAGCGAACGCCGGCCGCGCAGTCGGGGAATCTCTCCTCGCTTTTGGCGCGGCGTCCGCTTTCTGAAGGCAGCGCTGGTTCTCCCGTAGGGGCACGATATATCGTGCCCTTCGGTGTAATCTACTTCGCGACTATGCCAAGTATAGACAATCCAACCGAGAAAACACTCATTGCTCTGGCAATCAACGACCCGCTCGCGATCGAAGAGTTGTTCACGAACGAAAAGGCACGCTTCGACAAGCAGCTCAGAGCAAAGAACCCCGATGAAACTAACTACACCCTGATGAAGAATGCTTGGCTAGGCAGGAAAGCTGGCGTGCTTACTCTCATCACTGAGAATTGGCTCAAGTCTGCCCCTGCTGCTTTGAAACCAATTGTCGGTCAATCGCTGAACCAGCTCAAGCGCCACATCGAAGAATCTCTCGAAACATTTCGGGTCGCTGCTGAAAAGGCTTCTGCAGACGTCGCATCGACTCGTGAACGGATCGATCTCTCCCTCCCCGGCGTAATCCGCCCCGTCGGCTCGCATCACTTGATCCGCGAGGTCTTCCAGGAAATCGAAGACATCTTCGTCTCCATCGGCTTCTCTGTAGTCGAAGGCCCGGAAATCGAAACGCCTTACTACAATTTCGAAGCCCTCAACATTCCCGAATTCCATCCCGTCCGCGACGACATGGACACCTTCTACCTAGAATTGCCGAAGGGCGCGCCAACGCCGCTCCTTCTTCGCACCCACACTTCGCCCATGCAGATTCGCACCATGGAGAAGCAAAAGCCTCCCGTGCGTGTGATCGTCCCAGGCAAGGTCTATCGCCGCGACAATCCCGACGCCACGCACTCCTTCATCTTTCACCAGGTCGAAGGCCTGGCCGTCGACACCGACATCACCTTCTGCGATTTCACCGGCACCATCGATTATTTTGTAAAGCAATTTTTTGGCCCGAGCGTAAAGACACGCTTCCGGCCCAGCTATTTCCCGTTCACCGAGCCCAGCGTCGAATTCGACGTCTCCTGCCCCTTCTGCGGAGGAACCGGCACCGCAGCCAGCGGCGGAACCTGCTCGAAGTGTAAAGGCGCATCCTGGATCGAACTCTTCGGCGCCGGCATTGTCGACCCCGCCGTCTACGGCTTCGTGAATTACGACCCCAAAAAAGTCAGCGGCTTCGCTTTCGGCATCGGCATCGACCGCATGGCCATGCTCAAGTATGGCATCGACGATATTCAGATCTTTTTCCAGAACGACGTCCGCTTCTTGCGCCAGTTCCCGTAGGAACCACAAGTGGTGGCAGGCTCCAGCCTGCCGCACAGTCCAGGGAGGCGGTCCGACCGTCTTGCTTGGAACAGAAAGTAGTGATGGCTTGGGGGTCGCGGCTTTAGCCGCGACATTAAGCAAGGCGCAACAAAGGGGCTTCAGCCCCTGAGGAATTGTTTTGGGCACTATGACTTTCGCCGACGCCAAACAGCGCTTCTCCAATCGCGTAACGGATTACGTCCGCTACCGCCCCGGCTATCCCGCAGCCGTGCTCGATCTTCTGCGCAGTGAATGCGGCCTGCGCCCCGGCCACGTCATCGCCGACATCGGCTCCGGCACCGGGCTCCTCAGCGAGTTGTTCCTGAAAAACGGCAATCGCATTTATGGCGTCGAACCCAACAAGGAAATGCGCGAGGCCGGCGAAGAATATCTCGCCTCCTACGACGGCTTCTCGAGCATCGAAGGCTCAGCCGAATCCACCACGCTTGGCGATTCCAGCATCGATTTTGTCACCGCCGGCCAAGCCTTTCACTGGTTCGAACCAAACGCCGCGCGCACTGAATTTATCCGTATCCTCAAGCCCGGAGGCTGGGTGCTCATCGCATGGAATGACAGGCGCATGGAGGAGAAGCGCCTCACTCGTGAATACGAGGGATTGCTCGAACGCTTCGGCATCGACTACAAGTGCGTGAAAGATTCTTATCCGGAGTTGCATCATATCCGGAGTTTTTTCGGCCATGATAATTTCCACTTTCGCGACTTGCCCAACGAACAGGTTTTGGATTGGGATGGTCTCCTGGGACGCTTGCGCAGCAGTTCCTTTGCGCCGACGGAGGGCCATCCGAATTACGCTCCCATGATGGCGGAGCTGGATCGAATTTTTCGCGGTCATCAACGCGATGGCTATGTGCGCTTGGAATATTTCGCGCGTATTTATTTCGGACACCTGGAGCAGCGCTGACAATGGGCGCCATTTCACCGTCGCCTCAATTTCTTTGTAGGGGCGCAGCACTGCTGCGCCCCAGTTGGCACGGCGCTTCCGAGTCGCCTCGAATCCTTCTCGCCGAGGACACTGCATGAAGGTTGTTTACAACTGGTTGAAAGACTTCGTCGACGTGACCGCCGCGCCGCACGAGCTGGCCTCGCGCCTCGCGCTTTCCGGTACGAACATTGCCAGTATTGAAAACGGCCCTCATGGTGCCGTGATCGACGCAGAGGTCAGTTCGAATCGTCCGGATTGTCTCGGCCACTACGGAATCGCCCGCGAAGTCGGAGCGATTTACAAGCTCCCGCTGAAACACGTTGCGCCGAAACCGCCGGAAAACGCTGCTAAAGCCGGCGATGCCGTAAAAGTCGAAATCCAATCCCCGGAACTCTGCGGCCGCTTCACTGCTCGAGTCATTCGGAATGTCAAAATCCGACCCTCTCCGAAATGGCTGAAAGATCGCCTCGAAGCTTCCGGCGTCGCCAGCATCAGCAACGTCGTCGACATTTCCAATTACGTGATGCTGGAGCTTGGCCACCCGCTGCACACTTTCGACTACGACAAGGTTCGCGACCACAAAATTGTCGTCCGCCGCGCAAAGCCCGGCGACGACGCCGGTAAGGCGGCTCCGGAAAAGATGCGCACGCTCGACGGCGTCGAGCGCCAGTTCGATTCCAACATCTGCATGATCAGCGATGGTAACGGCTCCCGCGCCATCGGCATCGGCGGAATCATGGGCGGCGCGGAGACGGAAATCTCCTTTTCCACGAAAAATGTCTTGATCGAGTGCGCCTGGTTCGAACCGGTGGCCATTCGTCGCGCCGCGCGTTTTCTGAAATTGCACACCGAAGCGTCCACGCGTTTTGGCCGGGGCGCCGACCCTGAAATGGCCGAGCTGGCTTCCCGTCGCGCTGCGGAATTGATTCTGCAGCTTGCTGGCGGTGAACTGCTTTCCGGCGTTGTCGATGTCTATCCCGGCAAGCGCGCCCCGAAAAAAATCCGCGTGACGCGCGCCGAAATTCTTCGCGTGATGGGCGCGGATGTTCCTGACAAGCAGGTCGAAGCCTGCCTCAGCGCGCTCGGTTTCGCGCCTGTGCGAAGCGATCAAAACCGCGGCGCGGAAGGTTCGCTTCTCGCTGCGTGGGAATGTACGCAACCTTCCTGGCGCGCCGAAGTCGAACGCGAAATCGATTTGATCGAAGAGATTGCGCGTATTTACGGCCTCGATAAATTTCCGCCACGTCTGCCCGCGGCGCGCCAAGGTGCAGCGCGCCTTCCGCATTACGAAGCGGAAACGCGTTTGCGCGAGCGGCTCATCGGTCTTGGCTATCGTGAAATCCTGACGATTCCTCACGTTGCGGAAGAGCGCGACGCGTTGTTCCGTCCCAGCGAGGTTTCGCCCGCGCGGCTTTCCAATCCGCTCTCGGAGGAAGCGAACGTGCTACGTTCGACCGGCATCGTGACCATGGCAGGCGCGATCGAATGGAATCTCAATCACGGCCAGCGCAACGCACGCCTGTTCGAAATTGGCCGCCACTATCGCTTGAACGGCCTCGCCGGCAAGGCGAGCGAGAACATTGAGTCGGTCGAGACGCGCGTGCTGACAATTGGCGCGACCGGCGAAGCGCGCGAAAAGGGTCTCTACGATGCGGCGCGCAATTTTTCTTTTGCCGACCTCAAAGGCGACCTCGATTCCATCGGCGAACTCTGCGGCGGCTTTCATTGGCAACAGGACGGTTATAGTTGGCTCAATCCAGTGCGTGCTGGAACGATCGCAGTTCTCGAGAACCTAGAATTTCCAGTCGGTTTCGCGGGCCAACTTGCACGTCGCGTCGCGGAAAAACTAAAATTGCGGCAGGACGTTTTCCTCGCAGAGTTGGAACTCGATCCCGTTTACGCCGCGATGCACGCGGCGAAAGAAGCGCGTCGGTACGAACCTTTGCCAAGATTCCCGAGCGTCGAGCGCGATTTTTCTTTGCTGCTTGCCGATGGCACGAAGTTTTCCGATGTGACGAAAACGATTCAGTCGCTTGGCATCAAGGAAATTTCCGCTATCGAAGCGACGGATCTTTTCCGCGGCAAGAATGTTCCCGCGGGAAAATATTCTTTGCTCGTCCGCGTGACGTTCCAGAGCCGCGAAGCAACACTGACTGACGCGCAAATCAGCGACTGCAGCGGGAAAATTGTTGCCGCCCTCGAAAAGAATCTAGGCGCGCAACTCCGCGCCAGTTGAAGAATATTCCGCAAATCTTCGTCCTGCGCTACAATCCTGAAACATGAGCGCGCCGGTGAAAGTGCAAATTTTCGGGCAGACCTACTCCATCCAGGGGGAATTGGATGTGAAGTATGTGCAGAAGCTCGCGAAGTTCGTTGACGAAAAGATGCACGATATTGCTGACGTGACGAAGACGGTGGACACGCAGAAAGTCGCGGTGCTCGCGGCGTTGGCGATTGCCGATGAACTCCACAGCCTGCAGCGCGATCGCGGCGACCATGAACAGCTGATGCGCGAACAAGCCGAGCGCTGCCTGACGCTCGTCGAGCGCGCGTTGAAGCAAACCGCTTAAGGCAGCAATCGCAGTTCTTCAAGATAGCTCCCAAAAAATCTGAAGAGAGATTCCTCGCTCCGAAAAAACATTCGGAGCGCAAAAAGCGCGCTTCGCTCGGAATGACGGTGTGCAAGTTGGAGCGGTTTTTCATTGGCTCCAGCTTGTGGGGTTGCGGTCCCAGCGGTGAGTGCGGAGTTGTTTGTGGAGGGGGGCGGGGAGGGGGCCCTGGGTGCTGGCGGCGATGTTGGCTTCGACGTTGCGGCGTTTGCGCATGCCGGGAATGATGGTGCTGACGTCGGGATTGTTGAGGATGAAGCGCAACGCCATTTGCGCCATGGTGTTGCCCGCGGGAACGAGTGGGCGGAGCGCTTCGGCGCGGGCGACGCTGTTCTTCAGATTTTCCGGCACGAAATAAGTGTTGCGCCAATCGCCTTGGGGCCAGGTGCTATCCACGGTCAGTGTGCCGGTGAGGGTGCCTTCGTCGAACGGCACGCGGGCGATCACGGCGACGTTTTTCATGCGGCAAATGGGGAAGAGCGCGTCTTCAGGATTCTGGTCGAAAATGTTGTAGATGACCTGGACGGCGTCGGCGACGCCTTCGAGCACGGCGCGAATGCCATTGTACGGTTCCCAGCGATTGACGCTGACGCCGACGGCTTCCGCTTTGCCGCTGGTGCGTAACTTTTCCACCGCGCGCGGGAGGCGTTCGTCGGTGAGCCAACGGTCTTCCCAAGTGTGAAACTGGATGAGGTCGAGTTTTTCGACGCCGAGATTAGCGAGGCTTTTGTTGACGTATTCTTCGATGTAGTCGGAGGGATAGCAATCGTCGAGGGTGAAATCGCGGCGGCTGGGCCATTGGCGGTTTTTGGGCGGAATTTTCGTGGCGACGTAGAGTTTCTTGTCCGGACCGCCGACACCGGAATTGTTCTTATTGGCGCGCAGAACTTTTCCGAGGATCTGCTCGCTGCGACCGTCACCGTAGGCCCACGCGGTGTCAAAGAAATTGCAGCCGAGATCGACGGCGCGCTGGAGGGCGTCGAGCGATTCAGCATCGTCGGAGCCGGTCCAGCCAGCGAGTCCCCACATGCCGTAACCAATTTCACTGACGTTCCATCCGGTACGGCCGAACTTGCGATAGCGCATGATGTGCTCTCCTGAAGTGGAGCCCACATTATACGGGGAGTTGCCGAGTTCCGTGCTCGGTGTCCCGTGACCTGTGGGAAGAGCACAGCCAAGAGTGGCTGTGCCACGTGGAGATCCTTCACTCCCGATGGTCGTTCAGGACAGGAATCCTTAACGGATTTCTGGTTAACCATAACTGGCCACCCCCTCCCCCTTTTTTCATAAGTGTTCATTCTAAAGATAGTTAAAGTCCTTTGTTTTGATACACTTTTGGAAGTGTTCATTCTAAAGGGACTTAGGCGGCACAAAAATCGCGCGAAATGGGTGCTGATTCTAAATAGCTTAGCGGCGAGGATTTTGCGGGAAATTGGGCGTTCACGGCCAATATTTGGAGAGAAAAAGCGGTAAGAATATAACGCAGAGACGCCCCGACCGGGTCGGGGCACGCGCCGTCCGCGGAGGCATCGCCGAGAGGCGAGGGGTAAAGCGAATCGGGCGAGTTGGCGACTGACTATCAAAGGCTAGGATAGCATAGACGTAATGTAGCTGTCAAGTGCGTATTGGATTAGCACTCGAATGCGCTGCCTGTCTGGCTATCCGCTTTCTTAGCCAATAGTGGAAGGTATGACGGAGAAGAAAGCTGAACAAGACACCGACTGCGTAGCAAAAAGTCCAGACCATTATGACTGTGAGAAGGAAATAAACCAGAATCTCGAACCAATTCGGGAGATAAAATAAGCTGTAGGCCCAGATCTTGGGGAAAAGATACCCGTATGGCACTAGGACTAAGAATATTACCGAGAGCCCAAATCCTATGCGAACGTGTGGGGCAGACCTTGCAAGGAACATAGGAACAGGATCTCGGCGCGAGGGGAGTTTGAGTTGCAGCTGCCCGATTGTAGACAAAAGAATTCTGTTGAAGCGCTCTCCTTCTTTAGCCATCTGAAACTCAGATCCTCCGTCTGTCATCTTTTGCCGTGCTCTGCAGATTCAATCTGTTTGGTCTGCAGTGCCTTTTCAAGTGAGACCACTTTTTCTTTCAATAGATTGAGTTCCAGTTGAGCCTTCTTCGCAGCTGTCTCGGAATTCTCAAGGCTTGACTTGATTGCCTTAGTCTCGTTCGACATGTCGCTGGTCTGGCGAAAGACATTACTTCCAAAACTCAGGAGAGTTAGAGTGAGTGCAAAGAATGAAACCGCGAATGCTATACCAATGTGGCGCCATGTTCTGACTTCTTGCGCCATTTCTGCGAGAGAACTGAGGACGTCAAATCCTGGGTAAAGTTTAAGCGGTGGGTATTCTTTTTGCTTGAACAGAAGGTAAGACTGCCCGCCGGACTCAACCGTATCGAACTCATCGCCGCACTTTATTGAATCTCTGATTTTTTCGAATGAGGTGTTTGGGCAAAAATCGGTGGTCCTCTCAAAGTCGATCGTGGCAAAGTCCTCGCGATAAGTAATCCTAATAGGGCTGTTAGTCAGATTGTAGAGCGGACAAGAAAGATACCCGCAGTATCCTGGCTCCACTTGGGGTCCAGTTCCGAGCAATATTCCTTTGTATACCCACTTCACCCGCAGGTTGAAACGAGCTGCTATGTAGTATGGGAGATTTAGCTTTTCAAAAGTGCTTACATATACGATCGAATTCGGCTCCATTTCGAAAAATGGGTTTTCGTTCCCAAGCTTTCCGGGTTTACCTTTGCTATCAATAAATTTTTCACCAATTCTGAGGGTATATGCTGCGGGCCGGAGATTTTTCTCCGTGAAATCACCCGAGATGAGGAGATTCTGTTGACGGAACAATTCAATCTCGTTGGAGAGTAGCATCCCCTTACGGCCCGGATCATTGCGTTTCGGGTCGACGTACTTCCACTCGTGGATCTCGGCCATATCCAAACCTCCAGGCAACTTATAGAAATAAGGAGTCCCCCCGAGTCAGTAAGTATTGCGCGAGAACTCTACGTGCCCCACCTCGGGCAGCAAGATCTCGCTTAACTGTGGGCCAGTTCCGCAAAATGAGACAGGGCTCGCAAGTCGGTCTTGCATTTCGTGGACGAAGCCCTTTGCGGTTTCCGTCAGGGTGTCAAAGTTTCTGCGTCCCTTATTTTCGTAATCCAGGTAATCAAGACCGTTGATCGCTAATCTGGTAGGTCTGTTCACTTCTGCACAGCGCTTGGCAAGCTCCCAATCGAACCTCGCCACGCGGCGAACCTTGTGTGTAACGGTGGTCCATTCCTGTATAGGGTGAGGGTAACCACTCTCCCTCTGGAGCTGTTCCCATGTAATTTCGGCCTTTAGTGGACCCGCCTGCTCGCCTGCGACGCGTATGGGAAAAGTTCGGAAGACGACGATAATTTCCGTGACGAGGCGTGGGCTTATGCCGACTTCGCTGAGGAAGCCTGCCGCAGTAGTGTCCCGGGAAGTCGTTTTTGGATAGTGGTCCGAGTGGTAGAGAGATAGCCCGAAACCCTGGGTGCCTTCGATCAAGACTTTCTTCTCGCCATCCAATGCAGTGTTCACTTCGTCGCTGACGTCGGTGAGGTATTGGCTCATCCATGGATATTCACGGCTGACATCCCTCGCGAGCCTAGCACCCTCACTACGCAACACTCTCCTGGACTGAGCTGCGCCCACACCGCAAAGAGTTGAACTGAGCCTCTGGCGCAGGCCGAGAGTTTGCTCCTCTTCACGATCTTTCTCTTCAATAATGAAGCACTTTCGATCAATTCCAATTCTTTCGGATGGAAGTCGAAGTGATTCGACCTCATTCTTCAAGACAGCAAGATCGATCAGCGCGCCAGCAGGTATTAGCAGGCGCGTGCGCGGATTTACGAAGCCTGTCGGCAACTGGCGAAGAATGACATTCTTCCCTTTCTCGTCGATAAACGAGTGACCGGAATTAGGTCCGCCACAGCGGACACAAATATCGATGTTTTCCTGTTTGGTGATGAAGGCGGAAACTTTCCCCTTACCTTCCGAACCATACTGACCGCCTACGACAACCCAAAGACTCATGACTAGCCTTCCCTCCGAAAATTGCGAATCGCCTCGTCGACGGTGGCGTAAAGATCTGGCAGTGAGCATTCGTTATTAATTACAAGAGCGGCGTTTGGCCGAAGCAAGTCAATCTGCTGCTCCACGGGGTGGGAATCCGCCGCGGCGAACGAGGCAAAATCGGCGTACTTGCCCTTCTGGTTTAGACGCTCAAAACGGAGCTGGGGAGGGCTGTCTATGAACAACAAGCGAAATGACGCCGAAAATGAATTGCGGAGAGTGTCGAAGTCAAGCGGGTGGCGCAGTCCGTCAACGGCCACGTCGGCGTCTGGCGTGATTCGACCAACTAGGCGACGATTGAGCTCGGCTTGCATGCCCCCGGCCATCACTTCCCATCCAACCTTTTGAAGCTGGGCTTTGCTTTCAGGGTCCTTCGCCAGCCATTCCGCGAGCACTTCACTATACCGTAAATACTGGAATCTGTGTCTCGATTCTAAATACCTGCCAACGGTGGTCTTACCGGAGCCGATGCGACCAGTAATACCAACAACAAGCCGCTCACCCCGCGCCCGCTGTGAGTGGCTGGCCATGAGCCGGGGATTCTAACCCAGAAAGTTGGGGCTGTCAGGTACATCGTCGAGGCCCGTAGCGGACAAGATTTGTGCTAGCTTCGCGTAGTTGAACCTCGTGGATCTCGGGACGATCAGATAGTCCTCAGCTGCCGTGCCTAAACCGATGTAATCATCCGCAAGATAAAAGAGTCCGACCAAGGCCGACGTAATTGCGTCGATCTCATCGTGTGTAACTTGGGCGGTGACATAACCCCCTGTGATTCCTGCGCGAAACAATCCACGTTTCAGCTCTTCGAGGCTCGCCTTCTTGCGAGGGATGCCGAGAACATCCTGCGCTGCTCCAGGATAGCTTTCGATCACTTTGCAGCCAGCTTTGCGCAGTTCGCTGGCGAGTCTAATACCACGGCGGGTGAGCATTTGCATGCTTGGGAGTAAGCACCAAAATACGGAAATGCCCATGCGCTTGAGCGCAAGCTCGCATTTGCGATAGATGGGCACACCTGGTGCGCCGTAGTTTTCGGGCAAGGAGAGAGGTGAGTCGATGGACACGAGGTCGGGCTTGGCCGCGAGCGTCTCTCTGATGAGTTCTTCATCCGTCCGGATGCTCTTGGTTGTTGCGGCGGCACCGTCCATGAGTGCCCAGCCGGTAGCGCGCTTTTCACTGCCAGTGAGGTCGATGCCTACGATTCGTGGCGGCTTTCCGATGGCTGAGCACTTCTTCAGAAGACCCGGAACCAGGTCCGTTGAATCGGATTGGCATGAAACGCGCCTGAGCACGGCACGCTTGTTGGATTTGGGCAGTTGTGCCACACCGGTGAAAACCGGAGCGATCGAATTCTTTAAGAATGCAGCCGTATCCTTGCTCAGGCGGTCATAGGCAATTTCCATGATGGCCTTTAAGTGAACGACATCTTCCGTGTTGTATTGAATCAATTGGGCCAGTGCGCTCTTCTCCCCGCGAAGGTGTTTTGCCCATAATACTGTGGCGTCGTAGCCGGTTAAGTCCTCGACCTCCTCGGCGCGCTTTAGTCCAAGCTTCTCCTCAACGGATTTCAAGCCACCCTTCATACCCAATTTGCGTGTGACCCATCGCAGGTCGATATGAATGGGTGGAAGTTTGAGGTCTGGAAATGCCAATTTCAAGAAGCGCAAATCGAACCCTGCTCCATTGAAGGTCACGACGACGGAGTAGTTCCGAAGTTGCGCCGGTAGCTCCTGGAGGTTGTCGCCTTCGACGAACACTTTGTACTTGCGGCCGTCATAGAGGCCGACCATCGTCACCATGTCGAAGACAGACGAAAGCCCGGTGGTCTCGATATCCAGGTAAACGCACTCGTCCGCAAACTCCGGGAAGACTCGCCAAGCTTCGCCCATCGTGGACAAGCGCTCGAAGAAAGCGGCGTCTTTACTGCGAACGGCTTCACGAGAACGGGGAATATAGTCGTCGAGTTTCTGATTCAGGCGGGCGCCGACAGCACCGAAGCGCTTTTCAAACTTGTCGGCGTCATCCCAGCTGCGAATACCGTGCTTCCAGAGCTCGCGCTCTGTTTCCTTGCCTATGCCCGGAATGTGGATGAAGGTCTGTTGCAGCATCGCCGTTCTCTACGCGCAATTCAAAGGGCTTGCCTCAAGAACCCGTGGTCCCTTGTAGATCGCTTGGCCGAGGAATGAGGAAAAGCCAAAACACGGTCGGGCGCCTTCGCGACGTTGTCTGCGGACCGAAATTTCTTCAACATTGGCCTCCACCGCTTCAGATACTGCTCAATCGCGGTTGCTATCACTAGCGTCCGATTACTCTTAGGTGCCCCACTGTGGTTCCACGCGACCACGAACTGATCCAGCGATTTCCGGAGTTTGTCATCGAGCCTTATGGGCGTGAAGCGTTTGGCCATTGGGTTTCACTGGATACAGTGAGAGCTATACAAGTATATACAGACGCACTCCAGCGTTGTCAACGATGTTTGCTGTGGAAAAATCCGCGCGTTTGCAGAATGAGCGGAAACGCGTGGCCCGCGCTGGCTTGCCGCGAGACTAAAAAGGCGTTTTGCCGCACGCTGGGAATGCTAACGTCGCAATTTGCGGGGAGTCCTATCGGTTGTTGGGAAAGGGGGCCAGTGCTGCGATGAGGAAGAAAAGACTACTGCTGGTGGGGCTGGCGTGGGCGATGGCGGTGGTGATTGCGGCGAGTGCTTTGTCTGCGGCGCGGGCCCAGGGGGCCGCGGCGGGGGAGATTGGGCGGCTGGCGGAGTTGATGGGATGGAAGGCCCTTCGAAGCTCAGGGTCAACAGGGACGGTGGTGGCGGATATTGGGGCGGGGGATGGGAAGTATGCGTTTGCGGCAGTGGAACGGGTGGGGGCGGCGGGGCGCGTGTATGCGACGGAGATTGATGCGAAGAAGCTGGCGGAGTTGAAGGGCGAGGTGGCGAGACGGAAGCTCGGGAATGTGGTGGTGGTGGAGAGCAAAGAGGCGGAGACGAATTTGCCGGCGGGATGCTGCGACGCGATTTTCCTGAGGCACGTGTACCATCACCTGACGAAGCCGGCGGAGTTTGATGCCAGCCTGGTGCGATCGTTGAAGCCGGGAGGGCGGCTGGCGATTATTGATTTTCCGGCGCGGGCGGGGCTGGATCCGGTGGAAGGAGTTCCGAGCAACCGGGGCGGGCACGGGATTCCGCAAAAGATTGTGGTCGAGGAGCTGACGGCGGCGGGATTGAAAGTCGAGAAGATTGTCGGTGATTGGCCGGAGAATGATTATTGCGTTTTGTTTGTGAAGAGGTGAGGGGGCGGGGCGAAAAGAAAGAGGAAGAGAGATTCCTCACATCCGCAGGGCGACGCTTTCGCAGGAGCGAAAGCGAGGGAAAAAGTCGGCCTGCTCCGTTCGGAATGACAGTCCGGGGGGCGGTGAACGTCAGTGCATCGCAGAAGGGCGCAGCAATGCTGCGCCCCCCAAGGAAAAACATCAACGGGCGGCGGACTCCACGACGAGCCGAAGAGGGCACGATATATCGTGCCCCTACTTGGACCAGGGAGGGACGACGCCGGACATGCGAGCGTAGGCGACGAGCTGGCCCATGTGCTCGTTAGCGTGAACGATGATGCGCAAGTACATGCCGTCCACGGTGGCATCGCGATCTTCGATGTGAACTTTGCGCTGGAGGTCTTTCGGCGTGACCGCCAAATGGGCTTGCTTGACGGCGTCGAGCGAGCGCTTGAGCCAATTGATTACATCGGCTTTTGAAGTGACGGACTTCTCCATGCCTTCTTTCGCGTCGGCGGGCATTTTTGGACCGGTGACGCTGAGCAGGTAAAAATTTGCGATGGCGATGTGCATGTAGACTTCGCTGGTGGAACGCACGCCGGGCGCGGGACGCCAGGAGAATTTTTCCTCGGGGATGGCTTCGGCGAGCGCGAGCAGTTGGCTGGACACGTGGCGCCACTCGCCGTCATACCCCTGCCAGATTCCTTCGGGGGCCGTTTGCGCGAACGCGGGGCGTACGCTGAACAATAGGAGCAAGAAAAGCGCTTTCCTCATGGTTCGTCTCCAGTCTGGCTCTCTTGCCCCCAGTCTACACCGTGAAGAAAGAGGAAGAGAGATTTCTCCTCGCAAAAAACGCTCGGAGGGGCGGAGGTCTCACTGCGCAGGGCGACCCTCCGCAGGAGCGGAGGGGAAGAAAAAATCGCCCTGCTCCGTTCGAAATGACAGAGTGCCGTGTCTGGCGAGCGCGGCGTGAGTCTGCTAGACTGGCGCGGCTTTGAGGCACGCGACACGAAGGCGATTTTTGGCGGAGGCTGCTGGATCGGCGGCGGGGGCGGTTGTTTGGACATGCATTTGCGCGGGAGCGGGGCCGGGGCTGTTTGCGGAGATGGAAACGCCTCTCGCGACGGATGCGGGACCGGGCATACGCTTTCCGGCGGCGGCGCGGGAGCGTATTGCGATTGCGTCGTATCCGTTCCGGGATTTCATCGCTGGGCGTGAAGAAAAGGCCGGGACAGGCAGCAGCGGGAAAATGGAGTTGAAACAGTTCGCGGCGCACGTCAGCGCCAAATTCAATATCAAGAAGATCGAGCCGTGGAGCGCGCACTTCCGTTCGCTGGAAAAGGCGTATCTGGAGGAGCTGCGCGCCGCGGTGGAAAAGGCAGGCGGAGCGATCGTGAACATCGCGGTGGATGGGGAGCACAGCCCATACGCCGCGGACAGCGCTGAACGAGCGCGGGCAGTCGCGTTCAGCAAGGAATGGATTGATGCGGCGGTGACGATTGGTTCGCCGAGCGTGCGGACGAATCTTCCGCAGGCGAAGGATTCAAAGCCGGACGTGGAACGGACGGCGGAGAGTTTGAAGCGCGTTGCGGAATATGGGGCGGCGAAGAATGTGGTAGTGAATCTGGAGAACGACAACCCGGTCAGCGAAGATCCATTTTCCCTGGTGAAAGTCATCGAGAGAGTGAAAAGTTCATGGCTGAACGCGCTGCCGGATTTTGCGAATACCTTGGCAGCTTATGAAGAGGAGTACGCCTATCGGGGAATCGAAGCGATGTTCGGACATGCGTACAACATCTCGCACGTGAAGGAGACGGAAGTGGGCGATGGGAAAGACAAGATCGCGCATGTGGATTTGCCGCGGACGTTTGGGATCGCGAAAACGCATGGTTATAAAGGGTATTTTTCGATGGAGTGGGACAGCCCGGGCGATCCTTATGCGGGGACGGCGGGGCTGATCGAGAAGACGCTGAAGAACCTTTCCTAGAAAGATGGCTAGGAGTATTCTTTCGACGGAGAGTCCAGACAAGGAGCCAGTGATGAAACTACGTGCAGGTTTGTTGGTGGCAGGGATGACAGTGCTCATGGCGGGGAGCAGTGCGTTTGCTCAGCAGGCGGCGGCGCCAGCGGCAAGCGCGGCTACGACGACGCCCGCTGCGCCGGATATGACGCCGGTGGCGAATCCCGTGAGCACGTTTGTCAAAGCGGGAGTGGCGCGCTACGGAAAGACCATGACGGCGGCGGCCGAAGCGATGCCGGCGGAGAAATACAGCTTCAAGCCGTCGCCGGAGATGAATTCGTTCGGGCACCTAATGATGCACATCGCGGAAACAAACAATACGATCTGCGCGAAGATTTCCGGGCAGACGGCGCCGGACGCGAAGATGACGGAGACGGATCCGAAAGACAAGCTGGTGGCGGCTGTGAAGGATTCCTTTGCGTTTTGCACCTTGGCGCTCGCGAAGGTGGACGATTCAAAACTGGGAGAGCAATTCGTGCTGTTCGGTACGCGGCCGATCTCGCGGGGAGGCGCGCTGGTGGCGCTAGGCGGCAGTTGGACCGACCACTATGCCACACAGGCAATTTATTTGCGGTTGAACGGGATTTTGCCGCCGACGGCGCAGCCGGAGAAGAAATAGCTGGGCCGGCGCCGAGGTTAAAAAGCCCTTATCGCGCCTAGGCGGGATACCAGTCCACGGGCCGGAATGCGTGAAATTCAAATAATTCATTGCAACCAAAGCGCTTAAGCGTCCGTCTAAAGTGCTAAGCTTAAGTGTCGCTTATGCGTCGTGAGATATCCATTTTCGGGGGAACGACTGCGCGCCGCTCAATGGCGCTGCTGGCTTGCGTTGCGCTGCTGTATTTTGCGGCGGGCGGCTCGCTGTTCCATCAGCACACGAATGGGCCCGATACGGCATGCCATATCTGCCAGGCGTTGCACATGCCGGCGCTGGCGGCCGCGCGGCTGGATCTCGTTAGCACGCCTCAGACGGTCATCTGGTTTTCTTCGGTGGCGCAACATGCGTCGCCAAGCGATTCGTTTTCCCTGCATCGTGCCGGGCGCGCACCTCCCACCGCATAAATCTTCTCCCTGACTCGAAGTGTATTTCCGTGCGCCGGCTTTTCTGAAGGCCAGCGTCACCGCCATTCTTTTCCGGCGGCCTCTATCCACACAAAAAACACAAATAATTCTCGAAAGGGATGGAGAAAAAATGTTGAAGCGTTTGAGTATCAGCTTGGTGTTTGTTTTGGGATTGGTGGTGCTATTCGCAGCCGGACCGGCGAAGGCGCAGTTGGGGAACGCTGGGTCGATAGAGGGAGTGGTAAAAGATTCCTCTGGCGGAGTGGTTCCCGGAGCCAAGGTCGAGATTTCCTATGCCGTAAGCGGATATCAACGTGAGACCACCACTGGCAGCGATGGGAGCTTTCGTTTCTCCAACGTGCCTTTCAACACTTATCACCTCGTGGTGACAACGTCCGGATTTGCGCCCTATACACAGGATGTGGATGTGCGCTCCAGCGTACCCACGGGCATACAGATCGCGCTGAAACTCGGCACGGCGGCGACCAGCATCACGGTCGAGGCGAACGGAGGGGACCTGCTGGAGAAGGACCCCAGTTTCCATACGGATGTTGACACGGGCTTGACCGATCGGATGCCACTGGAAAGCCAATCGTCTTCGGTCAGTTCATTGGTGACGCTGGCGACACCGGGCGTGGTAGCAGACTCGAATGGCCTCTTCCACGGACTTGGAGATCACGCTGAGAACTCGTTCTCTGTTGACGGGCAGCCAATTACGGACCAACAGAGCAAGGTGTTTTCCAACCAGATTCCGTTGGATTCGATTCAATCGCTGGAAGCGGTTTCGGGAGGGCCACCGGCAGAATACGGCGGCAAGACGAGCCTGGTGATTAAGGTGACGACGCAATCAGGCCTGGGGGTGACCAAGCCAAAGGGTACCGTGTACACCTCCTACGGCAGCTTCGGCTCGGTCGGCGGCGGCTTTCGGCTGGCCTTCGGTGGCCAAAAGTGGGGAAACTTCATCGCTGCAAACGGATTGAACAGCAGCCGGTTTCTCGACCCGCCGGAACTGCACGCCATCCACGACAAGGGCAATGAAGAAAACCTGTTTGACCGAGTCGATTACAACGTAACCGGCGCGGATTCGATCCATACGAACTTTCAGTACACGCGTTCGTGGTTCCAGACTCCGAATACGATTGATAACTTGAACATGGGAGTGAACGACCCGCTCACCGGCGCTCCCCTGCCCGTGCAAGACCAGCGTGCGCAGATTAAGACGTTTAACATCGCCCCAGTCTGGACCCGCTTGATCAGCACGACGACGTTGTTCACGTTGGGGGGGTTCGTCCGCCAGGACCGGTTTAATTACTACCCGAGCGGGAATGCGTTTGCGGACGGCACTGGAGTGATTCCCGGTGGTTCGTCGGCGACGCTGAATCAGCAGCGGAAATTGACGAACGCGGGACTTCGCACGGACGTGTCTTATGTGAAAGGCAAACATAACGTCAAAGCAGGCGCTACGTTCCAACATACGTTCCTGACTGAAAATTTCAACTTCGGTATTACCGACCCCGTTTTCAATTCGCCGTGTTTATACGCGAACAACAATCCCGTTCCAGATATCACTCTGAACGATCCAAATCAGTGTCCTGGAAGGGGATTTCAACAAAACGTTGCGGCTAATCCAAACGCCGCCGTCCCTTTTGTGCCCATTCTGGGCTGCTTCGACCTGACGCGGGCTACGCCATCGCTTAACGACGCATGCAGCGGTATGCAGAGCACGTTGTTTCCGTTCCGCGGCCGTGCGGACATCAAGGAGCTCGCGCTGTACCTGCAAGACACGATCAGCGTGGGCAATTGGGCCTTCAATGTGGGATTCCGTGAGGATCTGTATCGCGGAATCGTGCACGATAGTCAACCGCAGCCTCGCGTGGGCCTTGCTTACAACGTCAAGAAGACCAACTCGGTCCTGCGCGTTTCCTATTCGCGCATTCTGGAGACCCCGTTCAATGAGAACTTGATTTTGGCCAGCCTGGGAGCGAGCAATCCCGTTATCGTGGACGTGATCGGTGGGGCGAGCTTACAGCAGCCGATTCGCTCCGGCCAGCGCAACCAGTTCAATGCCGGCTTTCAGCAGGCATTTGGAAAACACGTGGTAGTGGACGCCGACTACTTGTGGAAATATACGCACAACGCGTATGACTTCAGCGCGTTCGGCAACACGCCAATCTTCTTCCCTATCGCCTGGAAAAATTCAAAGATTGATGGACCTTCCGTGCGCGTGAGCATGCCGAATTTTCATGGCTTCACGGCACTTGCCGTCCTAGCTCATGTGCGAGCACGCTATTTCCCACCACAGATTGGCGGACTGGGCGCCAGCATCACGGGTGGAGAAGTATTCCGCATTGACCACGACCAGGCCTTTAATCAGACAACCCATTTTCAGTACCAGCCCTGGAAAACCCTGCCGTGGATAGCCATGAACTGGCGCTACGACAGCGGCCTGGTGGCCAGCAATCCGAATCTTGACAACTTCGCTGATGCGTCCGGTTTTCTTGATGCAGCTCAGCAAACGGCCGTCGGGCTTTTCTGCGTCGATGCCGGTGGAGTCATGCACTCGGCTTCCCTGACGCAGGCTCTTGCGGTAGGCGCGGGAACCATCTGCGGCGCGAATCCGACGACCACGGGCGCAAAGCTAATTAACATCGCCGGCGCGACGTTCGACGTCGATCACAATCCCACGCGCGTAAAACCGCGCAACCTGTTCGACGCCAGCGTGGGCGATGACGATCTCTTCCATGGCGACCGCTACAAGTGGAGTCTGCGGCTCACCGCCATCAACCTGACGAACAAGACTGCGCTGTATAACTTCCTGTCAACGTTCAGTGGAACGCACTTTGTGACACCGCGGACGTATACAGCGGAACTCGCCTTTCATTTCTAGGCCATTTGGATCGAGAAGTGGCGGCGATTCGCGATGACGTCAGAAGTTCCCAGAACCAGAAAGAGCAGAGGGTTGGTGCCAGAACCCTTCGGGGAAGGCTCTGAACCGGGGAAAAGTTATGCCCGCATGCGGGAATGGCGCGGGGATGACCTGATTTCTTTGCTCTTTCGAACGAGCATAAGACTGCAAACTACGTTCGACCGTCGTTTTGCGCAATTCGGAATCACCGCCCAAGAAGCCGCGGTACTGGTTCGCTGCGTGGAGGCAGGAGAAACTTCCGCAGGAAAACTCGCACAGGCGATGGGAAGAGACAAGGGAAAATTACGCGATTCCTTCACCGGCTGGAGGCCAGCCGGTTTCTGACGCGAGCCTGCAATCCGAAAGATCGCCGGCTGTTGATTATCAAAGCGACTAGGCGCGGCTCGCGAATGGCGCCGCGATTGAGAATGATTTTTGAAGAGCTGCGTGAACAATTCTTTGATTCGATCCTGACACAGGATATCGATCAGCTTGGATCGATGCTCTTGCAATTGTTTGAGAACGCCGGGCGGCTTTAGCGAGCCCCAGGCGGGGAGTTCGTTACTTCTGCGCGAGATAGGTTTTGGCTTCGGCGAGCTCCGGGCGATCGGCAACCGAGCCACAGATTTCGGCTAGCTTGGCGTAAAACGACTGCGCGCTGCCTGCGTCACCGGTAGCCTGCGCCGAACGGGCAGCTCCTAGAAGACCGTCGAAGCGATTCGGCGAGTTTTTCAGGACCGTTTTGTATTCGGCGAGGGCATCGGCGGGCCGCTTGAGATCCAAGAGCATATCGGCGAGCATTTCGCGGGCGGGGACGCCGACGGATTCGCCGCCATTTTTGTCCTGACGGTCGGCGGCAGCGCGCAATTCTTGAAGGGCTTCGTCGGATTTTCCCTTGGCGAAGACCAGCCAGGCTTCGGCTTCCCGGAGGTCGGTGGCCTTTTCGTTCGAGCCGCCGTAGCCTTCTTTTCGGGCGCGCCTCTCGCGGTCGGCGACGAGTTGAGTAAGTTCCTTGACGTCTGCTTCCGCGCCGGTCACATCGCCGCTCCGCGCGGCGCCGATGGCGCGTGCCCAATAAACATTGTCCAGCCAGGCTTTGCGAGTCGGCGGAACCGGCAAAGCAGCTGCTTCCTTCCAGCGGTGCAATTCCAAAG
>Ga0209648_10001219_pt1 | contig 20570 bp, 18 predicted proteins | sample GraSoi2013_115cm_FD_185830 | JGI IMG/M metagenome (GOLD analysis project Ga0209648, IMG submission 185830) | Grasslands soil microbial communities from the Angelo Coastal Reserve, California, USA - Sample 9_17_2013_115cm (SPAdes) (version 2) | ecosystem: Environmental > Terrestrial > Soil >... | reverse complement strand
GAAATAGACGCCCAGCGCATTGATGCGTGGAACATTTACCAAGCCTCGCGCCAGGCCATGAGTGCCGCGCTCAAGCAACTAGCGATTCCGCCCGACTACTTGCTCATTGACGCCATGCAACTCGACGTCTTGATCGAGCAGAAATCCTTGATTAGAGGCGATGCGCGCAGTGTGTCCATCGCGGCGGCTTCCATCCTCGCAAAAACACATCGCGACACGTGCATGGAAAAGTGGGACGCCATTTATCCGCAATATGGTTTAGCGCGCCACAAGGGCTACGGCACGCCTGATCATCTCGAAGCTTTGCGCCAGCATGGCCCCACACCTCTTCACCGCCATTCCTTCGCGCCGGTGCGCGAATCCGCCTGCTGGGCCGCAGGCGCAACGCAGACTTCACTTCCGATTTTTTGAGCGCGAGATAGACTTGCCGGCGATCGTTCCCGCTCCCGACGGGACGTTAGCTTGAATCGCCGGGGGAGCAGCCGCATGCGTTTCTCCAGACCATTATTCAGCATCGTTCTCGCCTGTGCAGTCGCGGTCATACTCATCGCAAAACCTGCGGCACCCGATTCTCAGGCTCCACTCGCTCCGACGCCACCGATGGGCTGGAATAGTTGGGATGCTTACGGCGAAACGGTCAGCGAAGCTGATATCCGCGCGAATGCTCAGTGGATGGCGCAGCACCTCAAGAGCTATGGCTGGCAATACATTGTCGTGGATTCCGGCTGGTACGTGACCAATCACACCGCCGGAACGAATGCCGCAAGCGCGCAATTCAGCCTGGACGCTTACGGCCGCTATACGCCTGCTATTAATACCATTCCCTCAGCCGCGCAGGACGCGGGCTTCAAGCCGCTCGCCGACTACATTCATTCGCTGGGCTTGAAATTCGGCCTTCATATTCTGCGCGGTATTCCTAAGGAAGCGGTGCAAAAAAATCTGCCGATCGCGGGAACTTCGTATTTCGCCGCGGATGCCGCAAACACTTCCGATTCTTGTCCTTGGAATCCCTTCAACTACGGTTTAGATGCCAGCAGGCCGGCGGCGCAAGCCTATTACGATTCGCTCGCCGAGCAGTACGCCGACTGGGGCGTGGACTTTTTGAAGGTCGATTGCATTGCCGATCATCCCTACAAGGGCGATGAGATTCGCATGGTGAGTCAGGCACTCAGCAAGGCAGGGAGACCAATCGTTCTGAGCCTTTCGCCCGGACCGACAGCATTGGAAAAAGCCGCGGAGGTAAGCAAGTACGCGCAGATGTGGCGCATCTCGGACGATGTTTGGGACCTCTGGCACAGCGACACCGAGTTTCCCTCGGGTATCCAGAATCAGTTCGCCCGCGCGGCGAAGTGGGCGCCCTTTTCCGGCCCTGGTCATTGGCCGGATGCCGACATGCTCCCCATCGGCCGACTAGAACCCGCAGCAGGCTGGGAAAAGCCGCGCGCCACTCGCCTCACTCGCGACGAGCAGCGCACGCAAATCACGCTTTGGTCGATCTTCCGTTCCCCATTGATCATGGGCGGGAATCTGACCCTCTGTGATGAGTGGACAGAGTCGCTGCTCACGAATCTAGAGGTGTTGGCGGTGAACCAGCATTCCATCGGTAATCATGCGGTTCGCACGTCGGACACCGACGATGTATGGATAGCTCGATCGGAATCAGAGGACAGTTATTACGTGGCAGTCTTCAATCTCGACAGCGTTCCTCAAGCCTTCCGGTTTTCTTGGAAAATCTTAGGGCTACCGGAGGCGAAGTACCACGTGCGCGACCTGTGGGAGCACGCGGATCTTACGTCCACGAAAACTCTTAGGGTCACGCTGTCGCCGCACGCAGCCGCCCTTTACAAAGTTTCCAGCCGGTGAGCATGCTGCCAGGCTCTGCCCGGAGCTTTCAATGGATCGTTACGCCTGCGCGCCCACGATCACTTCCTGCTTGGCATCGTCGAAACTGACTCGCTGGCCGGATTGGATCGCCGCGATGGTCATAGAGAGCGCGATGGAATGGCTGTAACCGGCTTCGATGCTGGCATTCGGCGTTTTTCGGCTGCGCACGCACTCCATCCAGTTGCGCATGTTCGCGGAGGTGGCTTCGTCCACTCCGGCGCTGGCGCTCTTGTCGATCGCACGAGTGGTGTCGGCGAGCGAACGTTGCTGGAGGAGATTCGGCTTCATTCCCATTTCTTTAGCGTACCTGTCTTCGAGTCCGCCTTCGGATGAAATCCTGTTCTTGTCGAGGTCCAGCGAACCCCCATTGGAGTAATAAATTTCCTTTACGTCGCCCGCCGCGTTGGTTTGTCGCGAGGAATACACAACCTGGAAGCCCTTGGAAGAATCATCCAGCGCGCCGTAGTCAAACACGGCAGTCATGGTGTCCCAGTTTTTCCTGCCGTCGTGCCACAAATAGATTCCTCCGTTCGCGACTACACTTCGCGGGCGTGGCAACCCCGTGAACCAGTGCACCGTGTCGATTTGATGGACCATCCATTGATCGGGAATGCCTGATGAATACGGCCAGAACAGACGAAATTCCAGGTACTTGCGCGCGTCAAATGGCTCGGAAGGGCGATTGACCAGGAATCGTTTCCAATCCGTGTCTTCCTCACGGAGTGAACCGACCAGGCGCGGACGCCGCCAACGCCCGGGCTGGTTCACGTTCCAGGTCATTTCCACGCTCACAATATCCCCGAATTGACCCGAGCGAATGAACTCATAGGCGTGCTGGTAGTTTTCTGCGCTGCGGCGTTGCGTTCCGATTTGGACGATCTTGCCGGTACTCCGCACCGCTTCCCGGATGGCGCGCGCATCGGACATCGCATTGGCGAGCGGCTTTTCGATGTAGGCGTCGCGGTCAGCCGTCACCGCCTGCACCCCATGCTGTGCGTGTTGGAAGTCCGCGGTTGCCACAATCACGGCGTCTACGTCTTTGCGCTCGTAGAGTTCCTCATTGTTTCGTGCCGCTGCGATGGGCTTGCCGGTGACTTGCTGCAGGTGCGCGGCTCCTTCTTCGAGGCGTTGCTTCCAAATGTCCGAGAGAGCGTTCAGTTCGAAATTCAATTCTTGGGCGTGCTGCTGAAAAGCAGGGACCAGCGCGGAGCGAGACCGGTCGGAGAACCCCACCACGCCCACTCGGACACGGTCGTTGGCGCCGATGATGTTCGCGTAGCTGGAGGCACTGCTGCCAAGTGCAGCTCCCGCCAAACCTGCTCCCGCCCCTTTCAGAAATATACGCCGCGAATTGTTTGCCATGGCCATAGGTTGCCCCCGCCGATGGAGCGCGCCTACAGCGCGCCCGCCTTACCCAGGAGTTCCTTCATTCCCGCGAAGCTTTGGCGCGAAGACTCTTCCGCGGAGCCCGCGCTTCTCCAGTGCGTTTCGAGGCTCATGGTTCCGGAGTATCCCGCTTGCACCATCGCGCGAAACTGCCCAACGTAATCGATAATGCCCCGGCCCATGGCCGCCCATTCGAACGTACCGTCCGCTTTACGCACCACATCTTTGCAATGCATGTGCCCGATGCGTTCCGTGGGGATATTCGCGAATCCGTCCGGAAAGGCAATCTCACCGCGGTAGGCCGCATTCCCGGGATCCCAGTTCAATTTGAAATTCGCCGCCAGCACAGCCTGCAAAGTCCGCACCGCTTCAACGCCGGTCGCCGTGTTGCAGCCAAATTCGTTTTCGAGGAGTAGAGTGATGTTCTTCGGCGCGACTTGAGCAGCGGTTTCCCGCAGCTTATTGTCCATAGCTTCGCGAAAGGGCTTGGGATCGTCCAACCGCCAGAAATCGAAGCACCGCACGCGGTCCGTGCCCAGGGCCTTGGCGATGGCGATGGAGCGTTCCAGCACTTCACCTTGTTGCGCGAAACTATAGTCCGCTCCGAACTGCGGTGCTTTCGGGCTGTACTTGGAAGTGGGCGCTCCGGGCCAGTCTGTTTTGAAGAGTGGGCTGGCAATATCGGCCACTTGAAGGCCAAATTTTTGCAGCAGCCGCCGCGCTTCGGCGGTTTCCTTCTCATCGAGATTAATGACGTTCTTCTTCCACAGGCCTCGTAGCTCGACATACGCCAGCCCAAACTCTTTCGATGCAATTTCCAGCGCGTGCCCGAAATCCTGCGTGATTTCATCGGTGATGACCGAAAGCTTGAAGCGGCTGCTCCTGACCGATAACGCCGAGGCGCCAAAAACATCGGAACGGCATAGGAGCGAAGATGCCGCTGCTCCACCAATTGCCGAGAGAAAATGACGACGGGATGTTAACGGAGGCATAGGATGTTTCCTCCTTTTCGGAAACCAGCTATTCCCGGATGGTATCACTTCCCTTTGCCGGTGCCACCTAGAGGTGGCCTTCTCACGGGAGACTTCTGGATTGCTTCCGAGCGGCCCTGGCGACAGTGCCACGAGGGCCAGATGTTCCGATTGCGGCGTTCCAGGTCATCGGAGCCAGTTCCACATGTCGAGAGTACTCATGGCCTTCGTCGACGTTTCAAAGGCAGAGATTTCAGCGCAACACCTGGGGAGCCGCTCAGAAATACCTCCTTGCCACATTGCTCCAGAGTGTCGCAGCGGCAGTTTTGCATCATCTTTTTCAGCAAGCGCCGCACGGTTCTTATCCCATCCATCAAACCGTCTAGTTCCGCGAGCTTTTTCCGAGAAAGCGTTTGCCAGCGTTCCGAGGCGCGAGTGACATTGCGAAAACCGAAGAACAGCCGACGGATTGCATCCAGCGTAAATCCCAGTTTCCTTGCCCACTGAATGAGTGCCAGTCGATAAAGCGCCGTGGTGTCGTATCGTCTCTGCCCGCTCACTCTCTGGGCGGGAGGAACCAATCCAATTTGTTCGTAGTAGCGAATCGCGGAAGCTCGTAGTGCAACCTGTCGTGCCACTTCGGAAATCGTCAGTTGCCGCATAGCTGCATTCTAATATCGGTGCATTCCGATTCCCACCTCGAATTAACATTTATTCATAAAAATACAGCTTGCCTTAAAGTTGACTTTAAGTTGTAGCCTCATCAAAGGCTGCTGATCAGCACCACAAATCCCGGCGCCTGGAAAGAACAATTATGAAGAACACGAAATGGATATCTGCATCTGTGCTTTTACTTGCTTGCAACAACACCGCTCTGGCACAAACGAAAAAACCGGGTAGCGCTGTTCCTGTGGCGCAAACCACCATTACAGCTGGTCAGGAGCGGGCCGGCAAGGGCGTCGCTGACCTCGACGCGCAGCGGGAAAAACACGCACTACAGGTCTTTCTAAAGTTAGGACAAACGCTAATCGTGTCTGCCGCTGATGCGATGCCTGCCGATAAGTACGGCTTTGCACCAACCGACGGCGAATTCAAGGGTGTGCGGACCTTTGGTCAACAAGTCAAACACTTGGCTGCGGCCAACCATATCCTGGCTGCTGCCGCGCTCGCCGAGGAACCCCCGACCGGAGCAGGGGACGAAATGGGGCCTGAAGCCGTACGGACCAAGGCGGAGATTCTCGATTACCTGAGCGGGTCGTTCGAGCACCTTGCCAGAGCGATCGACAGGATTGGCGACAAAAATACCACGGTCAAGTCTTCTCCGATTTCACCTTTGAAACGTACCGAGACAACTCGGCTCGCGCTGACGGTCGAGGCCATGATTCATGCGTTTGACCACTACGGGCAAATGGTCGAGTACCTCCGGATGAACGGTGTCGTGCCACCGGCCAGCCGGCCATAAAACAGGGTTTGGAGAGTTGATTCTGATGCCAGTTTCTAAAAACGAAACGACCAACCCTCACGAAGAAAGAGGAGGCACAACAATGTCTGGAGACATCCGCGTTGCCTGCTGTTTGTCGGATGCAGAATTGCGCAAACGTGTGGCAACGCTCCTAGCCCGGTTTGGGTCCGCCGTGATCGCAACTGAGGAGCTCCCCAACGGTTGTGTTTTCCGGGTGCCCGGGGATAAAAAGTGGATGGGGGTTGTGTGGGAAGCGATTGTGGCAGAGCGCGAATGTTGCCCTTTCTTGACATTCGAGTTGACCGCCCAACCGAATATGGGACCGGTGAGCGTCCGCGTGACTGGCCCCGCTGGTACCAAGGCGTTCTTGAAAACGATCGTATGCAATTCCGAGGAGTCCCCCTAATATTCTGAACGAGTGGTCGGCAATCCGGGAAGTAGCACTAGATTCATCCACTGCTTCCGGTTTGCCCGTTATTCGGGACAAATCGAAAAACAGCAAGAGCAATGCTACGAAGGAGGCCCGATGCCACAGATCTCGACGCAAGAGTTCGAACGGCTGCCACTGCGGGTTCACGACTTTCTTGCCGGCGTGCCGCTTCATGACGTGTGGGTCGTCAATCTGCCGCGGGCGCGCTCCGGCATCACGCTGGATGAGTTCTTGCGGACTGCAAGCTCGTGTCTGCTCACACCCTCGCCGGTCGTGCGCGCGCTCCTAAACATCCGTCTCTTCGTCGGCCGGCTCGTTGGTTGGGATCGCGAGCCGGCCGCAACCGCTTGGGAAACCTTCGCAACGCGTCTGACAACCGCCGATCGCTCGAAGTCCCTTGCCCCAGCGGGCACGCGCGAAGGACTTTTCCGCGTCGTATACCACTTCGAGAACGAGCAGCTCCTTGAGCTGATCAACCGCACCGCCCACGCCGCGGCGCTGAGCGCCCTCGTCGAAACGGCAAATGCGTACCGCTTCTATTTCGGCGTTTACGTGCCCAGTGTCAGTCACTTCACGCCGATCTACATGGCCCTGATCGACCCGTTCCGCAAGCTGGTCGTCTACCCGTCACTCCTCCGCACCGTCCGAGCGAAGTGGAATAGAACCTTCGGCACAACCTGACAACAGAACACCTCTTCATAAGAATGTTGCGGTAGCGGACAGAAGCAATCAGGAGCATGGATGTATTTGGACTTGGCCTTGCTGTGCGCGCAGCGGCGGCGCTTCTCTTGGAGCCATCGGAGTGGCTAACACTGACGGCTGACCTGAGGTTACCGAGATGCCAGTCGATATGTCCCCGTTACACTCACAAACTCCGGAACCGGCGGATACTAGGCGAATGGTTAGCTACTGGGAAGCTATCCTCCGAACCGATTTGCCCGGCATTTGCCTTGAATTGGCGCATTGCAATGGAAAAACGCTTCCTCCAGCTCTTCGCCTGGCTTTCGCTGACGAATGTCCTAGAACGAATGGGGATAACTGCCTGCTCACAAGAAGTTCCGCGTACGTTGACTTGGCTTTTTCCCGCCTGTTAGCGTAACTGAGTAGCGCTGCGGCTAATCGAGATACCGCAGCAGACCGAGGAGAACGTGTGGGTCGACCTCCTGTGGAGAGGTTTGTCCCTGTTCGCGCATGGCGTATAACAAGAGCAAAAACGTCGAGGCCGCACAAAAGCTGCTGAACCAGGGCAAAGTCGCCCAGGCCATCGCGGAATACCAGAATATTTTAAAGTACGAGCCTCGCGATCAGGTCACGCTGATGACCATCGGCGAGCTGTATATCCGCCAGGGTGAAACCTTCCAGGCCATCGATTATTTTGAACGTCTTGCTCAGATTTTCGTCGGCGATGGATTCCTGACAAAAGCAATCGCGGTTTACAAGCGCATCGCCAAACTCGCCCCTGAAGAAATCCGCCCGCTCGAAAAGCTTGCCGACCTCTATGTTCAACAGGGCGTAATGAGCGAGGCCCGTCCCCTCTTCCTCCAGCTGGCGGAAATTCACCTGAAGAACAATCGCCAGCCGGAAGCCATTGGATTGCTGAAAAAACTTCTGCAGGCGGAACCTGACAATCTCCGCATCCAGATCCGCTTGGCCGATTTGTATCAGGCCATGGGCCAGACTCGGGACGCCATCGAGGCGTACGTCTCCGCATCCCAGCGTGCTTTGGCACGCGGTGATCAGGGCGAAAGTGAAAAGCTCGCCGATAAGGCGCTGAAACTTGAGCCCAGCAATCTGGCTGCAGTCATCATCAAAGCGCGGTCATATTCTTTGCAGGGCAATCTCGCCAAGGCCACGCAGCTTTTGGAACAAGCCGCCGGTCTCGAGAAAGGCGGCGAGCAAACCGAACTCCTGCTCGATCTTTATCTGAAGAACTCCGACTGGGACGAGGCTTCGGCGCTCGCGCACCGCGTGTTTGAAGCCGACCAGAAAAATTTTGGGCCGATGCAAAAAGTCGTCGAATCCCTGTTGCAATCCGGGAATGGCCAAAAAGCCATGGAAATCCTGGAAAAGTCGCGGTTGCCCATGATCGATGCCGGCGAGCACGAGGTCGTCGCCAAATTACTCACCGAGCTGGCTGCTAGTATGCCTGGCAGTGTCGAGCCGCTGGAATGGCTCGTGGAACTCTACGGCCGCACCAGTGACTCCTTCCATATCGCTGATGCCCTCGCGCATCTCGGCGATGCCCTGGTTGCCGATCAGCAATACGAACGCGCAAAGAAGACATTCGAACAGCTCGTCGATCGCGATCCAGAAAGCGATTCCGCCAAGCGCAAACTCAATCACGTGCTCCGCAAGATGGGACTTCTGGAGGGCGGAGAAGCCGAAGATTTTCATGAAGAAAACTTGCGGGCTGAAATCCCCCAACCTCCGGCCGCCAGGCTGCCCGTCGAGGACGAGGAACCTGCTGCCGAAGCACGCCCCAAGCCAGCCGTCAAGTCCAGCGAACCCGCGCTTGACGATGAGACGCAAAAATTCATCGCGCAATCGCTCACTGACGTGGATCTTTTCGCTAGCTACGGCCTCACGCAGAAAGCCATTGGCCTGCTGGAGGCCATCCTCCGTCGCGCACCTCGCCATACCCCAACACTTGAGAAACTGCTCGACTTCGTCCTTGGCGCCGGCGACGACCGGCGCACCGCCGAACTCGCCGCGAAGTTGGAACAAATCCACGACGAAACAGGCGACAAGCGTAGCTCTGAACGATTTGGGGAATTGCGCCGCCGCTTCCAGCGTGCCGCTGGTCTGTCAGATGCGGAATTGGCGATTGCCGTCCCCTCCACAAAACCTGCCGCCCCGGCAGCCGTCGCGCCAGAGCCTATGGACGGTTCGATTCCCGAAATCGCCGCCGAACTTGCTCCTGAGGCGCCTGTGCCTGCTCCCGAGCCCGTCAAGGCGGCTCCCGTGGAGCGGGCGAAGCCCGAGCCGGTTGAAGTGAACACGGCTGTCCAGGCAGAAGTTCAGGAAGTCGATTTGTCCGATGAGTGGGCGACTCTACTCGACGCATCGCGTCCTACTGAGGGGACTGTTGAAGCTCCTGCGCCTGTGCCAGCTAAGCCCGCTCCCGGTGCCGGACGTCACGCGAAGCCTGGGGACGTGGAAGAGTTTCAGATTGGCGAGGCCCACCCAATCGTTTCGAAGGGCGATGCACCGCCTGCCGCTCCAACCATTCCTCTTGAGCCGGAATCCGTCGCTGAAAAAGCATCGGCGAAAACCGCGCCTGGAAAGCCTAAACAAGTTCCACCGCCTAAGACTCCGCAAAAACCTGCAGAGATAGGCGAGCCCGAATTCGAATTGGAGCAGGAGTATGAACTCGTACTTGAAGCGGAGCCTCTCGTTCCGGCGTACGATCAAAGGCCACCCGAGAAGCCCATCGCTCCACGCCAGCCAGAACCGGTCGCGCGAAACGCCGCACCATCGCCACCCGCGGGCAGTGGTTTTGCTTCCGATCAATTCCTGGCCGACCTTGCCAAAGAAATCGACCAGCTCGGCATCGGCGAGCTTTCCCCAGGTTTTTCGGGAACCACGCCGAGCGCTCAGCCGCTGTCCATTGCGAAGCCGGCGTCGCCGTCCGCGCCGTCTACCGCGTCGGGGCCGCTCCAGGAAGTCTTCGACGAATTTCGCGCCGAGCTGGGCGAGATGGGCACGGAGGACGAAGACCTCGAAACCCACTACAACCTGGGCATCGCGTTTCGTGAAATGGGGCTTCTCGAAGAAGCCATTAGCGAATTCCAAAAAGTTGCCAAGGCCAGCGATCGCGGCCGCGCCTTCCGCTATACCATGCAGTGCTGCACCCTTCTGGGCCTGGCTTTCATGGATAAGGGCCAGCCGGCCATCGCCGCGATCTGGTATGAGCGCGCTTTGAAAACTCCGGGCAATGATCCGGAAAGCACGCTCGCCTTGCGGTATGATTTGGGTGTGGCTCAGGAATCGGCGGGCGAGCCTGAAGCGGCGCTTAAGAGTTTCTCCCAGGTCTACGCGATGAACATCGACTATCGTGACGTGGCCGAACGCATCGCGGCCCTTCAGAAGCCCATCCGCTGATCCTGCACGTTTCCCGACTGGACGGGTTCCGCGCATTCATGAACCGGGTTTACCGCGCACTGCTGATTGTTCTTGCGTTCGAAATGGGCGCAATGCTTCTGTACTTGCCGTGGTCTGTCTACTGGGAAAAGAATTTTTTTCTCAGCTACTATCCTTCACTTATTCCCATCGTGCTTCATCCCTCCTTTCGCGGCGCGGTGAGCGGCCTGGGGGTCTTGGATATTCTTCTGGCAATCGGCTGGATCGGTTCGCGCACGGGGCCTGATCGTGTCCCGCCTCAATAATACATTTCGCGGACTGCTGCTCTGCTACGTCACGGATCGTCACAATTTCGCCGCAACCGATTCTCGAGAAGCGCAGGAAATTCTCTTGTCGAAAATCGAAGCCGCTGCGGATGCGGGCGTCGATTGGATTCAGATCCGGGAGAAAGATCTTTCGGGCAAAGATTGCTGTTCCCTGACGCGCGGAGCTCTGCAGCGAGCCGCAAAATCCTCAACAAGAAAAACCGCGCCAACGCAGATCTTGGTGAATGATCGGCTGGATGTGGCGTTCTCCGAACGCGCCGGCGGCGTGCATCTTGGCGAAAGAAGTTTGCCGCTCGCGGAAGCCCAGCGACTTGTCGAGAATCGCGGCGAACGGAAACCTTTCCTCATTGGCGTTTCCTGCCACTCGCTGGAAGCCGCGAGAACGGCCGCGAGGGGCGGCGCGGATTATCTTTTTTTTGGCCCGGTCTTTGTCACGCCTTCGAAGGCGGCGCTTGGCGCGCCGCAAGGACTTGAGCGGCTGGCCAAAGTTTGCCGCGGCGTCTCCATACCCGTTCTCGCGATCGGCGGAATTACTTTGGAGAATGCAGCCGATTGCCTAGCTGCCAGTGCGTCCGGGATCGCCGCCATTCGTCTTTTCCAAGACGCTCCTGACATGTCCTTTGTAGTCAATTTTCTGCGAAAGCTGATGCCTGATTAGCGCTCCAGCAACGTCGATCACGAGGCCCGATTCCAGATGACAATGGCTTGCAAACATAACCGGACTAAGTTAGTCTGGATTGCTTGTTGCAAATCATTTGCAAGGAGATCTCGTGACCTCGGTCGGTCGGCTCGTGCTGGTCTGCCTTTTCTTCCTTACGGTACTCTCGCTCCTCACTCCAACTGCTGCCCTGGCGCAAGAGAATCCTTATTTTGTCGCTTATGATCACTATATGGAGGAGCCCGGCAATCTGGAAATCGAGTATTTCTCAACATTTGGGACCCAAAGAAGCGGGAATGACTTCCACGCCTTCTGGGGCGAGTTTGAATACGGCGCAACTGCCTGGTGGACCACGGAGTTTTACCTGGATGGGCAGACCACCTTCAACGACAGCACCATATTCACGGGATTCCGGTGGGAGAATCGCTTTCGGGTGTTGAAGCGCGAGCACCTCATCAATCCCGTTTTTTATGTGGAGTATGAAAACAAAAATAGCGCGGACAAGATCCTCAAAGAGGGCGAAGGCCACGACGTGGAATCGGACTTTCTGATTTCGAATGCCGAGGCCCGTAAGGAGCATATCCACGAAATTGAGATGAAGCTAATCCTGTCCAGCACATTTAAAGGCTGGAACTTCACGGAGAATACCCTCGCGGCTAAGAATCTATCGAATTCACCGTGGGAATTCGGCTATGCCTTCGGCGCGAGCCGTCCGCTGGCTCTGAAAGCCTCCGCGAAACGCTGCACTCTATGTCGCCAAAACTTTATTGGCGGTGTCGAGATGTATGGGGGATTGGGTGACCGGCACAGTTTTGGCCTTCACGATACGTCGCATTACGTGGCGCAGGTTCTTGGCTGGAATTTACCTTCCGGCTGGACGCTGCGGATTTCGCCCGGCTTCGGTTTGAATGACAACAGTCACCGGTTCCTCATGCGCTGGGGAGTCACTAGGGAAATCACTGGGTTCGGTTCGATGGTCAACCGGCTATTTGGAGGCCGTAAGTGAAAGCCGTTGCCACGGCACGTGCTGTTTGCGCTTCCTTTCTTGCGGTGTCTGTCGTTCTTGCGCAGAGCGGGAATACCGACAGGCCGCCAGCCAGCGCAGCGCCCAAGTACGATCCGGCTATTTATGCGGAATTGCAAAAAGCGCCGGAAAAAGCGCGGAACCGCCCAAATCCTCTGCAGAACGATCCAGACGCGGTTGCGGCCGGCGCCATTCTATTCGAACAGCATTGCGCGGAATGCCACGGCAAATCCGCTGAAGGCTCGCGCAAGGCACCGAGCCTGCTGGCTCCAGAAGTGCAAAACGCCACTCCCGGAACACTTTTCTGGTTGTTGACCAATGGGGTCGTTCGAAAGAAGATGCCGGTTTGGTCGAAGTTGCCGGAACCCCAGCGCTGGCAATTGGTACGGTATGTCAAGTCACTTGGTAGGCCCGTTCCGGCATCGGAATCTCCAGCCCCGAAACCATGAAGGAAGAAATCTAGTCTGCGGCCTTGGCTGCGCCGTTCAGAATCATCGCCAGCCGAACGCCAGCTTCCCAAAGGCCATCTTGCACGGCCTTTGCCGCCTTGCTTTGATAAGTCTCGCCGACAGCAAGATGCTTTTCGAACATGCGCTTTCCCATGTGATTATTTTCGGCGCAGTTTTTCAATTTCAGGTCCGGCTCGATGCCGATTTTTTCCGGCAAGGCATCGTAAACCGTCGTTTCCGCTCGCTCATGGCTCTCCCAGGCCCAGTTCTCCATGTGAATTCCGGCGGCTTCCAACTCGGCTGTTTGCCCGTGAAACTTTTCGTCCAATTCGTCGGCGTACCGCAACGGGTTGGAGATTTCCATGTCGCGCTCCACAATTTCGGTGTCCCAGATCTGATGAAGATTGGGCGAATAATCTTCACGCTCCGGATGGAGAGGATTCACGAGCGGCTCGTGGCGGAAGTACTTCACAGGCACGCAGTTTCCGCCGTTGTCGGCATTGTTGATGGCGTGCAGCGGCTGATGCAGATCGCCGACAAAGTGGATAAGGTAACGGATGGCTTCGGCGCGCTTCAGAGGATCGGCGGACTTGTCCTTCAGGATAGCGCCCTGCTCTTCGATGGCGCGCGTCACGCATCCTTCGGTGCCGCAGTACTCGGCCAGGTTTCCTTTGTGCTTACCGCGGGGAATATCGATGTAATGCCATGGACCGTTCTTGCGCTCGTTGCGCACGTCATCTGGCCATGTCGAGGCATCCACCATGAGATCCGATGCGGAATTGCCGCACCAGCGTCTCAGTTTCGGATCGATGGGGTTGTCGCTGAGAAGTTTCTGAACCATTTGCCGCGCTTCCGGCGTCAAGTGCTTCTCCGCAATTGCGGCGACCGTCTGGTGGCCTTTGCAACTCCACCCGTTGGCGGGAGGTGTAGACCATGTCAGGAGCGCGAGAGCACTCGCCAGCAAGACGATTTTAGGATTCATTGATTTGCCTTAATGAAATTTTCATTCTGCAGCGCGGCCCGCCCTCGAAGAGATAGGACGTTAATTGCCTCTACAGCGGTTTCAAGCGCTGAGCCAGCGCCCGATCGGTTTCCACGATTCGGTATGATCGCAGATCACGCGCAACGCCGCGGTGATGGGAATGGCCAGAACCAAGCCCATGCCTCCCCATACCCAGCCCCAGAAAAGCAGTGCAATGGTGATAGCCACGGCATTCAGCCGCACGCGGCGACCTACCAATTGTGGCGCCACTAGATTGATCGCCAAAACGTGAATGGTAGTGAGCGTCACGGCAATTAGAACGAACTGCCCGATGGTATTCCACTTCGCCAAAGCAATGATAAAGGCCGGCAGCCAAGCCATTACGGCCCCAATGTATGGCACCATGTTAAGGAGTCCAGACGCGATTCCCGTGAGAATGGGATACTCCATCCCGATGATCCAGAAAAACAGGCTGCTCGCCGCGATGACTACCAGCGTGACGATGGTCATTCCCGCGAGGTAATCGCGCAGGACATCCCGCAAATCTTCAAGCGTTTCCTTGACTTGCGTCCGCCGCGAGGCCGGAAAGAGTTGCAACGTGCCGTGCCAGACCTGGCGCTTCTCTGCAAGCATGAAGAAAACCAGAAAGGGCATAAACGTAACTTCCAGAAACAGCGCGTACAGCGAGCCAACCCCGCGGAAAATCAGGTTGCGCACAATGCTGGGTTCCGCCTGCACCACCGCTGAGGAAGTAGGACCTGGGTCGGGCGAAACCTGCACTTCGATGCCCTTGATTTTGCCTTCCACGGCACCCGCCGCCTTCCGCAGAACACCGCTGTATTTCGGCCAGTTCTCGGCGAAATCCGCGGTGCGCGTCCACAACCCGTAGCCTACTGCAATCAGGACCGCGATCAGGATCAGCACCATAACCATCGCGCCCAGCGTCCGGGGCAGGCGCATTCTCTCCAGAAATTCCACCGCCGGGTCGAGAAGGTAGGCCAGCAAAATCGAAAGAAGCAGGGTAATGACCACGCCTGCGGCGTAATAGAAAAACAGCAGGATGATGGCTGCGGCGATCACGCGCATGCTGAAGTTGGAACTAGTAAAGCGAACGAGCGATGGTGGCGTGGACGTGGCGGACACGAGCATCTCCGGTGCTCCACGGTAGCACAATCTTGCAAACCGTTTACGGCGTCGTGCGCGGCTGTTTCGAGGCAGCAAATCCAAGGGTGCGTGACTAAGCTCTGCATTTGAGTCGTTGATGCAAAAGACATGCGTGCGCCGGACCGCAAAGTCAACGTTTTTTGCGTGTGTTAAGCTTTTCTGAGGTCGTCCACACGGAAGCTGGCCGCGACCGGGCCCGGACCACACTGCAGTGACAGGCTCTCAATGGCAAAAGAGTTTTTTGGAACCGACGGGATTCGCGGCGTCCCGGGCACACCGCCGCTGGACGACGCCACCCTCTACGCCACCGGGCGCTCTCTTGGCGCGTATCTCAAGCGCGAACATGGCGCCGCTCATGTGCTGATCGGCATGGACACGCGAGAATCCGGTCCGCACATCGCCTCATTACTTGCTGGTGGTCTTGCTCAGGTCGGCGCCACCGTGGCCTTTGCCGGCGTGATCACTACTCCGGGCGTTGCCTGTCTTGTTCGTCAAAATGATTTTCAAGCCGGTGTGGTTATCTCTGCTTCGCACAATCCCTTTCAAGACAACGGCGTGAAGTTGTTTTCGCATGCCGGGATGAAATTTCCGGACGCGGTTGAAGAAGAACTCGAACAAGATATCCTCAAGCACCGGGGAGAAGCCGTCCCCAAGAACCTTCCCCGGCTGGTTGCCGATGAATCGCTGGACGCTGAATATCTGGCCTTTCTCCGGAAGCGTTTTATTCCGGGGGCGAAGCTCGCGGGCTTCCGAATCGTTCTCGATTGCGCTAACGGCGCAGCGTTCAGGCTTGGCCCGGAGCTGTTCCGCTCGCTCGGGGCCGACGTTGTCGCTATGGGCGTTTCGCCCGACGGCCGCAACATCAACGCCGGCTGCGGTTCCTTGCACCTGGAGGGCTTGCAGAAACGCGTCGTGGCGGAAAAGGCGCGGCTTGGTGTGGCATTCGATGGTGATGCGGACCGCGCGCTCTTCGTCTGTGAAACGGGAAAAATTGTGAATGGCGACGGCGTGCTTCTCGCCGTCGCGCGTTACCTCAAATCGCAGAACAAGCTAAAAGGCGATCGTGTCGTTGCTACCTCGATGTCCAACCTCGGACTTGAGCGCGTTCTTGCCCGCGAAAACATCGCGCTGGCGCGCGCCGCCGTCGGTGATCGCTACGTTCTGGAAGAGATGCTTCGCAGCGGAAACGTTCTTGGCGGCGAACAGTCCGGCCATATCATTTTTCTGGACGACAGCCCGGCCGGCGACGGCTTGCTCACAGCTGCAAAAATTGCTTCGCTGGTTTCCATGCACGGCAAAATCGAATCGCTCGTCGAAGGCCTCAAGGATTATCCGCAGCTAATCGTCAACGTGAAGGTGCGTTCAAAACCGCCGCTCGAGACACTTCCGGAAGTCTCCCGCGCCCTGGCCGAAGCCCAATCCGCGCTCGGCGACAATGGCCGCGTGATCCTTCGCTACTCCGGCACCGAGCAGCTCGCTCGCGTCATGGTCGAAGCCGAACACGAAGCCGATGTCCAGCGCTTCAGCCAGTCCCTCGCCAACGCTCTGCGCTCCTCCATCGGCGCTTAATCGGGCCTTCTCGCCGGCTTTCTGCGTACTCCACGTCGCTGTGTTCTCTCTTCTTCGATTTGCCAGGGAACTTTTCGCCCTCTCGCGACATTACAAGAGTGAGAGAATCAGGCCATGTAGTTCCCAGGGTGCCATGCGCATGCCGGAAGTCGAATTTAATCAGCCCTTTGGCGACTCCACCTCCCTCGGGGCCATGCCCGATGAACGGCTCCTGCTGGTCTTCCGCATGGGCAATTCTGAAGCTTTTACCGAACTCTTCCGCCGTTATAGCAACCCCGTGTACGGTTTCTTTCGCCGGCGTCTCGAAAATCCAGCGCGCGCGGAAGAACTTGCTCAAGAAACATTTGTCGCTATTCTTAGGGGTATCGAACGGTACGAACCTCGCGCTTCGTTTCGCACCTATCTCTACGGCATCGCCATGAAGATCTTGATGGCGGAGCGCCGCAAGTCTGCGCGACGGGAGTCGCCCGCCGCGGCCTCGATCGATCCGAGCACGGACCCCTGCGTGGAAGCGGCCATCTGGGTGCAGCGCGCCATCGAGCAGCTCGATGCCGAGCACCGGGACATCCTGCTTCTGCGCGAATTTGAACAACTTACCTATGACGAGATCGCCGCGCTCCTGCGTTTGCCCGTCAACACCGTCCGCTCGCGCCTTTTTCGCGCTAGGACAGCCCTTAAGGCTTTTCTGCTCCCTCTGCGGCCAGAAATGAGGAACGAAACATGAACGCCGAGTTGCATAAATTCCAGCCCGAAGAGGTGATGGCCTACCTCGACGGCGAAATTACCGGCGAACGCGCCCTTGCTCTTGCCGACCATCTCCAGCAATGCGCCGAATGCTCCGGTCTCGCCGACGATTTGTGTGCCCTCTCTCAGCAGCTTATCGCCTGGAAAATTGAGCCATCTCCTCTCGTGGAGTCACCTTCCATCCAGGGCATGGAGGCCTTAACTGCGGAAGAGGCGATGGGGGCCTTCAAGTCCGAAGGGCGTACCATCGCAGCCTTACCGCCTGCTCAAGAACGCGCACCAGCGATCGGACCGAAATCTTCACTTCTCTCTTCGTTTCTGGATTTCATCCGGCGACCTCGCGTTGAACGACCCTGGGTGTGGGCTTTTGCCGGCGCCTGCGTTGTGATTCTGATCCTGTCGTCGCTGTCACTCAGGATGGCTAAAGTTGCGCCGAGCCAATCCGCAACGACAATTGCCAGTTATCAGAAGAAAAACCAAGACGAACTTGCGCGCATTAGCCGGGAAGTGGAAAACGCACGGTTGCGTGCACAGGCGAACCAAGTGAGTGTTGACGGTGCAGACCCCCATTATAGTTCTTTAAAAGACGCCGTTCGCTCGGAATCTCTGCAACAGGTCGGTACGGATAAGCGCCAGCTCGAGAAGGCCCGTCAAGAAGCGGCTAGGATGAACGATGAAACCAACGAAAAAATCACTGCGTTGGATACCTCAGTTCACTCAGAACTGGCAACTACGGTCGATACCACCGTTGTGCCAGTACAGATGATCGAGCGAACTGCATCGCTCTCGATGACTGTTAAGGAAATGGACGCTGCCCGCGCAGCTCTGGAGGATATCGAAAAGCGGCACCATGGCTACTTCGCCGAATTACACACCGAAGGGCAATCCGAAGCGGGACGCACGCTCACCGCCTCCCTGCGGGTGCCTGCCGGCGAGCTTGACGCCACTCTCAGTGAACTAAGAAAGCTTGGTCACCTCGACGAAGAGAAACAGGGCGGCGAAGAAGTATCTCAGCAACACGTTGACCTGGAGGCGCGCTTGCAGAATGCACGCAATACCGAAAAGCGCCTGACTGACCTTCTTACCAAACGCGTCGACAAGTTGAAGGATGTCCTTGACGTTGAACGCGAGCTTGCGAGCACACGAGAAGAGATTGAACGCATGGAAGCACAGCTACGTAATATGGAGACCCAGGTCAGTTACGCCTCGATTGACGTTAAGTTGCGTGAGGAGTACAAGCCCGTCCTGAATCTTGCTCCCCCTGCAACCGGCACACGTTTGCGCAACGCCCTGGTGGATGGCTACAAGTCGGCTATGGAAAGCGCTCTGGGTTTAGTTCTGTTTCTGTTCCAGGAGGGGCCGACCATTCTTTTTTGGCTGCTCCTTCTCTTTTTCCCGGCGCGTTGGACGTGGCGCAAGCTCCGCGCGGTCGCCGCCCCTAAGCCGTCTCCCGCGGTGGCTCTCTAGTGGCCACCGTTCTGGCTGTTCCCGTAAGGGCGTCCCAGCAACAACTCGTATCAGCCATTGTTCCGAGACAACTCGACTCGTGGAAGGGAATCGCCGCTTTTTTCGCACGGACTGTCCGCACCGTCCAGCGGTGGGAGAGCTCCGAAGACTTACCCGTTTACCATCACGTCCACGTAAAGCGCAATTCCGTCTACGCATTAGAATCTGAACTGATCGCCTGGCGGGATGCCCGCTCCCGGCAGCAGGACGAAGGTCATCTTGTCAAGAAATCCTCAAGCCGCCGCTTGCGGTTGGCCGTATTGCCGTTCGCAAATCTTTCGGCCGGCCCTCAGTTGAGTCATTTTGAAGATGGTTTGACCCATGAACTTATTGTCTAATTGGCGCGCCTCGATCCGGCACGGCTCGGCGTTATCGCACGCACAACGGTGATGCCCCTTAAGAAATCTCGCTGCACTGTTGCGCAGATCGGGCGGAGCTTAAAAGTTGATTACGTTCTTGAAGGGAGCGTGCGCTTGGCCGCACGCAAGATGCGCATAGCTTCCCAGTTGATCGATGTCAAGGACCAAACTCAGCTTTTCGCTGACACTTGCATGCGTCAGCGTGCGGACGAAGTCTACATTCAAGTTGCTTTTGCGGAACGAATCGCAAGAATGGTGTGCGGGCATCTGCTCGCCTCAATTCCGCCATCGATTTGAAGCTTGCGGCAGAGTACAAGGCCGAGCCCACCGCTCCCGCGCCCGTTGCCACCAGAAATCTACAATAACGATATTCTTTCACCTCGCTCGGCTGATGTCCGCCAAGCGGGTGATCCAGGACGGAGGGACGAGAAAATCGATCAGAACGCTCCCAAAGAATGGAGAGTCCCGCCGCCATTCTGTGGGATTTTGTAGACTTGCGCCATGTAACATCACTCCTTCCCGACGTTGCCTAACGCTAACCGCCGTGCTTTCAATCGAGTCGAGAGTTTCCCCTTGAGCATTCCTCGCTGGCATGCGGTTTGCTCTCGGATTCTTCACTTATAAGATTGGCTTCCCGGGGTGGCCGGAACCGATCCTCGACTCGGTTACCGGTTTGGGGCGTCAATTACGAAAAGGGGGCTTGCACCAGCCCCCTTTTTCATTTCGGGCATGACTCCGGCACCCATTCATTCGGCAACCTTAGCGATAGTGAACGGTTTAAGCGCCCCCGCGTCATTCTGGCCGACGAGCCACACATCGACCGCGCTCAAGGAATCCTGTCTCCATCCTCGACATGAAGCTCTGCCTGTCTTGCTGAATCTTATTCTGCAGCAAAAAAGATGAGCGGCCGATGGGGGGACCGGCCGCTCGGGCGTGGGATGGAGGATACAGTAATCCGAAGTCAGTTTGGTTTCTGTAGCCGTTTTTGCTGCGCTCGCGAGCAGCAAGACGACAAACAGGAGTGAACACCACTCCAGAAAACCAAAACAACTCCCGACTACTTGCGTAGTTTGTGCTCCACCATCTTTCCCGTCGATAGCTCGCTGGATTCATTTTCGCCAGTACCTCCGTACTTTCGCATCACGTCTGTCTCTGTTCTTGACTATAGATTGCCAATCACTTTTTCGAGATGCTGGATCGATTTCCGCACCCCTTCCCTGTCTTCATTCGATAATGAAGAGAGCGCCTGCGCCAGCGACTCCACGCGGCGCCGTCGCCCTTCTTGCAGGATCCTGGTCCCTTTCGCGGTTGCTTCGAGACGCACACGCCGACCGTCTTCCGTTTTTCCGCGGCGCACCAGTCCCGCGCGTACCAGTCCCGCAACGATGCGGCTCATCGTCGGCGGACGGACTTGCTCCGCCTCCGCTAGTTCGCCAAGCGAGCGCGGGCCGCCTCCTAGGACAAGCACGGACAGCGCCGAAAGTTGCGCCGGACCAACCCCGCTCTCGCGGTCGCGCACGCGCAGCCGGCGAAGCAGATGGATGGCGGCGGAGTGCAGCCGGTCGGCGGTCTCGAA
>Ga0209648_10001217_pt1 | contig 20586 bp, 17 predicted proteins | sample GraSoi2013_115cm_FD_185830 | JGI IMG/M metagenome (GOLD analysis project Ga0209648, IMG submission 185830) | Grasslands soil microbial communities from the Angelo Coastal Reserve, California, USA - Sample 9_17_2013_115cm (SPAdes) (version 2) | ecosystem: Environmental > Terrestrial > Soil >... | reverse complement strand
TCGTCATCGCCACCGGCATTGCGAATATCTACGGCCGCGATCCAGTCACCATGGCCGCCGCGCAGAAAACGCTTTTCGAGGCATACCCTGACCGATTCCTGCTGGGCCTTGGCGTAAGCCACATTCCCTTGGTGGAGACGGTGCGCGGCCATCGCTACGACAAACCGGTCCCTGCTATGCGCGCGTATTTGGATGCAATGGATCAGGCTCCTTACCAAGCGGTGCCGCCCCCATCGAAACCGCCGCGCGTTTTGGCTGCCCTTGGGCCGAAGATGCTGCAGCTGTCCGCCGAGCGCGCGAACGGCGCGCATCCCTACAATACGACTCCAAAGCACACCGCTGAGGCGCGAGCGCTGCTGGGCCCTGGTCCCTATTTGTGTCCGGAGCAGGCTGTGGTGCTGGAAACGAATCCGGCTAAGGCGCGTGCCATTGCGCGGAAATTTCTCGCGATCTATCTGGGTTTGCCCAATTACACGAACAACTGGTTGCGCTTGGGATTTCAGGAGTCCGATTTCAGCAATGGCGGCAGCGACAAGCTAATCGACGCCGTGATTGCCTGGGGAGACTTAAAGTCAGTGCTCAATCGCATCCGCGAGCACCACTCCGCGGGCGCGGATCATGTTTGCGTTCAGGTCCTCACCGACGATCCCAAGACGTTTCCCATCCACGAATATCGCGAGCTGTCGTCGGCGATCCGTAAGAACTAGTTGGCATCGACCGCGCAACAGCGGCAGAGATCCATCACGCGAACTCAGCCAAGTCCGGCTAAGAGGTGCGCCATTTTTCGAACCTCATCTTCGAAGAGCGTACCGTTTCCGCTTCCATAAGGGATACGTGTGCCGAGGCCCGAGTGGAGCTCGCGAGCCTGCGTGCGTTGCGCGACTTCGAGAATGTTGGAAGAGTTCACGCCACTGCCCGGGACGATCCTGATGCGATTCCCAGCGGCGGCAACCAATTTTGCAAGCGCGGCAAGGCCTTGGGGCGCGGTGGGCGCGCCACCCGAAGTCAGAATGCGCGCAGCGCTCGTCTCGACCACTGCTTCCAATGCAGCGCCCATGTCGGCGACGTCATCGAACGCGCGGTGAAACGTAACGGGGAACGGCTCAGCAAGTTTCACTAACTCTCGCGTGCGCTCCACATCCACGCGCCGTTCCGCGGTAAGTACGCCGAGGACGATGCCATCCATGCGAGCCCGCTTGGCCGCCGCGATACCGCTATGCATCTGCGCGATTTCTTCCGGTGAATAAGCAAAATCCCCAGCCCGCGGCCGGATCATCGCAAAGATCGGCACCCGCACTACCTCGCGTACGCGGCGCATCAGTTCGTCACTGGGCGTAAGCCCGCCCCGGTTCAGATCGGCGCAGAGTTCGATGCGTTGCGCGCCGCCGCGCTCGGCCGCCGCCGCAGCTTCGGCTGTCTCTACGGATATTTCAAGCAGAAATGGGCTCCGCACGGAGCAGGTAGAGTAGCAGACCCGGCGCCGAGTAAGAACGGGAGCTTGGTGTGCCAGAACGCTCAACGTTTGCTTCACGTCTCGTACTTGGCAACAACATCCGGCGACCAGGGCCGCGTGTGAGGCGTGATGTTGTCTTAACCATTTCTTGTGGTACGCTTTCCTTCCACACTCCGGGTCTCGGTCGGTTTCTAGCTTTGCTCAGCCCCAGGGCCGGAAGCGCAAAGGAGACCTTTTCATGAAACACGTTGCCAAATTTACGATGTGCCTGCTCATTCTCTCGGTCGCCGCATTGGCCGGCTGCCAGGAGTCCTACCACGAGAAAGAAGAGCGCTACGTCCTGATCGCCGCAAATATCAATTTGCCGTACTGGCAGGAAGCTGCCGCGGGCCTGCGCGATGTCGCCAAGGAAATGGGCCTCGGCATAAAAGTCGATGTGGACGGCCCAACCTCGTATTCTCCGCAGGAAGAAGTAGACGCGTTCCAGAAAGCTGTCTCGCAGCACCCCGCGGGAATTCTCGTCTCCGTTACGAAACCGGATCTGTTTCAAGCGCCCATCGCCGCCGCCGTCGCCGGCGGCATTCCCGTGATTTGCCTCGACTCCGATGCACCCGATTCCAAGCGCCTGATGTTCATCGGCACGGACAATTTCCGCGCCGGCCAGGAAAGCGCCAAGCGCATCGCCGACATCCTCAAGGGTCACGGCGATATCATGCTCGTCACCATTCCCGGCCAGCTCAATTTGGATGAGCGCGTGCGCGGCGTGAATGAGGCCCTGAAGAAATATCCGGGCATAAAAATTGTGCAGACCGTCAACGATGAAGGCGATTCCAACAAGGCCTTTGACGGGGTCAACGCTTTTCTCTCCGCCAAGAAAAAAGTGGATGGCATTCTTTGCCTGGAAGCTTCCGGCGGTGCAGGCGCGGCTGGCGTGCTCCACCGCGTGGATATGACCGGCAAAATCGCCATCGTCTCCTTTGACAAGGATCCGGAAACGATGGATTGGATCGACCGCGGCGGCATTAATGCCACGGTCGCCCAAAAGCCCTATGTTATGGCCTATTACGGTGTGAAATTCCTGGACGACTTGCACCACAACGCCGTGCACGAATTCAAGGATTGGCACAACGCTCCCGGGTCGCCGCTTCCCGCGTGGGTGGACACCGGCACCGCCATCATCGACAAAAGCAATCTCGCGGTGTTCCGCGAAGCGCTCGCAGCGCACCCTAAACCCCTGTAGTCGATTTTATATTCAGGCCAGGCCGAACGAGGCGAACGCGGTAATTGAGGCGCAGCCCAGCGCCACGCCCAGCACGATTCCCGCGAGCACGTCGCTGAGGAAGTGCATGCCCAGCACGATGCGCGAAACCGCAATGCTGAAAGCCACAAAAAATAGCGTGCCTTGCAGGGATGGATAGAAGTAACTGACCACCAGCGCGATTGAAAATGCCGTCATGGTGTGTCCGGAGGGGAAAGAAAATCTGTCTGGCGGCAGCACCCTGGACCAGCAGTGCGGCTCCAAATGGCATGGCCGCGGTCGCTGGCTCAGCCTCTTCAGCGCCTTGAACACGAAGATTCCGAAAATCGCCGAGGAGCCTGCCGCGCCGATAGCGGCAAATCTTTGCGGTCCGCCGTAAAGCAGCAACATCGCTCCCAGTCCGTACCACAGCCAGCCGTCACCCATGCGCGTGGCGGCGATCATCCAGTAGCGAATCCATCGCGGCGCGCGCCAGCGGTTCATCCGCCGCATTAAGCGGTGGTCGCGCTGCTCGATGTATCCCCAGACGGCCCGCGTGACGGTCATCGCGTCACCTCAAATACTTCGATTCGTCCAAACTCCAAAAACGTCAGCCGGCCAGATTGCTTTCCAGGCCGGAATCCAGCTGCCAGAGCAATCGCGGCTGCTTCTCCTCGCGCTCCAGCTTTGCTGACCACTTGCGGCAAAAGCGAATTTCGTTCAGCCAGTGCGCCGCGGTGAACACGGGAACAAACGCCGCCAGCGGCATCAGCGGCAGCGTCCACGGCTGATCGCAGAGCATGGCCGCCACGATGCGGTAAACGTCCGCGGTCAGCTTCGCGTAGCTTCCGTGTGCGCCGCAAATCACTCCGCGGCCGGCGCGCAGCCCCGCGAGAAACTCCTCCGCCGTTCGCGCCCCGGCTACTTCCGTGTAGGTTCGCCCCACCCCGGCGATCGTGTGCGAGTCGCTCCCGGCAATGCCAACTTTTCCAAGGCGCTTCGTCAGCCGCTCCGCGCCCGCATTCGCCTGCATCCACATCTGCCCGTTGCGCGCTTCAAATGCCGGCACATACGATGCAAACCAGCGAAAATCTTCTTCGTCGCGCCTGCCCGTCAGCCCGGAAAAAACGTGGTTCACGCTGAAGAAAAGTTTACGCTCAGTCAGATACATCAGCAGCGCGATAAAATCGTTTCGTCGGCGCTGAATTTCCGCATGATCGCGCTCGCTGATGCCGTAAACGCCCAAGTGCATCAGCGCGCCGCTGGGCATCTTCACGGTCACTTCTTCGCTGAGAAAAAAATCCGGATAGCGGCGCAACGTCTCCACCGCATCGATCGAGTCGTGGTCGGTTATGGTTACGATGGACATGCCAAGTTGCTTGAGCCGCTCATACACTTCCGTCGGGTCGTTGTAGGACTCGCGGCAGATCCGGCTCAGGCCGGGGCCGTCGAACATTCCGGAAGCAATCGAGTGCACGTGGAGATCGCATCGCATGGTTCTATTTTGGTCCGGGGATATGAACAATCTGTGAAGAGGTCGCGAATTCTCCGTGAATGTGCCCACGGAACTCCTTGAGCACAAGAGACTTGTTTCGTTATCCACATGGCATATAGTGTGCTCTTCGCGGCGAAACTCAAGCGTATGCCACAATGCCCGCCATGAAGAAAATACACGTTGTCTTCCACGACGGCGGCGGCGGGCACCGCAACGCTGCCGTGGCTTTGCAGACCATTGCCGCCCAGGAGCAGCGTCCCTGGCAGGTGGAGCTGATCCAATTTCAGGAGCTGACTGATCAGCTCGACATCCTACGCAAGCTCACCGGCATACGCATTCAGGAACAGTACAATGTGCTGCTGCAAAATGGCTGGACGCTCGGCAGCGTCTATCTCCTCCGCCTGCTCCAAGCGACCATCCGCGTTTACCATCGCCCGCTCGTCCGCCTGCTCGAGAATTTCTGGCGCGAGAAGCCCGCCGATCTGCTCGTCTCCGTCATTCCCCATTTCAATCGCGAAATCTGCCAGAGCTGGAGCAAGATCTACCCCGGCCGCCCGTTCGTCACGCTCATCACCGACCTGGCCGATTTCCCTCCGCGCTTTTGGATCGAGTCGATGAAAGAGCAATACGTCATCGCCGGCACGGAGCGCGCCGCCCAGCAATCTCGCGCGCTCGGCCACGATGACGCGCACATCTTCCGCACCTCCGGCATGATCCTGCGGCCGGATTTCTACGCGCCGGACAATCACGATCCCATCGCGCTGCGCCAAGAGTTGGGTCTCCGTCCCGATCTCACCACCGCGATTGTTCTATTCGGCGGCCACGGCTCCAAAGTGATGTACGACATCACCAGCCGCCTGGACGCCGCGCAGCTCCCTCTGCAGCTCATCCTGATTTGCGGCCGCAACGAAGAACTCGCCGCAAAATTCAAAGCGCATCCGTGGCGCATGCCGGTAAAAGTCATTGGTTTCACAAAGGAAATTCACAAATTGATGCGCGCCGCCGACTTCCTGATCGGCAAACCCGGCCCGGGCAGCATCGCCGAAGCCATGGTTCGCCAGCTGCCGGTGTTGATTGAATGCAATGCCTGGACGCTCCCGCAGGAGCGCTACAACGCCGAATGGGTCGCGGAAAAGCGCGTGGGCATCGTGCTGCGCAGCTTTCGCGAAGTGGTCAGCGGCGTCCAACGCATGCTCGAGCCTGCCGCTTTGGCGGAGTTTCGCAAAAACGTCGCGGCGCTGGAAAATCGAGCGATCTTCGAAATCCCGGAAATCCTCGCCAAGCTGCTCAACGATGCCACGACAGCGGAACCCCGCAATGAAACTGATCCCGTAGAATATCGCGGCGCGCGCCGTGAATGAGATTAGTTGAGGAATTTGGCGCGGTGTGAAAGTGGTTTGCAATCTTGATGTAACAGACCGCTCCCGCTCCGTGCCATTGACAATCAGAAACCTGGCTCAGTTGGCCGGAGCGAAAAAGTTTTGCGCGAGCTGATGCGCTACTTTTGTGCCCAAGACCTTTCCTTGAACAACTGAGTGGTGATAGTGGAAGCCTGCGTAAATGCGCGCATATTCCACTTCGGCCAGCAAGTCATGAGTACTGTTGAAGGTATGCGCGGTGTGGGTGACCAAACTATCTACGGAGAACTGCAGGTTGGGCGTGCCAAAATAGCTCGCCAGAATGGTCGAGATCGCGCCCGTGACGCAGCCGTGTGCCGCAGGGTACTCCGGGTGGGCGGGCGTAGCTCCCAACGGCGTCCACAACGGATCGCCTGTCAGTGCGGGATTACCGCCCCCAGCCCGAATGGCGGTCACCGGCCGCCAAAAACTAAATGAAAACTTAGCATTCCAGCAGCCGATCGCCGAGTCAGCAAATCCTGCCCACAGCATGGCCATCAGGCGAGCCGTTTGAGACGTGTCAAGCCCCTGCTGCGCTGCTAACCCGCGGAACGCTCGCGCATACTGCTGCCCCGTGTGTTCTGTCCAAAACAACCCGATTTCCGTTTGTTGCGGCGTGCGGATGGTGCTGTTGATGGCTCCCAGCGTTTTCACCTGGTTGTAGTCATCGATCCACTGCTGGCTGTCCAGAGGCGTGGGGCCTTCATCAGGGAAAAACTGCCCAGCGCTGGTCATCGTGAACGGAACCATCTGTCCTAACCACGGTGTGATTGGCTTCGCAAACGCCGGCGGAGTCGGCTGCCAGAAGCCTAACCCAACAGGAGGTGTATAAGGCACATTGGCCAGCAATCCATCATTTGCCCGCGCGGCGATCAGTGCCTCAGCGGCCTGTTCTCCCACGCTGACCCCTGCGGCGATATTGGCACCGGTATCGGAGATTGCAGACACGGAGGCGGTGAATTGCGCGTCTAGAGTTACTTGCTGTGCCGGGAAGTAATTCGCCAGAATACGATGAGCCGCAGCCGCAGCCGCGGCGTCCTTGGAAGCGCCAACGGGCGCTTGCGTGGTAAACACATACGGCTGATATCGATGGTCGATAGCGTTGACCGCATCATAGACCGCTAACTGTACATACGCGAACCAAACGCTGGAAGTAGCCGATGCTTCCTTTCCATTCGTGACGATTGTGGTGGAAGCAATCTTGTTCCAGTCAATCACCACGTTTTGCGCCCGCAACTCGCAACGGCACAGAGTTACGCTTAGCGCGAATGCCACCACATAACGAAGGATTTTCACGGTATAGGCCTCCTGATTTTGCGAATGTCGTCAATCTCCCTGCTTCGCCCGGATGCATAAGCTGCCAGCCTTAGGCTGTCAATCTTGGGCCTCTCCAGAGCATGTCTTTTTTGTGTATCTCGACAACTCTATGTTGGAGTGGGAGTTATGTTCCGCAGCGAACGGCAGATCCTTTGGCGTGCATTAGCACTTTGCTGAACGTAACAACGAGAGTAACCTGTGGAGACTTAAGAACTGCCTTCCCCAGAATTTAGGCGGACATATGCCCAAGCCCACTTCCGCGAGTCATCAATTGGACTTGAAGCGCTACGAGCTGCGCCGCGCCGACGGGGTCATCTTGAAACTCGAGCGCCAGCCCATGGAATTGCTCATTTTTCTCTCCGAGCGGCGCGGCGAGTTGGTTGCACGCGAAGACATCGCGGCAAGGCTCTGGCCCGATGGCGTATTTATAGACACCGAACGGGGCATCAATAATGCCGTCCGTAAGATCCGCATTGCCCTCCAGGATTCACCTGAGGAACCCACACAGTTGCAGACGGTGGTTGGCAAAGGATACCGATTCATCGGACATCTCGAAGTCCTGTGTGGCGCAGACAGTGCGCCTCCACGCGTAATCCCGGCAGTCCTGGACCCTGCGAGAGTTTCCCGTTCTCGAGCGCAATGGCTGGGTCCTCGGGCGCTGATCTCAACCGGAATCGCGTTCGCGATACTGATCATCGCTGCAGGGCTGGCAGTCTGGCGCTCGCGAGCGAGTGCCAGCCGTAGCGCGATCCGCTCGCTTGCCGTGCTCCCGCTCGAGAATCTTTCCGGGGACGCCACTCAGGATTATTTCGCGGACGGCGTGACCGACGAGCTGACTACGGAACTCGCCCAGGTGCCGGCGCTGCGCGTGATTTCTCGAACATCCGCCATGCAATATCGAGCGAGGCGCAAATCCACGCCAGAAATTGGGGCCGAACTGCATGTGGACGCGTTGGTTGAGGGCTCGGTGGTGCGCTCCGGCGATCACGTGCGCATTACTGCGCAACTTATTGCGGTGAGGGACGACGGCCACCTCTGGGCGCGGACTTTTGAAGGGAGTCTGACAGATCTAGTGGCGCTCCAAGACGATGTGGCGCGCGAGATCACTGAGCAGATTCGCCTGCATCTCCCGCCGCGCGAGGAGCGGCAACGTGCTGAAGCGAGGCCGCCTAAGCCGGAAGCGCACGACCTCTACATGCATGGAGTCGCGCTGCGTGACAACAACGATGAAATAAGCCTGCAGAAGAGTATTGACTGGTTCCGTAGATCGTTACAGAAGGACCCCGATTACGCGCCCGCGCACGCCGGATTGGCCGTGGCCTATACCTTCCAGAGTTTCCTGGGTGTGCTTCCGTCGCGAGAAACGTTCCCGAAAGCTGAAGAAGAAGCGCGGAAAGCGTTGGCGCTCGACCCTTCGCTGGGCAAGGCGCACGATGCGCTCGCCTGGGTGGCGTACGTATACAAGTGGGATTGGCCGCTTGCCGAAAAGGAGCTGAGGCGTGCGCTGGAACTGAACGCCAACGACGTGGATGCGCATCACTACTACTCGCACTATCTCTTCACTATGGGGCGCCGGGCGGAGGCGTTGGCAGAAGGAGAAACGGCCGCGGGTCTCGATCCGCTGAGCCAGATTCAGAGAAATCATCTGCTTTGGCAGTACGTCGAAGCGCGCGAATATGATCGAGCCATTGAGATCGGAAAAAAGATGCTTGAGGCAGGCCTGACGGACCCAGCCCAATACGCCTTGATTTCGGACGCATATGTCGGCAAGGGGCAGTTCGAGCAATCCATCGCGCTCCTGCAGAAAGGGATCTCGCGCTCGCCAACCCGCACGGAACTCCAGGCGGCGCTGGCGAACGCCTACGCGCGAATGGGAAAGCCGGATGAGGCTCGGAGGGTGCTGCGGCGCTTGGAAAAGCTGCCGCCGAGTCAGTTTGTATCCCCGATTGGGATCGCCGTGGTCTATTGCGCTCTCGGAGACAGGGGCCGCGCTCTTGAATCGCTGGCGAAGGCGATTGACGAACACGACGCGAGCGTGAGCGACCTACCCAGCCTGCCTGCCTTGGAACCGCTACGCGGCGATCCGCGCTTCCAGCACTTGCTCCGACGAATCGGACTACCATCGCGTGACTGAGCGCCGCACGACGAGAGAGCAGCAGGCCGAACTAACGACGGGCGCGTTCGGCGCGATCGGGTTGGTGCCAGCGGGGCCCTGCGCCCGGATTGTTTCCGCTGTAACGGTTTCGCGACTTCGCACAAGATGTCGCCCACCAGCGCGACGCATACTTCGGCGTCTCACACATCTTCACACAGCTTCCCAAGCCTTTGGCTCTGGAACAATGGCAGTAACAGCTCCCGGCCTGTGTGGACTTCAGTCGGCTTGGCGTGTCCGCCAGCAAGCTCCAGGACACAACCAGGAGGGCGCTGCCCAGCAGCAGCAATCTCCACAAAAGCGTTCTCGGCGAAATGTACGGCGTGAGAGGCGCGCGCATGCCGGGCATTCTGTTGCTGATCGCGAAAAAAACCGATAGCGCGTCGCGGTTGTAAAAAACGTTACCATGGTCCTAGAACTAGGTTGGTCTACGCACGTCACTTGTTTTCAGTGCTCAAGAAGATTTCGACTCGACGCCCAATTCCCGATTCAGTTTGCAATCCGTCCCAAATTTGAATTCGAATCCGATTCGGCATGAATCGTGACAGCTTTGACATCGCGAAGGCTTTTGTAAATCAAGTACTTACGGTCTTAGCAACAGGTCAAGCGCATTGGCGCAAGGCGTGCATGATGAGCAGGCGTTGGCGCGTTTCCGATAACGAATCAAGACGGGTGATGAGCGAGGGGGAAGGGGCTTGCTCACCGCTTTTCGACGTTCGTTCCCACCTGCCTCTGAGAGGGAAGCTAGGATGGATGACCCCACGCGTCGGTGTGAAAACGACACTGACAAATGGAAACGCGCCATTCGGGGCCCTTGTTCCCAAGCAAGGGCCCCATTTTTTTGCTCCGAACGGTAGCGCAGGGCGGAGTCCGCGGAGCCCTGCGGCCTTTCTTATGCGCGTAAGGCCATTTCTGGCTGTCCTCGTCGTTCTCAGGTTTCTGTAGAAATCCGCTTAATTAACCTTCCGCGTCACCGCAATATTCAGATGCCGCAGAACGTGCTCCACTTCCGTATTCCGCAGGCGTGAAGCATCGTATTCGAACGACAAATGATTCTTGTCGTCGATCCGGAAACGCCGCAAACCATACGTGTTTGCAAAGGTTCCCAGCGCGCGAAGTTGTTCTTCCAGCAGCGGCTTCTGCAATTCGTAAGTTGCTTCCACAAGGGTCATGCGCCGCATAGTAGCACAGACTTCAGTCGGTGCTCCGCCACGCGTTTTGCAAAGCATCCGTCGAAGCACAAACCACAATAGATGCGACTTCAGTCCGCGCAAACGGCCCCCGAAGAGCGCCGGCTTGCATGTATAGGGGTGGGGGGTATATACTCCTTGCATGACAACGAAAACGCACGCGACCGGTGAACGGCAACATCCACAGCAAGAAAGCGCCGCGTGCGCGTGCGAAACGAGCCCGCGTAAAGCAGTTGCCGTCGATCCCGAAATCAAAGCGACGAATCGCCACCGCTTGCGCCGCATCGAAGGCCAGATTCGCGGCCTGCAAAAAATGGTGGAAGACGACCGCTACTGCGCGGACATCATCACGCAAATCGCCAGCGTGCAGGAAGCGCTGCGCGGCGTCGCGCGCAACCTGATGCGCAATCACCTGCATCACTGCGCGGACAAGGCTCTACGTAGCGGCAAGAAACAAGAAGCTCAGGCGATGTATGACGAGCTGCTGGAACTGATTTACGCGCATTTACGCTGAAGAAAGAGTGAAGTAATGACACAAGCAATTAATGAAGTAAGGACAAAAGAGAAAATGGAACGCGATCCAGTTTGCGGTATGAGCGTTGATCCTGGTAAAGCCGCGGCGAAAGTCGAGCACAGCGGGAAAACGTATTACTTCTGCGCACCGGGCTGTGCCAAGCGTTTCCAGCAAGCCCCGGAAAAATATTTGCAGTCCGCGCATTCCGCCCCATCCACCTTGGTGAGTCTGCATGCCGCCTCGCAATCCTCCCACTCGGCGGCCCTTGCCACCGACGAAGCAGAACCAGCGCAACATCCCGCCTCGGTTGTGCCGGCGCATGGACACGCGGAGCACAAGCCCATCTCTGAAAAGTCTTCCCCTGCCGGCAAGCAAGTGCGCTACACCTGCCCGATGCATCCGGAAATTGTGCAGATCGGCCCCGGCTCTTGCCCGATCTGCGGCATGGCGCTCGAGCCCATGGATGTGTTCGCGGAAGTCGAAGCCGATCCCGAATACGACTCCATGCGCCTGCGCTTCTGGATCAGCGCCGTGCTTTCCGTGCCCCTGCTGGTGCTCGGGATGTTTGGTGAATCGCTCGGCCTGCACATCGCACCCAACGCGCTTCACTGGATCGAGCTGGCTCTCGCCACCCCGGTTGTGCTCTGGGGCGGCTGGCCGTTCTTTCAACGGTTTTGGGCGTCGCTCGTGAATCGCTCTCCCAACATGTTCACGCTAATTGGGTTGGGCACGGGCGCCGCGTATCTCGATAGCCTGATCGCTACCGTCTCCCCGCAAATGTTCCCTCTGTCCTTCCGCGATATGCATGGCGCCGTGCCTGTTTATTTCGAGGCTGCGGCCGTGATCATCACGCTGGTGCTGCTTGGCCAGGTGCTGGAGTTGCGCGCGCGCCAGCGCACGTCCGGAGCCATTCGCGCATTGCTCAATCTGGCTCCGCAGCAGGCGCATCGGATCGCCGCCGATGGCTCCGAAAAAGACATTCCACTCAGCGAAGTGCAGCCCGGCGATCGCCTGCGCGTGCGTCCTGGCGAGCGCATTCCGGTGGACGGCGCGATTCGGGAAGGCGCAAGCGCAGTCGATGAATCGATGGTCACCGGCGAACCCATGCCCGTAGACAAATCCGTGGGGGACAAAGTCATCGGCGGAACCCTGAACGCGAGTGGCAGCTTCGTCATGGAGGCCGAGCGTGTTGGCAGCGAAACCATGCTGTCGCAAATCGTGAAGCTGGTCAGCGAAGCGCAGCGTAGCCGCGCGCCCATGCAGCGTTTGGCCGACCAGGTTGCCGCTTATTTCGTGCCCGCGGTAGTTGCCGCGGCGGTTCTGGCATTTCTCGGATGGATGCTGCTCGGTCCGGAGCCGCGCTTTGCGCACGCTCTGGTCGCTGCGGTCGCGGTACTTATCATCGCCTGCCCCTGCGCCTTGGGCCTTGCCACGCCAATGTCTATCATGGTCGCCGTAGGCCGCGGCGCGCATGCCGGCGTGCTCGTTCGCAACGCCGAAGCCCTCGAAACTCTCGCCAAGGTGGATACCCTGGTTGTCGACAAAACCGGCACGCTGACCGAAGGCAAGCCGCGCGTCACACGCATAGAGGTATTCGCTGGAAATGGTTTCACGAACGGATCGCTCCTTTCCATGGCCGCGAGCCTCGAGCGCCTTAGCGAGCATCCTCTGGCCCGCGCGATTGTCTCCGCCGCAGAGGAGCGGAAACTGCCGCTTTCTGCCGCAACTGAATTTCGCGCCATTTCCGGGGGCGGTGTGCTCGGCTTTGTCTCTGGCAAGCGAGTTGTCGCCGGAACACCGAGTTTCCTGCGTGAGCAGGGAATTGAGATTCCCGGCGAACAACCGGCACCGGATCGACGTCAGAATTCGTCCGCGGCGACGCCCGTGTACGTAGCAGTTGACGGCCGCCCGGTCGGCGTCATTCTCTTGTCCGATCGAATCAAATCTTCCGCGCCGGAAGCGATTCGCGCACTGCGTGCCGACGGAATCCGTCTGGTCATGCTCACCGGCGACCGCCGCGCCGTGGCAGCGATCGTGGCGAGCGAACTCGGCATCGAGGATGTCGAGGCCGAAGTCCAGCCGCAGCAAAAGGCCGAAATCGTAAAGCGCTTGCGCGAACAAGGCCGCATCGTGGCCATGGCTGGCGACGGCATCAACGATGCGCCGGCACTGGCGGCCGCCGACGTGGGCATCGCTATGGGAACCGGCACCGACGTAGCCATCGAGAGCGCCGGAATCACGCTGCTTAAAGGCGATCTGCGCGGCATCGTGCGCGCTCGCCGCCTGAGTCGCGCCACCATTGGCAACATCCGCCAAAACCTCGCTTTCGCGTTCCTTTACAACTCACTCGGCATTCCCATCGCCGCCGGCATCTTCTATCCATTCTTCGGCTGGCTCCTCAGCCCCATGCTCGCCAGCGCCGCCATGAGCTTTAGCTCCGTCTCCGTAATCGCCAACGCCCTCCGCCTCCGCAAGGTGCAGCTCTAAACCAGAACCGCTCGTGGCAGCGACCGGCTGCCACGAGCTGCGAAATTTGCGCTCTCTCCAACAGACCGAACGGCTCTCTCATCGTCTATTCATGGTGACGTGGAACATTTGGGGTGTGTCTCGCGTATTGGTGTTAGCAGCGGGTTATGCGTGTCAACGAGTGGGAGTCCTCTATGTCGAGCAATGGCAACGGTTTGAGCAACGGGAAAGACCGCAAGCGGCGCCGCCGGCGGATTATTTGGATTAGCGTCGCGGTAGTGATTCTGGCGGGCGGGGGCTATGGCGTGATGGCTGCGCTGCGGCCCAATCGAACGATTGATCCTTCAAAGCTCGCTTCTGTTGAGCGCGGCGATTTGGCGCGCGTGGTCGTGGCGACCGGAAAAATCCAGCCGCTCTCGAAGGCGGAGATTAAATCGAAGGCCAGCGGCATTGTGAAGCAGATTTTTGTGGACTATGGGGACCGGGTGAGAGTGGGGCAGGTGCTCGCGGAATTGGACAAGGTACAGCTCGCGGCCGCCGTGCGCGGAGCGAGCGCGAATAAGGAAGCTGCCGAGGCCGCGCTTGCCTCCGCGAAAGCGACTCTCGAGCGCAATAAGGTAGATGCCGAAGGGCCGGACGTGCCGTTTTTGAAGCTCAGCATGGAGCGCGCGGAACGCGAGTTCAAAGAAGGCGTTGTGTCGCAGTCGGTGGTCGAGGACGCGCAGAAGAATTACCAGATGGGGCTGAACAAACAGGTCAGCGCGCAGACGAATCTGACGGTGTCGAAAGCCGACATTGCCAAAGCGCAAGCGCAGGTGGCGCAGGCCCGGGCGGCGCTCGAGAACGCTCAGGAAGATCTGAAAAACTCCACGATCGTCAGCCCGATTGATGGTTTGGTCTTGTCGCGCGACGTGAATGTCGGCGATGCGGTGAGTTCGATCCTGATTTTGGGTTCGCAGGCCACTCCCATCATGACCCTTGGCGATGTCAGCGAAGTGTATGTGCAGGGCAAGGTCGACGAGGCCGATATCGGCAAGGTGTATTTGAATCAGCCGGCGCGCATCGTTGTGGAATCGTTCAAGGACAAGAAATTTGTCGGCAAAGTGACCAAGATTTCGCCGCTCGGCAAAGAGAAGGACAACGTGACCACGTTTGAGGTGCGCGTTTCCATCTCCAATTCCACCGGCGAGCTGAAGGCCAATATGAGCGCGAACGCGGAAATCATGCTGGAAGAAAAGAAAAACGTGCTGATGATTCCGGAAGCTTCGCTGATCTACGACAAAGAGCGCAACGCGACGGTGGAAACTCCCGACGCCAAGGCCGACAACGGGCGCAAGAAAATTCCCGTGAAGCTGGGCATCTCCAACGGCGTCAAAACGGAAATTCTGCAAGGCCTGAACGAAAAGCAGCAAGTCATCCTGCAGTAGCGGCGATTGTAGACAACAACCATGTCCTTTCGCGATCTGCTTAAAGACACGCTGGCGACGCTCTGGGCCCACAAGCGGCGCACGCTGCTGACCATGTTCGGCATCGCCTGGGGCATCATTTCCATCACGGTGATGGTGGCTGCTGGCGAAGGGCTGGGCGTCGGCATCCAGAGAAATCAGGAAACATTCGGCAAGGACGTGATGATCGTGTTTTCCGGGCGCACCAGCATGCAAGCGGGAGGTGCGCGCGCGGGCCGCGTCGTTCACTGGAACGAGGACGATTACATCCAGGTTGCCAAGGAATCGCCGGCGTGCAAGTACGTGATGCCGGAGTTGGGCAATCAGGTGAAGGCGCACAGCGCGTTTAACAGCGGGACAATCGATACCGTCGGCTCCCTTCCTCCGTTCAGCCAGATTCGCAGCGTGAATGTGGCGGAAGGACGCTTTTACAACGATGAAGACAATGCCGAAGCGCGCAACGTGGCGTTTCTCGGAACGGAAACGAAGAAGCAGCTTTTTGCCGAGCGCGATGCGATCGGGGCGACGATTTCGTTGAATGGCATTCCGTATCGCGTGATCGGCGTGATGAAAGCCAAAGACCAGAATTCCAGTTACGACGGTTTTGACACGCGCAAGATTTTCATTCCATTCAATTCCATGCGCCGCGATTTTCCGAACAAGCCGCCGGCCGTCGAGCACACCGTCGACCGCATTTTGGTCGCGCCGTGGTCGCTCGAAACGCATCCCGATTGTGTTCGCCAGGTGCGCCGCGTGCTGGCGCGCCTGCACAATTTCGATCCGCGCGACAAAGAAGCGGCCAGCATCTGGGATACGGTGAAGAACGCGCAAGCGAATCGGCTCATCATCGTGGGCATGGAAGTGTTCATGGGCGCGGTCGGCGTGGCGACATTATTTTTGGGCGGACTCAGCGTCATGAACGTGATGCTCGTTTCCGTGCGCGAACGGACGCGCGAGATCGGCGTGCGCATGGCGCTGGGCGCCACGCGCGAATCCATCCTGCGTCAATTTTTTCTTGAGACGATTTTTGTCGTTGCACTCAGCGGCGGAGCAGGTTTGTTCATCGCCTATGGCTTCTGCAGCCTCGTGAATCTGGCTCCTATGCCGCCTTTTTTCGCCGGCCTGCTGGCGAGCTGGAAGCTCGGCGCCCTTTCTGTAGCGCTCCTCACCGTGATTGCCGTGCTTTCCGCGCTGTATCCGGCGAATCGCGCCGCCTCCGTCGACCCAATCGAAGCATTAAGGTTTGAGGCAGGCGGCTGATGCTACGCGAGATCTTCAAGGAAGCTTGGGCGGCGCTCGGGCGGAATCCGGTGCGCAGCTTGCTTACGATGACGGGCATCGCTTGGGGCATTGTCGCGGTCACTTTGCTGCTTAGCTATGGAGCCGGATTTCGCGGCGTTTTGATGTATACGTTTGAGGTCTTCGGTAAGGGAGCGGTTGTGTGCTGGCCGGGGACTACGAGCGAGCAGGCCGGCGGGGAGCGGGCAGGGAAGCAGGTTCGCTTCGAGCAGGAAGACGCGGAGTGGGTGAAGGCGCAATCGCCGCTGATTCGCCGCGTGACGATGGAGACGGTGAGATTTCAGGGCATCACGCACGAGCAGCGGTTGTCCGACACGGCGATTCGCGGTGTTTATCCGGAATATGGGGAGATGCGCAACGAGGTGCCGCTCGAAGGGCGATGGATTTCTCCCGAAGACATTGCCGAGCGGCGCCGCGTGGTTTTTCTCGGCGCTCTGCTACGCAAGAAATTATTCAGCGGAACGCCGGCCATCGGCGAAACGGTGCGCATCAATGGAGTGCGGTTCATTGTCATCGGCTCCATGGACACAAAATTTTCCGACAGCAACTATTTCAATAGCGACGACGAGTCAGCGTTTATTCCATACTCCGCGGCGGCCGATTTGTGGGACGCGCGCTATGCCAGCGTGATGCTCTTTGAGCCGATCGCTCCCAGTTTTGAGGCCGACGCGATGCAGCAATTTCGCGCGGCGATTGCCGGCCGACAGCACTTTGCCGCGAGCGACAAGCGCGCCATCACCATGTTCGGCAGGCAAGAGTTCAAGCCCATCTACGACGGGATTACGATTGGAATCGAAGTGCTGCTGTTCTTCGTCGGCGCGATGACGCTGGGGATCGGCGGTGTCGGCGTGATGAACATCATGCTGGTGTCCGTCGAAGAACGCGTGCGCGAAATTGGCTTGCGGCGCGCGCTCGGCGCCAAGAAATCGCACATACGCTGGCAGTTCCTGCTGGAGGCGCTGGTGATGACGCTGGCGGCGGGTGCGATCGGGATGCTGCTTTCGGAGGCGATTACCTCCGCGATTGGCACGCTGCCGTTCCTTGGGCCGGCGTACGAGGATGATTCCGGCAAAGTCGACATTCACTTGCAGATTTCGCTCGTGACGATGATGCTCTCCACGGGGATCCTGATAATCGTGGGGGTGCTGAGCGGATGGCTGCCGGCGATGCAGGCGGCAAAATTGGATCCTGTGGAAGCCCTTCGTTACGAATGATCGGGCAGACCCCTCCCCCCCCTTTTTCATAAGTGTTCATTCTAAAGCTACTTAAAGTCGTTTGTTTTCACACACTTTTGCAAGTGTTGATTCTAAAGGGACTTACAGTGAAGGAATGCGCAAAATGCCGATTCGACTAAGCGCCATTCAGGAGAATGGCGTTCCCAGGGGGACTAAAGCAAGAACGCCAGCAAGATGCTGGCGTTACAGACGCGGGGCGCAAGATTACCCAAAACTGATGGTACGCGAATAGTAACCGTTTGTCAAGGAAAAACAGCTTGGTGTCAACCTCTTTTTTAAAATGTCCCCTGGTTTACCTCGATTAAAATGTCCTTCGGGCTCACTTAGGTCAATTTTGGCCGAGGAGGGCGTCGAAGTAGGCGCGCATATCGGCGGAGTCCCATTGCTGGGGGCCGATGATTTTGCGGGCAATTTTGCCGTGGCGGTCGACGACGTAAGTTTCTGGAATCACAGAAGTTCCGTACGAGAGGGCGATGGGGGAGCCACGATCCTTGGAGTTGGGGTCGCGGTAGGTCGGGAAGACGATGCCTTGGTCAATGATGAACTTTGAGAAGGCGTAGGGATCTTCGTCAGCGGCTACGCCGAGGACGAGCCCATTACGCGACTCAATGTATTTCTGCAGGCGGTTGAGCGAAGGCGCCTCTTCGACGCAAGGTGGGCACCAGCTAGCCCAAAAGTTGAGGACCACAACTTTTCCGCGCAAGTCCGACAAATGGCTGGGCTTACCCGATAGATCGAATGCGAAGTCCTTGGCGGTTTGTCCGGCAATGGAAGCTTCGCCCTGGCGGTAACTTGGCATGGCAAAGAGCGCGATTAAGCCGATCCCGAACGCTAAGGCGCCCCACGCCAGAACTCTTCGGCCTGTTCCCATGGATGCTATACTAACGTAACTGCCGCGAATTGCGAACGGTCGCTCCCATCGCTCCCAACCAGACCATGCCAACGCATTCCGCACAGAGCGAATTGCTCACCGCCATCTCGGAAGGCACGCCCCATCAGCGCATTACCGCGATCGTGCCGGCGCGCAACGAAGAAATATCCATTGAGACGTGCGTGAGATCGCTGGCACGGCAGGCGGAGATTGCAGAAATCTTTGTGGTGAACGACCAATCGACGGATCGCACGGCGGAAATTGTGCGCGGAATGATGCGGGAGATACGGAATTTACGGTTGCTGGAGGCGGGAGAGATTTCCGCCGGGTGGACCGGAAAGAATCACGCGGTGTGGGAAGGGGCGAAGCACGCGACGAGCCGGTGGCTGTTGTTTACGGATGCCGACGCGGAGCTGCGCGATGGGGCTGTAGCGCGGGGGCTGCAGATCGCGGAAGAGACAGGCGCAGCGATGGTCTCGTTCTCGCCGGAGCAGGTTACGAAGAGTTGGTATGAAAAAGCGTTGATTCCCTTTGTGTACTGCCGGCTGGCGAAATATTTTTCGTACGACGCGGTGAATGACGAAAAGTCAGAAGCGGCCGCGGCGAACGGCCAATTCTTGATGATACGCCGCGATGTCTACAATGAGATTGGCGGTCATGAAAGTGTTGCGGGGGAAGTGCTGGAGGACGTTGCGCTGGCGAAGCGGGCGAAGAAGGCGGGATACCGGATTTGGTTTGGTCCGGGCGCGGGCGTGGTGAGCGTGCGGATGTACCGGTCGTTTGCCGCGATGTGGGAGGGGTGGAAGAAAAATTTGTATCTGTTGGTTGGAGGGACGCCCGGCGCGGCATATCGCGAATTAGTTTCGGTGGTGCCGTGGATTCCGTTTGCGCTGCTTGTTCTCGGGCTGAAGGTGCCGATTGCGTTTGTGGCGGGATTGGGACTTCTGGTGGCGCGCCAAGCGGTGTATGCGAGCACGCTGCTGCGTAACCAATTCAGGGGTGCCTACATCCTGTATTACATGCCAGCCGTATTGTTGTATGCAGGTGTGCTTTGGGCGTCGTATCGTGCGCATGCGCAGGGAGTTGTGGAGTGGAAGGGGCGGCGGGTTTCTGTGAAGGCGGCGGGGTAGGAAATCGGGATCGCGGGTGTAACTGCGGGCAAGGTGGCGACGGAAATCTATGGTTTTGATTACGCGAAAGATTGAGTTTTCGGCTTCGCATCTTTATCACAATCCGGCGCTTTCGCCGGAGGAGAACCGGCGCGTCTTTGGGAAGTGCAATAACCCACATGGGCACGGGCACAACTACTCGCTGGAAGTTACCGTGGCAGGAGAGCCGGATCCGATAACGGGAATGGTGCTCGATTTGAAGGAACTGAAGGAGATTTTGGAACGCGAAGTGATGCAGCGGATGGATCACCGGTTCTTGAATTATGAGGTGGCTGAGCTGAAGGGGCAGATTCCGACCTGCGAGAATATCTCGCGCGTGATTTGGCAATTGCTGGAGCCGAAGATCAAGCAGGGGCGATTGCATCGCGTGCGGCTGTATGAGTCGGCGGATTTGTTTGCGGATTGTTACCGGAATGGCCTGGACGCGGGAACATTTTGATGAGTCAATCGCCAAAAATTGAGCTGGGTCGTCGGTATCGGTTTGCGGCTTCGCACCGGCTGCATACGGATAAGTTTAGCGAGGAGGAGAACGCGCGCGTGTTTGGGAAATGCGCGAATCCATACGGGCATGGGCACAACTATGTGCTGGAGGTCAGCGTCTCGGGCGACGTGGACCCGGCGACGGGGATGATCGCGAATTTGGCGGAGCTGGATAGCTTCGTGGAGCGCGAAGTGATTGCGGTGTTCGACCATAAGTCGTTGAATGAGGATGTGGAGGCGTTTCGCAGCGTTGTGCCCACCACGGAGAATTTGTGCATTGAGATTTTTGAGCGCCTGAAGAATTTCCCGAAGGCGAAGCTCGAGCGAGTGCGAGTGCAGGAGACGACAAACAACAGCTTTGAATATTCGGGAGAATAAGAAATAGGACTTTTCCTCAAGGGCTAAAGCCCGTTGAGGGTGCCTTGTAATGTCGGAGCTAAAGCTCCGACCCCCAAAAGCGGAGGAGCGTATCGTGACCAAACCAACCGAGGAGATTTTGCTCAACGAAAATAAAGAGGACACGAAGCAGGAGAGCGTGGCTGCTCTGGTGCGGAAGATGATTGCGCTCATCGGGGAGGATCCGGATCGCGAAGGGTTGAAGAAGACGCCGGAGCGGTATGAGAAGGCGCTGAAGTTCTTGACCAGCGGATATCACCAGAATGTGGACCATCTGCTGAATGGCGCGACGTTCAGCGTGTGCTATGACGAGATGGTGGTGGTGAAGGACATCGAGTTTTTTAGTTTGTGCGAGCATCACTTGCTGCCATTTTTCGGGAAGGCGCACGTGGCGTATTTGCCGAGCAAAAAGGTGATTGGGTTGAGCAAGGTGGCGCGGCTGGTGAATATGTTCGCGCGGCGGCTGCAAA
>Ga0209648_10001215_pt1 | contig 20602 bp, 17 predicted proteins | sample GraSoi2013_115cm_FD_185830 | JGI IMG/M metagenome (GOLD analysis project Ga0209648, IMG submission 185830) | Grasslands soil microbial communities from the Angelo Coastal Reserve, California, USA - Sample 9_17_2013_115cm (SPAdes) (version 2) | ecosystem: Environmental > Terrestrial > Soil >... | reverse complement strand
CGGAAACTTTCATGCGCTTTTGACCGAAGGTTTTTTTCAGGCGTGCCAGGAAATCGGGGCGGGGGACCCGCGCAGCAGGCTCCGGCGGGAGGAGGCGGGCGATGACGCGTTTGCGCTTCGTGATGTGGATTTCCTCGCCGTCGCGGAGGAGGTCTTCGACGGCAGAGAAGCGGTAGCGCAGGTCGCGGACGGTAGCTTTCTTCATGTGATGCATTTTAGCATCACAAAACAAAAATCGCAAGAAAATCCGCATGACCGGAGAACAGAAAAATCAAAAGCCCCCAGGCGCAAACCCGGCGCCCGAGGCACCCGGCTTATCTAGTCCAAAAAGCTATGCCACTCTCGCCATTCAACCGGGATGGCTTGTTTGGGAGACAGATCAAACATTATGGTTTCCCCAGCGTTAGGTCGGACACTTCTGAAGATAGTTCCAGTGTGGTGGGGAGTGCTGAATTGGTCTCGATATGCGATGCACGTCAGCAGGTAGACCTGAAATTCCTTCTGTGGAGGGGTGGCTCTGGTATTTCGGATTACGTCCATAGCTACGGCGGGCCATGAATTCGTCATGAGTCTTTCCTGTCCCGGGAACATGATGCGTCCCATGGTTGGGTTCTGGGTTGCCATGGAGCAAGCATATTTCGCCCTATCCCAGATAGTTGTAATGTCTTGAGCAACATAAAGCTGAGCCCAGAAATTTATGTTGTTCGCGCCGTAGCTACCGTAATTTACGGCAGTCATCTGATAGTTGGTCGAGATCATGCCGCGTTCGTCGATAATCAAGGGACCAGTCACCACGGGCATTTTTATGTCGGGTCCAATCCACGGTCGTTGCCCCTGCCGCATTGCATCGACGGCAATTTTGTTGGAGACGGTCGCCGCGTCTGCGCTTCTCTTAGCCTGTTCTGCCGAACGGTCTGCCAATTTTGTTTGAATATCCACGGAGTCTCTTGCGTCCTTGCGTGCTTGCTCCACCTCTCTATCCGCTCGCCTTTGGGCTTGTTCAAACTGCACTTGGGTGTCTTTTCGGGTTTGATGGGCCTCCCATGCCTGCCAGCAGGTAAAGCCCGCGGCGAGCAGAGCAATGACGATTGCCACGTAGTCCCGCTGCTCGCGACGGTGTTCGCGCTGTTCTTGTTTTTCCCGTTGCCGTGCCTCTCGGTACAGCCTGATCTGTTCCAATATTGCAGCGTCCCTTTTCAGCCACCACATGAAAGACTCCCGTCGCAGAAAGAGAGGAAATCGCTCAAGCAAATGCGAACAGAGCGAGGTGAGACTTTACTAAGTATGATGTATCGAGAGTGTATGGGAAACCCTAGAAGGACACTGTGAACAGGGATGATTTGGCAGGTGGCGGCCGCTCCTTATCCGAAGGATGACCATTGTTGACGTATCTGCTTCTACGCTCTGGACTGAGTTACGTTCCAAGGAGATTGGGTTGGAGGCGGGAGTAGCCGTGCTCGTGGGCCCAGAGCGTTAGCGGAATGGCCGCTAAATCATCGACTAGCGGGATGGCATGGCCGTCTTTGGTTAGATCGACGGTCTGGAGATAAAACTTGCAGGTGTCGCATGCTTCCACGCGAATGTGCGGCAACTGTTCCGCTACGTAAACCGGCAGCTTGCCTTCCGCTTCTTCTCCGCATGTGGGGCAGAAGATTCGCCGAAATTCCCACTCTTGCGAACAAAACGAACAGAGCAAGAACCGTTTCCCGCTGTCGCCTTCCACTCGCAGCACACCCATGAGCGGGCGCGCGCCGCACAGGGGACAAACCCGCACGGTCATAACCACGGGAGCCTTCGGCGTCAGGGCCGCGCGAAACTCGGCATACGGTTGCAGGAACGCTCTTGCAAGAAACTGCGCGAATGCTCCGACTTGCTGATCGTACTTGCCGCCATGTTGCCAATAGGCTTCCAGGCTCGCAATCCACGAATCCGACGCTAGCAGCGACATCTGATGAGCGGCTTTCCTTAGCGGTGGCGGAGCGTGCAGTTCGATCGTGGAGAGAAATCCGCGGAAGTGGGGAAGAAGCACGGTGAGGTCGAGGGGACTTCGCAACTCGGCGGCGAGCGCGTCGCGTGATTTCACGGCACTCGAAGCCGCGATATTGGCGCGAAGCGTTTTTTGAAACGCCGCGACGTGCTTGTAAAAATTGAGAAATTCAGCGGCGAAGGCGTGTTGCGCGGATAACCGTTCGGCGCGCCGGATTCGCGCGTCGTACTCGGTTCCAGCGGTTTGTGTTGTCGTCATTTGCGCGGCGGGGACGATTCGCCGACGATCTCTTTATACCAGCCGGGATGGAAGCGCTTGGCAAACGCGATCGAAACATCGCCACGGATGACTGAGCCGAACGCTCCGCGTTCCGCAAACACGCCCATATAGATGTGGATCAGAAACAGGCCAATGGTGCAGAGCGCCGCCGCGGGGTGAACGAGAACGGAAATGTACCTGAGGAAGCGAAGGTTCCAAGGAATGTACTCCGGGAACCACAGCACGACGCCACTCGCAAGCAGCGCCACGGAACTCCAGAAAAATCCCCAGAAGAGAAACTTTTGCCCCGCGTTGTACCGTCCTGCCGGCGGCATCTTGTCGTCTTGATTGGTGCTGTAATAGCGGACCGCTTTCCACCAAGCTTTGTCCACGTCCGTATGCTTCATCTGCGGCGCCCACATCACGTACATGTTCCAAACCGCCGCGAAAAAAATCAGCCCGGCCCAGGGATGCAGCATGCGCGAAACCGGCGCACCGCCCAGAATCACCGCCACCCAGAACAACCACGGCGACCAGAACGCCAGCCCGGTGATCAGCAAGTAGATGTACGCCCCCGCCGCCACCCAGTGCGTCAATCGCTCTTTCAGGGTGTACCGGAGCACGTGCCCGTGAGGAATGAGCTGTTCGGATGAACTCACGATTTTCCTCCCGCCGGATTAATGTCCTCTTCCTCGTGCGCCTTCGGGCCGAATCGCAGGTAGTGCACAAAGAGGCCGATCAATCCGCCAACCATGGCGACGTTGCCAAGCCATTTCAGAGGGCCTTTCCACAGCTTTACGGTCCACGGAATATGCGGATCCTTCGGCAGGCCGCCGTAAAGTTCCGGTTGCGTGGCGTCGTGCAGCACGTAAATCACGCCGGTGCCGCCAACGCCCGGCGGATCGTACACGCCAGCGTTGGGGAAGTTGGAGTGATCGCGAAGTTGCTTCGCGCGTCCTTCCGCAAGGAACTTCATATCGTCCTTGCTGCCGAAGTGCAGGCAGCCCGTCGGGCACGACTTGATGCATGCCGGCTCGAGCCCTTCGCTCACGCGATCGGTGCAGAGCGTACACTTGAAAACGCGATGCGTCTTCGGGTTCATCTTCGGAATGTCGAACGGGCATCCGGTGATGCAGTAGCCGCAGCCGATGCAGTTGGCCTGCTGAAAATCGACGATGCCATTGGTGTACTGCACGATGGCGCCGTCCGAAGGGCATGCCGCCAGGCATCCCGGCTCCGCGCAGTGCATGCACTGGTTCTTGCGCATTAGCCACATCAGCGTGCCGTCTTCGCGTTCGTGCTCGTTGAAGAGGATCAGGTTCCAATAATTCCACCGCGTCTCCGGCATGGTCTGATAAGTATTGTTAAAAACAGTTTCGCCGAAGGGCAGGTCGTTCCATTCCATGCACGCCACTTCGCACGCTTTGCAGCCGATGCACGTCGTGGTGTCGATGAGTTTGCAGACTTTATATTCGCGCTGGGTGTCCTCGCCGGGAACGGTCCCGGCATGGCCTGAGATTTTCTGGATGCGCAATATTTCCTGGCTCATGGCATCCCCTACGCTTTCTCGAGCTTCACCAGGAAGCCCTTGAATTCCGGCGTGTAGGCGTTGGGATCAAAGACCGTCGGCGTGAGCAGATTCACCAGCGTCTTTGCATCCTTGCCTTCGTCCTCCTTGATGCCCCGGTAACCTTGATGAATGGGAATGCCGATCTGGTAGACCTTCTTGCCATCGATCATCATGGACTTGATGCGCTTCGTGACCATGGCTTTCGCGATGTACTCCCCGCGGATACTGGAGACCTTTACCTTTTCGCCCCCGATGAACCCCATCTCCTGCGCCATTTCCTCGGAAATTTCCACGAACGGCTCCGGCACGAGCTGCACGTTCATCGGATTGTTTTTGGTCCAGTAGTGGTACAGCTCGGTCAGGCGATAGGTCGTACATACCACGGTGTAACCGTCCTTCGGCGTGGCGTATTTGTCGTCCGGCGTTTTGAAGCGCTTCACGACGGGATTGTGGGTCTGCTCCGGATGCAGCGGATTGTCAATCGGACTTTCAATCGGTTCGTAATGTTCGGGGAGCGGCCCATCGGCAAAAGCGCCGAGCGGCCCAAAGATTCGCCCTACGCCCTCCGGATTCATGATGAACGGGCCCATGTGATCCTTGGGCTTGGAATCGACTTTGAAGTCGGGTACGTCGTTGCCCACCCATTTTTGCGTGCTTTCGTTCCACCAGACTTGTTTTCTCGTTGGATCCCAAGGCTTGCCATCTACGTCGCACGACGCGCGGTTGTAGAGCACGCGTCGATTCGCCGGCCAGGACCAGCCCCAGCCAGGATGTATGCCCAAATTGGAGGGGTCCGAAGGATCGCGCCGTGCCGTCTGATTGCCCGCTTCGGTGAATGAGCCGGAGTAAATCCAGTTGCCGCAGGACGTCGTACCATCGTCTTTCAGCCACGCGAAGCCGGGAAGCTGCTGGCCGGCCTTGATTTGCTGCTTTGTTGCCGGATCCTCGAGATCCGCCAGCGCCTTGCCGTTGATTTCCTTCAATACTTCGGCCAAGGGCGGATTCGATGGAACACTGTAATTCCAGGTCAGATTCAAGATCGGATCGGGGAACTTGCCGCCGTCCTTCTTGTAGAGTTCGCGGACCTTCAAGAAAATTTGCGCGACGATGCCTTGGTCGAGCCGGCAATCTCCGGGCGTCGGCATTGCTGTATTTTTCCACAGCAGCCAGCGCGCGGAATTGGTGAAAGTGCCGTCTTTCTCGGCAAATCCGGCGCATGGCAAACGATACACGGTCGTTTGAATCTGCTTCATCTCGTCCTGCGTGATGCCCGGCGATTTCCAGAATTCGCTGGTCTCGTCGGGATAAATCTCGCCGACGACCAGCCAATCCGCTTTTTTCAGCGCGTTAATATTTTTCTTGGAGTCGGGACCGATGGCTACGCCGTTCATCCCAAACGCAAGCATGCCTTTCACGGTGCCGTTGTACATGTCGTCCCATAGCTGCACCCATGAGTAGTTGCGATCCACTTTCGGGAGATAGTCAAACGCCCAGCCATTTTGTTTTGTGGCCGCCTCCCCAAAAAGGGCTTTCAGATAGCTGGCCGCGAATTTCGGCGTGTTGCTATAGTAGTTGAACGAGTCCCACGGAGCGGGCTTCGAGGGCGTCGGCGTAATGCGTTTCATCCATGAGTCGAAGGATGTGTCCGCCGGCGTGGGGACCTTTAGATAGCCGGGCAAATTGTCGAAGATGCCCGCCATGTCCGTGGCGCCCTGAATGTTGGAGTGCCCGCGCAAGGCGTTGACGCCGCCACCCGCCCGGCCCACGTTGCCCAGCAGAAGTTGCAGAATCGCCGCGGTTCGAATGATCTGCGTGCCAAAGGTATGTTGCGTCCATCCGACGGCATAAATAATCGTCCCCGCCTTCTTCATGTCGCCGTCTTTACGAATCGAAGTATAGAGGTCAGCGGCTTTGAGGAATTGTTCCTTGGGAATCCCGGTGATGCGCTCGACCATCTCCGGGGTATACCGAGAGTAGTGTTTCTTCAGCAGTTGGAACACACAATGGGGGTTCTGCAGCGATAGATCAAATTCGACCTTTTCCGGCAGCCGGGGAGCGGGTGGAGCGCTTCCGCTCGCAGGATGCGCCGCGTCTCCTCCACCGCCTCCTATCCCTGCATAATTCCATGTGGACTTGTCGTAGCTCTGCGTCTTGGCGTCAAAACCAGAAAATACACCGTCCATGTCTGCGGGCAGCTTGAAATCGCCTTTGACGATAAACGCCGCGTTTGTGTAGTTGACCAGGTAATCTTTCGCGATGCGATTGTTCTCTATGGCGTAGCGAATGACGCCGCCGAGGAAAGCGATGTCCGATCCGGCGCGAATCTGGCAGAAAAGATCGGCGACCGACGCCGTGCGCGTGAAGCGTGGGTCGACTACGATCATCTTGGCGTTGCGTGTGCGTTTCGCTTCGACGGGCCACTTGAATCCGCACGGATGGTTCTCGGCAGGATTACCGCCCATGATGAGCATCATGTCGGTATTCTTCATGTCCACCCAGCCGTTAGTCATCGCCCCGCGTCCGAACGTTGGTCCCAAACTTGAGACCGTGGGGCCGTGTCAAACTCTGGCCTGATTTTCCAGGTGCACGACCCCCAGGGCGCGCATCGATTTCACAACCAAATAATTGAACTCATTGGTGTCGGTGCAGCCGCCGATCCACGCGACCGATTCCAGCCGGTTCACCGTGTGTCCGGCGGCGTCCTTCTCGATGAAAGTGTCATCGCGCGTCTTTTTCACGCGCGCCGCTATTTCGTTGATGGCGTCGTCCCAGGAAATTTCCTGCCACTCGGTTCCGCCGGGGCGGCGCACCAGGGGCTTCAGCAAGCGCCGGTCATTCATGATCTCTTGCTGCAGCGAGGAGCCCTTGGGGCACAGCGTGCCGCGGTTGGTCGGATGATCGGGGTCGCCCTCGACGTGGACCACTTGCGCGGTCACATTTTTGGCGCGGTCGCCAATCGTGTAGATGATGGTGCCGCAACCCACTGCACAGTACGGACACGTTGAGCGCGTCTCGCTCGCACGCGCGATCTTCAGCGTGCGGAGTTGCGCAAACGCCGGCTTCAAATCGAAGCCAAACACCGCGGCTGCGGCTCCGCCGATGGTCGTTAATTTCAGGAAATCTCGGCGGGTAGGGCTCATGCTGGGACTCCCATCGGCGGGAAGGTAAGGTATGGAAAGCTCCCGCGGAATCTCTTTAATAGAACTTGGCGGCCAGCGTGTCAAGGATGATTTTGTGGAATTCGGAACGCCCCTGCGACCACTGATTTGCCAGTATCCGGAGGCATTCGAAGCGCATCTAATACGAACTGATTTTGCGCAAGTTGCTCGCGGAAGTTCGGATGTGGATCGCTCTCCGATAGCCTACCAATCGTCCAGAAGCTCCCGAACGTTCCGGGGGGCGGTGGTCTGAGCTCAACGCTTCAATCGTGAAGCCCGAAGCGAGTCAACATTTCGCGCCGGCCAACTCTAGTGATGGTCAAAGCGCGACTGTCGAGATCCTGGGTCACCCATTTTCGTTTCAAGGCAACGTTCAGCAAGGCCGCACCGACCGCGCCGCCAAGATGCGGCCGCCGCTCACTCCAGTCCACACAGGCGTATGCGAAACGGCGGCGTAGCGTCCGAGTTGCCTCAACGTCAATGCCAAGCGCTCCGAATGCCTTCGCCCCGTCCGGCGTCAAGTCATAAGCGTCATCAGCACTTGAGCCGCCCGACAGCCAGCCTAATGCCTTGAAGCGGTCATGCAGCGAGACGCCCAGAGTGCCCGCGATGTGATCGTAGCAAGTCCGCGCGGCGCACAGCCGGTTTGGCGTCCTTGGCACGAATGCGTCGCGCGATCCGCCGGCGAGCACGCTCAAGGCTTCGAGCGCGGCGGCCACATTGGCTCCTTCCAGACTGTAATAGCGATGCTTCCCCTGCGCGAACACCTTCACCAATCGCTGGGCCTTCAGCCGCTGCAAATGCACGCTGGCGGTCGAGGGAGTTACCTCACCGACCACGGCAAGCTCCGTGCTCGTTCGCGCACGGCCGTCCACCAAGCAGTAGAGCATCCGGGCACGCGCCGGCTCACCGATGGCCGCGGCAATTCTGGAGACCGCAGCATCCGCATGATCTTCGACATTCATACTTTGATGATAAACGAAGCGTTCCTGTCAGGCAATTTGCATACTGCCGCGTATGCAGCCAACAAAGCCCCCAACCGCGCAGATCAACCGCCGGGAAGCCATTGGGGGCGTGTTGGCTGCAATTGCGGCGCTGAGCGTTGGGCGCGAGGGAAGGGCCGGAGCGATGACGAAGGGGATACCCATGACAATCGTGTGCGTCATACGCTACCAGATCGATCCATTCCAGCGGGATGCGTTCAAGAAGTACGCCGAGAATTGGGGCCGCATCATTCCTCGATGTGGCGGACATCTCGTCGGGTATTTTCTGCCTCACGAAGGAACGAATGATGTTGCATGGGGGTTGATCGCTTTCGACAGCCTGACTTCGTATGAGGCGTATCGAACGCGCCTGAAAGCGGATTCGGAAGGGCGTGAGAACTTCGCAATGGCGCAAGCAAAACGGATCATTCTTCGCGAAGAAAGAAACTTCGTCGAAGTGGTCGATGGAACCTTCGGCATTCCCGCCGCACTGCCAACACCGTGAGGCCAATATGACCTCAGGACACGGCCAACGCCATTGACGCGGCACCCAATAGCGGGACGCCGACTCAATTCCCCCAAAACCCGCCCTCCGCGATAGAATGGATGTGACCTCAAGAATGCCTCCAACATCTGTTATTTTTAGAGGCTGGAATCCGTAGGTAAGGCTGAGGTTCCCAATCAGAGGGAGCAGGGGGTTGATGGCCAGTCCACAAATCTCGACAAAACCTGACCTTGGCTCGCTGCGCATCCACGATGGACAGCGAAGCCAGTCGAAGATGGGCAAACGCATCTTCTACGCCTCGATCCCGGTCATCATCTTCGCGGGTATCGTCGCCGCCGCCTTTGCGTTCCGCAACCAGAAGCCCGTGGTCGAGGTTGCTACTGCCGCCAAACCCGACGCTGGCGGACCCCAGGCGCTGCTGAACGCCAGCGGCTACATCACTCCCCGCCGCCGCGCCACCATCGCCGCCAAGATTACCGGCCGCGTCACCGGCGTCTTCTTCGACGAAGGCACTCGCGTCGCGGAGGGCCAGCTCCTTGCTACCCTCGATGATTCCGACGTCAAACGCGCGCTCGATTCAGCCAAAGCGGACCGCGACGCCGCGCATGCCGCGATTGCCGACTACGAAGTCCAGCTGCGCAACGCCAATATCCAACTCAAGCGCGCTCAGGACTTGCAGGCCGCCGGGGTACAAACACAGGAAACGTTAGACAACGCGCGCACTGCCGTGGACAGCCTCAAGGCCAAGATCGAGCTCGCCAAGCAACAGGTGGCTGCTGCCGAATCCCGTATCGGCGTTGCTCAACAGGCGGTGGACAATTGCACCATTCGCGCGCCGTTCGCGGGCATTGTGGTCTCCAAGGATGCTCAGGTTGGCGAGATGGTCTCGCCCAATTCCGCGGGTGGCGGATTTACGCGAACGGGGATTGCGACGATTGTGGACATGAAATCCAATGAAATCGAAGTCGACGTCAACGAGTCCTACATCGCGCGGGTCGAAAACGGCCAGCATGTCACAGCCACGCTGGACGCCTATCCGGACAAACCGATTCCCTCTAAAGTGCGGACCGTCATCCCTACAGCGGACCGCCAAAAGGCCACGGTCAAAGTGCGTATCACTATCCTGAATCTGGAAAAATACAATTTCATTTTGCCGGACATGGGCGTGAAGGTGGCTTTTCTGGAAAACGAACGGCCGGCCGCAAAAGACAAGGGGAAAGAAAAGGGCCCTCAGGCGGTCGCTCTCATCCCGAAGGGCGCGGTGCGCTCCGATTCCAATGCTTCTTTCGTTTTCCTGGTCCGCGATGGAAAAGTCGCGCGCCGCGCCGTAAGCCTCGGCATGGATCGGGGCACAGACGTGGCGATCCTGGCGGGCGTGTCGCCAGGCGACTCCCTGGTGGTGAGGGGACCGGAAAGTTTGCATGATGGCGACAAAATTGAAATCCGGCAGTAGGAGGAAAGCATGATTCGAGTTGATGGGAACGGCGATTCGTCCAGCCTGATCCGCGTACGCGGTTTGAACAAGACTTACAGCCGCGGCGGCGAGAAAATTCAGGTGCTGCAGGGGCTAAACCTCGACGCAGACAAGGGCGATTTCGTCGCTTTCATGGGCCCCAGCGGTTCCGGCAAGACCACCCTGCTCAATCTTCTCGGCGGTCTCGACGTGCCCTCCGCAGGCAGCATCACCGTCGACGGCGACGAAATCACGCACATGTCGGGGAGCAAGCTCACGCAGTGGCGTGCTCGCCACGTGGGCTTTATTTTTCAAATGTACAACCTCATTCCCGTGCTCACGGCTTTCCAGAATGTCGAGCTTCCGCTGCTCCTAACCAAGCTGTCCAAGTCTGAGCGCCGCAAGCATGTGGAAACGGCCCTCGCCATCGTCAATCTGGCCGATCGAATGCATCACTATCCGCGGCAGCTTTCCGGCGGACAGGAGCAGCGCGTCACCATCGCTCGGGCCATCGTCTCCGACCCGACTTTCTTGCTTTGCGATGAGCCGACCGGCGATCTGGACCGCAAGAGCGCCGATGAAATCATGGCCCTCATCGACGAGCTGGTCGGCAAGTACAACAAAACGATTCTGATGGTCACGCACGATCCCGTCGTTGCCGCGCGCGCGCACACGACGCTGCATCTGGAGAAGGGCGTGCTCATCGAAGGCGGCAAATCCAAACAGCCGGTAATGGCGGGAGGCGCAGCATGAAATTCAGCCGTTTAATTTTCGCCAATCTCTTCCGCAAAAAGGTTCGGCTCATCCTCACCGTCGGGTCTTTTGCCATCGCGTTGGTTCTCTTCACGTTTCTTGCCGTGGTGAAGAGCGCCTTCAGCCGCGGCACGGAAATTGCCGGCGCGGATCGCCTGATCGTCGTCAGCCGCATCGGTCTAATGCAATTATTGCCGATCTCCGACCGCGACAAAATCATGGCCATTCCCGGCGTCAAGGCGGTCACGCATAATCACTGGTTCGGCGGCGTCTATCAGGATGAAAAGAACTTCTTTCCACAGTTTGTCATCGATCCCGAAAATCAACGCCAGGTGATGACTGAGCTTGTGGTGCCTGACGACCAGTGGAACAACTTTGTCAAGGATCGCCAGGGCGCTATTGCCGGCGCCCGCACGGCCGCACGATTCCGTTGGAAAATCGGCGACCACATCCCCATCAAGACCACTCTTTATGGCGGGGGCTCTTCGGAGTTCAATCTCGACGGCATTTATCACAGCGACCGCCCCGGCGGCGACGAGAGCCAGTTTTGGCTGCAGTGGAAATACTTTGACGAGAATGTGCCCGCTGCCGTCAAGAGCACGGCCGGGTGGTACGTCGTCAAGCTCAATAGCCCCGATGACGCCGTGCGCGTCGCCAAGGCCATTGACGAAAAGTTTGCCAACTCTTCATTTGAGACCAAGACCGAAACGGAATCCGCCTTCGCCGCGTATTTCGCCAAGCAGTTCGGAAACATCGAGCTCTTAATCCTCACCATCGGCAGCGTGGTCTTCTTTACGCTTCTGTTGGTCACCGGCAACACCATGGCTATATCCGTGCGCGAGCGCACCTCAGAACTGGCCGTCCTGAAAGCCATCGGCTTTTCCGGGCGCGCCGTTCTTTTCTTCGTTCTGGCAGAGTCCATCGTCATCGCCCTCGTTGGCGGCTTCCTGGGCTTGACGCTCGCCTACTTGGCCATCCCTGTTATCGGCGTGGCTCTCACTGGCCTTCTGCCCCCTCTTATCCTTTCCAAGTCGCTTCTGACACTTGGTCTTGTTTTCGCCCTCTTTGTTGGCGCGGCCAGCGGCCTGCTGCCGGGTGTCGGCGCCATGCGTATGCGCGTCGTTAACGCGTTGAGGAGAGCCTGAAATGGCGATTCCCCTCGTCTACAACGTTCGCAGCGTCAAAGCTCGCTGGACCTCCACGATCGTTGCGGTCGTGGGGATTGCCGGGACGGTGGGTGTCTTCGTTGCCATGTTGTCGCTTGCGCGCGGATTCAAGGCCACGCTTGTTTCTTCCGGCTCCGCGGAAAACGCGCTCATTACCCGCGCGGGGGCTACATCCGAAATGACCAGCGGAGTCTCTCTCGATTCAGTCAAAATTATCCAGGATGCTCCGGGCATCGCGCGGGGGGCCGAGGGCCCGTTGCTGACACCGGAGGCTGTCCTGATGGCGCCGATTCCCTTGATTTCCACCGGCACGGATGCCAATGTTGAACTTCGCGGTGTTGCGCCAAACGTTTTTGCCATTCGCAGCAACGTCAAAATCATCGAGGGCCGCATGTTCCGGCCCGGTCTGTCCGAACTCATCGTCGGCAAAAACGCCAAGGCGACCTATTCGGGCTTGACTCTGGGAAGAACAATTGGGCTCGGAAGCGCAAGTTGGCAAGTCGTGGGCATTTTCGATGCCGGTGGAAGCGCATTCGATTCCGAAGTTTGGGGCGACGCCCACCTCCTGAACGGCGCCTATAAGCGTCCGGACACTTTTTCTCAGTCCGTTACAGTGCACCTCGCTTCGCCTGCCGCCCTTCAACAATTAAGGGACACTCTTACAGCCGATCCGCGTTTGAATGTGGACGTAACCCGCGAAATCGACTACTACGCCAAGCAGTCCACGCGCATGACTCAGCTCATCACCATTCTGGGCGGGTTCGTAGCAGCGATCATGGCCATCGGCGCGGTCTTTGGCGCCCTCAACACCATGTACTCCGCCATCGCCGAACGCGGCCGCGAAATTGCCACCATGCGCGCGCTCGGCTTCAACTCCGGGAGCGTCGTCCTCTCTTTTCTCTTCGAAGCCCTGTTGATTTCTTTTGTTGGCGGCGTCCTTGGCTGCCTCGCCGTTCTGCCCCTCAACGGCTTGACCACCAGCACCATGAATTTTCAGACCTTTTCCAACCTGGCCTTCGCCTTCAAGATCACTTTTGACCTTCTTTGGATGGGCGTTGTCTTCGCTCTGATCATGGGGGTCCTCGGAGGCATGCCCCCGGCCGTTCGTGCCGCCCGGCTTCCCGTGGCTACGGCTCTCCGCGAGCTTTAACCGAAACTGCGCCTGGACGATGGCTTTTTGCCGTGAAGCACACTTGGCGACGGTCTTCCATCGCTACTCCATTCCCTTTGCGGTTCCCAGCCTATGTCCACTATTTGACGCCATTTTGGAAGCCGGGATTTACTCTTCCGCACGGGGTCCCTTGACGATTCAATGGCAGCGAATCTAGCCTAGGTAAGGGGGACGCTGAGGGCAGTATGGGTGCAGTGGCAAAACTCGTCGCGGATAAGCGCCGTTGTGTATTTTGCGGCAAGCCCATTGCGACGCATCTGGCGCAATGCCCCTTTTGCCGCGAAGCGGTTCCGCAGGTGCAACTGTCTCGCAGCGTTGGACCGGACGGGCGGCACCAGATTCGCCGCGGCCTTCTGTACATGCTTCTTGCCGTCGTTATTCATTATTTCGCCGCCGGCTACGGCCATCCCATCCAGCTTCCTCTGCCTGCTCCCGTCCTTCCACTGGTGACACAGTACCTTACGCCGCTACTTTTCCTCGGGGGCGCTGGTTTGACTATCTACGGCCTCATTCTCCGATTTAAATCCTGAGGCGCGACTGCCGGATTGGCGTTGGCGTTCGAAACAGGCAGGCGTTCCACATTTCGGAAAGAAATGCTGCTCGAACGACGGAACCTGTTCGAATGGCCAGCTTGACTGATTGGGGGAGTACCACCCTTTCGAAACAATGCTCTCACTCGCCTGCTGTGGCCTACTGGGAGCGAGGCCGCATCCACCAGCCTTGTCCGGAGATCTTCCACTGAGGAGTCACCATGAAAAGATCGTTCTTCGTTGTGGCAGTCCTGATTCTAAGCGTTTCGCTTTTCTTGACCGTGGGCGCGGAGCGCGCGGGGGCGCAAGGCCCTGCGGGCGCTGGCGCATCCACTGCAGCAAAGGGAAGTTCGAGTTCGTCGAGCTCGCATAGCCCCCATTCCCTCAATCCCATCAAATGGGTGAAGAAGGATAAAGGTTCGAAAAACTCCCCTGATTCGAACGGCACCCGGGGCGACATCGAAAAGAGGCTGACGCCGAAGCTGCAGGCCCAGGGTGTTTTGCCGGCCAGTTCGAACGCCACCGATGCATGCGCGCCCTTCGTGGCACTGAACGAGTGTCTCGCCGCGCTCCACGCCAGCCATAATCTTGGGTTGGAGTTCAAGTGCCTGAGTGCCAGCGTCACCGGCGTGCATTCGAACGCTGACATGTCCGGCTGTAAGGCCGCCGATGGCGAGAAAGCGCTGAGTTTGAACAAGGCAATCCGTGCCTTGAATCCCAATGCGGACGCAAAGGGAGCAACCAAGAACGCCGAGCAGCAAGCCAAGGACGACCTCAAGGATCTCGGCGCGTAAGGCCGAAGCCGCAACAAGATCTGCACGCCGCTAAACAAATTTCGGCCAAAGTCGAAAAAATCCGTGAACTCGAGACAGGGCGAAAGCCAATGATTATGGCTCTCGCCCTAATTTTTTGAACTAAGGAGCTGAGTGGAAACACCCTTGCGCCGGGCGAATCGCAATTTGCATTTAGCCGGATGCGGCGGAGGCGGGGGGAGTGGAGACCGGCGGTGTCGCGGAGGAAGCCGCAGCAGAAGCTGGGGATGAGGACGAAGCCGACACCGGGACATCCGTGTCCGTGGTGGCAGCGGCGGCTGTGGCCCGGTAGCGGACGATGAGAAGTGTTAGGTCGTCGGCCTGGTGGGCGCCTCGGGCGAAGTTTTCAACGGCTTCAAGGACGCATTTCTGGAGTTGTTCGAGGGGGCACTCGAGCTGGCCAGTGAGGAGTTCCTTAAGGCGCGCGATGCCGAACATCTGCTCGTCGGGATCCATGGCCTCGGTCACGCCGTCGCTGAAGAGCACGAGGGTGTCCCCAGGCTCGAGCTTCAGGCAAACGGCGGTGTACTCGGCTTCTGGAACGAGGCCGACCGGATAAGAGCCTTGGGTGAAGGCTTCCTGGGCGGCGCCGCGGCGGATCAGGATGGGTGAAGGATGGCCGGCGTTGATGAATTCCAGATGGCCTTGCTGATCGAGAATGCCGAAGAACATGGTGGCGTAGCGGCCGACCTCCGAGTGATCGCACAGGAAACGGTTGATATGGTTGAAGACGCGCGCGGGATCGGTGCCAAGTGTCATTCCGGAGAGCGCGCCCTGAAGCATGGTGGTGAGAAGCGCGGCCCCGAGTCCTTTGCCGGAAACGTCCGCGATGAGAAACGCGGTGCGACCATCGCTGAGCGGAAAGACATCGAAGTAATCTCCTCCGACCGATAAGCAAGGAAGATTGAATCCGGTAACCGCGAGGTGTGGGTATTCGCGGAAATCGCGGGGAAGAAGCGCCTGCTGAATGTCGCGGGCGATGTTGATCTCCTGCTCGAGGCGCTGGCGTTCGCGTTCCCTTTCGACGAGGCGGGCATTGTCCAGAATGCTGGCGGCGTCGCCGGCCAGGGCGTCCAGGATCTGGCGGTCGAGTTTGGAGAAGGCGGCGGGGCGGCGCGAATCCAGGTACAGGACGCCGAGGAAATGCCCGTGCTTGATGTTGATCATGGATTCCTGCGTGTTCGCGCGGGACATGGCGAAAAGAGGAATCACGACCACGGCGCGGAGCCGCTGCGCCACGATGCTCTGCGCGGCCTGCAAATCCACGTCGGCTTGCGCGAGGTCTTCGGTGATGACCGGGGACTGCTGCTTCAGCGCGAGCTGAATGGCGGTCTGGCTGGGCGTGAGGCTTTCGGGAGGAAGACGAAGCCCGCCGCTGCGCCGGGCGAGTTTCACTTTGAGCGCCCCGCTGGCATCGGCTTCGAGGAGCAAGCCACGATCGGCGTCGGTGACGGAGACAGCATGATCCAGCATGTGGCCCAGCACTACGTCAAGAGGAAGCTGGGAATGCAGCAGGGAGGTCGCTTCCAGGAGGCGCTTGAGTTTGATCAGGCCGCCGCCCGTCGGCTCCGAGCTGGTGATGTGCTCCATGCGCGTGAGCAGTTGGGGAAGAGAATCGCCGTCAGCGCCCTTGACGGGGCGGAAGATGATCTCGTAAGAGTCGTCGAGACCGAAGGTAATCGAGTCGCCATCCTGCAATTCGCGGCTATCGATTTTCTCCCCGTTCACGAAGAGGCCGCGACGCTGGCCGCGATCCTCGACATAGAAGCGATTGGCCTCGATGACCACAGCGGCGCAGTTGCGGGAGATGCGGCGATCGGATAGCTGCAGGTGGTTCCCGGTTTCCGCGCCCCGCCCGATCATGAAAGGCGTCTGCGTGATGCGGGCGTAGCGGCGCGCGCCGTCCGGGGAGACGACTTCGAGAACCGCTTCACCGGCAAGAGGTACGGTGTCGGACATGGGGGAGTCCCAATGCGGGAATTGTAACACGCGAGGAGAGGCAAGGAGGCAGGGAGGTAAGGAAGTAACGAAGCAAGGAAACTTGCTAACGCGCAGAGGTGATCAGCGGTTAGGCGGCCGATAGCTGGGCTGCCGGAGTTTTGATTTTTGCGGGTTCGAGGTTGGGGAGGAAGGCGGTCAAGATGCCTATTGCGGGGAGAAATGAACACACCTGATAGACGAAATTGATATCGGTCAAATCGGCCAGCTTGCCGAGAAGGGCCGCGCCGATTCCGCCCAAACCAAAGGCCAGGCCAAAAAATAATCCCGAGACCATCCCGACTCTTCCGGGCATGAGTTCCTGGGCATAGACGAGAATAGCGGAGAAAGCGGAGGCCAGGATGAAGCCGATGACCACGCTCAGAATGCTAGTCCAGAAGAGATTGGCGTAGGGCAGCACCAAAGTGAAGGGAAGAACGCCCAGGATCGAGCACCAGATAACGTATTTGCGTCCGATTTTGTCGCCCACCGGACCGCCGATGTAAGTTCCCGCGGCGACAGCCGCAAGAAACAGGAAGAGGTGCAGTTGCGCGCGCTGAACGGAAAGGTGGAACTTGCCCATGAGATAAAACGTGTAGTAGTTCATTAAACTGGCGAGATAGAAAAACTTTGAGAACATGAGGGCCACTAAAATGGCCAGAGCGAACGCAACCTTTTTAAGAGCCAGGGTCGAGTGCGGAGGAGCAGAGACCTGGGACGCGAGACGCGCGGGATCCATGGCGACTGGTTTCGGGAGATGGAACGGATGATTGCGGAACCAGTGCCCGATGTTGGTCAACAGGACGATAGCGAACAGGGCCAAGAGCGAAAACCAGGCAATGCTGGATTGCCCTGTGATAAACGCGTAGGCCAGCAAAGGGCCGAGCGAAGAGCCGGCGTTGCCGCCCACCTGGAATAACGATTGCGCCATCCCGTGCTGTCCGCCGGAAGCCATCCGTGCGATGCGCGAAGACTCCGGGTGAAACACCGCGGAGCCGATGCCAACCAGCGCGGCGGCAGCAAGGATGGTGCCGTAACTGGGAGCCATGGCGAAGGCCAGCAGGCCAATCATGGTGATCCCCATGCCGACGGCCAGGGAGTAGGGCTTCGGGCGGCGGTCCGTATAGAGTCCCACAAGAGGCTGGAGAATCGAGGCAGTCATCTGAGAAGTGAGAGCGATGCGGCCGACTTGCCAGTAATTGAAATGAAAGGTTCTCTGCAGGAGCGGATAGATCGGCGGCATCAATGACTGAATCGTGTCGTTCAGGAGGTGGCAGAAACTGATGGTCAGAAGGATCTTGAAGACGGTCTTCTCGCCAGTGTCTGCGGGAGCGGCCGCCCCAATTGCGGTCAAGTTTGTGTCGCTAGCCATCTAGAGCCGGAGTCCCTGAAACATCGCTGAATGGCCACATTGCTGCAGTTACCTCGCTGCCGAAGCGAGGCGGCGCGAGACATAGTCAGCGACGTAGGCGTCGAAAAGTTCATTCAGGCGATCGCACACGGGACCGGGAGCGGGGATTTTGTTGCCGGCGATTTCGCCGACGCTGATGAGATTGCGGTTTGTCGAGGAAATAAAAACTTCATCAGCGGAGTACAGGTCTTCGGGACGAAGCGCCTGCTCGAGCACGGAAACGCCGGCTTCCGGCGCGATTTCCATGAGGATGCCGCGAGTGACGCCTTCGAGGCAGCCGGAGTTCAGCGGAGGCGTGAGGACCTTGCTGTTTTTGACGGCGAAGATATTTGCGGAAGTGCATTCGGCCACTTCGCCGCGCTCGTTGAGCATGACGACTTCGTCGAAGCCCTCCCTAGCAGCTTCCGCAACGGCCCAAACATTATTGAGCCAGGAGATGCTCTTTACGCCGGACATGGGAGACGCGGCGTGGCGGCCGTGTTCGCGGAGGGCGAGGCGCACAACTTCGCGATGTTCGGGGAGACCGGCGGTATAGATAATCAAGTCAACCTGCGGATGCTTTTCGTCGCTCTGCCAGAAGCCGACCGTGTTGTAGATAAAATAGACGCGCGCGCAACCTTCGGTGACTGTGTTGGCGCGAATCACTTCGTGAAGATGGACGCGCACTTTTGCCGCGGTGTAGGGCATGGGAAGGCGGGTAATGGCGGCGTCCTTTTCCAGGCGGCGCCAGTGGCGCTCGTAGGCGAAAGCCTCGCCGCGAGAGATGCGCAGCGTGGTGAAAATGCCCCAGCCACAGATGAGACCGGCCTGTCCGGGAGAAAGACGGACTTTCTCGATGGGCAGCAGAGTGTCGTTATGAAAGACGTTCGAGTGGATCACCTGGGCCTCGCGAAAAGAGCTTGAGACTATCTTCTATTGTATCCGAAAAACCGTATTTTGAGCCGGGCTGGAGAGACACTGCCGGTGCTCAACCTCAGGAAAAACGAAGAGGGCGGGCCGAAGCCCGCCCTCTTTGCACCTAAGTTTAAGCTCGCGTTCAGAAGAGCAGTTTCAAAGCAAACTGAATTTGCCGCGCCGAACCGAAGTCGCCGGTCGGGAAGCGGGTGCTCGTGATGCGTCCGAAGGACCCACTGGTTACCGTGAGGACGGGGTTGCCGAAATTCGGATGGTTGAGGATATCGAACATTTCGCTCCGGAATTGGAGATTGAATCTCTCGGTAATCTTCGTGTTCTTGGTGACCGAGAAGTCGGTATTAAGGAAGCCGGGCCCGCTAATCGCGTCACGCCCCAGAGTGCCCGGGTGGCACGTCGGAAGCGTTGCGGGAGCCACCGGAGGAACGCAAGGCATAACGAAAACGGATTTGTTGGCAAACCATTGCGCTGGGTCTCCGGTGGTTTGGACAGTCCCATTCAGGTCGGGCCTGACCGTCAGCGAAATTCCCACTCCAGGGCCTATCGCAAGAGTCGGGTTCAGGGGACTCCCGCTCTGCGCCTGCTGAACGACTCCAAACTGCCACCCAGAGACAAGCCGGTTAGCCTTGAACGGAAGTTCATAGAAGCCGCTCAGGACAAACCGATGACGTACGTCATATTCTGAGGGGCCGTAATCGCCGCGCGGGTTATACGCGTTTTGGATCACCAGCGACTCCCCGGTTGAGAGAGAGTTGTAGTCCAACGCCTTCGAGTAAGTGTAGGAAGCAAGGAACTGCAGGCCGTGGGAAAAGTGCTTGTCGGCCTTGGCCCAGACCGCGTGGTAATTCGAATTACTGATGCTGTTTACCTGGTTGAAGCTGCCAATGCGACACACCGGATTTGGAGGAGCGCACTGCGCGGGAAGCACCGGGCTGGTGAGTGGAAGAGTGGGGAACGGCCGCGTCGAGCCATAAACTCCATTCGTCACAAAGGGTTGATTGATATTCTGGTTGAGCTGCAGGTGCGTCCCTTTTACTCCCACGTAGGCGATCTCGAGTCCCACACTCGGGGTAATCTGCCGCTGTATCGTCAGGTTCCAGTCCTGGGAATAGGCGTCATTGAAATTGGGATTGATGGCAGAGGGACCGAGACTCGTGCCCGTCACTGCGGCGGACGGATTCTCCAGCGTGATGCTGCTCGTCGCGGAGGCGGCGGAAATCGGCAGCGCGAACAAGGGATTGGAGCTCAACCCGGTAACGATATTGGTCGTGGGATCCTGCGTCAGGATCGCATACGCGGCACGGACGGAAGTCTTGCCGCTCTTAAACGGGTCCCAGGCAAAGCCGATTCGCGGCTGAAAATTCTTGTTGTTTGTGTGATAGGGCTGCGGAGATGAAATAAGAGTGCCGGTGGCCGGATCGAAATTGGTGAAGCGCCCGGCGGCTTCCGATGGAGATGAATTCCACGCGTAGCGCAGTCCGAGATTAACCGTGAAATTCGGCTTCCACTTGAAGCTATCCTGGGCAAAGACGTCGTAAGAGGGCTGTAGGATTTTGTCATTGCCTGAGCCCAGTAGATCGCTAAACGTATTGGCTTTGTCTGCCAGGAAGTTCGCAAAAGTCGTGAAACCAAAAGTTCCGACGTTCTCTGCGATGTTGTTGTTGTAGGGGCGCCGAATTTCTCCGCCAAAGAAGAAAGTGTGCCGGCCTTTCAGCCAGCTCAGCGTGTCGTTCAGAACGCCGGTAGTGTCACCGCGCCCCTGCGGTTCGCCATTGGGTCCGCCGAAAAGCAAGGTTCCTGCAACGTTGATGTCCGGCAATCCCGTGGCCACCGGAGAACCAGCCGGAAGGGTGATGTTGAACTTTGCCGGATCGAGCAGTGCATTCGGAAGGAAGGTCAGATGGATTCGATTGAACCCAAGACGGAAGGTATTCGCGAGCGAGGCATTAAACGTGT
>Ga0209648_10001211_pt1 | contig 20616 bp, 15 predicted proteins | sample GraSoi2013_115cm_FD_185830 | JGI IMG/M metagenome (GOLD analysis project Ga0209648, IMG submission 185830) | Grasslands soil microbial communities from the Angelo Coastal Reserve, California, USA - Sample 9_17_2013_115cm (SPAdes) (version 2) | ecosystem: Environmental > Terrestrial > Soil >... | reverse complement strand
CCCAAAAAACTCAATGCCGCCCGACTCGTCACTTAAGGAATGAGCCACAACATGGACATATTTGACGGACCTATCCGGCATCACCAAGCGATATTCATGATCAAAATCCTTACCATCCTGCGAAGCACGCTCGATAGTCTGTTTCACGAGAGGCGCGTCCACGGGATGAACCCGCTGAAGAATAAGCTCCAGGGTTGGTATCGTCGTTCGATCGTATTGGAAGACCCGAAAGGTCTCCTCTGACCAGATGATCTCGCCGGTAGAAACCTTCCAGCCAAAACTGCCCGTATGGCTTAATCGCTGTGCTTCTGATAAATATGCCTCGCTTTGCTGCAGCTTCTCTTCCTGTACTTCCAAGGTGTGGGTAGCGAATCGCCTATCAACCCAGGACGTCAGCAAAGCCAGCCCCAAGGCGACGAAGGTGACGGCGGCAATTCCGGCGGTGCCAAGTGTGGAGATGTTTACGGCATGAGACAGGTCCGCCGGCATGCCAGAGGCTGTGTAACTGGCGGCGGCCATGCCGGTGTAATGCATGACCGGGATCGCGGCACCCATCACGACGGCTCCGGCTAACTTTTCCCAGCCGATCCCCGTTTTCTCGTCTCGAAAGTGAAAGGTAATCCATAGCGCAGCGAGAGAAATCAGAACCGCGAACACGACGGATAGGACGACGAGAAAGGAATTAAACCGGCATATGGCAGGTAAACGCAGGGCGGCCATGCCGATGTAATGCATGCTTGCAATACCCGCACCCATCAGGACACTTCCTGCGAGCGCTTGGAACCAACCCATTTTCTGCCGGCTTACCACGCCCAACGCAACCACCGAAGCGAGAATGGCCGCAAACAGCGACAGCAGAACGGTCGGCCAATGGTAGGCCACGGGAATCGGCAGGATGAACGCCAGCATCCCAATGTAGTGCATGGACCAAATGCCGGTCCCCATCGCACCAGCTCCGCCCAGGAGCCAAGCCGCGCGAATCCAGCCGCCCGCAGCAGTTACGCGACCTGCAAGATCCAGAGCGGCGTACGACGCAAACATGGCGATCAGTACTGAAAGTGCCACGAGTGCGTGGTTGTACGAGCCAATCAAGTTCACAGCGGCCCTGCCCCTCTGTTCTGGTTGCCACGCGGAACAGCCACGCTACGCTTCAATCAGAGTTCAACCGTCCAAGTAGCACCAGCCCCCAATTCTCCCCTAGCTAGAACAATCAGATCACTCATGTGCCTCAACCTTGGTGGGAAGAGTGAAATTAAAACTCGCGCCGCGCGGAGAGTTGTCGCCTGCCCACAATCGGCCGCCATGCGCTTGAACGATCGAGCGGCTGATAGAAAGCCCCATGCCCGTACCATTAGGCTTGGTGGTAACGAAAGCATTAAAGATCTGGTCCGCTTGCTGCCGGGGGAGCCCCACGCCAGTATCGCTGACTGAGATCAGTAGGTGTTCATTTTCGGACCGCCGTGAGTTGATGATGAGCTGGCGCATCCCGTCCACTTCCTTCATCGCGTCAATGCCATTGATCATAAGGTTCATCAATAGCTGCTGCAATTGAACGCGATCCGCCATCACTTGGGGAAGATCGGTGGCAAGCTCGGTGCGGAACGAAATCGAGTATCGGGTTGCCTCGCCGCACAGCAGGACGATCATCTCTCGAATAATTTCGTTTATATCTACCAACTGCCTCTGCGAAGTATCCTTTTTGAAAAGAAGCCGGATGCGACTGACGATTTCCGCAGCCCGTGTCGTGTCTTTTACGACTCTCGAGGCAGCTTCCCGCGCCTCTTCAAGATCGGGATGATCGCGTGCAAGCCAGCGCAGGCATGTCTTGGCATCGGTGCCTGCAGCGGCAATCGGTTGATTCACTTCGTGCGCCAGAGAGGCAGTCAACTCTCCCATGGTGGTCACGCGGTTGACGTGTGCGAGATCCGCCTGCGCCTGACGCAAGGCTTCTTCTGCCCGCTTCTGCTGGGTAATACTCTCGCGCAGTTCCGCCTCTGCCTGTTTGCGCTCGGCAATCTCCAGCTTCAGTTCTTCATTGGCGCGAGTCAGGTCCGCGGTTCGCTCCGCCACTCTTGCTTCAAGCTCATTTCGTAAGCGCGTGCCTTGGCTCATCAGCAGCGCAAAGAGCAGAAATACAAGGTCATAGAGAAGGCGAGACACCGCGTTCGCCTCAGCTTCGAAGAAATAAGTGCGGAGAATTGACGCCAGCACCGCTGCGAGAATACCGGGCCCGATCCCGCCATACCAAAACGTGATCGCGATTGCGGATAGCGCAAATGCGGTGAACGGTTGAGGCAAATGGAAATGCAGAAAGGTTTGCGCCAGGCCGAGAGCTACCGCAAGAGAGACCAAAGCTAATCCGTAGCGCAGAGCGATTGATGCTGACGGCCGCAGAGGCCAACTGGCAATCTGATTCGCCCTACGCAGGTAACCCATCGCGTCTCAGCCCTTGCGCTCTGGAGAGCACTTGGAGCGCCCGCACTGCGGACTCTTTAACTATAGCCCTCTTTCGAGGCAGAGTTGAAGCTGCTGCCCGGTCCGGAACGAATGAGCTTCAAAAAGGAAAACGCATGCTCCAGATCAAGCGGTGATTGTACCGATGGAAATGGGTTGCGGCGATTTGAACTCCAAAACCTGCCGCAAAGTGTAGCCGTTCGGCAATCTGGAACGGTCCAGTAACCAAACCGGGAGAAATAAAGGTCTCATTGTTTCCCGCAAGCGGGCCATCCACGAAGAAGGTGGAATTCGTCTCAACGTCGGGCCAAAATATATTCCCCACTTTAAACTGAAATGCATTGTTAAAGAGAATCTGCCGCCCGAGCACGCTTAACCCGCTTTGGGGCACGTTACCGCTCAACGTGCTCTGCACATCAAAAAAGCCCCAGCCTTTAGCTGCCGCGATCATCGGCGACCACACGGTATGCCCCAGCCCGTTCAGTGTGGCGGCTGAAGGGAAATCACCTCCCAGGAAAAACCCGACGAAGTAGTCACCTTTGCCTTCGGGCGCCGAGAACGCTCGAAACTTTAGGAATATAGATACATCGCCAAACCCGTCGGGCACATTCGGCGCTCCGTGGCTGAAATATGGTGGAATGCCTATTTGCACCTCCATCCGTGTGTTGGGAATGATCTCCAGCCCTTTTCCTGCACCATATTCCTGCGTCCAAACACCTGACGCCTGCTGAAAATATGAGTCAAATCGAAACTGCTGTACGAGCAGGACGTGCGTTGTTATCAGCGGAGCGACGTAATGCGGTTGCTCAGCACGGGTTTTATCTACCGTCCGAAGCCACCGGCTTAGCCAGTCGTCTTGGCTGTGAGTAGTCGTTATAGAAGTCATTACTTCGGAAGTGGTCGCGCCGTCGGTTCCCTTAAGCGGTAAACTGGGATTTTGGGCTCGAAGCGCTGGCGTAAGCAAGAAAATCACACTTGCAAAAAGAAGCCAATGTGGGATCGGGCCTAGAATCGCCCCGGCGTTAAGCCATGATGGTTTCTGATTAGTCTTCATTCTTGATGAGCGTGCAAATGGATTGCCAGGTTGGAAGCACGCAAATCTCGCACTATTCAACCTAAAGCTCGAGGGCAGACTCGTCCGAGTGTCGATATGCGGACGCATGTCGAAATTAGATGAGTTTGCTCAGGCGACTTTGGATTGCGGAATCCTCAAACTCCTACGCCTTCAACGATTGAAGCTCCTTAGCTCAAAAAATGACTTTGGCACCGCGAATGCACTCTCTCGCTCAAGACTGATCTCGCCGCGGAAAAGATTCCGGCACTTCAGCTCAGGAAGGAGGAGCCTTGAAAAAGCACAAAGCGTGGCTCGCAGGAGCAGTTGCGATCACTCTGGTCATGGCCGCAAGCGTGCTTCGCTCCGGAAACGCTGATAGCCAGGCCGATCGGCAACTGATTCCAGCCGCCGCCCGTGAGGAGATTAAGTCTGTCGAAGCCGAGATTAACCGCATCGAGGATGAATCTCTCAACAGAGCTCAATCGGCGACGCTGGACGCTTTTCAGCAAAACATTCTCCTCGGCAAATTAATCTTTTATGACCAGAAACTTGCGGTGAACAGGAACGAATCCTGTGCTTTCTGCCACATGCCGGAAACGGGTTTCACCGGGCCGGTCGGCGCCCTAAACCAAACGACGGTGGCCTACCCAGGATCGGTCCGGAAGCGCTTCGGCAAACGGAACCCTCAATCCCATACCTATGCGAGCTTCGCACCGGTTCTTCACTACAACGCGGAACAAGGCGATTTTGTCGGCGGTCAGTTTTGGGATATGCGCGCCACCGGACTTCGCCTGGACAGCGCGCTTGCCGAGCAGGCCCAGGACCCACCACTCGATCCGGTGGAGATCGGCTTGATCGATCCGGCATGCATGGTCTATCGCATGTCCGAGCGTCCCTATCGCGCCATGGCGGAAAGACTTTGGGGTGCGCAGGCATTCACCATTCATTGGCCGGCGAACGCGAATCAGGTATGCGATCGCCCCGGTCCACCGCCGCAAACGGATCCTCTGCCGGTTCATCTCAATGCGGTCGACCGCGGGATTGCGCAAAGTACCTTCGATCGAATTGGCGAAGCGATTGCCGCCTTCGAGACTTCGCCCGAAGTGAATCCATTCTCTTCAAAATACGACTATGTCATGGCCGGCAAAGCGCAGTTCACGCCACAGGAAAAGATGGGCTACGAACTATTTCGCAGCAAAGCCACGCACTGCAACGAATGTCATCGAGACGGAGGCCCAGGTGAGGAGCCGCTATTCACGGATTTCACCGCGTCCAACTTGGGCGTTCCTCCGAATCCTTCGCTGCCTTTTTACAAGGAAAATGCTCCTGACCAATTCGGCTACGCGGCGAACCCCGAGGGCCTGAAATATCGGGACCCTGGAGTAGGCGGCTTCCTGGCTAGCAAGCAAAATCCCAACCGCGACTGGGCTGCGATGGCCGGTTCTTTTCGCGGTAAGTACAAGACGCCCACGCTGCGAAATATAGACAAGCGGCCTCGTCCTGACTTCGTGAAAGCCTATATGCACAACGGATATCTCAAGTCACTCAAGGAAGTCGTCCATTTCTACAACACACGAGATGCGCTGCCGAGGTGCAAGCGCGGGGATCAGGGCGAGAAAGTGACCTGCTGGCCGGCCCCTGAGAATCCGGAAACGATGAATCGAAAACAACTTGGCGATTTGAAACTCAGCGGCCAGCAAGAAGACTTCCTGGTGGCATTTCTCAAGACCCTGACCGATGGCTACTCGCCACCAGCAAAGTAGTTTTACTTTTACAAGGCGGAAGGTGGCTTCAAAAAGCAGGCAACTGGAGGGAAACATGGATAGCGACTACGTTTTCCTGTGTGGGGTGATGTGGTGCAGATACGGGCAGCAGGATGCGGGCAGTGAGCTGCTAAGAGCAATTAAGTCCGTAGATCCGGACCTCAGCGCCCTGGCGCTGGCCATGTTGGCGAAAGGCTGTGAGTCACTTCAAGAACACGGAAAAGTGAACCAACCTTGTGCGAGTGATGAGGACGAAAGCACAGCGTCGCTAGGCGTCATGGACTGCTGAGCGGGTTTAGTCCGAACCAAGCGTTGCCCTCGTGACGATATTTCTGCCTATGACGTGTGAAAGCTTAAGCCACGTTCGCCTCCATTTTTTTTCATTGTAACGTCCACCACTTCACCTAGAAAACAGATTCGCGTCTGATTCCTGGCGCTCTTGAACACCAACTCGTTCTAGATCCGCGACAACGCACGGCAATGAATGTTCGAACCGATGCTCCACCGGAAAACCTCACTATTTCCGGGAAACGTGTCAGTCTTAAATGTCGATGCGCGGACGGATGTCGAAATTAGACAAGCTTGCTCCCGCGGCTCTGGATTGCAGACTCCTCAAAAATCCAATGCATTCAACGATTCCGCTCATCTCGATCTAAAACGACTTTGGCATTGCGAATGCACTTCTCGGATAGAGACGTGGAAAATCGGCATCTGGTCAGGATTGCAAACCAGCGCCGGCGGATGAGAGAGATTCTGCGCCTCATTTTCTATAAAACGGAGGTTTTTCTAATGGCTTTGTCTAAGACAGAAGAACGAATCGAATTGTCTGATGGGCCTCAACCCATCCGCGGCAATCGGGGAGCATCCATCCTGGGGCCGCGCAATGTGCCCCTGGAGCGCGAAAATCCCGATTTGCTGATGTCCCCCTCCACTGACTCAGGCACGATACCTAATCTCAAGTTCTCGTTTGCCGCCGCGCGCAACCGTATCACGCCCGGCGGCTGGGGACGCGAGGTGACGGCGCGTGAGCTGCCGGTGGCAACTACCATGGCGGGTGTGAACATGCGCCTAAAGCCGGGCGGCATCCGTGAGCTGCACTGGCACAGGGAAGCTGAGTGGGCCTACATGCTCGCTGGCCGCGCCCGGATCACCGCTGTCGATGCCCAAGGGCGCAACTTCATCGACGATGTCGGCGTGGGCGACTTGTGGAATTTCCCGGCGGGCATCCCTCACTCAATTCAAGGCCTCGCGGAAGGCTGCGAGTTCCTGCTCGTGTTCGACGACGGCAACTTCTCCGAGAACGAAACTTTCCTGATCAGCGATTGGTTCGCTCATACGCCGCGCGAGGTGCTGGCGAAGAACTTCGGCGTCGCCGAGTCCGTCTTTGACCGTCTCCCGCGGGATCTTGAGCAAACGATGTGGATTCTCCCAGGCGACGTGCCCGGCCCGCTCGCGGGAGACACGGTCCAGGCTCCAGCGGGTCCTGTACCTCTGTCATACAGCTACCACATGCATGCCCTAAAGCCCGTTCAAGTCCCGGGAGGCCAAGTGCGAATCGTCGATTCGTCCAACTTCCCGGCCTCCAGCACCATTGCGGCGGCCCTGGTGGAACTCGAGCCCGGCGCCATGCGCGAGCTGCACTGGCACCCCAATGCCGATGAGTGGCAGTACTACATCAGCGGTCGCGGCCGCATGAGCGTGTTTTCTCCGGGCAAGGCGAGAACCTTCGATTACCAGGGCGGCGACGTGGGCTACGTCCCGTTTGCGTTTGGACACTACGTCCAGAACACCGGCGACGAGCCGCTTGTGTTTCTGGAAATGTTCCGCAGCCCGCGCTTTGCGGACCTGTCTTTGAATCAATGGATGGCGCTGACCACGCCAAAGCTCGTACAGAGCCATCTGAACCTGGACCAACAGACGATGGATGTTCTGCGGAAGGACAAGCCCATCATTGCTGCCTAAGCGCAGCTGAGCGTAGCCGCCGTGCTCCGTCGCGGCGGCCACGCCTTTCTTGGCCAGAGCGAAATGAAAAGGAAATTCTGATGCCCAACGTGACCATCAACGTGGCTGCGGTCACGGCACCCTCGAATTCAGCCGGAATTACCGAACTCGGCCTTCGCGACCTGCTGCTGCACGCGTTGACACTTTCGTCTGGGGCTGTCGATGCGATTAGCTTTCTGGCGCTGGGTAAGGTGTTCTCGGCCTTCATGACCGGAAACATCGCCTTTCTCGGGCTCCGGATTGCACGTGCCCCTGGGCCCGGCGTCGTTTCCATTCTCGTTTCCATGGCTGCTTTTGCGACGGGAGTCTATCTCTCGACGCGAATCGTCCGGCACGAAAGTTGTGGCATTTGGTCCCGGCGTGTCACGATCGCGCTCGGCGCATCGCTGATTGCACACGCCATTTTCCTGGACGTGTGGTTCGCCACCAGGGGCCAGCCTCCAATTGACGTTGCCCACATCCTTCTTGGTTTGTGGGGAGTCGCGATGGGGATGCAGAGTGCCGCAGTTCGACGGCTTCATGTGGACGGCGTGTTCACGACCGCGGCGACGGCGACGGTCATATTCCTCGTAGGCGACTTCGTCAACTGGCGGACCACAGTTGCAGAGAGGCGTCGGCTTACTGGCGTACTCCTCTCTTTGTTCATCGGAGCCACTGCAGGAGGTCTGCTTCTGGTCCACGCGCAGATCTATGCTCCCGTTCTTCCATTTGTAATCACAGTCGGTGTGGTCGTAGCCGCAGCGATCTTTCTAAGGTCGGCCCGCGCGGCAACGGATCCAGAGCGTTGCAAGAGCCAGGCCAAGAATTAAGGAAATCATTTGAAGCAACGTTCGACTCCGGTAATTTTCTTTGGTCCGTGAATTGGCTCGTTCGCTATACATGCTCCGTTTCTGAAAACTCTCCTTCGGCGTTTGTCCCGTCTTCGGCTTGCCTCCATCCGCTCTTCTAGCGCTGCATATACAAATCGGTACTCGACATTTCTCTCCATAGCTCCGCGGGCCTTGGTTTCAGGCGCGGCACCTTGTGTGCAATCTCGGGCCTTAAATGCCGGTATTGCGGCTCGAGTCGAAATGCTGACGTTGTGTCCGCCGAGGGACCTCTTCTCATTCAAAGTACAGTGCGAGCAAATCAAGTAAGTCTCTTGCATGCCTGAAGATGCGGAGTCATGAACGACTTGGCCTGGTTTGGACAGTCGCTTGCATTCCTTAGGTCGTCGTGATCGGGAGAAAAGCACAAATGCAACCGACAAGCACAAGGATTGCAGCCGAACAGAAACCGCAACTGAACTCGAATTCCACAAACGCGCGGCAATTTGACGAAGTCCTTTCGCGCTATTTGCCCTCATTCCAGCGAATGGCTTTTAGAAAACTCGGTAATGCAGCCGACGCGGAGGATGCGGTTCAGGATGCGCTTCTCTCTGCTTACAAGCACTTGGATCAATTCCGGGGCGGAGCGCAAATGTCCACCTGGCTGACGACAATCGTCATCAATTCGGCGCGCATGCAATTGCGCAAGCGGTCCAATCACATCCAGGTGTCGCTCGATGAGCCGCTCGATGACGAGCAGCAGAATGTTTTCATGGATCGAATCGCGGACGACAGCCCGAGCCCTGAGGAGGTGTGCCGCGAATCGGAGTTGAACGAGCGCGTTGGACACTTGCTGACGCAGATGTCGGCTCCGTTACGTAAGGCCCTTCAGTTACGTAGTGTGGAGGGTCTCACCACCCATGAAGCCGCGCTCATTCTGGGAGTGCCAGAGGGAACCGTGAAAGCGCAGCTCACTCGGGCGCGCGCAAAGCTCCGCCAGCTCATGCGCTGGTCGCGCGATGCAAAACCCGGTTCAGCGCCGATGCGCAGGCCCGTGTCCGTCGTGACGATTGAAGCGAAGAATTCGCGCACGCGCATGACGAGCGCGGCACGAAATCAGGATCGCAGAGAGCTGCCGCGACGCAGAGCATTGCGCGGACAGATTTCCGAAAGTCTTGCAGTCGCACGGAAAGTAGCCTAAGGCATCGCCAAGCTAAGGACGGCGAAGTGGCGCCGCCAGTGATTCTCGGTAATTGAAGAACGGGGAGCCCTATGTGGATCGTTAGACTTGCACTACAGCGGCCCTATACCTTCGTTGTGTTGGCCATTCTCATTCTGATCATGGGTGCGCTCGCTATCGTTCGTACCCCAACCGATATCTTCCCCAACATCAATATTCCCGTTGTCAGCATCATCTGGACTTATAACGGCCTCGTGCCTGAAGACATGGCCGACCGGATTGTCAGCATCACAGAACGCGCCCTTACCACTACCGTCGACAATATTGAGCACATTGAATCGCAATCCCTGTACGGAATAGCTGTCGTCAAGGTGTTCCTGCAGCCGACCGCGAGCATTCAGCAGGGCATTGCGCAGATCACGGCGGTTTCGCAAACTCAGCTCAAGCAATTGCCTTTAGGAACGACGCCTCCCCTCATTTTGGCCTACAGCGCATCGAGCGTGCCCGTCCTGCAGTTGGCTCTTTCGGGCCAAAACATGTCGGAGCAACAACTCAACGATTACGGCCTGAATTTCATTCGCACCCAACTCATCACCGTGCCCGGCGCTTCGGTTCCTTACCCCTACGGCGGCAAACAACGCCAGGTGCAGGTCGATCTCAATACAACGGCACTGCAATCGAAGGGGTTGTCCGCGCTGGACGTAGTCAATGCCATCAGTTTACAGAACTTAGTTCTGCCCACGGGAACATCGAAAATCGGCTCCAAGGAATACGACGTTTCCATCCCCAACGCAGCGCCGCAAACGATTAACGACCTCAACCGAATTCCGATCAAGACGGTTGGCGACACTACAATCTATGTAAAAGACGTCGCCTGGGTGCGCGATGGTTTTCCCCCGCAGACAAATATCGTGAAGGTCAACGGGCAGCGCTCCGTACTGCTGACGATTCAAAAGGCTGGCGACGCATCGACTTTGAGCGTGATCTCTGGCATTAAGGCCCTTCTGCCTCAAATCAAAACAACGGTTCCAGCTCAGTTGCAGATAAGCCCTCTCGCGGATCAGTCGATTTTCGTTCAAGGGGCGATCAGTGGAGTGGTGAGGGAAACGTTGATTGCCGCATGCCTGACGGCTTTCATGATTCTTACTTTCTTGGGCAGCTGGCGAAGCACGCTGATCATCGCCACCTCCATTCCTCTGGCAATCCTGACCTCCATCATCGTCTTCAGCGCCATCGGAGAAACAATCAACATCATGACGCTGGGCGGACTCGCGCTCGCAGTCGGAATCCTGGTCGACGATGCCACAGTCGAAGTCGAGAACATCAATCGAAATCGCGGTGCGGAACCAGACAAAGACATGGATCAAGTGGTCCTGGACAGCGCGTCGCAAATCGCCACACCCGCTTTCGTATCCACACTTTCGATCTGCATCGTCTTTGCGCCGATGTTCCTGCTGTCAGGTGTGGCGCGATATCTGTTTGTCCCGCTTGCCGAAGCAGTTGTGTTCGCCATGTTGGCGTCGTATGTGCTCTCCCGCACGATCGTCCCGACGATGGCCAAATACCTTTTGCGCTCAGATAAAAGTGAGAAGGAAGCTTCGGTAAGCCGCAATCCGTTCGTGCGTCTTCAAAAGCGTTTTGAGGCAGCCTTTGAGAGATTCCGAGTGTATTATCGTGGCCTGCTGGAGACGTGCCTGCAACACCGCGGAGTTTTCCTGATTGCATTCTTCGCGATGTGTCTGGGTTCTCTTGCGATTCTGATCCCCTGGCTAGGCCGCGATTTCTTCCCGACTGTGGATAGCGGCACTTTCAAACTTCATTTGCGCGCTCCCACGGGAATGCGTATTGAACAGACTGCCAATCTATGCGATCTGGTCGAGCAGTTCATTCGGCAGCAGATTCCGGCAAACGAAGTCCAGAGCGTCATCGACAACATCGGCCTGCCCTATAGCGGCATCAATCTTTCTTACAGCAATTCGGCCCCAGTTGGGACCTCGGACGCTGACGTTCTTGTGACGCTTACCGCGAATCATCATCCAACGGACACCTACGTCCACCAACTTCGTCTGACTTTGCCTAAGCAGTTTCCGGGAGTGGAATTCGCGTTCTTGCCGGCGGACATGACCGGCCAGATTCTGAATTTCGGCCTGCCTGCCCCCATTGATGTCCAAATCGTCGGAAACGACTTGGCGGGAAACCGGGTCTACGCAGACGCTCTGATCGAGAAGATGAGATACGTCTCAGGAACCGCAGACCTACGGATTCAGCAGCCCTTCGATGAGCCCTACCTGCGCTTCAGAGTCGAACGCACGAAAGCAGAAGAACTCGGCTTCACCGCCCACGATATCGCGCAAAATCTTTTGGTTTCGCTGAGCGGCAGCTTTCAGACTTCCCCCTCTTTTTGGGTCGACCCCCAGGACCATGTGAGCTATCAGATCGCCACACAGACGCCGCAATACCGCGCGGATACGTTGCAGGATATTCAAAACATTCCGGTCACGGGGTCAAATCCCAATGCGCCGCCCTCGATTATGGCCAGTCTCGTCTCTATGCAACGTGGAACCGGCATGGCGGTGGTTTCGCATTACAACGTCGCACCAGTCATCGACATTTTTGGTGCGGTTACCGGGCGCGACCTCGGCAGCGTATCGAGTGACATCAACAAAATTATTGCCGCCACGAAGGGGCAATTACCTCGCGGTTCTCAAATCGTCGTCCGTGGACAGACTCAGACCATGCAGGCATCCTACATCGGCCTGTTGAGTGGTTTGGCATTCTCGATCATCCTCGTATACCTGCTGATCGTGGTCAATTTCCAGTCCTGGCTGGACCCTTTCATCATGATTTCGGCTCTGCCCGCTGCGCTCGCAGGGATTGCTTGGTTTCTGTTTATTACGCACACGACGCTCAGCGTGCCCGCACTCATGGGAGCCATCATGTGCATGGGTGTCGCAACGTCAAACAGCATCCTGGTCGTGAGCTTCGCCACGGAAAAAATGGACGAAGGAAGCGATTCCCTTACCGCCGCATTGGAAGCGGGCTTCACGCGCTTCCGGCCTGTGTTGATGACCGCTCTGGCCATGATCATTGGCATGGTACCTATGGCCCTCGGCCTGGGCGATGGTGGCGAACAAAACGCCCCACTCGGCCGTGCGGTCATTGGCGGGTTGGTTTTCGCGACAGCTTCGACACTCTTTTTTGTCCCGGCATTTTTCAGTTTGCTGCAGCGTTCACGCCGGCTGGCAGCCGTCATTGGTAAGTGAGCATTAGGCATCGCGTATGGGAGCTACCATGTTGAGCCAAACAGGAAATGTCAGAGAAATCGCCGGACATTCCGGCCCGCAAAGTGGTGCGAAGCCGCACAAGTCCGCTCTCAGGCGATGGGCCGCGCTGGCGGTTGTGTCACTCGCAGTTGCCGCTGTGCTCGCTTATGGGATGTGGTCCCGCGTGAGAGCCAGCAAAAAATTGGGAGCGGAGACGTCGCAACTGGCTGTCACCAAAGTATCCGTTGTATCGCCCAAGCAAACTGCGCCTGCCCAGGAGATCATCCTGCCTGGCAACGTACAGCCCTTCATCAGTTCGCCGATTTATGCTCGCACGAATGGATACCTCAAGAACTGGTATGTCGATATAGGAGCCCGCGTCAAGCAAGGCCAGCTGCTTGCCGTAATCGACGCTCCGGAAGTCGACCAGCAATTGGCCCAATCACTCAGCAACCTGAACACGGCGAAAGCCAATCTTGCGCTTGCCGAGATCACCAAGAATCGCTACGAGGGCCTCATCAAGACGAATGCCGTCGCCCAGCAGGACGTCGACAATGCCGTGGGCTCCTACAAAGCAAACCAGGCGATCGTCGCGGCGGACGAGGCCAACGTCAAGCAGCTTCAAGCGTTGCAGTCTTTTGAGAGGATTTACGCTCCGTTCGACGGCGTTGTGACCGCCCGAAATACGGATATCGGTGATCTGATCGATTCCGGAAGCGCCGGCAGTGTGAAAACCGATATGTTTCACATTGCGCAGCCTGGCACGTTGCGGGTTTACGTGAACGTTCCCGAGGAATATTCACAAGGCGTAAAGGTCGGCATGATCGCGAATCTGGCTCTCGCCGAATTTCCCGGGCGCACTTTTCAGGGAAAGCTGGTCCGCAGCGCCGACGCCATTAATGTGACCACCCGCACCTTGCTCATCGAAGTTGATGTGCAGAATCCCACTGGCACTTTGCTCACCGGTTCTTATGCCGAAGTCCACGTGCAGGTGCCGACGCAGGCTTCCACTTACCTGATTCCGGTCAATACGCTGCTCTTCCGCTCCGAGGGTTTACACGTCGGCCTGGTTAGAGATGGTAAAGCCGAGATTTCGGCCGTCACCCCTGGCCACGACTTCGGCGACCAAATCGAAATTGTCGCGGGCCTTAAGGCAAACGATCAGATCATCGTCAACCCGCCCGACTCCATAGTTTCGGGGCAGCAAGTCCAAATCGTTCAGGCAACATTGCCGGGAGACACCAAGTGAAAGCGGCTCAAAACACGCCTTTCACGCAGAACTGGTTTAAGCCGGCCTGGCGCGTAACTCTGCTGGCATTGGCCCTCCTCCAGCTCATCGGCTGCACTGTCGGGCCGAACTATCACACCCCTGTTACGCAGATTCCCCCTGCCTACAAAGAAGCGGAGGGCTGGAAGCCTGCCCAACCGAATGACCAGAATCTTGGGGGCGATTGGTGGACGATATTTCAGGATCCGCAGCTGAATGATTTGGAAGCTCAGGTCAACGTATCGAATCAGAATCTCAAAGCCGCCGAAGCGCAGTATCGCGAGGCACGCGCGGCTCTCCGCTACGATCGTGCTGACTTGTACCCGACCGTCACCGCCAATCCGTCGGCCACTCGTACGCGGATCTCCTCCAATCGTCCGCCACGCAATTCCATCTTTAATGGCATCACCGAAAGCGATTTTGTGCTGCCGTTCGACCTCTCCTATCAGGTCGACGTTTGGGGAAGAGTTCGACGCACCGTTGAGGCGGCCCGAGACCAGGCGCAAGCCAGCGCGGCGGACCTCGCCACGGTCAATTTGAGCATGCACGCTGATTTGGCCGTCGAGTACTTCGAAGCGCGCAGCCTGGACGCCGAGGAGCAACTACTCACCTCTACTGTGGCGCAATACCAGCGGTATTTGGATATCACCCAGAACCGTTTCCAAGGAGGGCTGTCTTCGGAAGTAGAAGTCCAGCAGGCCAGGACGCAACTCGAAACGACTCAAGCACAGGCCATCGACGTCGGCGTGCTGCGAGCGCAGTACGAACACGCAGTGGCAATCCTCATGGGGAAGCCTCCCGCGGAGTTCAGTCTACCGCCGCTGCCGCTCACCGCGCCACCCCCGCCCATTCCGGTCAGCGTGCCTTCCGAGTTGCTCGAAAGGCGCCCGGACATCGCCTCCGCGGAGAGACGCCTGGCTGCCGCAAACGCGCAAATCGGGGTCGCCAAGTCGGCCTATTACCCGGTGATTAGTTTGGGCGCTTCGGGAGGATTTGAAAGCGCTAACATCAGCACCCTGCTCAATGGGCCGAGCGGCCTGTGGTCTTTCGGAGCCTCAGCCCTGGTCACCGTCTTCGACGTAGGAAGACGCCGCGCCTACACAGACGAGGCACGCGCCGCCTACGATTCTCAGGTCGCGACCTACAGGGAAACTGTCCTGGCTGGATTTCAGCAGGTGGAAGACAATCTGGCGGCTCTGAGGATCCTGGAGAATGAGGCTGACGTACAGGCTCAGGCAGTCGCGGCAGCGCAGAGCTCGCTCGCACTTTCCATTCAGCGCTATGAGGGCGGCGTCACCAGTTATCTGGAAGTGACCGTTGCCCAAAGTGCTGCGCTTAGCGACGAAGTGACCGCGGTCAATATCCTGGGACGGCGCTTGGCCAGCGCTGTCCTGCTGATACAAGCTCTCGGTGGCGGTTGGGATCGTTCCGGTTTGCCGCAGAGACCCGAGTGCTGCGGCAAGCTGACGAGCAGCAACACCAACTGATTCGGCGGAGCCCTTCTATTCACCACGGCATCCTAGCTACCCGCCAATTAGGCCATTTAGGCCGCTTTTCCCGCTGCAATTCCCCTACTTTTGCAAGTAACCTCGCGTCATTCCTTCGACACGCGTCCTCGCGTTGGCACGTGAATCATTAGCCCGACCTTAGGCGTGCGCGCGAAGCTCATAAAGGTGCCGCAGAAACGTCGAAATCGCGCTCCGCCAATTCTCGAAGTGCTGAAGTGGCCTCTCCGCGCTTAGAACTCTAATACCTTCGTTCACGCCGAGTAACCCCTCTTTGGCAGCTCAAATGCATCTCTGTTGGGTAGAAGAGGCAAATGCAATGAAGAATAATCTAACCGCCACGCTAGACCCTACGCGTCACAGCAAAGACGCCACCGAATTTGCGAACGTCCTGCACCGGGAAATTGTCGGCCAGGATCAAGCCGTCGAAAACATGGTGGAGATCTATCAGACGTTCCTGGCTGGACTCAATGCGCCGGGACGCCCTGTAGCGAATCTGCTGTTTCTGGGACCGACCGGCTCCGGCAAAACCCGAGTCGTAGAAGTCATGGCGCAATCTTTATTCGGCGATCCTCGCGCCTGCATCAAGATTGACTGTGGAGAGTTTCAGCATTCCCACGAGATCGCCAAGCTGATCGGCTCTCCTCCGGGATACCTGGGCCACCGTGACACTCAGCCATTGCTGTCGCAGGAAGCGCTCGACCAATGGCACAATGAAAACTTGAAACTCTCGATCCTGCTGTTTGACGAAATCGAAAAGGCCTCGGACGCGCTCTGGAGGCTCTTGCTCGGAATTTTGGATAAAGGCACCCTGACTCTGGGTGACAACCGCCGTGTTGACTTCTCGCAATGCATCATCATCATGACCTCCAATCTCGGCGCCAGCGAAATGGCCAATCTTGTGCACGGCCGCCTCGGATTTGTCCAGATGACCGGCGTGCCCGGCGACGGCTTCGATGAAAAGATCGATCGCACTGCAATAGAAGCGGCGCGACGCAAGTTCTCACCAGAGTTCATGAACCGCATCGACAAAGTGGTAGTGTTCAAGACGTTGCGCTTGGAGCACCTGCGGCGGATCTTGGACATTGAATTGAGCTCGGTGCAGCGGCGCGTCTTAAGCGCGCCTGGCACGAACAAATTTGTCTTCAATTGCACGGAAAGCGTCAAAAGCTTTTTGCTGGCCCAAGGTACGGACCCGAAGTACGGGGCTCGCCATCTGAAGCGGGCCATCGAGAGGAATATCGTCTTCCCGCTGGCGAATCTCGTGGCGAGCGCTCAGCTGAAATTCGGAGATGTCGTGCGAATCGATCTCAGCCCGGATGGCCGGATAACCTTCATGAAAGAGGCCGAGGGAGCCCTGCGTCTAGGCCTGCTGGAACGCCACGAGAACGAAGGGAGACCACCTGCCTGGGCAGCCGCCGAAGTCTGGGCTGTAGCTTAGGGGCGAATTTTCAACTCGAGTCAAGCCCAGCAATAGTGTGAAGGACACTCCCATAGTCGCTCTCACGTAACCACAGGACTGCACAAGGGCTCGCCGCAAAAATAATCAACTGTAGTTGATGTGAGTGCATCGCCCGACCAACTGAGGCCTCGGACGGTCCATCCCGCCATCCACGGCAATTAGCTCCATGCCCCTTTTGAAGTGCTGCCATCCGCACGAAGCCATTCGATTACGCACAAACAAATAGCTAGGCGCCAATTGTCCGCATGGGGACAGCGTGTCCGCCCGCTGGCGTCCTCGCCACGCGATTGTTTGTACCTCGCCCCCTATTTTCCGTCACTTACAACTCGACGCGTTTGGCAGCCGTCTTGCCTTTCCCATTGTGTCGCTTGAATTAGTCAAGCGTTTAGGAAATTAAAACTCGAGGAGAAACGCCAATGTTCATCGAATCCATTGCCAAGGCTCACACAAGCCACAGGGACACCAAACATTTCCAATTGCTGTCGTTCTTCACTGTTCTTGTTCTCGCGTTATCGCTTCATCCGGCCAAAGCGCATGCGCAGATCATTGGGCAGCTCGAAGTTACCGTGCCGTTTCAGTTCTATGCCGGCAACGCCAAGCTCCCAGCGGGCAAGTACATCCTCCGCATGCTCGACAACTCCGATCTCCAAATTATGGAAATCAGCACGACAGACGGCTCCACCTCTACTCTCTTCGAAGTCGAGGATGCAGAGTCCAATACCGTTCCGCCTAAAAACGAATTGATCTTCAACAAGTACGGCAATCGCTATTTCCTTGCCAGGATTTTTGACGAAGGCAACCCGGACGGCAGCAAAGTTCCCGAATCCCAGTATGAAAAGAGGGTCAGCCAGGCGAAACAGGAAGCCCAGGCTCACGTGCCTGCATATCACCAGGGGCAACACGGAAAGTAAGGATCGGTCAATAGCAATCGCCTGAGCGCGAGCGGGTCGCTTTTTCTCGCGCAGAAAATTCAGCTCAAGAGTTCCAAAAGGAGGAAATATGAAACTTCAAAAAGCTGTACTCGTTCTGATGGGAATGATGTTGTTGTTCGCAGGCAGGTCGTCGGCTCAAGACGTAAAGACCGACTACGATCGCAACGCAAACTTTACCCAATACAAAACCTACTCGTGGGAAAAGGTCCAGACACAGGATCCGCTGATGGTTGACCGGATCAAGAGTGCAGTGAATGGCGCTCTGGCGGCGAAGGGTTTGACGGAGGTTCCGTCAGGTGGGGACCTCTCCGTCATCGCCATGGAGACTGCCCAGAATAAGCAGACGTTGGACACGTTTTATAACGGCTTCGGCGGAGGCTGGCGCTGGGGAGGATTTGGAGACGCCACCACAACCACGGAGAACTACAAAGTTGGGACTCTCATCGTCGACCTCTTTGATACAAACACGAAGAAACTGGCGTGGCGCGGTTCGGCTAGCGACACGCTTTCCAACAAGTCCGAAAAGAACATCGACAACCTCGATAAGGGCGTGGAGAAGATGTTCAAGAAATTCCCTCCAGAACCTAAGAAATAACGTTTGTCCGGTTCGTTGCGTGCGGCCAATCGGTCGCACGCAAGAACGGACAGTCAGAGGACTTATGAAGCTTCCGAAGCTCACAGGATCACTGAAAGGAATTGAGAGGAACGCCATGCTGCAGAAGAATTCGATTGCTAGTTATTTTGAGAAGAAGAGCCTTCTTGGATTTACTGCCTTGATTCTATCCACGCTTCTCTTGGGTTGTTGGTTTGCGCCAGCGTCCGCACAGCAGCCGGGACAACGGACTTTTGCCTCACCTGACGATGCTGCCAGCGCATTCTTTGCCGCAATGCAAACGCAGGACGACCAACTTCCGTTGAGCATTCTCGGGCCAGCCGGCAAGGATGTTCTTTCTTCGGGTGACCCAATTGAGGATGCGAATGTCCGCGTCAGCTTTGTCGTCAAATACCGCGAGATGCATCGGTTCGTGGCCGAACCCAATGGAACGCTAACGCTGGTCGTCGGCGCCGAGAACTGGCCCTTTCCGATTCCGTTGGTAAGCGAACACGATTCTTGGTATTTCGATACGCTTGCGGGCAAAGACGAGATCCTTTACCGCCGTATTGGCAGTAATGAAATTGCCGCGATGGACGCGTGCAGCGACTTGGTTGACGCGGAGAAGGAATATTTCGCACGTCCGGCGGGAAATCTCTCCAAGCAATTCGCACAGAAACTCGTCAGCGACGAGGGCCGGCACAATGGTCTGTATTGGCAGGATGCTTCGAACGACTTCGACAGCCCACTGAATCCCCTGATCGCGTATGCATACGGGAAAAGCGCAAACGGCCAAGCAGGCGATGAGTATCCATTCAATGGCTATTTCTTTCGTGTCCTAACCAGCCAGGGACCTCACGCACAAGGGGGAGCCAGAAACTATGTCGTCGATGGAAAGATGACCGCTGGATTCGCCTTCATCGCCTACCCGGCGGAATACCGCTCCTCAGGAGTGATGACCTTCATCGTTAACCAATCGGGAGTCATTTATGAAAAAGATCTCGGTCCCGATACAACAAAGCTTGCAGAAGCAATGACCGCCTACGATCCAGATTCCACCTGGCATCAGGCGCAATGACGAGGAAACCAATGAAATTCCCAAAGCAAAGTTTAGCGCTGTTATTAGTTCTTTCACTTGTGTTCGCCACGGCGCCCGGAGGCTTCGCCTATCAGACAGATGACGCTACCACTCCAGCTCCGGTCCTGGCTGCGCAGCAGACTCCAGAACAATTGCGGCAGCTGGTAGCGCCGATTGCTCTGTACCCCGATGCGTTGGTTGCGCAGATCCTGGCGGCCGCAACGTATCCCACCGAAATTGTCGAAGCAGATCGCTGGATGCAGCAGCATCCTGATTTAAAGGGTCAGCAACTCGGCGACGAGGTAGATAAGCAATCCTGGGACCCCAGTGTTAAGGCGCTCACGCAGTTTCCATCGGTGCTGGCCAACATGGACAAGAATCTCTCCTGGACCTCATCACTGGGAGACGCCTACGTAAGTCAACAGCAGGCCGTGATGGACGCCGTACAGGTAATGCGTCAACGTGCGCAGAAGGCGGGAAATCTAAAGAACACGCCACAACAAACAGTAACGACGCAAGGACAGACCATCGTAATTGAACCAGCCAATCCAGACATAGTCTATGTGCCAGCATACGATCCCTGGCTGGTGTACGGCGCGCCGTTACCGGTGTGGCCCGGATGGTATCCGGTTCCCGGCATTTTCATCGGCGGTCCGGAGATTGCGTTCGGTGTAGGTTTTGGAATCGGCCTCTTCGGCGGTTTTGGATGGGGATGGCATCACTGGGGATCCGACTGGCACCACCACGCGGTCATTTACAACCACAATACCTACATCTCCCATAGCAGAACTTTTATAAATCGCGACAATTTCGGTCATCACGGCGGCGAAATTCATGGCGGGCCGGCCACGAGAGGCTTCGCCGGTGCGCAACATGGGTTCACGGTGCCCCACGGCCAGCCCGGTACGCACTCCGGTGCATTCAGCGGTTTTGATCACGGTGGCATCGCCAGGTCCAACTCCTCCCGGGGACACTCGAGTTTTGGTGGAGGGTTTCATGGTGGTGGCGGGTTCCATGGCGGAGGCGGTTTTCACGGAGGCGGAGGCCGAAGGTAACTTCTTAGCTCGGCGCAAGTAATTGCAATCGATGGTGATGTCACGATCAACGGTTAAGGGATAGCACCTATCGAACTACATGGCACTATTGATGTCGTCCGAATCAACGGCAGCGCGAGCGCTCCGTCGAGGCTTCGCCACGATCTGACGGTAAAAGAACAAATTCGCGATCGACTATCGCGAATTTCGTCAGCATCGGAAGGA
>Ga0209648_10001209_pt1 | contig 20630 bp, 21 predicted proteins | sample GraSoi2013_115cm_FD_185830 | JGI IMG/M metagenome (GOLD analysis project Ga0209648, IMG submission 185830) | Grasslands soil microbial communities from the Angelo Coastal Reserve, California, USA - Sample 9_17_2013_115cm (SPAdes) (version 2) | ecosystem: Environmental > Terrestrial > Soil >... | reverse complement strand
GGCTCCTGACCCCGCCGAGCCCAATGAGCCCTTCTATCCCGATGAGCCCGCGCGCGTCCAGGATGCTCTGCAAAAGTTCACCAAGGTTGCCGACAAATATCCCAGCACGAATCCTGGAAAACTCTCTCGCTACTACTCCGCGATTTGTCTCGAAGACCTCGAGCGCCACAATCAGGCACTCGAAGAATTAAAGAAGATCAGCGGTGCCAGCGACAAAGAGCTCGCGTCTATGGCGCAGTATCAGATGGCGATAATCTACTCCCGCACCGGCAGGACCGATGATGCCGTCAAAATTTTTCGAGCTTTAGCGGACAAACAGAGCGCTCTTGTGCCGCGGCCGATGGTGCTGTTGGAACTTGCCAGCATCCTTCGCACTTCCAACCCTAAAGAAGCCGCCAGAATCTACCAGCAGATCAAAAAGGAATTCCCGGACACAGCCATTGCGGATCAGGCCGATCGCGGCCTGGATACTCTTTCGCCGAAATCCTAATCCGCTCTGCGCATAAGAATTTGCGCGGAGCAGCCGGAATATAACGGAGCGGCCCATCGAACCAGTTCCCACTCCTGCTCCATGGGCGATGCGTGCGGAACAGTCCCGCGGCCGGCGTTATCCCGAGCTGTCCCATCCTTACCGCAGCGTCTACGCGCGTGACCGCGATCGCATCATCCATTCCCGCGCTTTTCGTCGCCTGGAAGCCAAGACGCAGGTTTTCACCACGCGTTATTCGGACCATTTCCGCAATCGCCTGACGCACACGCTGGAAGTCGCGCAGATTGCCCGCACCGTCGCCTCCGCGCTAGGGCTGAACACTGAGCTAGCCGAAGCGCTCGCTCTCGTCCACGACATCGGCCATCCGCCCTTCGGCCATGCCGGCGAACGCAAGCTGGACGAATTGATGGGCGCGCACGGCGGCAGTTTCAATCACAATCTGCACGCGCTGCGCATCGTCGAACGGTTCGAGCAGCGCTATCTCGATTTTCCCGGCTTGAATCTTACGTTTGAAGTTCGCGAAGGCATCATCAAGCATTCGCGCGATTATTCCGCCAAGGATTTTCCCGAGCTTTCCGAATATCTTCTTGATCTGCGCCCTCCCCTTGAAGCCCAGCTCATCGACTGGGTCGATGAAATTGCTTACAACACCGCGGACATCGACGACGCTCTCGAAGCCGAGCTCCTGGACCTCACCGTTTTGCGCAAGGAAGTTTCCTTTTTTGGCGAAGTTTACGCGCAGGTCGATTCCGCGCATCGCGGCGCGCGCGCAAAACTCATCTTCAACGAAGCCCTCAAACGCGTTCTGGATGCACTGGTCAGCGATCTCATTGAGACCACGCAGCAACGCGTCCTGGCCTCCGGCGCCTCATCTGTGGAAGACATCCGCCGCGCTCCAAAACGCCTCGCTGGCTTCAGCGAGGCTGCCACCGCGCGAAATCGCGAGCTTAAGCGCTTCCTTTTCGCGCATATCTACAACCATCCCGCCATCACCGAAGATCGCGATCGTTCGGTGAAGTGTCTGGAAGAGCTTTTCATTTACTACTTGGGCGGTCCCGGTTCAATGCCGGCTTTCTATGAAGAACTTGCGCATATGGAATCGCGCCACGTCATCGTTTGCGATTACATCGCGGGCATGACCGACCAATTCCTTCTTCGCCAGCATCATGAACATTTTGGCGGCGCTTCCCGCGGGCCGTCCGCGGTATCGGATTAGCTTCAGGAAAAAAACGGTATGATCACGCAGTGTCCGCTGTGATGGGGTGGCAGCATGCGATCGTGCAAAGTGGAAAAAAAAACAGAGTGGAGGGGCCGCCCTCCACTTTGTTTTTTTGCTAAAACGCTTGACGTCCCGTTGAAAAGTTCAGAACCGGAGGAACGGTCCGAAGGCCACCCGCACATTATGGTGTGCGGATCCGGCGAAATAAATTTCGTCTCCGGCCTCCAGGCGCAGACCAACCGGTCCAAGATGCCCTTCCACACCCGCACCCGGGTAAATCGCGCCACTGACGTTGTTCGCGCGCAGGTTGTTCACGGAGTCCGTAAACGTTCCGAAAGTAGCCGGCCGCGGATCCAGCCGGAAATTAACAAAGCCGCCCTTGAGCGTGACAAATGGCCGAATCGCCCCGTGACCGGCTACGATTTTTGGCCCAAACAGCCCGTGAAGCACTTTGAGACTGCTGTTTGCCACCGTGACCGTACAGCCCGTGCTCACGCAGTGGTCGGTGAAAGCCTGGTCGAAATCGTAACTCATCTCTCCTTCAAGCATGACGTGAGAGAACGCTTTGTAGCCCACGCGTCCTCCAAGTCCTGCCATATTCGTGTTAGTTTGCGTGAGGCGGAAATAGTCAGCGAAGGCGCCAACCTGAAAATGATCCTGCGCCGAGGCCAGCGGGACCAGCCAGCCTGCGAAAAATAGCAATAGTGCGACACGCTTCATTCGTGTTCTCCTTGCACAGAGTTAGTAAGTATTGCAGAAAGCAGGGGCTGGCGCCGGCTGGAGGTCTGCTTCTTTTGCTTAGATGGCCCCGCGCAAGCGGGAGTTGCCATGCCTTTTGGACCGGATTTTGGCTGCTGTGGCGCTGAGTATTTAGAGCGGTTCCCGCGGTAAATGTCATCTTTAGCGAAGCGAAGGATCTCACCCGATTCGCATCTCGGCAGGACCATAAGCCTCGGCATTAAGGAATTCTCACACTCCCCGGGCGAGCGTCAGAAACAGTGTCAGGTAGCGTTTCAGCTTTTGGGTGATGAGAAAATTTTCCTTCACATGCTGATGCCCGTGTTCGCCGAGTTTTGCCGCGATTTCCGGATGGGAAAGCAAGAAACGAATCTGATACGCCGCGCCTTCCACCGAATGCGCCAGCAAGCCGGTATGCTTGTGAATGATTTGGATGGGAATCCCGCCCACGGCCGAGGCTACCACCGGCTTTTTTTTCCACAGGGCTTCCGAGACCGTGAGGCCGAATCCTTCGCGCAAGCTTTTCTGAATCACGATAGTTGAAGCACGTTGCAATGCATTGACTTCGAGCGGCGCCCACGCAGGCAGCTCTATCACTTTAATATCCGGGTCGTTGTCCGCTTCGCGCAGCACTTCTTTCAATACAACAGAGCCCTCCGGATCGTCGGAGGCGCTGCCTCCGGCAAGGACCAGTTGGCAATCGAAATATCGCTTCACGATACGGTAGGCGCGGATCACGCCGACGGGATCCTTCAGCCGGTCGAACCGGGAGATTTGGGTGAGGATGGTGCGCAGCGGATCGATGCGGAAACGGGCAAGCACTTGCGCGATGAATTCCCGCTCCAATTCACAATTCTTTTCCGAGAGCGGATCGATGGCCGGGTAAAAGAGATACTGCGGAATGGGAAGCTGCCGCGAGAATTCCGGCGAAGAAAACATGGCGCCGTCATACCGCGACACGAATTTTTCCAGAAAATCCCAGACGGCCCGATGGGGGTGCGAGAGATCGATATGGCAGCGCCATACCCAGTGATTTGCGCCAGGCTTGCGCGCCTCGATGAGCGCCGCCGGTTGGGGATCGTGAATCACCACGAATTCTGCATCCAGCGGCAGCCTCTCGCGATTCCTCTGGTTGTAGGCCAGAAATATATCGAAGTCTTTTTGAGTAGCATGGTACGGCGCTCCATGCAACGCGTTATGAAACGCCTTGGTTACCTCAAAAAAATCCTCGCCGCCGCTCATTACTTCCCATTTGATGTTCAGGTCCAGTTCTTCCGCCAGCGGCACAAGGCGAATGAGAATTTCCGCCACGCCGCCACCAACGGCCGTCGAATTAACCATCTGGATGCTCCGCCCGCGCAGCGGCTTCGCGAGCGCGCGCAGCTCCTCGATTTCGCCTGCGCCAAGCAACTCGGCATAGTCATCCAGCGGAATGCGGCCGAGGGCCAGGGTCTCGCTCATGCTTTTCTCCTTTCGCGATCGATCAGCCGGAGCAGCTTGGCGCGTGCGCTGTCCAGGGTGTTCGTGTAGATATCGATGTGATTCACGCTCTCGGCCAGCGTTCGCAAACCCAATCCGTCGGCAAGCCAGTGCGAGAAGTCGTTGGTTTGCAGCTGCACCCTCAGCCGCGAAGAAATAAAATGAAAATAGAAGCCTGAATGGCTGAGGAGCGCGATCCCCTGGCGAAATTCATCCAGTGTCCGGGCGCTCCGGCCGAGAGGGGCGGTGACTTCCACGCTTTCGCAAAAGTAGAATCGCTCCAGCGCGGACTGGCTCGCAAAGTGCGGATACGCCGCGCAATAATCGGCGACCACGCGGCATAGATCGCTGCGCAGCGCGGCGATCGAAACGTAGTCGCGAATGTCGAGCACGGCAAGTTGTTCGGCGAGATCGTTCCGGTTCGTGTCGGAAAGCACCCATTGGGCGAAATCGTTCGAAAAACCTTCCGTCAGGAAGTGATGGCTGCCCAGCGTTTGAAACGTGTGATGAAAAATAGACGCGTCGCTGCTGTGCTCCAGCCCCGTCAGCAACTCCGCGAGTGTGCTGGCCGATTGATTGCCGATTCGCGTGAGATAGGAAACGGTAACGAACTCGAACGGGGTTTCTGCCGTGTTCATGCGAGAGGTTCCTTCTTCCTGGAAAGTGCGTCAGCGCTCCTGTCGCGCCGGGAATTCTGAGATGTGAATCGATCCGGCTGGCTCATGTTGCCTGGGGCGCCTCTATGCGCTCCGTCGATTCAATGCGAATCTCAGTAAGGTCGGAGAGAAGATTCGCCGCCCAGCGGTAGACGTTGTGCTCCCGCACCGTGTGCCGCATCCGCTGCATCCGCCGGGCCTGCTCCTCTTCCGGCATTTCCAGCGCTCGATGAATGGACTCCGCAAGTTGCGAGATGTCGTAGGGATTGACCAGCAGCGCATCCGAAAGTTCGTGCGCCGCGCCCGCAAAAGTGCTGAGGATCAGCGCGCCTCGTTCATCCTCGCGAGCGGCCACGAATTCCTTGGCTACCAGGTTCATTCCATCGTGCAGCGAGGTCACCATGCAAAAAGAGCAAGCGCGGTAAAAGCGCGCGATCTCTTCGTGCGAATGGTGCTTCTTGCGAAACACGATGGGTTTCCAGCGCACCGTCTGGAAACGCGCGTTGATGCGCTCCGCTTCGGCGCTGACTTCGTCGAGGAAATTCTTGTAGCGCTCAATGTCCGTGCGGCTGGGCGCGCCGATTTGCACGAAAGTGAACCGCTGCTGGTAAGCGGGGTTGAGCTCGAAAAAACGCTCGAGCGCGCGGAAGCGCTCGAGGATTCCCTTGGTGTAATCGACGCGATCGACACCCACGCCGAGGAGCGATGCCTCGACGTGCATCTCAGAACAAAGCGCGGCGCGTTCTTCGCCAGCGTTGCGCGATTCGTTGATCGAATGTGAATTCTCAGGAAACGCCACGCTGATGGGATAGGGGCGCACGCGCGTAATGTGGCCCTGCCGGTTCACGGCGAAGCGGTCCCACTCCGTGAGCGCCTCGAGTGCGCGGTCCACCGTCTCCAGAAAATTGTTGCAGTGCGATTGAATATGAAAGCCGATGAGATCGGCGCCGAGGAGGCCATCGACAAGCTCGCGCTGCCACGGACAGATGCCGAAGACTTCCGCGTTCGGCCAGGGAATGTGCCAGAAGATCGCAACGCGCGCGTCGGGACGGGCGTCCTTGATCATTCGCGGCAGCAGCGCGAAGTGATAATCCTGCGCGAGAAGGATCGGCGATTCCGTGCCCTCCATTTCCTGTAAAACGACGTCGGCAAACCGGCGATTAATTTTTTGATACTGCAGCCAATCTTCGGGTCGGAAGACCGGACGCGTGTGCGCAATGTGCGAGAGCGGCCACAATCCTTCATTCGAAAAACCCTCGTAATAGCCTTTGTCTTCCTCGTCGCTGAGCCACACGCGGCGCAGCGTGTAACTCGGGTGATCGGGCGGAACGCGCAGGCGATCGCAGGCGTCCACGGCCTCGCGGTCGGCATTGCCCGAGCCGTTGGCAATCCACGTCCCGTTGCACGCCAGCAGGACCGGCTCGAGCGCCGTGACCACGCCGCTCGCGGGTACGATCATGTTGATCGATTTGTCCTTCTCGTTGAACACATGCATGTACGGTTCGCGATTTGAAACCACGAAAAGCGGCTGGTCCTGTAATTTATTCCGCAAGCTCACGCGCAACCGTTCCGCCGTCCAAGTCGAAGCGTTGGAGTCGCGCAAGCGCGCTTCTTCCTCAGCAACCGCACGGGCCGCGCTCAGATCGTTCGCCAGGTGCGTCACTTCGTGGTTCAGTTGATCGAGGATTTCGCCCTTTGGAAGCGCCGCCCACGCGTGGGGCTGCCCTGTCCGAAGCGTTCGCAGCCAATCGGCCGTGCGCGCCAGTGGCCCCGTGAAAGTCCACCGGACAAGAACCAGCGCGAGTCCCGTGATCAGAAACGTTTGGACCAATGCATTGAGCAGGGAATCGCGAAGCGTGCGAGAGACCTGCTTGTCGATGAAACTGGTATCGTGGAACAGTGCCAGCGCGCCCACCACTTTACCCTCGCGGTGAAGCGGCAACGCATAAATATGTATGGGGACTTCTTCTTCCTGATTGAGAGAAGGACTTTGTTCCGAGCTCAGAAATTCGCCCACGCCGGCGTCCTGCTGGACCGCTCGAGTTGCAGCCGTGGGCCGCAATCGGAAGGCCGGCGACAATCCAGATGTGATCGCCAGAGCGGCGCCCGCGGCGCTGTATACTGCGACGCCTTTCAAGTGTTCGCGCTGACCGAAGCGCTCGACGACACGCTGCAAGTTCCTCTCTGGCGCACGGTCGAGCAGCGGCTCGACGCTTTCCTGGAGACTCTCGCCAAGAATTTCCGACCGGCGCGAGAGGTCGCTGCGTAGCAGGTGTTTTTCCGTGCGCACCTGGTATGCGGCAAAAAGTAAAGACACTACGGCGACGCTCACGATTAGGGGCAGGACGATTTTCAGAGTCGTGCGCATCAAGACCCCTCGATAGGAATATACAGGAAATCGCCGCAGCGGGCTGGGTGCCGACGGCTACGAGCGACTCAGAACTAGGAATATCCGGAATTAGGAGAGGCACGAAATGAACCAAAGCCAAAGGGTCTTCATGCGTCCGGCTAAGATACGCGAAATCAATAAGATGCACGGAATGACGGAGCTTGGCGACGAAGAAGGAGTGCGTACTAGTCCTATGAAATTCTTGCCGCTCCTGCGTTGTCCAGTCGAGGATTGACCCTGCCCGTGCTTGTAAGTAGGATTTGGCTGCAATTTTTATGTATTCGGGGCCCGACCAGGAAAATGCAAAGGAGACACTGTGTATTGTTCCAAGTGTGGCGGTGTGATGGCGGATGGTGCGGTGTTTTGCTCGAATTGCGGACAATTGTTCGCGGTTGCCGCTGCGCCGCCAGTGATGACTGCCTCGGTTGCGGCACAGATCGGAGGCGGCGCGGCGGCCATACCCGCCTATGCCGGATACGCCGCCGTACCGCGCGTGGAGTACGCAGGATTCTGGCTGCGGTTTTTGGCGCTCCTCATTGACAACGTGCTGTTGGGTTTGGGTTTCGTCTTGATAGTGATTCCGCTGATTTTTCTGACAGGATTGCGTGCATTCCTCGACCAGATCCATCCGGGCGAAGACATGAATGATGTCGGCGTCTTCATGCTCATCGGATTGGTCTTTCTCGCCGCGACGGTCAGCCTGGTCCTGACGTGGCTCTACCATGCGCTGCTGGAGAGCTCGGAGTGGCAGGCTACGGTCGGGAAAAAGGCGCTTGGTCTTTTGGTGACGGATATGGCCGGACGGCGCGTCAGCTTCTGGCGCTCGACGGGAAGGCATTTCGGCAAGATCGTCACCAATATGGTGCCATTTTTGATCGGATACATCATGGCGGGGTTCACGGAGAAAAAGCAGGCGCTGCACGACATGCTGGCGGGATGCTTGGTGCTGCGGCGAAGCAGTTGAAACAGGGTGTGGCCGCCAAAATTCTCGCGGCCCGATGAACAATCCGCCAGCCGCTATTGTTTTACTTTGTCTGGCCCCTTGGAAGCAGCTTCGGATGCAAACCGCCGCCAAGCCGTCGACGCTGCGATGCATTCTCCAACAGCGCTGTCCCCGTTGCCGCATGGGCGGAATCTTTCGCTATTCCATCTTCCGAGGGTTCCCGAAGATGTGCGAGCGCTGCGCCATCTGTGACCTCAAGTTTGAGAGGGAACCGGGCTATTTTTTGGGTGCCATGTACCTCAGTTACGGCTTGGGAGTTTTGATCATGGCGCCTATCGCCTTGCTACTGTGGTTTCTGACTGGGTGGTCGATTACGAAAGTCATCCTTTGGGCCGCCGTATTGTTCCTGAAATTCGCGCCGACGATCACACTCTTTGCTCGCGTGCTGTGGATCTATCTTGACCAGAGCGTCGATCCGGAGCGGCCACATTAACGAGCTTTCCCAGTCCATCCCGCTAGCTGCGGCAATAAAAGGAAAGGCGCCCGCCGCGGCAGGCGCCCCTCCAGCAAATGAAATCATTGTTACTGGGGAAGCAGCACGGAGTTCACAATGTGAATGACGCCGTTTGACTGGTTGACGTCGGCGATTGTGACCTTGGACATGCCGCCCTTTTCATCAGTGAGGATGATGACCTTGCCCATGGCCGTGGCTTTGAGCGTGCCGCCGCTGACTGTCTTCAGAGTGGCGGTGCCATTGCCGGCCTTGATGGCTTTCCAGAGGTCCTTGCTGGACATTTTTCCGGCGACGACGTGATAGGTCAGAACTTTGATAAGTGTGTCCTTGTTCTCCGGCTTGAGCAGCGTGTCAACGGTTCCGGCAGCGAGCTTGGCGAAAGCTTCGTTCGTTGGTGCGAAGACCGTGAACGGTCCCGGGCCTTGCAGCGTTTCGACGAGGCCGGCAGCCTTGACTGCGGCGACCAATGTGGTGTGATCGGCGGAATTGACAGCGTTGGAGACGATGTCCTTTGTAGGGAGCATCGCCGCGCCGCCGACCATGGGGTTGTCCTTGGCAATGACGGCGGTGCCGATCATCAATACTGCAAGAAACAGATACGCGAGCTTCTTCATTTCTTCAAATCCTTTCGAGATGGAATGTTGTGACCTGCACTGGGTAATACGGGAATTGCAAGTGGGCGGATGAGCGGGGAACGCCGGAACTTTGGAGACGACGGTCTTTCGTGCGTATTTGGCGAAGGTTAGCGATCCTGAGATTCATCCTGGGAATCAATGATCAACAACCAGGGTCCGGAGGAAAGGGGTCGGAGCGAGCGGGCAAGCCTAGCGTTATAGCAGGCACGGGTTTCAAGTCCGCCTTACCTAGAAGCGGCTCAGCTTTTCGGAGGTTCTTTGATTCTCTTCAGCATTTCTTTTGCGTTTTCATTGGTGGGGTCCAGGACCAAAGCCTTTTCGTATGCCTCCTGAGCTTTTTTCAGGTCTCCGGACTTCATATAAGCTTCGGCGAGGCTGTCCCAGACATTTCCCGACCCTGGAAACGATTCGGCATTCAAATTGAACACCTGGATGGCTCCTGCGAAATCTTTCTTCTCCAGCAGGTCGTAGCCAAAGGCATTCAGCGAGCCCTCTCCAAAATCATAGGCCGCCCGGCCGTAGAACTTCTTTTTGAGATCAGCGTAGTCCTCGACCGCGGCCTTCAATCCCTTCGTTCGATACTGTTCGCCGAGCTCTTCGTCAAGCGTCATGGGCCTGGGCCGGCCGTGGTGGCAGGTGTGACACCACATGTTCACGCGCTTGTCGCCGCTCGGCTCGATTTTTTTCAGGTGGTCATTGATATCGCCGAGCATGCGGTACATTTCCCGGGCGCGGTTCTTGTTGGGATTCTCGTCGGAGGCAAAATCGAAGGTGCTGAGCGGTTTGCCTTCTTCTCCCTTGTGGCAGTACGAGCAGCGCACACCCAGCGCCCTGGTAAATCCAACCATCACCGGCTGGAGCCGGGTGCCCGGCCAATCCTTTGGCAAGACTTGGAGATTTTTCGGTTTTTCCGGCCAGGTCCATTGGTCTTGTGCGCGGGCCGGGAGAGTTAAGAGAGGCGTCAAAGAAAGGATGCCCAGAATTCCGGGGAAGACTCTGGTTGACATGAGAGTGTCCTCCTGAGGACGCGGCGGGAGTGGTGAACGGCCTTGATCCTATAGACGCGCCGGCAGGGGTTTCGGTAACCGGACGAAAGCCCGGTCCTTACAGGAGGCACATCGCCAAGTACTAGGCAGGGGCAGTGACCATGAGGGTGCAAAAAAGCACAGGCAGGCGGGGCGCTTCCTTGACTTGGCGGGGTAGCGACTGAATAATGGTAAAGCATGAGCGTACGCGCCGGAGGCGCTGGAGAGATGTTCCTGGACGTTAAGGAATTAGCCGTCCGCAAGCTGCGCATCCGCAAGACCTATGCGCCGGGCAGCATCGATTTCCATTCGGCGGAGATCAAGCAGATCGAGCCGCTGGAAGTGAACGCGACGGCGGAGCTACTGGAAGGGCAGATTCGCATCGAGGGAAACCTCGAAACAAAGATCGAGCTGGTGTGTGCGCGCTGCCTGGAGCCGGTGGTAGAAGACGTGAGCCGCACCTTCGACCTGTTTTATGCGCCTTTGCCGAAGGACGCAAAGCCGAAAGAAGACCGGCTGAAGGATGACGACAAGGAGATTGGATTTTACGATGGCCCGGGGCTCTTCATGGCGGATGTGATCAAGGAGCAGGTGCTGCTGGCACTGCCGTTGAAGGTGATCTGCCAGAGCGACTGCCGGGGGCTGTGCCCGAGTTGCGGCGCGAACCTGAACCACGAAGAGTGCCGCTGTGAGACCCACGCGACGGACCCGCGAATGGCCCCTCTCGCGCGCCTCAAGCAGGACTGGCTCAAGAAACAATAACTTTCCCAGGGCTGACAAGCCCGATATAATCCGCCCACTGAGGCGGCAACGAGGTGTATTGCTATGCCTAACCCAAAACGACGGCATTCGAAGCGCAGGACCAGCACGAGGCGGGCGAACGACTTTTTGACCAAGCCCACGCTGGCCAAGTGTCCGAATTGCCACGAAATGAAACAGCCGCACCAGGTTTGCGCGCACTGCGGACACTACAAGGGCAAAGCGGCGCAAGAACCGGCGGCGTAAGGATTTCGAGCTTCTCTCGCTGAGTCTGCGGACAAAAATCCCATGATCACCATCGCCGTTGACGCCATGGGCGGAGACCACGCGCCCCGCCCCGAGGTCGAAGGCAGTGTGCTGGCCGCGCGGGAGCTTGGCGTGCGAGTGTTGCTCGTGGGACAGCCGAACGCCGTGCGCGTGGAGCTGGCGAGGCATGCATCGCCAAATCTGCCGGTCGAGATCATGCCGGCAAGCGAAGTGATCACCATGAATGATCATCCCGCGCAGGCCTTTCGAAGGAAGAAGGACAGTTCGGTGCATGTGGCGGCCCGGCTGGTGCGCGAGGCCAAGGCCGACGGGATGGTCAGCGCGGGAAACACGGGCGCGGTGATGACCGTGGCGAGGTTCTTGCTCGGAACGCTGGAATCGGTGGATCGCGTGGCGCTGGCGGCGCCGTTTCCGAACGCCAAGGGCGGCGTTTCCGTGCTGCTCGATGTCGGCGCGAACGTGGATTCAAAACCCGAGCACCTGGTGCAGTTCGCGGTGATGGGAGAGGTCTACTACCGCGCCACGTTTGGCAACAAGCGGCCGCGCGTCGGCCTCCTTTCCGTCGGCGAAGAGGAGATCAAGGGCAACGAACTGACGCGCGAAGTTTACGGGCGTCTGAAGAAAAGCCCGGTGCATTTTGTAGGCAACGTTGAAGGCGGCGATCTTTTTTCCGGCAACGTGGATGTAATTGTCAGCGACGGCTTCGTGGGCAACATCGCGCTCAAGATTTGCGAAGGCCTGGCGTTTCAAATTTTCGGCTTGCTGCGAAAATCCATCGACAGCTCGCTGGTTTCGCAGGTGGGCGGGATGCTCTCGAAAGGTGCCTTCAAGGCGCTCAGAAAGACGATTGATTACACGGAGTACGGCGGCGCGCCCCTGTTGGGCGTGCGCGGTGTTTGCGTGATCGGGCATGGACGTTCGAACGCCAACGCCGTGAAAAACGCCATTCGCGTAGCCGCGGGGCTGGCCCGCGCGCGCATCAACGAGAAAATCGAACAGGAGCTCTCGTCCGCGGGTGTCCTCGCCTGACGGCGCAAGAGAGGAATGAGCGATGGGCAAAGTCGCATTTGTGTTTCCGGGACAAGCTTCGCAATACCCGGGCATGGGTAAAGAGCTGGCGGAAAAATATCCGGCGGCGAAAGCCGTTTTTAATGAAGCCGACCAGGCGTTGGGCTTCTCGATTTCGAAGCTGTGCTTCGAAGGCACCCAGGAAGACCTTAAGCTTACGGCCAACACGCAGCCGGCGATTTTGACGTGCTCGGTAGCGGTGCATCGCGTGCTGGCGGAGAAAGGCCTGACGCCGGATTTCGTGGCCGGACACAGCCTGGGTGAGTATTCCGCGCTGGTGGCGGCGGGCGCGCTGAAATTTGCCGATGCGGTGCAGCTCGTGCGCAAGCGCGGGACGTACATGCAGGAAGCGGTTCCGGCGGGCGTGGGCGCCATGGCCGCGATCATGGGATTGTCGCCCGCGGTGGTGGCGGACGCCTGCAAGCGCGCCGCGCAGGGCGAAATTTGTTCGGCGGCAAATCTGAATTCGCCGGAGCAGACGGTAATCTCCGGGCACGCGGGCGCAGTGAAACGCGCCGTGGAGATTGCTTCGCAGCTCGGTGCGAAGCGCGCCGTGATTCTGGCGGTTTCCGCGCCGTTCCATTCGGCGCTCATGATGCCCGCGCAGGATAAGCTGGAAAAAGATATGAAGCAGACCGAGTTTGCCGCGCTGCGCGTGCCCCTGGTGACCAACGTGGATGCAGATACGATCGAAACCGGTGACGAAGCGCGCGAAGCGCTGATCCGCCAGGTGACCATGCCGGTGCGCTGGGAAGAATCCGTCCGCCTGCTGATCGATGAAGGCGTGAACACCTTTGTGGAAGTCGGCCCCGGGCGCGTGCTAACTGGATTGCTGCGGCAAATCGAACGCTCCGTCGCCACTCTGAACGTCGAAGACGAAAAGAGCCTAGCCGCAACGGTAGAGAGAATCGCTGGTGCCAGATCCGACGCCGCGTAAGCCGCTGTAGCTCAGGCCTTCAGGCCTGAGGTTTTTCTGCAGCATGGCCCAAGAGTATCTGCACGAGACAAGCCTCGCCTCTGAAGGGGTGAGCTACAGAGTTGAGGTAAATTGTTCAGTCTGAAAGACAAAGTCGCGGTGGTGACGGGGGCGTCGCAAGGGATTGGGCGCGATACCGCGTTGGTGCTGGCGGAAGCGGGCGCGAAGGTCGCCGTGGCGGCTCGGAATGAAGATAAGCTGGCGACGCTGGTTGGCGAGATTGTAGCGGCCGGTGGCGAGGCGTACGCGGTAAAAATGGATGTGGCCGACGCGGAGCAGGTGAAAGCAGGATTCAAACAGGTCATCGAGAGGTTTGGGCGGCTGGACATTCTGGTCAACAACGCCGCCATCACGCGCGACGGCCTTGCCGTGCGCATGAAGCAGGACGACTGGGAAGCCGTGATTCGTACGAATTTGACCGGAGCGCACCTGTGCATCCAACAGGCGTTGTCCACGATGATGCGGGCGCGCGCGGGACGGATCATCAATATCGCGTCGGTCGTCGCGCAGATGGGGAACGCCGGGCAAGCGAATTACGTGGCCGCAAAGGCCGGCCTGATTGGGCTGACCAAGGCCATCGCAGTCGAGATCGCTTCGCGGAATGTCACCGTGAATGCGGTCGCGCCCGGCTTCATCGAAACGCCCATGACGGATGTTCTCGGTGACAAGGTGAAGGAGGAATTGAAGACGCGGATTCCGCTGGGGCGGATGGGTTCCGCGCGCGATGTGGCCGCAGCGATTGTGTTTCTGGCCAGCGACGAGGCGGGCTACATCACCGGCCACGTCTTGGATGTGAACGGCGGTATGTATTTGGCGTGATGGAATAGGAGCACTCTTTCTGGAGGCTCCTCTAAGATTGAGATTCCCTTATAGAGGAAGCTACAGTCACCTTCGAGGGTTTGTATTGAGCGAGCACAGAGATCTAAGGTTGATTCCCGACTGGCCGCGCATGAGACAACTTGTCGCACTACATTTGGGCAAGAGCGAAGATGAGGTTCAGGCCATGAAGGAAAGTAAAGATTCGCTTGATCTGGTCGAATTGACGATGGCCGTCGAGGAAGTTCTCGAAAGCAAGAACCGATAGTGGCTGCAAAGTTGACCTTGGGGGGCGGGGTAAATAGAATGGGCAGGTTGCCCAGAGGGGCCCAAACGAACGATTTTGGCGCGGCTGTACTCCGCGCGCATAGTGCAGGCAAGTAAGCCTGGGACAAGAAGACACAAGTCTACAGATGGTGCGATTAATGATCGCGGAGGAATGGGAATGGCCAGCGTAGAAGAACGCGTAAAGCAGATTATCGTCGAGCAGCTCGGCGTGGATGAGGCGGAAGTGACGCCCACGGCGTCCTTTGTGGACGACCTGGGCGCGGATTCGCTCGACCAGGTAGAATTGGTCATGGCGTTTGAAGAAGCCTTCGGCATTGAAGTGCCGGACGAGGACGCCGAAAAGATGACTACCGTGAAAGACGCCGTCGAATACATCGACAAACACGCCAAAGGTAAGTAAGCCACGGAATTCACACCTCAAAAGGGAGCGTTCGAAAGTTGACTCGCCGAGTGGTGGTCACGGGTGTTGGATTGGTCTGCGCGCTGGGGATCGGCACGGAGGAATCTTGGAAGAATCTCGTGGCCGGACAAAGCGGCATTGGGCTGATTACGCAGTTCGATACTACAGGCTTTGACTGCAAAATCGCCGGCGAAATCAAAAACTTCGACCCCTTCCAGTGGATCGAAAAAAAAGAACTGAAAAAAATGGGCCGCTTTATCCAGGTGGCGCTGGCCGGCGCCGATTTTGCTGTAAGGTCTGCTAACTGGAAACGGGAAGATTCCGACCTGGATGAAGTAGGCGTTTACGTTTCGTCCGGCATCGGCGGATTCGACATCATCGAACGCGAACATTGGAAACTGGTGCAGGGCGGGCCCGGCAAGATTTCGCCCTTCTTTATTCCTTCCGCGATCGTCAATCTCGCTTCCGGGCATATTTCGATTCGCTACGGCGCGCGCGGGCCGAATTCCGCGACCGCGACGGCGTGCTCCGCCTCGGCGCACGCGATTGGCGATTCGTTCAAGATTATCGAGCGCGGCGCGGCGGAGATGATGATCTGCGGCGGCACCGAAGCAACCATCACTCCGATGGGTGTCGGCGGATTCGCGGCCATGAAGGCGCTTTCGACGCGAAATGACGACCCGGCTCGCGCCAGCCGCCCGTGGGATGCGGGTCGCGATGGCTTTGTTGTCGGCGAAGGCGCCGGGATTGTGATTCTCGAATCGCTTGAGCACGCGCAAAAGCGCAGTGCGCCGATCCTCGCGGAAATTGTCGGCTACGGCATGTCCGGCGATGCGTACCACATCACGCAGCCGGCGGAAAATGGTGACGGTGCCTTTCGAGTGATGCGCGCGGCGATCAAGGACGCGAAGCTGACGCCTGATGACATCGGCTACGTGAATGCGCATGGTACTTCGACGCCGATCGGCGACGCCATTGAGACGCACGCGCTGAAAAGGTTGTTCGGCGAGCGCGCCAAGCAGGTGCCCATCAGCTCCACGAAGTCCATGACCGGACATTTGCTGGGCGGCGCGGGTGGATTGGAAGCAGGCATCAGCGTGCTGGCGCTGCGCGACCAGATTCTGCCGCCCACGATCAACCAGGAGACTCCGGATCCCGAATGCGATCTGGATTACATTCCGAATCACGCGCGCAAAGCTTCGGTCGAGTACGCGCTTTCGAATTCCTTTGGTTTCGGCGGCACTAACGCCGCGTTGATTTTCAAGCGTTGGTCCGGCAAGTAGTTTCCCTTCCGTGTGCCGCAATTAGGTCTTAGTTTCAGTAGAAGGAAGAATCTCGTGAAAATCATCGTGTGCATCAAGCAGGTTCCGGCGAAAGACGCGCCGCTGGCGATCGCCGGAAACTGGATCAAGGAATCGGACATCGGCTTCGAAATGAACGAGCCGGACAGCTACTCGCTGGAAGAAGCCCTGCGCTTGAAGGAAAAGCACGGCGGAGAAGTGGTCGCGCTTTCAATGGGCCCGGAGCGCGTGAAGCAAACGATTAAAGAAGCGCTCGCGAAGGGCGCGGACCGCGGCATTCACATTGTGGATGACAATTTCGCGCAGCTTGATCCGCTGGGCTCCGCAAGCGCGCTGGCTGCGGCGCTTCGCAAGGAAAAAGCCGATTTGGTTCTCACCGGATTGCAGAGCGACGACCACGGCTTCGGCCAAACCGGCGTGCTGCTGGCCGGCCTGCTGGATTTGCCGCACGCCACGATCATCATGGCGATTGACGCAAGCGAAGGAAAACTAAAACTCAAGCGCGAACTCGAAGCCGGTTGGTTTCAGCACATCGAGTGCCCGCTGCCCGCAGTGCTCTCGATTCAATCGGGCATCAACAAAGTTCGGTACGCGACGCTGAAGGGCATCATGGCGGCGAAGAAGAAAGAGATCGCGGTCGCCACGCGCGAGTTGCTGGGCGTTTCGCATGAACCCACGCAGAAGATCGAAAGAATTTACGTGCCGACGAAAACCAAGAAAACCGAATTCCTGACCGGCACGCCTAAAGAAGTAGCAACAAAGCTGGTCGAGAAATTGAAGTTTGAAGCGCGGGTGATTTAGCCATGAAAATCCTTGTTGTTACCGAACTGCGACAGGGAAAGTGGAACAACGCAAGTTTCGAGACGCTGGCGGCGGCGCAGCAAATCGCGAAGGATACGTCGAGCGCGGTCAGCGCGCTGGTGATTGGGAAGGGTGTGGCAGCCTTCGCGGACGAACTGGCGGCGAAACACGTAGCGGAAGTTCTGCGCGTCGAGCATGACTTGCTCGAAGCGTATACGCCGGATGGATACTGCGTGGCGCTGAAGCAAGTGATCGAAGACGCCAAGCCGGATTTGGTTTTGTTTCCCCACACGTACCAAGTGCGAGACTTCGCGCCGAAACTCGCGGCCATGTTGGGCAAGGGCATGATCGGAGACTGTATTGGCTACCGCAACGAGGGCGGAAAGCTGGTGTTCGTGAGGCAAATGTTCCAGGGAAAAACCGCGGCGGACGTCACGTTTGTCGGAGCGGCACCCTGGTTCGCATCGTTTCAATCGGGGGCATTTCGCGCGGATTTGCTCGCAGCACATCCTTCGGGGAAGGCGCCTGTAAATTCGATGGCCGTGTCGTTGAGCGCGGCGCAGATTCGCACCAAGCCGCTCGACCTCTTCAAGGAAGCGAAGTCCGCCGTGGATTTGACGCAAGCGCCGCTGATCGTGGCCATTGGGCGCGGCATCAAAGCTCCCGAAAATATTCCGCAAGCGGAAGCACTTGCGAAAGCGCTGGGCGGCGAAATCGCCGCGTCGCGCCCGATTTGCGATGAAGGCTGGCTCCCCATGGAGCGGCAGATCGGCAGCTCCGGCCAGACGGTCGCGCCGAAACTCTATCTAGCCCTGGGCATCAGCGGCGCGATTCAACACGTCGTCGGCATGAAAGGCGCGCGCACCATCGTCGCCATCAACAAGGATTCCAACGCCCCGATCTTCGAAATCGCGGACTACGGCGTAGTCGGCGACATCTTCGAAATCATGCCCGCCCTCACCGAAGCCCTCGAAAAAGCCAAATCCTCGTAACCTCATTCCATTCCGATCCCGGTCACTTTGCTACAATGAAGGCAAATCCATGACCGAACAAAGGGAACGACTCGAAGCGGATGTGTTGATTGTTGGCGCGGGGCCGGCAGGACTCTCCTGCGCGCTGCACCTGGCGAATCTCATCAAGAAGCACAACGAAGCCGGGGGCTCGAGCAAGAGCGGGCCTCAGCTTTCCGCGGAAAATATTTACGTGCTGGAAAAAGGGCGCGAGATTGGGGCGCATCAGCTCTCGGGGGCGATCATGAATCCGAAGGCGCTGGCCGAACTGGTGCCGGATTTCGAGAAGAGCGCGCCGCTGGATACGCCGGTGACGGATGACGCGGCGCTGCTTTTCACGCGAGGATCGTCGTTCCGGTTTCCGATCACGCCGCCGCCGTTCAAAAACATGGGCAACTACGTTGTGTCGCTGAGCAAAGTGACCAAGTGGCTCGGCGGGCTGGTGGAAGCCGCGGGCGTCAACGTGTTCAAGGAATTTGGCGGAGCGGAACTCGTCTACGAAGGGGAGGGAATCGGCGGAGTCATCACGGAAGACAAGGGCGTCGACAAAAACGGCAAGCCGAAAGACAACTTCACTCCAGGTTACGAGTTGCGCGCGAAGGTTACTGTGCTGGCGGAAGGAACGCGCGGTTCGCTGACAAAAAAACTGGTGGAGGAAAAAAAGCTCGACAACATCAATCCGCAGAGCTACGGAATCGGCATCAAGGAATTGTGGGACGTGCAGCCGGGGCGGATCGCGCCGGGCTACGTGGCGCACACGCTGGGGTGGCCGGTTTCGATGGATATGTACGGAGGCGGGTGGATTTACGGGCTGTCGAACAACCGCATATCCATCGGACTGGTGCTGGCGCTGGAATACGCCGATCCGCGGTTCGATCCGCATGCGGCGTTTCAAACGTGGAAGACGCACGCGTTCCTGAAGAAAATTCTCGATGGTGGAAAGCTGGTGCGCTACGGCGCGAAGTCGCTGCCTTATGGCGGATGGTACGCGATGCCGCGGAATTACGTGGATGGCGGGCTGATTATCGGGGATTCGGGAAGCTTTCTGGATTCGCAGCGGCTGAAGGGCATTCACCTGGCGATGAAGAGCGGGATGCTGGCCGCGGAAACGATTTTCGACGCGCTGAAGGCCGGCGATACGTCGTCGAAAACGCTGAGCGCGTTTCCGAAAAAAATCGAAGACAGCTACATCAAGAAAGAGCTGTGGCAGGTGCGGAATTTTCACCAGTCGTTCCAGCACGGAATGTTTCGTGGATTTTTTCACACGGCGTTCCAGCAGATCACCGGCGGGCGCGGGTTGATCGACCCCATGCACGCGCACGCGGGACACGAGGCGTACAAGAAAATCGACGGGCGGCCGGCTCCTGAAAGATTCAAGGGCGACGGCAAACTGACATTTGACCGGCTGACGGACGTGTATCACTCCGGGACGCGGCATGAGGAAGATCAGCCGTGCCATCTTCGCGTGGCGGACACGAATATTTGTGCAACAAAGTGCGTCGAGGAATACGGGAATCCCTGCCAGTATTTTTGTCCGGCTGCCGTGTACGAGATGGCTAAGGAGACGAATGGCGGCTTGAAGCTGAAGATCAACGCCGCGAATTGCGTGCATTGCAAGACGTGTGATATTGCCGATCCCTACCAAATTATTGATTGGGTTGTCCCCGAAGGCGGCGGCGGCCCGAACTACGACAGAAGTTGAAAAGAAAAGCGGTGGCGAGTGATGAGTGGCGAGTGACGAGTTCCAGAATGGGAATTGTTGGTACACACCCCGGCAGTTTGCGTAAGAGTGGCACGCAAAGGACTTACGGGATACGGAACTTGGAAGAGTGTACGGAAGATGGGAGGGAGGACAGGGGCAGGCGAGCGGGGTCAGAGCAGAGAAAAGTATTTGGCCTAGAGGATGGGCCCCCTGTTTTTTGTAAATGTTGCATCTAAAGGGTTTAGCTGGGACGTTAAGTCTTTTGTTTGCAACACTTGCGAGGGGATGCATAAGTGTTGCTGCTAAAGGACTTACGCAAGCGAGGTGTTGGCGAGAAAGTAAACACCTGGGATGGGAAGATCTTGGAGGAGTTAGAAGGACCGCGTGGCGGGGGCGCATGGTTCGCAGAGCACGGTAGGATCGTGCCGAACTGACCAACCCATTATAGCATACTGGTACCGTATGTCAAGGGTTATTTTACATTCGAGGAGAGAATTTTGAGGTTAGAAACGGGAAATTGGACCGGTGAACTTCCCGTCCGGTCCCCATCTGTCCTAGTCGGCGGTCGTAATCGCTTCTATTTTCTTAAGTTTCTCGTTCCAATACAGCACTACCTCGCCTTTCCCAAAATACGTCACTCGAATTCCACTGAATTTCAGATTTACAGGGCCGGTGTCCGTATCTATAGATTCGGTTTGAGATATTCTTGAACCCCTAGACACGGGCCGGAGGTAGGCCGAGCCGGAATACGCCGAAACGTCTAATTCGTAGACGTTCCGGCAATGCCCGTCTTCATGGCACAGAAGAACTACGAGTTTTGTCACCTCTGACTTGTCGTTTCTGAGTAGGAGCGCGTAATCCAGCTGGCCATCGCCGTCGAAGTCGGCGTGCACGACGCTCGGGCTGGCCTTGGGGAAGTGCTGGAGGAATAAGGCTTTCGCATCGGAGTCGAGTTCCTTTAATGTCAGCAAATGATAGCCGGGAAAACTACTCAAGATGCTACCGATATTGCTCTTTCGCTCTTCTCCGCTTGAGACCAGAGCGCAGCAAAAGAAACCGGCGAGCAAAATTACAAGCACGGAACGGGACAGCCGTGTCACGCGGAAATAACCTCCCCCGGTTTCCACCCGTTTCCCCCCTTGTTTCCCCCGCCT
>Ga0209648_10001208_pt1 | contig 20639 bp, 14 predicted proteins | sample GraSoi2013_115cm_FD_185830 | JGI IMG/M metagenome (GOLD analysis project Ga0209648, IMG submission 185830) | Grasslands soil microbial communities from the Angelo Coastal Reserve, California, USA - Sample 9_17_2013_115cm (SPAdes) (version 2) | ecosystem: Environmental > Terrestrial > Soil >... | reverse complement strand
CGCTGCCTCGACATGCCCCAGCGCTCGCAGTCCCGCCGCCACCACCTTTTGCAGATACGCCTGCCGCGCATCAATCACGTTGTAAACGCTTGATGCGGCCTCGCCAAAGTGCGGCGCCCCCGGATCATTCGCCCCGCTCGTCGTAGCCCAAACCGTCTGCCCTTCCGGCGCATTCGGCCACTTCCGGTAATGAAAATCCTTGCCCAGCAATCCAAATTTCCAGAGCTGGTAAGCAATATCCTTCCCGACGTACGTCACCGTCCCATTCGAACGTACAATAATCTTGTCCTGCGAATTCTCTTCTTCTTCTGTCTTCTCTGCGTCCTCTGCGCTCTCTGTGTCCTCTGCGTTAATTCCTGAATTCTCTTCCTCCTTCCACGGCATGATCCAGCACCCCGCCATCTTCCCGCTCTTCGCCAGTTGAATCGCCCTCGATTTCTTCAGCATCTCAAACGCCGCATTCCAAAACTTCAAGTGCAGTATTTCGCTCTCCCGCGCCAGCAGTTCATAGCCAATACCCAGCCGCGCCATCGTCCGCAGGTGGCATCCGACAATCGCATCCGCCACGATTTGCCCAACCTCGGCATCTTCTCCTCGTCCTTCCTCGATCGACTTCAGCGTCTCCCCGCGCAACTTCACCGCCCGGGCCTTGTCCTCCGCAAAAAAGTTCGTCGCCTTCGCGTATAAATCCCAGCAGTAATAGTCGAACTTTGGTTCCGTGGCCCGGTTCTTCACCCAGACCGGCGTAACCTTTTCCATTTGCAGCAGGCCGATCACCACGTCTGCCACCTGCACGCCCGTGTTATCAATGTAATTCTGAATCTGCACCCGGGTTCCCGTGTACCGCAGGATTCGCACCATCGTGTCGCCCAGGACCGCATTCCGCACGTGCCCGATGTGCGCGGCCTTGTTTGGGTTGATGCTCGTATGCTCGACGATTACCTTGCTGCGCTCTCCATGTCTCCCGGCTTCTTGGCCTTCTCTGCGCTCCTCAGCGCTCGCTGCGCCTCTGCGTTGTCCTTTCTCTTTCTCGCCGCTCTCCTCCGCCTGGACTCTTGCCCAGAATGCGCCCCGATCAAAATACGCATTCAAATACCCCCCGCCCGCCACTTCGAGCTTGGCAATCCCCTCGACCCTGCCCAGCCCAATCGCAATCTCCTGCGCAATCTGCCGCGGCGCCCTCTTCAACCGCTTCGCCAATTCAAAACACACCGGCGAAGCCGCCTCCCCCATCTCAATCTTCGGCGGTCGCTCGAGCACAATCGCCAGCGCCACCCCATATTTCTCGCGAATGTGCCCGGCCAGCGCCTCGCGCAGCCGGTCCGTCAGTGTTTGGTACATGTGTCCTCGTTCGGAGTACGGCTGTTTACCCTGAGTTCTGAAGGGCGCCGCTCTTGGGTCTCAACTAGTCGCCTACCGCGAGCTCTCAGAAAACATGCTCCGCTTCAATCCGAGCGCACCTCAGTATAGAGAGCCCATCTGAAGTGGTCAAAGAATCGGTCCTCGCCTAGGTGACGTTGATCCGTTCAGGAAACGAGTTCACGTTCGGCAGGCTGTGTGGCGCGGCAAGGTAAATGGCGCGATGTTGTCCCCTTCGGTTACATTTTAGATGGCTCGATACGCGGAGTTGCAGAAGGGCAGCAAGTCGCGTAGTATCAATGACGCGGGGTGGAGCAGCCTGGTAGCTCGTCGGGCTCATAACCCGAAGGTCGTCAGTTCAAATCTGACCCCCGCAACCATGGGCGCTTACGAGGAAAATCCTCTAAGCGCCCTTCTTATTTACGGTTACGAGTTGAGCCGTAATACTTTCCAACCTCAGTTGGCAGCTGCTAACAGCTGCAGCAGCGGTGTTCGTGATCACCCAGGAGGACATCCGCCGTTCCGGTCTTACCAGCATTCCTGAACTGCTGCGGATGGTACCGGGTTTGACCGTTGCACAGATCGACGCAAACAAGTGGGCCATCACCGCCCGGGGTTTTAACGAGCGGCTCGCCGACAAGATGCTCGTCTTGATGGACGGCCGAACCGTCTATGATCCGCTGTCGTCGGGAGTGTATTGGGATGTACAGGACACGATTCTCGAGGACATCGAGCGGATCGAAGTGGTTCGCGGGCCGGGAGCGACGCTGTGGGGCGCCAACGCGGTAAACGGCGTACTCAATATCATCACCAAAAAAGCGAAAGACACACAAAGTGGCTTGGTGACCGGAGGAGGTGGCAGTCAAGAGGGAGAGATCACCGCAGTCCGCTACGGAGGGACGTTGGGGAACCGGGGCCACTACCGAGTTTTTACGAAATACATCCATCAAGATGCCTTCACGGATTCCCTGGGGCGGGAAGCTGCTGATGACTGGCACCTTCTTCATGGTGGTTTCCGAACGGATTGGGGTCTCTCGAGTCGCGATGACCTTACCGTGCAGGGTGACTTGTACAAGGGGAATGCGGGCCAGTCAGTGCCAGGCTTGCTCTCGTTGTCTCCTCCCGCGACTGTGACCTTTAATGATCGGACCAATATGAGCGGGGGAAATCTGTTAGGCCGCTGGCATCGCGCCTCTTCAGAACGCGTGGACACAACATTTCAGATGTATTTCGAGAGCGCCGACCGTAACGAAGCGCGAGTGCTGGGAGAATACCGCCACACCATCGATCTCGATTTTGAGCAACACTTCAGTGTTGGCGATCGTCACGATCTCTCGTTGGGCGGCGACTATCGCTATTCCACCGACAGTACTACAGGGACTTTAAACCTTTCCTTCAATCCGGCGGGGCGTAGCACGAATCTTTACGGAGCGTTTCTGCAGGATGAGCTTACGCTCGTTCCCGAACGGCTTAGAGTCACCATCGGCTCCAAACTAGAACACAACTATTACAGTGGGTTCGCGCTGCAGCCCAACGTCCGCGTGCTCTGGACCGTTCGACCGCGTTATGCGATCTGGATGGCGATTTCTCGCGCCTCGGAGAGTTCGTCGCGCTTCGAAGCGGACAGTCGGGTTAACGAAAATGTGTTCGCAGGCGCCAACGGCATCGCAACTCTGGTCTCCAACTTTGGTCCTCATCACCTGCTCCCCGAGAATGTGGTGGCCTACGAACTTGGGCAGCGCGGCGAGGTAAGCAAATGGTTGGGCTTCGATGTGTCCACATTTTACAGCCACTACACCGACCGCCATACGCAAGAGCCGGGTGTCCCATTTTTTGAGGCGAACCCGCCGCCGCTCCACCTGGTATTGCCCACCGTTACGATGAACAACATCAACGGAGAAACTCACGGCATCGAGGCGTTCAGTCAATTGAAAGTCGCAAGTTTCTGGAACCTCAGTGTCGGGTACTCGTTGTTTGAGATTCACTTGCACGCTTCTCAGAACAGCCAGGATTTCACAACGGCGAACCACGACGAAGGCAGCACGCCCCGGCATGCCTTCCAAATCCGCTCCCAGCTAAACTTGCCGCACAGGCTGGAGTTCGATAGTGCGGTGTACTACACGGGCAGACTTCCAGGCCCGCAAATTCCCGCGTACGCGCGCGTCGACGCGCGGCTGGGCTGGCGTCCCACAGAACAACTGGAGACGAGCATTGGTGTGCAAAACCTTCTTGATCCACGGCACTTTGAGTTCGGCTCCGGAGACTTCGTAAAGGCCACGCAGGTGGGGCGAAACGCGTACGGGAAGTTGACGTGGCGCTTCTGAGCTGGTGCCAACGGCTCGTCAGACTTGGAAGCCGAACGAGCGCGGATTCTGAGTTTCAGGCAGTTGCGGGCCCTTTGGGGAGAACCCTCGGACTGATTCTGTTCGCAGCCTGTTCCCTTGCGTGCGCCGGGACGATGGCTAAAGCGCAATCTCAGCCGCTCAGCGAGTATGAAATCAAAGCGGGTTTTCTCTTCAACTTCACGAAATTCGTGGAATGGCCTCCCGAGGCGTTCGCCGATCCAAGTGTCCCCATTGTGCTGGGCATCGTCGGCGACAGCCCGGTCACCGAGCTGCTGACCGAGACTGCTGCAGGCAAGACCGTGAACGGCAGGGCCGTGGTTGTACGGCGGTTCAAGGAAGGGCAGGATCTACGAAGCTGTCACATCCTGTTTGTCGGTTCTTCCGAAGAAAAGCACGTGCCACAGATTCTCGAAAGGGTTAAGGGGTCTCGTGTTTTGACGGTGAGTGAAACCAGTGGATTTGCGCAATCCGGCGGAATGATTAATTTTTTTGTCGAAGGAAACAGAGTGCGGCTTGAAATCAACCTGAATGCTGCAGCGCGAGTCCGGCTGAAAATCAGCGCCAGGGTGATCGCCGTAGCGCGGTTGGTCGCCGGAGAATCACCTGGAGGCAAGAGCTGAGATGCGTTCCTTAGGCGCTCTATCCATCCGCAGTAAGCTGACGCTCATGATCATGGCCGCGAGCAGTCTGGCGTTGCTGGTGGCTTGCGCGGCATTCATCAGCTACGACTCCTACATCTTCCGCGTCGCGAAAGTGCAGGACGTGGCCACGCTGGCCGAAATCATAGGTTCGAACAGCACGGGAGCGCTCACTTATCAAGATGCAAATTCGGCGAGGGATGTTCTCAGCGCGTTGCGCTCCAAGAAGCAAATTTCCGAGGCTTGCATCTACGACCGGCAAGGTCAGGTATTCGCGAAGTACCAGCGAGATAGCGGGCCAGCCGATTTCTCTGCGCCGCCGGCGCAGGAAGGCGGAAGCCTCTTCCAAGATCAGCATTTGATTCTGTTTCGGAGCATCGTACTCGCCGGGGATAAAATTGGAACGGTGTACGTTCGCGACGACCTCTCGGAGGTGCGGGAACGGCATAGGCGATACGGAGTGATGCTGGTGCTCGTCGCTCTAGGTTCTTTGCTGGTGGCCTTGTTGGTGTCCTCTCTGCTCCAGCGTTTCATCTCAGAACCCATTCGAAAGCTGGCGCAAGTCACCCGGACGGTTTCCACGGGAAAGGATTATTCGATCCGGGCAGTGAAGCACAATGAAGATGAGATTGGCCAGTTGATCGAAGACTTCAACAGTATGCTCGTTCAAATACAACTCCGCGATGGCATCCTGCAACAGGCCAAGGAAAGTGCTGAGGATGCCAGTCAGGCCAAAAGTGAGTTTGTAGCCAACATGAGTCATGAAATCCGCACGCCCCTGAATGGCGTGATCGGGATGACCGATCTGGCGTTGGATACCGAACTAACCAAAGAGCAGAGAGAATATTTAGAGACGGTGAAAATGTCGGCCGACTCTTTGCTTGCCGTGATCAACGACATTCTCGATTTTTCCAAGATCGAAGCGGGGAAAATTGATTTGGAGATGGTGGATTTCAATTTGCGCGACTCCCTGGAAGCAACGCTTAAGACGCTTGCGCTACGGACAGACGAAAAGGGTTTGGAGCTTCTGTGTGAAGTGGCTCCCGAAGTGCCGGAGGCCGTTCGAGGAGACTCGAGCCGCCTGCGCCAGATCGTGGTCAACCTGGTTGGAAACGCCATCAAATTTACCAGCGAAGGCGAAGTTGCCCTCCGCGTAAGAGCTCTGGAGACCGAGGGTGCAGAGCGCCTGCTGGAGTTTACGGTATCGGATACGGGAATCGGCATCCCGCCCGAGAAGCAAAAGTTGATTTTTGAACCCTTCACCCAGGCCGATACCTCCACAACACGGAAGTACGGCGGAACAGGTTTAGGACTAACGATCTCGACCCGCTTGGTGGGGATAATGGGGGGAAAGATCTGGGTCGAGAGTGAACCGGGTCGGGGGACGCGTTTCCACTTCACGGCCAGGCTGGAAGTTGCCGACGCACAAGCGATCAGAGTAGGAACGATTGCACCTCCGGAAATACTACGGGGGGTGAAAGTCCTGGTTGTCGATGACAACCGCACCAACCGTGGGATTTTGGAGGGGATGCTGAAGCGCTGGGAGATGAAACCAACGTCGGTCGAAGGCGGTGAAGAAGCTCTAGGCCAACTATCTTTGGCTTGGGAAGCTGGAGATCCATACGGGCTGATACTGATGGACATGCACATGCCCAAAATGGATGGATTCAGTCTCGTGGAGCGAATCCGGCAGAGTCCCCAGTTGGCCACCGCCACGATCATGATGCTCACTTCGTCGGGTCATCGAGGTGACGCGGCCCGTTGTCAGGAACTGGGGGTGGCGGCTTACCTTCTAAAACCCATCCGTCAATCCGAATTGCGGGAGGCCATTGCCCGAGTGCTTGGGGCAAAAGAGCAGGAAGGTGTGATACCGCTGATCACGCGGTTCTCCCTTCAAGATGGGCGCGAGCCTTCGGCGTTCTTGAGCGTACTTCTGGTGGAAGACAACGCCGTGAACCAGCGGCTGGCGGCACGGTTGCTCGAGAAGAGAGGGCATCGCGTGGTCGTTACGGCAAACGGCCGGGAAGCGCTGGCGGCGCTCGAGAAGGGTACCTTTGACTTGGTTTTAATGGATGTGCAAATGCCGGAGATGGATGGGCTGGAGGCGACAGCGGCAATTCGTAAGAAGGAAGAACATAGCAGCAACCATCTGGCAGTGATCGCTCTGACGGCACATGCCATGAAAGGTGATGAGGAGCGCTGTCTGGCGGCAGGCATGGATGGCTATCTCAGCAAACCGATCCGGCCGCAAGAGCTCGACGCCATCCTAGAGGGCTATGTTGCTCGCCGCAGAGGAATCGCGAATACATATGGAACTCCTGTTTCCGGCAACTGACGTCGGACAATCGCCAAGTATGCCGCTTCCTTCGTCGAGCGTTCACACTAAGAATCTGGTTATGGTTATGGAAAACAAGCAAGAGAACCTCGATGTGTGAGTGAGGCGATCCAACTGTACATACAGGCACGAACTTGTGAACAAGTTGTAAGGAATAGTGCAGTGATCCAACAAAACACGTGCGATGGAGACATGGCCAAGCCGTGAGTTTAAGTGTTGCCCTCGGCTCCAGAGTTTCCAAAAACCTATACATTCACTCAATTGACGCGCCTTCGGGTTTTTCTTGTAAGAAAGGTCGTCAAGACTTTTGGGAGCGCAATGCGAACAACGATCTCCATCGGCCTCGATTCATTCCGGAACCCAAATCCTGCCAGCACACTACTAGCCGACCTAGCTGACCGACATGCTCGTGATCGTGGCTGGGCCGCCAGTATTGTAACGAATCACACCACTTTGGTCTGTGAAGAAGTACCGGCCCCCTGATTTGCCAGGTACTACCGGGCTGGCGTTGACCGTATAAGTCGAAATCATGCTGTTGGTCGGCGCCCCAGGAACCCAGTGAGAGCTGAAGACCTGCTGGCCTAATCCACCTTGCGGTCAACCAGCCACCGGACAGATTAGAGAGCAGGTTGCACGCCACACTAAATCCTCGGGGCGCAGAAATGGCTTGCTCCGGCCACTGGAATGATTCACACCCGTTATCCAATGTTCCAAAGTGGTCTTGGCGTTCCGTGGCGGGACTCGTAGCACTCCGGGCGACGCTTCGCCTCGCCGTAGATCGTTGGTATCTCGGTAGTTAGCCTGTGTCCCGACGGTTCGAATTGGCTAATCACATGCACTTGGTCTTCCTTGGGCATTGCGGACTAGCCTCAACTGCAAAGGATCTTCATCCCCAAGAACCATTGATTGGATGGCATGCATGGCGAAGGAATCGGCAATCGGTGATCTCCTGGTTCGCGCAGGAGTCATCGATTCTTCAGGGCTTTCGCGCGCTCTCGAAGTTCAGAAGAAAAGAAGGGATTTCTCTGGGCAAGGCCCTTGTAGCTCTGGGATTGGCAAATGAACAAGGCATAGCCGCGGCAATCGCCAAGAGTATGCAAATCGAGTTTCTCTTGCTGAGTTACCAGAAGTTCCCGCCGAGGTGGCATCTCTTCTCCCTTCTGATTTTTGCCGCAAGCGAATGGTTGTGCCACTGAGTCTCCAGGGGAAGACTCTCCGTCTGGCGCTTGCAGATCCCATGGATTATTCAACGACACAAGATGTGGAATTTCGCACCGGTAAGCGAGTCGTAGCCGTCGTAGCTAGCCAATCCCAGATTCAAAGCTTGATCCACGACATTTATCCAGAAGAAGCTCCGGCGAATTTGGAGGCTCTAGGCACTGCAGGTGTCCAAGGAGAAGTGGAGACGGTTGGAGATTCCGAGTTCGAGGTCGTCGATCCGGCTAAATTGGCGAAGGACACGCAAATGCCACCGGTGATCCGATTAGTGAACCTGATCTTGAGCGGTGCGGCGAAAAATGGCGCCAGCGACATTCACATGGAGCCGAAGGAAAATTTCCTGCAAGTGCGGTACAGAGTGGACGGAGTGTTGCGCGAGGTCATCAAGGTCCCGAAGAATCAAATGGACGCTGCCATTTCCCGGATGAAGATCATTTCGGGGATGGATATCGCCGATCGCCGCCGCCCTCAGGACGGCCGGAGCCGCCTAAAGTATGAGGGAAAACGGATTGATCTGCGCGTCTCGACGCTGCCCACACAGTTCGGCGAAAAAGTAGTCATCCGGCTCCTGGACAGCAAACGAGCGCAGGCAACGATGGAACAGTTGGAACTGACTGCCGAGAATCAACACGGGTTTCAATTGATGCTAACGCGGCCGCAAGGAATGATCCTGGTTACTGGGCCCACCGGCAGCGGGAAAAGCTCGACGCTTTATACGGCCTTGAATTGGGTTAAGTCCCCGACCAAGAATATCATCACGGTCGAAGATCCCATTGAGTATCAACTGAACGGGGTAAACCAGGTTCAAATCAATACCAAGGCAGGGGTCACCTTCGCGGCTGGGCTGCGATCCATTCTGCGGCAAGACCCCAACATCATTCTGGTGGGAGAGATCCGTGATCAGGAAACCGCCGGCATTGCGCTTGAGGCGGCCCAGACGGGTCACTTGCTGTTGAGCACGCTGCACACCAACGACGCCCCCGGGACGATCACCCGCTTGCTGGACCTAGGGATTGAGCCGTTTCTGATCTCTTCGGCTGTCATTGGCATTCTCGCCCAGCGATTGGTGCGCAGTCCTTGTCCTTCCTGCAGCGTTTCTCAACCACCGAGCGCAGACGCAATTGAAAAAGCGGGTGGTGCCTCGCGTTTGCCAGCCGACGGCAAGTGGGTGGCAGGCCGCGGGTGCGCCGAGTGCCAGGGCTCCGGCTACCTGGGCCGTCTCGCAATTCACGAATTACTGACAGTAAATGATGAGATCCGCGAATTGATCTCACGTCGCGCGCCAGAACACGCAGTGCGAAAGGCGGCGAGAGATGCAGGCATGCGCACCCTGCTGGAAGACGGAATCTCCAAGGCCGCCCGGGGCCTCACCACCTTAGCGGAGGTCCTGCGCTTGGCGGCAGCGGATGCTTCTGCAGCTCCGACGGAAGAAGCCGCAGCAGAGAAGAGCCCCACTCCTGAGTCGCCCTTTGAGGCCGGGAAACAACAGACGCGGGATACGGCCACGAGCAGCCTTCAAAAAGAAGGCGCACGAGAGCGACAGGACGGCAGACCGCGGGCGTTGGTTGTGGAAGACGATAAAACCATCGTTCTGGTCGTGAAGTATTTTTTGGAACTCGAAGGCTTCGAGGTCTTGATAGCCAATGATGGGATGTCTGGTCTCGAAACCGCCAAGCGCGAGCGACCCCAGGTCATTATTACTGATTGTAATATGCCGGGTATGGACGGCATGAGCATGGTCAGAGCGCTTCGCGCTGATCCATTGACCCGGGGTATCGCGGTCTTAATGCTCACCTCTGATGAGAGTGTCGAAAAGGAGACGCAAGCACTCGCCTCGGGAGTAGATGACTACATCGTAAAGCCCGTCGAACCTCGTCGGCTGGCGGCTCGAGTGAAGTCCGTGCTTACGCGATCGAAAGAACGCCAAGTCGCCATCTCGCATTGATGGGCAGCAAGCGCTTGCCCTCGGAATCCCTTCCCGAATGTCAGCGGTCTGGCGAAAAACTCTGATACGGCGCCCGGAAACTGTCGCAAGGGGAAGGGACGGACAAGTGGATGCCTGTGGTTCGCCAAAAGTGAATGAGCACAACAATTGAAGCAGTCCTCCGCTCCGTGCAGGCAGATTCAGTGCCGGAAAGAACCTGCTCGCCGCCAAGCGCATGCCTGGTGGAATGAGGGCATAGGTAGTTTCGACGGTCATCCTACACGGAATTCGTCCCAGCGGGGAGGGCCCGAGGCGTATAAATATATATAAGGTTTCCCATCAGAAGTTATTTGGTGTGAAGTGGGTGAAGATCGGGAAATGAAATGGCAAGATCAAACTCGGCGATGGGTACGAACCCGTGTTCAGCAGTGATAGCAGTGCATGATCGACGATTACTCCCGCGGCGAGGTGGTGTCCGGGACCAAGGGGGTTTCCCCCAGCCAATGACGAATGACGGCTATCGCGCGCAACCGTTTTGGTCGTCACTTTCGCGGGTGCAACGCATCGTTAAGAGCGTCCCTGCATATGCCGGCTGCGGACCTCACGAAATCTCATGGCAGGAGTTTCGCGAAAGGTGGGGTGCCCGGCCTCACCACGGACAACGTGAGAGTAGGGGTCAACTGGAACGGCCCTCGCGCCGTTGGCTACGATCTCTTGGCTCAAGAGATACTTCGTAACGTGGAGTTTCTTATCCAGGAACTTCAAAGGTCACAGTAGCGACAAATCATTACCGGGAAAATTCACGACAAACGAGAATTGGCAATCGCGGTTTGAAGACGCGTGTGCCTGCCGCGAGGAGAAACTGTATCCGGGGCTTTTCGGCTCAATTGGAGCTGGTATTTACCCGATGAGGATGAGTCATGGACTTTCCAAACGACGTAGATGGAGACGCGCTCCGCAGAGTTGCAGAGCGGTCAGATATGTCGAAGCCGATGGACATCGACTTTGCGGTCGACGTGCCGAGCAAGAGAAGCGGAGAAGAGGTGCAGCGCCTTGCAGCGCAACGAGGTTTCAGGCCGACTCTTCGCTTCGACGAAACGGATCAACGCTGGACTTGCTATTGCGCCAAACGGATGGTTCCGATATATGAAGGGGTAATTGCCGCACAGAAGGAGCTCGATGAATTGAGCGCCGCGTTCGGTGGTTACTCGGACGGCTGGGGAACGCTAGGGAACTGACGCGAGCGACGCCCCTTTGGCCTTCAACGACCTGAGGCGCTTTCACCTGAGACGGACGTAAAATGCGCTGCTCGTACATATGCGGGCCAGAAGTCCCGTTCGGGAGATGACCGCGGTCACAAACTTAGGCACAACCTGGGAACAAACACTGCCGAATACCGTGCAAAACCGTGATGCAAGACATAGGAAAAGATGGACGAACCAACTACTTGACGTCCCTGCATTGACCTTCTAAGCGGAATGTCGCGCGACCGAATCCCTCCGGGCAAGGCACCGAATTCTTCTCTCATCCTCACAACTTGCGGCGTTGTGCTTTTCTCCTCTCTTCATCGTGGAGCTCAGGTCGCAGTCGCGGCATCAACTCCGCACAACCTCGACAACCGTATAGCCGAGTGCAGAGTACCCTGCAAGCCGCTTCTTGTACATGCGAGCCAGCATAGGCACCATCACATCCGCATAGTCGTAGACGTGGACTTCGCTCTTGTTGTCGTGGAGACGATGCAGGCGGCCTACGTACTGCTGCAAAGTACCTTTCCACGAAATCGGCATTGCAAGAAGAAGCGTATCAAGGCGCGGGTCGTCAAATCCCTCGCCTAGGTAACTTCCGGTCGCTAGGATCACGCGCGGTTCATCGCAAGGAACTGCTGTTAGAGATTCAGCCAGTCTCTTTCTCTGCTTGGTGCCCATCCCACCCTTCAAAATGAAAATGTGCGGACAAACTCCACTCAATCGTCCAGCCAAATAATCGAGATGTCCCGTCCGACTTGTCAGAACGAGTGGTGAACGCCCGCTGGACAAAGCCTGCTGAAGGTCTCGGACAATTAGGTCGTTCCTCTCTTGGCTAACGATCAGAGCAGCATAAATATCTTGAATGGCCGTCTCATCTTCACGCCGATTCCAAACGAAATCAGTGATCCTTGGGAAAACCTTATGTTGGAGTGGTGAAGACTCGGCAGCTTTCTTCGCGCTGAGATGAAAACGAATCGGGCCGCATTGCATGTAGATGATGGGTTGATGCCCATCTTTTCGAGTCGGTGTTGCCGTCAATCCCAGAACGTATTTTGCTTTGACTTCGCGGAGGACTCGTTCAAACGTCACTGCTGAAAGGTGATGACATTCATCCACAATCACCTGGCCATACTCTGCGACGAAATCTTCGACTGCCCCTTTACGCTGCAAGCTTTGGATTACAGCAACATCAATCAAACCGGTTCTCTTAGCTTTCCCTCCCCCGAACTGTCCGATGTGCCCAATCGGTAAAGCTAGAAACGCCGCTAATCGCTCACGCCATTGGTCCATCAATTGACGCCGATGCACGAGGATCAGGGCGTTAGCCGCTCGTTTGGCGATAAGGCATGCCGCCACGACTGTTTTTCCGAATGCCGTTGGCGCACAGAGTATGCCTTGGTCATAAGCAAGCACCCGCTCAATGGCGTCTCGTTGTTCAGGCCGCAATTCGCCGTGGAAAGAAACATCGATTTGCCGCCCTGCGGTTTGTTCATCTTGGACTTCCACATTGATGTGGTGTGACTTAAAAACACGGACTACCTCTTCCATGCACCCTCTTGGAAGGCCAATGTGCTCGGGGAAGACTTCACTGCAGGATATGACCCGCGGCTTACCGTGGGTCGAGAGCCGCATCGCTTGAGCTTTGTAAAATTCAGGGTTTTGAAAAGCAGCGATGCGAATCAGGCGATCTACCATCCCGGACGGCAGGCCCTCTTTCTCGATAAAGATAAGATTGCCCACTACCACACGAACATTCGGCGGCAGCGGACCGTTGATTTGTCTCTCCTTCCGTTTCCGAGAAGGGCGCCAGAGCCATGGAGCTTCGCCCTCGTCTTCATCGGGCAAATGGAGGTGCACTCCGATGGGATTCCCCTCCGGAGCTATCGCGTAAGTTATTCGAGCGAGCTGATCGATTGGCATTCTCTGAACGGACTCTAAAAACCTCCACTGATCAGGATGGGGCTGAAACAGTTCATCCAAGAACACGCTGTTGCCTTGTTCTCTGGGACGCTTTTGCAATGGCAACGCAATCAAATTTCCGAAACCGCCTTTGGGTGTGGTGTCCTGGTTGGGGAAAAGACGGTCGTATGAATCAAGGCCGATCTCATGCCTATTTTCCATAGTGCGTGTCAACAAGGAACATCCCAGCCTTCGCGCATCGGCAGCGGACACGGGACGGTCAAAGAATATCCACACATGCGCGCCATTTCCTGACCGCGAGCGCTCGACAGCGAAGGGAACCTGAAATCGCTTGCATGTCGCGGCAAACGCTGCTGCATCAATTAACCAGGACTTCTTGTCGAAATCCACTGCAAGAAACCAGCACGTGTCGTCCGGGAGAAGGGGATAAACGCCGATCGTATGCTTTCCAGTCAGATGATTACGAATCGCATCATCCGTCAGTGGCTGGAGCATCCGAGTTTTGCGGGCAACCTTCTTTCGCTCTTCTGGTCTCGATGCATGGATAGCACGCCAGTCCATGACGCCAGCTGGCGAATAGCCAGATTTGCCACTCTTGCCTTCCCACCGAATGGCGAAAATGTCTTCGCGCCCACGAAACAGATTTCGAAAGAACGCAATCTTTTCTTCTGGCGTGGAAACCCCGCTTGTGCCGGTGGACGAAAGCTTTGGGACCAGGAACCCGTTGGAAACGGGGTCGTTGGTGGGCGAATGATCAATACCGAGCATCGCACGGAGACGCGCATTCTCTTCACGAAGCCGTTGGCATTCCTCTTGCGCTGTTTTCAGGCGCTCTTGAGGATTGTCCTGATCTGGCGGGCGGCTGCTCATTGCCATAAGCTCCGCGGAAGATCTTATCCGAGGAACGAAGCGATCAAACAGCCGATTTTTTGCGCCGCAAATTTGGGTCCAAGTTGGGTCCGATAGCCGCCAAATTAGGCCCAAAACCATGTACTGAGACGTAGAACAAAGCCAAACGAGCCAACAACATAGATTTTATTCCGCTGCTTTGAAAGCAGGGGATCGCCGGTTCGATCACCAATTCTTCCTCTGGCCGATGAAACGATTACGTCCACTCATTCACTACTAAACAAGACCGTTCCCAGGATACCTGCGCAGCCCTATTGCACGCCGAGGAGGATGTTATGAGCGCTGCCGCCCCGCTACCGATAGCGAACTCCGCTGCCAAGCAGTCCGAAGCGACGCGATTCCTGTGTGCCAGTGTTTTTCTCGGCCACGACGATGACATCCGGAAAAAGCTCCGTCCGTATGTCATCGATCGCTACCATTCCGTTGCCGATAACCACGGATTGAATGTCCGCTTGCTGGCGCGAGTTCTCGATTTTTTCGACCAGAAAAGGTTGCGATACCTGGCGTGGCACGGCCCACTGAGCGTGCTCTGTTTTCTGATTCTTGGGGTCGCGTGGTTGACGACGCCGGAAGACGCGCAGCCGCTGGTGATATTCCTCATCATCATTGCGGCAATCGCATTTGCCATTCCCGCGTATCGCCGATACATGCGCAATCACTATACCTATGCGCTCCGGCACTTCGCGCAAAATAATTTCGATGCACAAGAGGCGATGGAGGCGTTCAAGAATAGTAGTGGCAAGCTGGAAGGTAAGGTCGCCACTCAAGAGAGTCCAGGGAACGTGAGCATCTTCGGCGGATTCGAGCCGTTTGTTGGCGCGGGAAATTCACTCGGCAACTGGTCGCTGCTGATCGACACACGCAAAGGCAAGGACGACGAATCGCCGATCAAATTTACCGAGCAGGAACTCGAACGTTCGATAGGCGCGGGCTTCCAGCAATTGCCTTTTCCGGACCTGGAAATTGGAGAACGGCTCTTCGTTCACGGGACCGAAGTCAGCCTCATCGATGGACTTCTCCCGGATCGTTTCGCGCGCCCACAGCAGCACGTGAGCGAGGGGACTTTCGCACTCTTCCGCCGCAGCCACTCGCGCGAGGCGCGCGTATACCAGTTCGTGGAGGTCTCCGGCTGGGGAGACCAGGTGCGCATATCGTTTTTCTATCGCGCCATGTTTCGGGGCCCGATGGTCTACATCGAAAATCATTCGCGCGTGCTGCAACCTGTGTGGGTCGGCTATCGCGAAGTGGATAAGCTCACCGCTCCGAAGACACGCACGAAGATCGCATTGTTTATCGGTCAGACCGTGGCTGCTCCGTTCGTCTGCATCGCCGAATGCTTTTGGCTTTTTGGTTTGCTGCGGGCCAGCGCTGAAATTCGCAAGCTTGAAAAAGAGCAGAAGGCCAAGATCGAGGAACAAGCACGTTTCAACTACGGAGCGGTCAGCAGTTTGCGCGAGAGTTTTGCGACCGCCATTTACGATCACTTTTTTGAGAAGTCGGATCGAGACCTATATGTGAAGGCCATTCAGAAGCAGCTACTCGACAGCATTATCGACTTCCTTGACAGCAGGAATATCGACACTTCCGACCTTCGCGAGCAGCGGACGTACATCATCAACAGCGGCCTCATCGTTCACGGTGGTCTGCAAGCCGGCGCTGTCGCTGTGGGCGAAGAAGCGAAAGCGAGCACGGAGTCAGTAAAGAAACCTAAAGCCAAGAAGGTGGCTGCAGGAGGAGGTACGACGACATGAAACATAAATCTTCCGTGAACTACGGCATCCAAGCCGAAAATATTCAGGCAAACGCCATCGCAGTTGGACCTCATGCCCACGCTACGGCAACAGCTGCTTCAGAACAGGAAGCCGTGCTCGGCAAACTGACTGATGCCATCCGACAACTACAGCTTAGTGCAGCGCAGCAACAATCTATCCTCGATCATATCGACAGCATGAAAACCGAAGCAGCACCGCAGCGCGCTTCCACCTTCGACAAGATAGTTGCAGCGCTCAAGGAAGTAGGTCACGCTGCCGAACTCGTTTCCCCGTTGAAAGCCGTGGCCGCAGCTTTTGGTCTGCCTCTTCCGTTTTAGTTCGACCATTGGTTTGGTCCGGGCCCTACGTCGAGGAGATCCCCGGTCCTGTTGGGGCTGGTCGCGAGGGAAGGCCTTCCACCACAAATGCAAAACTAATGACGCAAGAGGAAAAAAAACTCAACGATTCAACAGGATAAAATATCTGGAGTAATCGGCAGGCCTTCGCTTGGCAAAATCGAAGAGTTCTCTGAAATTATTCCGTGTACCTCGCGTGTACCTCAGTTTAGCGTTTTTGCGGTTTTTCTCCCTTTTGCCGTTTCGTAGAATCAATAACTTGCGCGCCGTCAATGCCCTTGGTAGTTCGATCCCCACTGCCCCCAAGATAGAAACCTGTCGCGAGTTGGCAAGTGTCGTCGATTAACGAACCATAGCCTCGACGCAAATCGATCCAATCATTGCTTTTCTGACGATGGTCGACGAGCGCGGAAACCCTATGTTTGGTAGTTACTCAAAGACAGCAGCGCCTTTTCCGTTGTATCGTTGTTGATGCGAGCGTAATATGCTGCTTATAGGAGCTTGGCGTCGAGCGTTAACCTGCTCCTTCAGCTGGGTTCGGACCGCTTTTCCCCTTCCACCGAAACCCTGAATCGACATCAGTTAAAGATGTTGTCCGGATCAATGCGTGTTGCGGGGTGCGCGTGTGAGTGAGCGCAATCTGCGCAACGCGCCGCGACTGCCGCCGCTAGCGATAGCTACGTGGCGTCGATTCTGATGATTCGATACAGAAGAACGGTCAGCTTCGCCGGTTGAAGAAGCGGGCCGAGGAGGAAAGCTTGTGATCGAACGCGCTGCAGGGACAAGGAAGGCTCTCATCGTTGGACTCAAAGGCTGCGTTTGTGCCGTGCCGCTTACGCACGTCATCGAGACGATGCGTCCCCTTCCGGTCGAGCCGATTTCCGGTGTGCCATCGTTTGTGCAGGGTATCTCGATCATCCGGGGGATTCCTACGCCCGTTGTCGATTTGGGAGCCGTTCTGGGCACGCCCGATGAAATGGCAGAGCGCTTCGTTACGCTTCGCATCGTAGACAAGCAAGTGGCGCTTTCGGTGAACACAGTGCTCGGTGTCCTCGACCTCGACACGATCATGACGATCCGGGAGCTGCCTCCGCTCTTGCAAAGAGCTTCGAAAGAGGTGGTTGAAACGATTGGCACGCTCGACGAGCAAGTGCTGATGGTGTTGCGGGCGGGCTGGGAGTTGCCGGACGAGGTTTGGCAGGCACTGATGGCACAGGAGGCGGTCTCGTGATTGTGGCACCCGCAGCCGCCGAGATCGAATGCTTTCGGGGCCTGGTTGCCGAGCGCCTTGGACTGCATTTCGAGGACGCCAAGCTGGACTTCCTTGCAGACGTTTTGCGGCAGCGCATGGAAGAGACCGGATGCCATGTCTTCACAGAGTATCGCAAACGTATTTCGTCCTTCGCTGAGGAACGTAGTGAAACTTGCGCTCTGGCCGAGCATCTGACCGTAGGCGAGACCTACTTTTTCAGATATGCGGAGCACTTCCAGGCGTTTGCCGAGGTTGTCCTCCCAAACCGGATACAGGCGCGAGGCGGTGACCGCCGACTGCGAATCCTTTCCGCCGGATGCGCGTCGGGCGAGGAGCCGTATTCTCTGGCGATCCTCGTGCGCGAGCGGTTCCCAGAACTCGCGTCCTGGGAAATTGAGATCCTCGGTTTCGATGTCAACTCCTCCGTCGTGGGAAAAGCCAAGCGAGCTCGCTATTCCCCCTGGTCACTCCGGGAGACTCCCGATGATCTGCAGTCGAAGTATTTTCGCGGCCACGGCCGCGACTTTCAGTTGGACGAGGCCGTGCGGTCGGCGGTCCGATTTGAGGAACGAAACCTGATCGAGGACGACCCTTTGTTTTGGCAGCGCGATAATTTCGACGCTGTTTTCTGTCGCAACGTGACGATGTACTTCACGATTGACGTCGCGCGAGCCGTCGTTGCCCGCATCGCTCGGTCCCTGGCACCCGGGGGCTTTTTTTTTCTGGGACACGCGGAGACGCTCCGCGCTGTCTCTCACGAATTTCATCTTCGTCACACGCACGAAACCTTCTACTACCAGCGCCGGGAGGCCCACGAGCCAGAGTGCCGGATAACTCTCCCGCTGGGGACGGAGGAGTACAGCGCCTTCCGGCGACCCGTCCCCGAGTTGGCCGAGCCCAACGATTCCTGGTTCAGCGCCATTCGCCGGGCGTCTGAGCGCATCGCGAACCTAACTCAGGAAGGAAATGGAATGACCCTGAGGGCGCCGGAAGGCACTGTCCCGCCCGTGTCGAACCCGCGGCCAGCGGCCTGGGATCGGACAGTTGCGATCGAGCTGTTGCGAAGAGAAAAATTCTCAGAAGCCATGGAGCTTCTTCGCGCGCTCCCAGCGGAGTCGAAGACCGATCCGGATGCGCAACTACTCATCGCCGTGCTTCTCACCAACGGAGGCGACCTGCCCGAAGCAGAGAAAGTCTGTCTGAATGTGCTAAATCTCGATGAATTGAATGCCGGCGCGCATTACTTGATGGCCCTCTGTCGGGAGCATGCCGGCGACCAGGCCGGCGCTGTGCAGCACGACCAGACCGCCGCCTACTTGGATTCGGCCTTCGCTATGCCGCATCTTCACCTCGGACTGGTGGCAAAGCGTTCGGCGGATGCGGAGACAGCTCGACGCGAGCTTGGACGAGCGCTACCGCTTCTTGATCGCGAAGACACATCGCGAATTCTGCTCTTCGGAGGTGGATTTACCCGCGAGGCCCTCGTCGAGTTTTGCCGCGCGGAACTTCGCGCCTGTGGAGGTGCCTCTTGACGTCACTTTCGCCAATTACCGCGAAGGTTGTGGAACTACGGAGCGTCTTCGATCAAGCCCGGGCGGCCCCGTTTTCCTCGGGTGCGGAGGAGCAGACGGAAGATTTGCTTGCCATCCGCGTATCTCGGGACGCTTACGCAATCAGAGTGAGCGAGATCTCAGGCCTTGCGACCGACAGGAAAATTGTTGCGTTTCCGTCCCCTATTCCTGAGCTGCTCGGAGTAGCGGGTATCCGGGGTGCCCTCGTTCCCGTGTACAGCCTAGCGATGCTACTTGGCTACAACGCAGAAACAGAGCGAACTCGTTGGCTCGCCTTGTGCGGAACCGAGGATCCCGTCGCCTTGGCGTTCAGCGACTTCGAAGGTTACGTCCGGGTTCCTCTGACACAACTCTATGCGGCCGAGCAAAAGGACGTGGCTCGCACGCACGTCGAGCACGTTGTGCGCGCGACGGACATGGTTCGTGCGGTCGTCAGTATTCCTCTCATCAGAAAAACGATTCAAAGACGCTGCGCCAACGACAGCGTTTCGAAGGAGCGATGACATGTGGACATTCGGTCGAAAGATAGCTGCTGGATTCACGCTTGCATTCGTGCTGTTGCTGGGAATCGGCGGAGTCTCGTATCGCAGCATAAGTGCGCTCACGAGCACCAGCCAATTGGTTACCCACACCCATCAGGTGCTGGAACATATCGCGGAGGTGCTCAGCCTGCTAAAGGATGCTGAAACCGGGCAACGGGGTTATCTCATCGCGGGCGATGAGACTTACCTCGAGCCATACCGCACGGCGATCGACGGTCTCCCCAAGGTCGCCAAGGAACTCCGGGACTTGACCGCCGACAGCGCAAATCAGCAGAAACGGATGGATGAAGCGGAGCCGGTCATCGCAGCAAGATTGGCCGTGCTCAAGCGAGTCATCGAAGTGCGCAGGGAAGCAGGCCTCGAAGTAGCGGCCAAGGATATTCGCCTGGGCGAGGGCAAGAGGCTCATGGACGACTTGCGCCGGATCTTGGCTCAGATGGAACGTGAGGAACGAGATCTGCTCAAGCAACGCGCCGGCGAAGTGGAGGCCGCGTCCAGCAGCGCGAAGTCGACGATCATCTACGGCACTGCGTTTTGCCTCGTGTTTGTGATGGCAGCAGGTTTTTTCATTACTCGTTCTCTCAGCGGTCAGATTGGAGCGGCCGTCCGGCACGTGCAGAGCTCCTCGGCAGAACTGCAATCGGCGGCCAATCAACAAGCGTCGGGCGCGAAAGAATCATCGACGGCCATGAACGAGATCACGACGACGATCAGCGAGCTTCTTGCCACCTCGCGGCAAATCGCCGAGAGCGCGCAGCGCGTTGCTCACGTGGCCGAAGAGACGTCGTCGGCGGCGCGATCCGGCGACACGACTGTTCAGAAATCGCATGAATCCGTGAACAGCATTAAGCGTCAGGTCGATCTGATTGTGACCCACATGCTCGATCTCGGGAAGAAGTCACAGCAGATTGGCGGCATCCTCGAGATCATCAACGAACTGGCCGAGCAGACCAACATTCTGGCGATCAACGCCACCATCGAAGCTTCAGGCGCGGGTGATGCCGGGAGGAGATTTGCAGTCGTCGCGGACGAAATCCGCAAACTTGCCGACCGAGTGGGCGGGTCAACCAAGGAAATCCGCGTGCTCATCGAAGAAATCCGCGCGGCGGTCAACACGACGGTGATGGCCACGGAAGGCGGCTCCAAGGCGGTCGACCTTGGCGCGCGGCAGTTTGCGGAAGTAACCGCTGCGCTCAAGCAAATCACGGAGCTGCTGGGAACGACCACGGCGGCCGCAAGAGAGATCGAGCTCAGTACAAAGCAGCAGACTAC
>Ga0209648_10001207_pt1 | contig 20643 bp, 13 predicted proteins | sample GraSoi2013_115cm_FD_185830 | JGI IMG/M metagenome (GOLD analysis project Ga0209648, IMG submission 185830) | Grasslands soil microbial communities from the Angelo Coastal Reserve, California, USA - Sample 9_17_2013_115cm (SPAdes) (version 2) | ecosystem: Environmental > Terrestrial > Soil >... | reverse complement strand
ATTGGGAGCGCGTACTGCGACGATCAGGGGCGCTTCGGCTTCTATAGCCTGGTCGCTAACCAGTACCGGGTCTCGGTCGATGACGACGGTTACGAGCCCGTTAGCGAAACGACAAACGTGGACCCCGCCACCTCGCAGACGAATTTCGTGCAAATCACGCTGGTGCCGCGCGCCAACGCCAAGAAAGATCCCTTGCCGGGGCGGGTGGAGGGCAGCAACCCGTTCCTGGTCGATCCCGCCGAATACAACCGGCAATTTCCGAAGAAAACGCGCAAGGAGTTCGACAAGGGCGTGGAAGCGGACCACCAGGGCAAAACGGACGACGCGATCCAGCATTACGAGACAGCTCTGAGCTATTCTCCGGATTTTTATCCAGCTCACAACAACCTGGGGTTAGCGTATCTGGGCCGGCAGAACTTCGAGGCGGCCCAAAGCCAGTTTGAAGCAGCCTTGAAAGTAAATCAGAATGACGCGCAAGCTTACTTCAATCTCGCCAACTTACTGTTGCTGACGCAGCGCTATCCCGCCGCTGAGCGCGAGGTCGAAGAAGGATTGCAGCGGCGGCCGGATTCCGCCTTTGGACACTTCCTGCAGGGATCGGTGTATTGGCGCACGGGGCGGCCTGAACTGGCCGAGAAGAGTCTGCAAAGTGCGCTGAAGCTTGATCCCAAGATGTCTCAGGTGTATCTGCAACTGGTGAATCTTTACGTGCAGCAGAAACGTACGGTGGAGGCAATCAGCGAACTCGAGGCCTATCTCAAGGCTTTCCCCGATTCGTCGTTTTCGCCGAAGGCGCGGGAGTTGCTGAAACGGCTCCAGGGGGACGCGTCCGCGTCCACAAATCCGCAGTAGCGTGAGACAGGGAGTGCCGGGTGGACTCCGCCCGGCTGGACCCTTCGACTTCGCTCAGGGCAGGCTCCCGTCCCTCCACCGCCCGACAATTACGCGGTCCATACTAGCCACGAATCCACCGATGATAAACTTTTTGTATCCTATGTTTCTAACACGCGGCTTGCTGTGCGTTCTTTGCTCGGTGGCGAGTGCGATGGCGGGCGCCGCCGCGCCTCGGCCTCCCGCGCCTCGGCTTCCCAATGTCATTCTGATTACGCTGGATACGATGCGGGCCGACCGAATGGGATTCCTGGGCTCACAGCGCGGGTTGACTCCGAACCTCGATGCTTTGGCGCGCCAGTCCGTGGTTTTCACCCACGCCTACTCCCAAGTGCCGCTGACCACAGCGTCACACGCTACCATCCTGACGGGCACGTATCCGCAGTTCCATCAAGTTAACGATTTTGGCGTGCCGCTTGCGGAGGATCTGCCGTACGCTCCTTATATCTTTCGAGGCAACGGATATCACACGGCGGCGTTTGTTGGCTCGCTGGTCCTCGACCCGGCTACGCGGTCGGCCCCCGGTTTTGACCGCGGATTTGACACCTATGATGCCGGCTTCCACCGGCGGCACGCGGGAGAAGACCGTTACCATGCCATCGAACGCCGCGGCGGTGAGGTGGTGGCGCACGCGCTGGCCTGGCTGAACGGACACCAGAAGGGACCCTTCTTTGTCTGGGTGCATCTTTACGACGCGCACGACCCTTATGACCCTCCTGAACCTTACAAGAGCCGGTACGCCTCCGCGCCCTACGACGGCGAGATTGCTTACGCAGATTCCGCAGTGGGTAAATTGCTGACTCAGTTGCGCGTTCGGGGGCTCTATGACGGCGCGGTGATTGCGGTCATGGCCGATCATGGCGAGGCGTTGGGGGATCACGGAGAAACTACGCACGGGATTTTTCTCTACGATGAAACCATTCGCGTGCCCCTGCTGTTCAAGCTGCCGCGAGAGCGTTCCGCCGGGACACGAATCGACAGCCGCGCCGGGCTGGTCGATGTGCTGCCGACCATCTTGCAGGCGGTGGGAATTTCGGTTCCGCATGACGTGCAAGGGGAATCACTTCTGAGCATGTTGAAGCCGGCGGTTGAAACGTCTCGCGATCGGCCAGCTTACGCGGAGAGCGACTATCCCCACCGCACCTTTGGATGGAGTTCTCTACGTTCGCTGCGTACAGGAAAGTATCTGTTCATTGATGCGCCGCGCAAGGAACTCTATGACCAGTCAGTGGATCCGAAGGCGGAGCGGAATCTATCCGCTACGTCCGTGGCGGTCACCGGTACATTGGCCGGCCAGCTCGATGCCTTCCGGCAGAAGACGAGCACGGCAAAAGAAGCACCGAAGGTGAGCGCCGATCCCGGACTCCAGGAAAGGTTGAACGCACTGGGATACGTAGCAACCGATAGCAGCGCCCAAGCGATGCCGGGCATTAAGGAGACCGGCGCCGATCCCAAGGACAAAGTTGAGGTCGTGAACTTGTTGCACCGAGCCGAGATGGCCAAAGAAGAACTGCGCTTCGCGGAGGCAGTGCCACTTCTCGAGCAGGTAATCGCGTTAGAGCCAAACCTGCCGATCACTTACCTGCAGTTGGGTACAGCCTTGAGTTCGCTGAAGAATTACGAGAAGGCATTGCCGGTGTTGCGCAAGGCCGTGGAAATGCGTCCGGATTTGACCGTGCCGCGATACCAGTTGGGCTCGGCACTGTTCGAGACCGGAGATTTCGCGGGGGCGGCGGTCCAGTTTGAGACCGCCGTGGCTCGCTCTCCGAACTGGGCGGAAGCGCATTTCTCGCTGGCAACTGCGTATGCGCGAGCCGATCGCCTGCCGGACGCTATCCCGGAATACGAGAAGGTCATCGAACTAAGACCGAACCACTATGGCGCGCACCTGCTTCTGGGGCGAGCCTTGGCTCTCTCGGGAAATCCGGCCACTGCTGTTCCAATCCTAGTGAAAGCAGTGGAGCTTCAGCCCAAATCGCCCGAGCCGCACAGGTTTCTGGCCGACGCGTACGTTCAGCTCGGACAACACGCCGATGCGGATCGAGAGCGGGCGGCGGCCCAACGGCTGAGAGCGAGCGGCACGGAATGAGAAAGTCAATTCGCAGGCACGAATTTGCAGAATGCTTCGTCGAGCTGGCAGGCCGTTGCGTATTCCTCATGTGCCGCTTTTGGATGGTGCAAGAGTTGATGAGCGTAGGCAAGGTTCAGGTGAGCCTCCGCCAGTTTTGGGTCGAGCTCAATGGCGCGCTGAAACTCGCGGACGGCTTTTAAAGTCCGATTCGTCCGGTTATAACAGATGCCGAGGAAGTTGTGCAGCCGCGCGTCTTCCACTCCGAGCTCGATCGCTTTCTCCAGATGGGGCGCCGCGGCGGCATAGTTTTTCTGCTGGAAAAGAAACATCCCCAGTTCGCGGTGGCCAGCAGAAAAATTAGGCTGGATGGCAACCGTCTTCTCGTACGCGGACTGGGCAGCTGCCGGATTGCTCCCTGCATCGAGCAATCCCGTCTGATACCAGGCCCGATAGTTCTGGGGATTGCTCTGCAAGGCTTTGTTGAGCCAGGTCTTCGCCTCGTCCACGCGACCCAGCTTCGCCAAGGCGCGCGCCAGCCCGGTCATGGCGTTGTCGAAGTTCGGATTCAATGCGAGGCAGCGCTGTAGTTGCTCGGCCGCTCGGTCCCAGTTCTGCCGTCGCAAGGCCGATTCGCCCAGCAGGAACGGGATCACGTAGATTTGCGGATCCTTCTGCTGGACGGCGGTGAGAAGGGCTTCGGCTCGATCATCATCCTTGAGCTGAAAAGCGTCCTCGGCCTTCAGGATCGTATTAAATTCCCAGAGCTTGTCCTTGGGATCGGCGAGTCCTTGCTTGAGCGACTCGGGAGAAACCGCGGCGCGAAATCCGAAGTAGCCTAGAGCGCGCAATTTTTCCTGTGCGTCGGGACTCAGATTTCCCGCACTCGTATCGTGGAGCGTAAAGGGATTGTGGGCCAGAAGTACTTTCATCTTTTCCCTAAGCACGGCAACCGTGGCGGGTTGCTCAGCGGCAATGTTCCGAGTTTCTCCGGGATCGGCTTCAAGATCGTACAACTCTGGCTTGGGAGCTTCGATAAAGTGAAAACGCTCACTCTCGAGCGCGTGCAGCGGACTCCAACCAAAAGAACTGAAGGGATAAAAAGTTTCGCTGTAGGCCGGATCTCTTCCAGTTTGACTCGCCGCCTGATCTGTGCCCAACAAAGAGTGCGACTGAAACTGCGCAGAAGTCGAGTTGATCGAATCACTCGAATCCTTGACGCCGGCGAGTTGCAGAAGAGTCGGAGCAACGGCGGTCGTCTCCACCGGTTCGCGGCGCCTTCCAGGCGAAATCCCGCTCCCAGCAGGCGGTTTCACGATCAGCGGCACGTGCACCGTGGCGTTATACAAGAAGAACCCATGCTCATCTTCGTCGTGTTCCCCGAGAGACTCGCCGTGATCGCTGAGTGCGACGATCAGCGATGAATCATAAAGGTGGTTCTGCTTGAGCCACGACATCAGGTTGCCGAGTTCGTGATCAGCGTAGGCGATCTCGCCATCGTAGAGGTGGCTGTGGTACTCGGTGCGGTAGGGTTCTGGAGGATCGTAGGGGCTGTGCGGGTCGTAAAGATGCAGCCAAAGAAAAAATGGGCGCCGCGGAGTTTTCTTCAACCATGCGATGGCGTGCGCTACACTCTCCCCGGCGCGACGGTCCACCAGCCCGATATCTTTTTTCTCGAAGGTCTCCGCCGAGAACGCGTCGTCGTAAAAGTCGAAGCCGCGCGCCAGCCCCCAACTCCGGTCGAGAACGAAGGCGCTGACCACGGCACCGGTGGCGTAACCCGCCTGCTGAAAGGCCTGGGACACGGTGCGAAATTGTTGCGCCAGGGGCTGTCCGGTGAAATCCTGCACGCCGTTCTGAAAGGGATAAGTGCCGGTCAGGATAACCGCATGCGAAGGCCAGGTAAGTGGAACCTGCGAGATCGCGCGCTCGAACACCACACCGTCGTGAGCCAGCGCGTCGAGGGTCGGAGTCTTGACCGTTTGGGCTCCATAACATCCGATGCGATCGGGGCGCAACGTATCGATGGTGATCAATATAACGCTGGGCCGTGTAATGTTGGATCGCTTAACGCCGGGCCGCGCTTGCGCTTTCGTTTGCGCTGGCTTGCTCGGACCAGCTTGCCCGAAAGCTGTGACGGCAGTCAGCGTCATCGCAAACGCGAGCTGGAGAGGGGAAAAGAGCTTGAACGAAAACGTTGAGAAGCGCCGGAACATGCGTCTATTGCGGCGTCTGCTGCTGCCGCGCGCGCCGCGTCTCCTCGTCTGCCTCCGCCGTGAGTCCCTTGGCGGCGAGTGCCTTGGCTAACGACTCGTGCATGACGGCCTCCTGCGGCGCCAACTCCACGGCGCGCCGCAACTCCACAATGGCGTCGTCAAGCTTGTCCAGGTAGAGCAGGGTCTCACCCAGGGCGCGATGTCCACGCGCAAACTCCGGATAAATCGTAACCGATTGCCTTAGTGCTACCGCCGCAGGCTCCAATTGCCTTTTCTGTATGAACGCCACTCCCAGATTGTAGGCAGCTTCGAAATTGGTGGCATCCAGTTGCAGAGTCCGTTGCAGCGTTGCGATGGCGGCATCCATCTGCCCGGCGTGGGCCTGCGCCATGCCGAGGTTAAAAAAGGCGAGCGCGTAGTCTTGACTGAGCTGAACCGTTTTCTGCAGCTCGTCCACCGCCTCGGTGAACATTTTCAGGCGGTAGAAATTAAGACCCTGCAGATAATGTGCCGGAACGGAGTTGGGCTCCGTCTTGATCACACTCTTCAGTTTTTCGATCGACTCCTGATAGCGGCCGTGCTGGCTGTCGGCGATGGCATCGGAGATCAGCTCGTAGGTGACGATGCGGTCTTTCGGGTCCGGCAGATTGCGGCTGCTGTTGGTTGGGTCATTCCTTGCCGGATCACCGCCCCCGGAAAATCCCGCATACCCCAACGCTTTCAATCGCTCCATCAGCGCCGGATCCAATCCGGTTTTTTCCGCCATTTCCTTTCCAGCGCTGTAATCACGGATTAAGCTGACGAGCTTGGCGCGCATCTCCTCGGCGACTGCTTTCTTTTCGGTGAACAGATTGTGAACTTCGCCCGGGTCCTTCGCCAGATCGTAGAGCTCCGGTCGAGGCGCATCGATGAAGTGATATTTTGTGTTCTCCGACCCCCGCAGTTCACTCCAGTTGAAGTGAATTCGCGGCAGGAAGGTTTCTCCATAGAGGGTGCGCTCGCGGGCGGTTTGGTCGCTGCGGTCGCGCCCGGTGCGGTCGTCGCGAAGCTCGGCAAGTAGGCTGCGTCCTTGCACCGGCGACGGAATCTCCAGCCCGACGGCGCCCAGAACGGTCGGCATCAGATCGACGAGCGAAACCGGATCGGAAACCGTGTGCGGCGCGGCATTCTCCGGCAGCCGGATAATCAGCGGCACATGCATCGTGGCGTTGTAGATAAAGAAACCGTGCGTCTTTTCGCCATGCTCTCCCAGGCTTTCGCCATGGTCGCCGCAGAGCACGATCACCGTGTTCCGATAAATCCCTTTCTCTTTCAAGAACCGGAGAAGCCGCCCAACCTGCTCATCCGCAAAAGCGATCTCTCCATCGTATGGTTGCGCCGCATATTCGCGACTGTAAGGCTCGGGCGGATGATAAGGAAAATGCGGGTCGTAGAGATGCATCCAAAGAAAAAACTTCTTTTGTGAATTCTTTGCCAGCCAGTCCAGCGCCACATCGGCCACAACATTGCCCGGGCGCTCCATCTCATCGAGGTTCGCTTCGTCCAGGCGGCTGAAGTCGAAGTGGTCGTAATAAAATTCGAACCCCTGATTCAGTCCAAAGCGCGAATCCAGCACCGCCGCGCCGATTACCGCTCCTGTCTGGTACCCGGATTGTTTGAGAACCGAAGCCAGCGTGGGCTGAAGCGGGCTGAGCTTGTTGCCGCTGAAATCATGCATGCCGCTCAGCATAGGATACGTTCCCGTCAGCATCGCGCTGTGCGAGGGCAGCGTTACGGGAACGACCGCGAAGGCGCTCTCAAAGCGCACTCCATCCGCAGCCAGGCCGTCGATGTTGGGCGTCTTGATCTGTTTGTAGCCGTAGCAGCCGAGATGATCGGCGCGCAGGGTATCAATCGTGATCAGGACCACATTCAGTGCGGGCTTTGCGGGCGTTTGCGCCGCCGCATCGAGCGCGGTGAGGGCCGTTAGAATGAGAATCAATCGACGAAAAGCAGGCACCATCGGTGAGTTCAGTTTATCGCATGTTGTCGCAGGGAAGATGCTGACACGGGCGTGCCTGTAGAGACCCAACTCCGCAGAAAGACTGTGATAGGCTGGGCGCTTATGCGACGGCCGGCCATTTTTCTGGGGATCATCTTCGCCCAAATTTTTCTCGGCATCATGCTGCTGGGCATCTCGGCGTGGTGCCAAACGTCCGGTCAAACGTCCGGTCGGAAGCCCTCTCAACGAACCTCTCTCCCCGACGTGTACCTCATTACGATTGATACGCTGCGAGCCGATCATGTTGGCTGCTACGGATACAAGCAGGTTGAGACTCCGGCACTCGACGCGCTCGCCGCCGATGGTGTTCGCTTCACGCAGGCGTTCACTCATAGCCCGATCACGAATACTTCGCACATTACAATCTTGACCGGCCTGTTGCCGAGCGTACACGGCGTCACCGATTTTGGCGTCCCTCTCCCGCCGCAGCATGTGACCGCGGCGGAACTGCTGAAGAAGCGCGGCTACCAAACCGCAGCTTTCATCGGAGCCGTGATTCTCGACAGCAACACGCTTGCTCCAGGCCTCGATCGCGGCTTCGACTTCTACGATAACTTTCCCGCCAAGACTGAAACTAAACAGCGCTGGGGACGCGTCGAGCGTCGCGGCATGGAAGTCGTCAGCCACGCCGAAACCTGGTTCGAGAAACACCGCACCGGACCTCACTTCGTGTGGGTTCACTTGTATGACCCGCACGATCCCTACGAACCGCCGCCCCCGTTCTCGGAGAAATACAAAGACCATTTGTACGACGGCGAAATTGCCTATGCCGACTCCGCGGTCGGCCATTGGATCGCATTTCTGAAAAAAGCCGGCGTCTACGACAACGCCATCATCGTCGTCACCGGCGATCATGGCGAAGGACTGGGCGAGCATGGAGAGGAAACTCATGGACTGTTTCTTTACGACTCGACGCTGCACGTGCCACTAATCTTAAAAATCCCAGCCGCCGCTCATCACGGTGCCGTGATTGATGTCCAGGTGCGCACAACTGACATCCTGCCGACGATTCTTTCTGCGACCGGCGTGGCCGCACCGGCGGAGCTTAACGGCGAGTCGCTGCTTCCGCTCATCGAACAAACTAAAACTGCACAGGGACCCAATCGCGCTCTCTTCGGCGAGACTGATTACCCCCTCCGCTGGGGATGGGCTCCTCTGCGCGCTTTACGCGCCGACAATACTAAGTTGATCGAAGCTCCCCGGCCCGAACTCTACGACCTGCAGGCCGATCCGAAGGAACTGAAGAATCTCTATGCTCCGGACGCTGCCAAACTTCAGACCATGCAGGCCGAGATGGCGCAGTGGAAGGCCAAGGTCCCGCCGCCAAGCAACTCCGCCAAGCCCGGCGAAACCTTGCCGGATCCCAAAGACAAAATCGAAGTTCAGAACTTGCTCCACAACGCCATGCTGGCCAGCGACGACAATCGATCGAGTGACGCGCGACAGTTCCTGGAAAAAGCGCTGCAGCTCGACCCAAGCTCGCCGACCGCGCTCCGGCAACTGGGCGAGCTTGAACTCGGTGCCAGAGATTACACCAAAGCCGCTGTCCACTTGAAGCGGGCTTGTGAACTGCGTCCCGATGATTCCACCGCCGCGTTCGAATTGGGCGAAGCAATGGAGAAGTCCGGCGATTGGCCCGGGGCGCGGGATGCGCTCGAATCGAGCCTAAAGATTGCGCCCGGCCAAATTGCCGCGCGACTGCTGCTGGGCCACGTTTACCTGCAACTAAAAGACGCAAAGAACGCGGCAGACCAGTTCGAGGCAGCGCTGCTGGTGGATTCGAACAACAGTGTGGGGCACATCGGACTGGCGGAAGCGCAAATTCAACAATCCGATTTTGCCGGCGCCTTGCCCGATCTCGAAGCGCTGACCAAATCTGATCCGAGAAATACCGTCGCTCTCCGGTTGCTCGCTCGCGCCTATCGCGGACTCGGCAGAGAGCAAGATGCCAAGCGCGCTGACGAGCAGGCCGAAGCGCTGGAAAAAAAATATCAGAGAAATTAGCTGTTGCCTGAGCATGGCTTCTACTGTGGGTGTAGTGGTCAGTTACATTTACATTCCTTTTACATTCCCGCTTTATGCTAGCTTCGTTATAGTTATCTGGTCGTCTTGCGTGCGCGAGTTTCCCATGACCCGAAAACGACCGTCTCCGCCCGCACGAACGAAGCGGCGCTCGACCTCGACGCGATCCCGGGCGGCGGAAGCTCGCACACGTCCGGCCGAGACCCGCAATAATAATGAAGATTTATCGGGAGATGAACTGACGGCCCTGGTCGTCCGCGGCTGCCTGATCGCCCGCGACTCGGTCTTCAATGTCAGGGACTTTCTCGCGGACGGTTCGCGCCTGGCTTTTCTCGCCATCAAGGATTGCGAGAAAGAACTCGACCAGATCGAGCGCAAGATCGATGAGCAACTGCCCGAAGCCATCACGCGCGTAACCGAAGCCAAGGCGCGTGAGTTGCTGGCCTGTCTGAAGTTCATAACCGACCTCGAACGCATCGGAGACCTCTCCTATAACTCGGTCATGCAATTGCAATCGCGCCGCGAAAAATTGCCTGCAGCGGACTCCCGTCAGCTCGTGGAGATGGCTTCTCTCCTTTATGAAATGCTGGAACAGATTCACCAGGGCTTCCTCAAGCGTGACGTGTCGCACGCGCAGATTGTTCTGAAATCCGATCCGGAAGTGGACCGCTTGTGCCATTCCTTGTTCCAGAGACATCTGGCCGAGCCGAACATTCCGAGTGGACAGCAGAATTTCGACGTCCTTCTCGCCGCCCAGGCGCTGGAGCGCATCGGCGATCACGCCAAAAATCTGGCTGAGGAACTCTACAGTTTGGCCGAAGGGCGGTCGCTGCGGCACAATGCCAGAAAGCTTTCGTCCGCCTAGTCGTGCCACCTCAATCAATGAAAATCGTGCGACACCGTCTCCGCCCGCGTCACCCGTAGCGGCGAAACCTTTTCCGCCCGAATGTGAATCACGTTGTCCTGGTTCTGCAGAATCCCCTCGATCATCAGGAAGCGCTCGGAAATCAGCAACACGCGGTTCTTCTGCAGCAGATCGGGAGCGACGATCGCATTGGCGATTCCCGTTTCATCTTCCAGGCTCAGGAACATCATGCCCTTGGCTGTCCCTGGGCGCTGGCGGGCAATCACGCATCCGCCGATTCGCAATCGGCGTCCATTCGACAGGTGCGCCAGATCGGAAGCACGATAAATCCCCATCCGTTTCATCTCCGCCCGGCGGTACTGCATGGGATGAGGACCGACCGTCAGCCCGGTAGCGCGAAAATCCGCGACCAATCGCTCTTCGTCCGTCATAGCCGCAAGCGGAGATTCTCCATTAATTTCCGGAAGCTCATCCAGCAACGGTCCCGACCAGCGTACCGCACGCTCCACCTGCCAAAGCGCATCGCGGCGATGAAGTTGTATGCCTCGAACTTCACTCGCCACTGCATTCAACGCCCCAATCTCCGCCAGCGTCTTCAACTCATCCTTGCGCAACTCGGGCACGCGACGCGTCAGATCCTGAATCGAAGCGAACGGCGCCAGGCTGCGCTCCCGAACCAGCGCCTGCCCCGCCGGTTCGCGCAACCCGTGCGAGTACTTCAGGCCGAGACGAACTGATGGCTGACGGCTGATGGCTGACGGCTCCAACGTGCACTTCCAATCCGACCGCGTCACATCCATCGGCAGCATTTTCAATCCGTGCCGCTGCGCATCCTTCACAATCGTCGAAGGATGATAAAAACCCATCGGCTGATTATTCAGGAGCGCCGCCGTGAACGCAGCGAGGTAATGGCATTTCAAATAAGCGCTGGCATACGCAATCAACGCAAAGCTGGCGGCATGCGATTCCGGAAATCCATAAAGAGCAAACGAAGTTATTGACTGGATGATCTGCTCCTGCGTTTCACCCAGGATTCCGTTGCGCGTCATGCCGGCACGCAACTTTTCTTCGATCGGTTTCATTCTCGCCTCGGAACGTTTGAAGCCCATGGCGCGGCGTAATTCCTCCGCTTCGCCACCCGTAAAGTTCGCGGTGATCATGGCCATGCGCAGCAACTGCTCTTGAAACAGCGGCACGCCGAGCGTACGGCCCAGCACCGTTTCGAGCGATGGATGCGGATACGTGACCTCCTCTCTGCCCTGCCGCCGCTTGAGAAATGGATTGACCATATTCCCCACAATCGGTCCCGGCCGTATGATCGCCACCTGCACTACTATGTCGTAAAATTTCTTCGGCTTAAGCCGCGGCAGACACGCCATCTGCGCCCGGCTCTCGACTTGGAACATCCCCACCGTATCCGCTTTTTGAAGTGTCGAATATACGACGGGATCGCCCGCTGGAAGATGCGCCAGATCCACTTCTGCGTTTTTGTCATGATCGCGGTAATGATCGCGAATCAGTTCGAGAGAATCTTTCAGCGCCGCCATCATCCCCAGGCCCAGCAGATCGACTTTAATGATGCCCATGTCCGCGCAGTCTTCTTTATCCCACTGCACGACCACGCGGCCCGGCATGGAAGCGGGCTCCAGCGGCACGACGGAATCCAGACGCCCCTCACAGATGACCATGCCGCCCGAGTGCTGCCCTAAATGCCGCGGCAGATCCTGCGCCGCTAGACATAACTCGAAATATTTCCGAATCCGCGGATGCGTAAGATCGAGCCCCGCATCGCGCAGACGGCGGTCGAGCGCATCATTCTCGTCTTTGAATTCCCAGGTTGCCACGGCCGCCGAAATTCGCTTCAGCGTGTCCGGATCGAATCCCAGCGCCTTGCCCATTTCGCGCGCGGCCATGCGATTGCGATACGTGATGACGTTGGCGGTCATGGCCGCTCCGCGCTGTCCATAACGTTGATAGACGTATTGGATGACGCGCTCGCGCTCGTCGCCGCTGGGCAGATCGAGATCGATGTCGGGCCACTCCCCCCGTTCCTCGGAAAGAAAACGTTCAAACAATAATTCCATGCCGATCGGATCCACCGCCGTGATCCCGAGCGAGTAGCAAACCGCGCTATTGGCGGCCGATCCGCGGCCCTGCACCAGAATTTTCTGTTCGCGGCAGAAGCGCACCAAGTCCCAAACAATCAGAAAGTATCCGGCGAGTTTCAGCTTTTCGATCAAGCTCAACTCGCGCTCGATCTGCCGGCGCGCGCGCTTCTTCAGTTCCGCATCCGTCCGGCCATACCGGCTCTGCATTCCCTCCCGCGTGCGCTCCCGCAGAAACGACATCATGGTTTCCCCGTCCGGCACGGGATAACGCGGAAACTCGTATCCCAGATCGTTCAGCGTGAACTCAAGCCGCGAGGAAAGTTCAACCGTGTTTGCGATGGCATCTGGAAAATCCGCAAAGAGCGCCCGCATTGCCGCGGGAGATTTGAGATAGCGCTCTGCATTGCGCGCCAGCAGACGTCCGGCAGTGGCCAGCGTGCGATGATGCTGCAGCGCAGTGAAGGCATCCGCCAACTCACGCTCCCGAGGCGTGGCATAGTCCACGCCATTGGTCGCGAGTAGCGGCAGGTGTAAAGCTTCCGCGATTTCGATCGCAACCCGGTTTCTATACTCTTCCTCGCGATGAAAATGCCGTTGCAATTCGACGTAAAGATTCGGCTGGCCAAAAATCTCTGTCAGTCGCTTCACCGCTTCGAACGCCGCTTGTGGTCCACCTTGCGTTAGCGCCGCAGCCAACGGTCCTTCTTCTCCACCGGTCAGGCAAATCAAACCGTCTGCGTGCTCAAAGAAATCCGAACTCGACGCGGAGGCTCCTTCTTTGCGCCCAACGCGCAGCTTCATCTTCGTAATCAGGCGGCAGAGATTTTGATATCCAGCGCGCGAAGCGACGAGAAGCGGAAGACGAACACCAAGGAGATGCTTATCTTGTGTGGTGACGGGGCTCTGCCCCGTCCCAGCGGGGCGAAGCCCCGCCACCACACAACCTGGGTGTCTCCGTGGTGAAAACGCGGCACACGTCACTTCGGTCCCAATGTGCGCTTTGATATCCGCCTTTTTTGCGGCGAGATGGAAACGCGGCGAGCCGTAAACTCCATCTCGATCGAGCAATGCCATCGCCGGCATTCCCAGGTTCGCGCACAGCGCGATCAATTCCTCGGGATTAGAAGCTCCTTCGAGGAAGCTGAATGCGGAGCGGGAATGGAGTTCAACGTACATCATTTCCGACACCAGTTCCCAGTTCTCAGTTCTTGGTTCTCAGTTGGCTCGCATAAGACTGAGAACTGAGAACTGGGAACGGAGAACTACTTTCAGTCATACGTTCCTTCTAGAAACCAATTTCCACTTAGCTTGTCCTGCACTAAGCGATACAACACGAGTCCAGTTTCGGCGGGCACGGCGATGTCCCACTCCTCGCGCGACCAGCCTTCCTGTTCCGACCAGTCGCCGGAAGAGCGCCAGGGGCCGGCGGTCCAGACGATTTCGCCGGCAATGTCCTCGCGCTCGAGGCATCGCATCCGCACCGGCTTGGCTTCGCGCAAAGTGACGCTCGCGCCGAGCGGCGGACGAAACAGGCGCAAGGCAATCACCGCGCTCATTTGTTCTTTTGCGTTTTCTTTTGCGTCTTCCTCGATCTTTTCTTCGAGCGGGCATACACCGTCGTTTTCTTGCATGGACATATCGCTCCTTCGATTTTCAGAATGCTTTGCTCTGTGTTCTGCGGATGTGGAGTCTGCGGGCGCAGGCTCCAAGGGCGCAAAGTGCCGCACCGAAAACGCGCCTTCACGATGTGTATCCATTAATTCCACTGACCCCACTCTTCCCTCGCCGACAATTCCTGCGATGCGCGCCAGCGTTAGCTCCAGTTTTTCGGGTTCAGGAAAAACCGGCTGAAACAATCCACTCTGCAGGGCTCGCGGGCGCGCCGGATCCACCGACAAATGAATCTTCACGATGGGCGCTCCGGGCGGATGCGCCTGCAAATCAAGCTGCAACAATTTAAGAAACACTTTCGCGTCCAGCATGGGCGTCGGCAGCCGCAGCGTGCGAGTGAATGTCTTGGTGGACGCTGTGCACCCATTGGATTGCGTCGCTGCAAGCTCCAAGTTCAGCCTCAACTCCTGCACCGCCAGCGCCCGCGCTCGTAATCGCGCGCACACTTGCTCCAGCATGCGGTTCAGCAAAAACGCCAGCGGTTCCAGCAGCACGATGGGATATTCCAGTTCCACACTCTCGGCAAAAATCAGCCGCGGTTCGAGTACACGCAAATTGCGCGACGTCGCGCCTCGCGCCAGCTTTTGCAGATGGATTCCCTGCTGCCCCAGGCGCTCGCTGACCGGAACTTCGGGAAGAGCCGCCAGCGCCCGCAGCTTGCGGATGCCCCAGCGATCGAACATTTCAACCCAGCGTGCGGCCTCCTCCACATCGGAAGAAAAACTTTCCAGCAACACATCCACCGGCAGATCTCCCAGTCGCTCTGCTTCGCGCCCTTCGGGAATCAGGGTCACGCCGGGAAAACCGCGGGCGGCGAGCAAAACAGCATCTGGATTCGCGGCCACGGCAATGTTCGCTTCCAGTCCCATCTGCGAGACGCGCCGTGCCAAATCGTGGGCAATCTTCGGCAGCGGACCAAACAACGGCTCGAGCCCGGCAAGATTCAGAAGCACGGCGTCGGGCGAGGCATCTTCCACTTCCGGGGAAAACGATTGCGCACAATCCAGCAGCGCAGCGTGTGCCGACGTCTCCTGCGACTCCGAGCGCGCACGCAGCACCAGGTTGTCCCATGCTTCCAGTTGTGATTTAGTCGCGCCTACCTCTATGCCGGACTGCCGCGCTCTTTCGTTGAGCGCTACCACCTTCTCCAGTGGAGGCCGTCCGGTGAGCACTGCAACAGCGCGAGCGCGCAATTCGGGTTCAAAGCGAGTGATCGCTTGTACAGAAAAATCGGGGATGAAGATGCAGGCAAACATGCTAGCTCTCAGCTCTCAGTTTTCAGCTCTCAGTAAAAGCTCATGCATTGAATGATGAGGACAAGGAGTTCCAGTTTGAGAACTGACGAGAACTGGATGATTTCGAACTTGCGGCATAAGTTATCCCGCCCATGCTGCTCGACTCTTGAAACTTGCGGTTGATTGCACCGGCTTGCGTTCCAACTTCCTTTCCAACCGCGAACGCAACAACTCGGCGGTGATCTCGAATTGATCCAATAATTCCGAGTGCGGCAGTTCAGGATGCGCCAACAGATTTTCTGAGAGCTGAGAGCTGACAGCTGACAGCTTTTTCTCCGAGACCTGCGCGCGGACCGCGGAAACTCTAAGGAGCACCGATGAGCAACTTCCTGCAATCGGCTGCTGTTCCAAAACCAGCAGCGCCGTCGGCGTGTGCTCAATCGCACGGCGGAAGCGGAACCAAGATGCCAAAGGAATTCGCCGCGCGCTCGACATCGGAACATCGCCGAGATCGAGAGCAATCATTCCGAAACCATTGCTCTGCAGCAGCAGGTCGGTGACTTTCAGCATTTGATCGAGCTGAGATTCCCAGCGGTTAAAGCCGAACTTTTTTTTGGTGATTTGCGGTATGCCTGAAGGCATACCCTGATACGAATCGCCTGTTCTTGCGTAGTCAGCCCGCAGCGCAGTTGCATGACGTGCAGCCTCATGATCTTTATCCTTAGGCGATGGATATTTGTCTCCGCATTGCACCCACAGCAAACGGTTCATCACCATGCCGGAGGCCGCTGCTGACGCCGGATCGAACGCATCGCTTGCATCCACCAGCGCGCAAACTTCTCCGCGTTGAGTGGCGCGGGCCAGCGCGAAAAGTAACACGCTGGTCCTTCCCGATGAGGCCGTGCCGCAGATTTCCGTGAGGCAACCACGAGCGAGGCCGCCGGTCAGCGAGTCCAGTTGCGGAATGCCGCTCGAAACCATTTCGGGCGCCGGGTGCACATCGAGGCGCGAAGCGGGAACGACCGCGGCCAGCTTGGGGATTGCGCCCACGTTGGCCAAAATCTCCGCGGTCTTCTTGGCGGTATTCTCCGCGGTCTTCTCCGCGATCGAGTCTGCATTCGATCGCGGAGAAGACCGCGGAGAAAAAATAAAAGGGCGGCCCGTGGCCGCCGATGAAAAAACCGGAGAGGCAGACATACTTTTCTCGCAATTGTCAGGGAACGCGGAGGGCAGGATGAGCCCGGGCGAAACTTGTATATTCGCTATTTGTTCGCCTACGTAAAGTATCCCTCTCCCGGCCTGCCGTTGTCAAGCGGAGCTTCGCTCCGATGGGCGGGTCCTGAGCGAAGTCGAAGGAGGGTGGCCGCCCCTACGTATGTAACTTCGCTGCACGTGGCATCGCCGGGTAAGGCACCGGGCTTAACTTCCGGTCTTAAAGTGCCCCGTTCAGGCTACGCGGCACACTGGAAGACTTCGTAATTATGCCACCTATAGTGGTATAATTAGTGTTGTGGGAGATCATTATGATTGAGCTGTTTTCTGTAAATGAAGCCGCAGCGATCGCGGAAATTTCACCCGAAACGATTCGAACCGCGCTGGAAAAAAAGTCCGTCAAACCATCGCATAAGCAGAGAGCCGGCAAAGCAGTACGTCATCGGTTCTCTGCGGGCGATGTGCTGCTGGTGAAGATACTGGTTGAATTCCCTTTTCCTCTGAGCAAGCAGGACAAGCAGTCTCTCGCGCAAATCCTGACGCGCGGAAACAGGAGAGCCGCACCCTGGTCGAGGGAAGGTGTGGATCTTGTGTACCGCTCGGGGGAAATGCAAGTGTTGGTTGAGTGCAAGCCCTTCCGGCAGATGGTGGCCAAGAATCTGGCTGCCTACCGCTGGGGGAGGCGCCGTGTCGTCTCTTCACCCGAGATACTGGGAGGAGAACCGGTTTTCCGCGGAACTCGCATTCCGCTCCAGCATGTTGCATCGTTATTTCAAAAGGGTGTTCCCGAACGAGAAATCGTAGAGGACTTTCCCGGCCTCAGCGCTCGGGACTTCGCATATGCTCGACTGTTCTCTCGTTTCGGTGAAAAGCCGGGACGCCCGCGAAAGCGCCTGGCCTTTCAAAGGAAGCAGGGGGTCGCATAGCGATGCGTTTGCTGCTGGATGAGAACATCTCGCCAGCATTGGTCGCTCGATTGGCTGGAGTCGGCGTATACGCTCAATCCGTGCCGCATGTTGGCCTAGCTGGTCGAGCAGATCATGCCGTATGGAAATATGCACTCGACCACGATTTTGCGGTTGTTACCGCAAACGCACGAGATTTCATCGAACTCCTCGATGTTGCTGCACATCCGGGGTTGATCGTATTGCGCGAGAGCGGCCTGAGCCGCGATGGACAGTGGGACCGCATCAGACCCGTCATCGAGAGCGCGAAGAATTCAGGCGATGAGGACTTCTTGCTCAACAAGCTGATTGAGATTACCGGGGCCGGAGAATTTGAGGTACGCGAGCTTCCGCCGCCATGACATGGCTTCGTACCGGGGCGAGCTTTGCTCCGCTGGGCGTCCGAGTCTATGTTAGCAAAGGATCCGGAGAGATTCCTAAGAGGGACGCGACCCCGGGCACCCAGCATTTTATTTCGGCATCAACTCCGCGACGGTTAACTGATCGGCCTGACGCAATTCGGGGAACAGCCACGCCCAGATGGCGATCACTAGCAGGGTTCCTATTCCTCCGAGGACCACGGCGGGGACGGTGCCGAACCATTGCGCGGTTAGTCCGGACTCGAACTCTCCTAACTCGTTGGATACTCCGATGAACAGAAAATCTATGGCATTGACGCGGCCGCGCATTTCGTCGGGGGTGGCAACTTGGACGAGGGTTGCGCGGATGATCACGCTTACCATGTCAGCGGCGCCGGTCAGGAATAGCGAAATCAGCGAGAGGACGAGGCTGTGCGAGATTCCGAAGACGATGGTGAACACGCCGAATGCGGCTACGCATAGCAGCATGGTCAGGCCGGCGCGGCGGCGGATGGGGTGGTGAGCTACCACGATCGCCATCAGTGCGGCGCCTACGCCGGGAGCGCTGCGCAGCAGGCCGAGTCCCCAGGGACCGGTGTGCAGGATGGTTCTGGCATAGACGGGCAGCAGCGCCACGGCGCCGCCTAGCAGCACGGCGAACATATCGAGCGAAATCGAACCGAGGATCAGCTTCTTCTCCCAGATAAAGCGAAAACCTGCGAACACGGTGCGCAGGCTTATGGGGTCTTTGTCGGACGCTCGACCGGACAGTCGCTCGGCCAGTTCTTTTGCTGGCGCCGTGGGCAGGGGGTGAATACGCAGTGTGAGGATGCTAGATACGATGGACACGGTCACGGCAATGGCATAGACGGCTTCCGGGCCGCGAAAGAGGGCGTAGGCGATTCCTCCGATGGCCGGGCCGGCGATGGTTGCGATCTGAAAGGTGCTGGCATTCCAGGCAACCGCGTTCGAGAAATGTTCTGCGGGAACCAAGTGCGGCAGGATGGCACGGCTCACGGGAAAGTTGAAACTGCGGAAAATTCCGAGCAGTACTAAGACAACATAGATCGCATGCACGGAATGCGGAGCACGCCAACTGATCGCGAGCAGCAAGGCGGAGCACAGGCCGAAGCCGGCGTAGCAACCCATCAGCAGCTTGCGTCGGTCGAAGATATCGGCGGCGTGTCCGGCGAAAAGAAAGAGCACGAAGCCGGGCAGAAACTGGGCCAAGCCTACGTATCCCAGATCGATCGGGCGTTTGGTGATCTCGTAGACCTGCCATCCCACGGCGACGGACTGCATTTCGAGCGACACGACGATGAAGAAGCGCGCGATCGTATAGGAGACGAAGTTGGGATGGGTGAACGCGACGCGCCCGGCGAGGCGCGGGTCTTGGGAGGTGAGCATTAGCGATTACTTTGCCATAGAATCAGAATCCCAAGGGAGACGGTGCCGTGGAATCCCACCCTTGCGCAAACCTATCAGTTGGAATGCAGCGTTGCCGGTCGTCGTTCTTCGTAGTCGATCCGGTTCTTCCTCACAAAATCATGGCTGATATTCAGAACGGTCTGGTCCAAAATCCGGTCTTCTTTGCGCAGTTGGACTGTGACGGTTGCTGGCATTCGTGAACAATTGTCACGGCTATGCCCCTCGGATTTCGTACGATCGAAGTATGCCGTTGCTCGAAATCGTCCTTTCGCGTCAATCGGGATAGCGGGCTGAGGCGTCCAGTTGGGATCAGGGGACACAAGCAAAGAAATCGTCACCCCGACATTGGGTCCGACGATTACCCCTTCAACGGCTCTGAGGCTGTTCCCACATTTCGCAGCGGCGCAGCGGGCAAACAAGACCATCAGTAACGAAATTCCAACACGTCTTCGCATCAGAACCTCACCTTCTATTTATCAAAGAGGCGACGTAGCCTGCGCCGAATCCGTTGTCAATGTTTACCACGCTGACGTTCGAGGCGCAGGAGTTCATCATCCCGAGCAGGGCTGCCAGGCCCTCGAAGGCTGCGCCATAACCAACGCTGGTCGGGACGGCAATTACCGGGACTCCCACCAGGCCGCCGACCACGCTAGGCAGCGCGCCTTCCATTCCGGCGCAGACTACGATTACTCGGGCTTTCGCCAGCGCTCCGCGGTGAGCCAGCAGGCGGTGGATGCCGGCGACTCCGACGTCGTAGATATGCTGGACGTTATTGCCCATCAATTCCGCGGTGACCACTGCCTCTTCGGCGACCGGGATGTCGCTGGTTCCCGCCGACACGACTAGGATCACACCCTTGCCGTGCTGCTTGCGGTCGCGCTTGAGCACGATCGCTCGAGCGGGGGCCCGATATTCTGTGCGGGGCACGCTGGCGGCGACCGCGGCGTACTGTTCCTCGGTGGCTCGCGTCGCCAGCACGTTGCAGCCGTGAGCGGCCAGGCGGCTGAAGATGTCTGCCACCTGCCGCGGCGTTTTGCCCTGGGCAAAAATCACCTCGGGCATACCCTGGCGCAGGGCGCGATGGTGGTCTAGCTTGGCGAAACCGAGGTCTTCAAAGGGCAGGTGACGCAGGCGCTCGACGGCTTCGTCGGGCGAGAGGCGCTTTTTCCGAACCTGCTCGAACAGCTTGCGGAGGGCTTCGGAGTTCATAGATGGCAGACGTCATTGTAGATTGGCGGGGCCGTGCAGAGGCGCGGAATGCAGAGCAACCACGGGGGGGGCACAGAGGTGCACAGGGGAAACCCGCACAGGGGAAACCAATCACCGGGCCAACCCTTCGACCAAGGCAGGTCCTATGCGGGTGCTCCGCGGTTATGGCGTCCTGGAAAAATCAAGTCCTTTCAGTCACTTACGTAGATTACTCCAGTGGTTCTACTCCCTTCGGATAGATTGCTCCTGTCCCCGGCGCGCCCTATACTGACGGTACTCTGGTTCTGGATTCTCCGGCAGGTTCGCGGGTAGGGTGGGCCGTAGCGCAAGTGTGCCTTTTTGGCTGATCTGAAACCCGTATGCGAAAACGCCTG